>Ga0187783_10002408_pt1 | contig 13895 bp, 11 predicted proteins | sample 1015_SJ02_MP02_2_FD_132471 | JGI IMG/M metagenome (GOLD analysis project Ga0187783, IMG submission 132471) | Tropical peat soil microbial communities from peatlands in Department of Meta, Colombia - 1015_SJ02_MP02_20_MG | ecosystem: Environmental > Terrestrial > Soil > Wetlands > Peat | place...
CTCGGATTGCACCAGGACCTATGCCATCGGAGCGCCGCCTGCCGACTTCGCGGCCTACTACCAGGTGCTCAAGCAGGCGCAGGAGGCAGCCTGCGCGGCAGTGCGGCCGGGAGTCGCCGCGGAGGCAGTGGACGCGGCGGCCCGCGATCCGATCGCCGCGGCCGGCTACGGCGAGTACTTCGTGCACAGGACCGGCCACGGCATCGGCCTGGAGACGCACGAGGATCCCTACATCGTGTCGGGCAATACCGAGGTGCTGCAGCCGGGCAACGCGTTCTCGGTCGAGCCAGGCATCTATCCCGGACCGCACGGGGCCAGAATCGAGGACATCGTGGTCTGCACGCAGGACGGCTGCCAGCGGCTAAATAACGTGACCAGGGAGCTGGTCGTGGTGGCTGGCTAGATGGCCGGGGTGGAGCGCGAGGCGCGAGATGACACCACCGCTGCGCTGTTCGAGCTAGTCAGGGAGGTGGCCGACGCCGAGTTGCGGCCGCGTGCGGCGGCGGCTGAGCAGGCCAGCCGGTTCCCCAGGGATGAGTTCAGGACGCTGGGCCAGGCTGGCCTGCTCAGCTTGCCATTCGCCGAGGACCTGGGCGGCGGCGGTCAGCCGTACGAGACATACCTGCAAGTGGTGGAGGAACTGGCCAACGCCTGGCTCGCGGTGGGGCTGGGCGTGAGCGTGCACACGCTCGCCTGCTTCCCGGTTGCCACGGCCGGCACGCCGGAGCAGCAGCACTGCTGGCTGCCGGCCATGCTCGGCGGTGACCAGCTCGGCGCGTACTGCCTGTCCGAGCCCGGCAGCGGCTCGGACGCGGCCGGCCTGCGCACCAGGGCTGCCGCCGACGGCGACGAGTTCGTGATCGACGGCGTGAAGGCGTGGACCACCCACGCGGGGCACGCCGACTTCTACACGCTCTTCGCCCGCACATCTGGTGACCATGCAGGCCGGGACAGGTCCAAGGGCATCAGCTGCTTCCATGTTCCGGCCGGTACGCCTGGCGTGCAGGCCGCGCCACCCGAGCACAAGATGGGCATGCGCAGCTCGGCAACCGCGCAGGTGCGGTTCGAGTCGGCCAGGATTCCAGCCGGGCAGCTGATCGGCGAGCGCGACCACGGGTTCCGGCTTGCCCTCGCCGCCCTGGACGCCGGTCGGCTTGGCATCGCTGCCTGCGCGACCGGGGTCGCGCAGGCAGCGCTGGACTGCGCAGTCAGCTACGCCGGTCAGCGCAGGCAGTTCGGCCGTCCGGTGATCGCCTTTCAAGGGCTGCAGTTCATGCTCGCGGACATGGCGACCGGTGTAGCGGCCGCTCGTGCCCTATACCTGAGCGCGGCCCGGCGTAAAGACACCGGGCAGCCCTACGGCCAGCAGGCAGCCATGGCGAAACTGCTGGCCACCGATACGGCGATGCGGGTAACCACCGATGCGGTCCAGGTGCTGGGCGGCTACGGCTACGTTGATGACTTCCCGGCTGAGCGGTTCATGCGAGAGGCCAAGGTGCTGCAGATCGTCGAGGGCACGAACCAGATCCAGCGGATGGTAATCGCGCGCGAACTGGCTGGCCACGAGGGCTAGCCGGGTGGCGGGCACGCGCCCGGCTCACCGGAAGGAGCCCGCAGTCAGGCCGGATACGATCCGGCGCTGGGCGAACAGCACCAGCAAGGCGATCGGCACCGAGATGATGACCACGGCCGCGTCGATCAGGTTGTAGAAGGTCTGGTACTGGCTCTGGCCGAGGCTGACGATCGCGACCGGCGCGGTGTACCTGGCCGGATTGGTCATGAACGACAGCGCAAGCAGGAAGTCATTCCAGGTCAGCATGAAGGCCAGGATCGCGGTGGTGAACACGCCAGGCATCGCCACCGGAACGATGATCTTGCGCAGCGTCTGCAGCCGGGTGCTGCCGTCTACCATGGCCGCCTCCTCCAGTGACCGCGGGATCTGGGAGAAATAGCTGGACATGAGGAAGGTAGCCAGCGGCAGCGTGTAGATCAGGTCAGCGATGATCAGGCCCGGATAGGTGTCGAGCAGGCCGAGCCGCCGGTACACGATGAACAGCGGGCCGACCATCGCGATCACCGGGAAGAAGTTGGCGACCAGCAGGAAGCCGAAGAACATCGCCTTGCCCCGGATGCTCGTGCGCGACAGTGCGTAGCCTGCCAGCGCCCCGAGCAGCACCGTGACGATCATGGTGCAGCCAGCCACCAGGACGCTGTTGAGCAGCGGCCGGATGAAGTCTTGCTGGGTGAAATCGTCGATGTAGTTGCTGAAGGTGATGTGGCCGGGCAGCAGGCTGGTGGTGCCAGCGCTGATCTCCAGCGGCGTCTTCAGCGACGTGATGACGATCCAGTAGAACGGGAACAGGCTCACGATTACGAAGATCGCCAGCAGGGCGAAGAAGCCGGTGCGCCTGGCGACCTGCCAGGGCGACGCCGCCTTCGCGATCCGCCGCCGCGGGCGCACCGCCACCTCGGTAGCCGCGGTCATGCCATCACCTCATCAGTCCGGAACACCCGCCGGTACGCGGTCGCGATGACCAGCGCGACGACGACCAGCGCGACCGAGACCGCGCCGCCGTAGCCGTAGTCGAACAAGTAGAAAAATGCGTGGTAGTTCAGGTACGCCAGCACGTTCGTGGATGTGCCAGGGCCGCCACCGGTCATGATGTACACGACGTCGAAGATGAGGAATGACTGCAGCGTGCGGAAGATCAGGGCCACCATGAGCGCCGGCTTAAGCAGCGGCAGGGTCAGCCGCCTGAACTGCTGCCAGGCGTTCGCGCCATCGATCCTGGCCGCCTCATAGATGTCGGACGGGATGACCTGCAGCCCGGCCAGCAGCACGATCGCGACGAACGGCGTGTTCCGCCAGGCGTCGGCGATCAGGATCGCGGCCCACGCCGTCCAGGTGCTGTCGAGCCAGGTCGTGCTGGCCAGCGGGAGGTGCAGCTTGGTGAGGATGAAATTGACGAAGCCCTGCTGCGGGTCGAACATAGTGCGCCACAATTCCGCGGATACGACGGTCGGCACCGCCCACGGAATAAAGATCGCGGCACGGACGATGCCGCGGCCCCGGAAGGGCTTGTTCAGCGCCAGCGCCAGGCTTAGCCCGATCACGGTTTCCACCGTGACCGACACGGCGGTGAATCCGAGCGTGTGCACCAGCGCGGGCAGGAACTCATGGTCGGTGAACAGCTTGCTGTAGTTGGACAGCCCAGCGAAGCTGCCAAGCGGCGGCAGCAGGTAGTCAACGTGGTGGAACGAGTTCCAGATGTTGTAGCCGAGCGGATACGCGGTGATCAGCAGCAGCACGATGATAAGCGGCGCGATCAGGAGATAGCCGAAGCGCCGCTCCCTGGCGAGCAGGCTCTGCGGGCGCCCCGTGCCCGGCCGGGCCCCGCTGGGGGGCCCGGCCGGGGCGACGGACTGCGGGCTAGCCGTCATTGTCGCGGCTCACGACGATGTGCCCGTCGCATAGAGCTGCTGAACGGTCGGGCCCGTCGACGACAGCGCCGCCGACGCCGTCGACTGGCCGCTCAGCACCGACGAGATCATCGCCTGCAGCTGACTGGAAATCGACGGGTACACCGGCGTGACGGGGCGCGGGGTAACCACTGAGTACACCGCCTTCTCATTCAAGAAGTACGGAGCGGCCTTGTACAGACCGGCGTTGTACGCGGCCTGCACCGAGGGCGGGTCACCGGCGAAGACCGCCCTGGCGTCCTGGGCGGTCACGCTGGTCAGGTACTGGATGAGCGCATAAGCAGCCGCTTGGTGCGTGCTCTTGGCGTTGACGGCCAGGTCGTCGCCGCCCAGGGATGACTGCGGCGTCGGGCTGGGGAACGGTACCCAGGCCGTCTTGCCGTAGACCGCCGGGTAGGTGGGCTTGCCGTTGGTCGTGGACTCCGAGAGCGCATAAATGTACGGCCAGTTCAGCGCGAACGGGGTCTGGCCCGCCAGCCAGGCCGCCTGGACGTTCGACTCCTGCCAGCCGGTCACGGCCGACGGTGAGATGCCGTAGACGTGGATGGCGTCGTACATGAAGTTCAGCGCGGCGACGTTGGCCGGCGTGTCGATGTTGTTCAGGTGAGATATGCCGATCTGGGCGCCGAAACTTTGCCACGCGGTGACTGAGCCCTCATATTCGTCGCCTTCGAAGGCGAGCCCTTCCTTCAGGCTCTTATCGGTCGCCAGTGCTGACTTCGCGTCGCTGACCAGCTGGGAGATCGACGTGGGCGCCGTCTTGACCAGGTCAGTGCGGTAGTAGAGACCCTCGGCGTTGATGAACCACGGAATCGCGTACACGCCGCCGTTGTACTCGCCGGTCGCCATCTGGCCGGCGAAGAACGAGCTGGTGTCAGGCTTCTTGGCGGAGAGGTCGGCGATCCAGCCCGACCTGGCAAACGTGGCGGGCCAGGTGACGTCGGTGGTGACTACATCGGGAGTAGATGAGCCGGCGATGAAGTAGTGCTCAAGCTGCTGCTCGGCGACATCAGAGGTGGGGGACAGGGAGAGGATCGACACCTTGATGTTGGGGTGCAGCTTCTCAAACGCGGCGACCGCGTTCGTTGTTGCCTGGCCCTCAGTGCCGAGGCCCTGGGTGGCGAAAACGATTGTCTGCTTGGCGCTCAGCGGCACCTGGGAGCTGGTTGAGGTGGATGTCGAGCTGCCGCACGCGGCTAGCCCGGCGACTAACAGCCCTCCTGCGGTCAACGCCGCGAAGGCTCTGATGCGAGTGCGTCCTGGCCACACGGTCATGCGGCCACCTCCTTTGGTTCTGCGGTCAGCGAGCTGGCCGTCAATCGGAGCGGATGATCTGCTTGAGCTCTGCGGAGAGCTCGGTGAGCGTCGCGCCGACGGACTGCCGCTGCGCGAGCGCCTGATGCACAGCACTCGAGATAGCGAGGCTGAACTGGTTGTAATTGATGAGCGCGGGACGGGGCCGGGCTGTGAGGATGGCTGTCTTGAGCACCGGCAGGAAGGGGAACTGCTTGATCAGTGACGGCTCGCTGTACAGTGCCGTCCACACCGGCGGAAGAGCCGAGCTCAGCAGCACCTGGCGCTCGCTGCTCATGCTGGTGAGGAACTTGATGAAGGCAAGAGCCGTCACCTGGTGCTGCGAGTACGCGCTGATCGCCAGGTTGGCTCCGCCGAGCGTGCTGATGCCGGGGCCGTGCAGGCCGGGCAGGGTCGTCACGCCAAACTTGCCGGCCACCATGTTGCCCGGCACGTGCTCACTGGCTTCGCCATAGACGTACGGCCAGTTGCTCAGGAACAAGAGCTTGCCCGCCTCGAAGGCCTGCCGCGACGCCTCCTCGTTCCAGTCGAGCGTGGCCTTAGGGATCCAGCCCTGACGTAGACCGCTGACCAGGAACTGCAGCGCTTGGGTGGCCTGCGGCGAGTCGACCGTGACCGTGTTGCCGCCTGCGGACAGGATGGACCCGCCCGCCGACTGGACAGCCTCGGCAAAGTTGACCGTCAGGCCCTCATAGGCTTGGAACTGGCTGCCGTAGCCCGCCATGCCGTACCGGGGCGCGACCGTTCGCGCGAGGTAGGCAAGCTGTGCCCAGGTCGTCGGCGGCGCGACACCTGCCTCCTTCAGGATGTCCGTGCGGTAGTACAGCAGCGTTGCGTTGCTGGTGAACGGGACCGCGTACAGGCGACCCTGGTAGGTGGCTGTGGCCACCGCAGGCCGGAGGAACTGGCTGAGCTTGAACAGCCTGCTGCTGATCGGCGTAATCCAGCCGCTGGACGCGAACTCTGCGGTCCAGATGACGTCCAGGCTCATCACGTCGTAGACGCTGCTGTGCGCCTGAAGGTTCGTCACCAGCTGGGCGTACTGGTCATCGGCATCGTCAGGCAGGTAGATGACGGTGACCTTCTGCCTGGGATGTGCCGCGTTCCACTCAGCGGTCAGCTGCTTGAGATAGCCGGTATCGACCTTGCCGGTCGCGAAGGTGATGGGGCCGACGCCGCTGAGCGACGCAGCGCCGCCGGCCGCGCTCGCGCTGGGCACCACGGCGCAGCCGGCCGCGACCGCGCAGCATACGACGGCGCAGCCGAGGCAGCGCAATGCGGTGGTGAGACCGGTCAGCGCGGGCGGGAGAGCCGCCAGTCGCGTGCCCAGCCTCGTCAGCCGCACCTGGTCCGCCTTCTGCCAGCGGTCGGATGCCGGCTCGGCACCACAGCCCTGCCCGCATCGCCGGACTGGGTACTGGCCGACCAGTACATGCATGTTATATACGTCTGTTAGGTAGCCGTCAATGACATCAGAAACCCTCCTCGTTCAGCTAGCTGGCGAGGTCGGCACGCTTCCAAACTCTGCGTACACAGACTCTGCGAACACAGACTGTGCGGACGAGCAGGCGTATGCGACGATGACGATCAGAATTCGCATGCCGGCCCTGGTCGGCACTGCCTTCGGTCGGCCGCTCACACGTCGGCATTGCCCGCGCGGCACCGGCAGGAAGGGGACCCGCCATGCGTATGCCGCTGCTCGCGCTCCTGGCGAAGGAGCCGGCGCATGGCTACGAGCTGAAGAGCCAGCTCGAGCAGGTATTCGGTGAGGCATACCCGACGCCGAACATCGGCCAGATCTACGTCACGCTGCAACGGCTGGAGCGGGACGGGCTGGTCCGCAGCCAGGACGTGGTACAGGCGACCCGGCCGAACAAGCGCGTCTACGAGCTGACAGACGCGGGCCGTGAGGCGCTGGTCGGCTGGGTCGACAAGGCCACCGAGGGCCCCCGAGTGCGAGACGAGTTTTTCATGAAGCTGGCGCTGAGCCATCTGGCCGGTACCTCGGACCGGCTTGGCCTGATCATCCGGCAGCGCCGCCACTACCTGGCGCAGATGCGCAGCCTGTCGGAACTGGCCGCCAGCGCAGACGGGCGCATCCCGCGGCTACTGATCGAGGGCGCGATGCTGCACCTGCAGGCAGACCTGGACTGGCTGCAGCGGTGCCAGGAGGAGCTCGTGTGATCGGCAACGGCGACCGGTTATTGCTGCGCACCAGCAACCTGACCAAGACGTTCGCCAGCGACAGAGTCACCGTGGCCGCCGTCCGCGGCGTCGACCTGGCGCTGCATCGCGGTGAGTTCGCCGCCATCACCGGGCCGTCGGGGTCGGGCAAGTCAACGCTGCTGCACATGCTGGGCGGGCTTGAGCGGCCGAGCAGTGGCGAGATCTGGCTCGACGGCCAGCGAGTTGACGGCCTGAGCCAGGCTCGCTGGGCCGTGCTGCGGCGTCGGCACATCGGTTTCGTCTTCCAGTTCTTCAACCTCGTTTCCAACATGACGGTCGCCGACAACGTCGAGCTTGCGGCCCTGATGGGCGGTGCCGGCCGCAAGCAGGCGAGAGTCAGACGCGAGGAGCTACTGGGCCAGCTCGGGCTGGCAAGCAAGGCAGATACCGCGCCGGCCCGGTTGTCGGGGGGCGAGCAGCAGCGGGTCGCGCTTGCCAGGGCGCTGGCGAACAAGCCGACGCTGCTGCTCGCTGACGAGCCGACCGGCAACCTGGACAGCGCGGCCAGCAAGTCCGTACTGCGGCTACTCGAAACTACCCACGCCGATGGTCAGGCCATCCTGCTGGTCACCCACGACTCCCGGGTGGCGAGCGCGGCCGACCGGGTGATCAGCTTGTTCGACGGGATGGTCGTGGACGATGCGCCGATGTCCGCGCCACGTCGTCCGATGCCGTTGCCCGGCGTGCTCCGACTGCGGGGCTAACGTGCCAGCGATGATCCGATGGATCCGGGCGGATCTGCGCGCAAGTACGGCCAGGGCGCTCGCACTGGCGGGCGTCGTGGCCGGCCTGGTCACCGCCCTGCTGCTGTCGGCCGGATTGCTGCAGGGGGCAACCAACCCCTGGCAGGGACTTTTCACCGCAACCAGGGGCGCTCAGATCTGGCTGCACCTGTCGCCTGGGACCAATGTCCGGCGGCTGAAGTCGGAGGTACCCGGCATCGTGGCGGTCGCCGGGCCGTACACGGCGACGGCAGCGACCGTCGTGCAGGGGGATCAGCGCACCAGGGTGGAGTTGCGGGCCATGAGCACGGTACCGCCAGCGATCGGCCGTCCGCTGCTGGTGTCAGGGCACTGGCTCAGCCCGGCATCGGTGCACGGTGTCGTGCTCGAGGCGACGTTCGCGCAGGCGTTGCACCTAGGTGACGGCGATGTTCTGTGGCTGGACAACGTCGATGACACAGCCAGCGCGCGGGTGCGCGTCATCGGCATCGCGCAGACCTCCGACCAGGGCTTCTACCCGGATCAGACGCCCGGCCTCATCTGGGTGCTGCCGGGGCTGCTCAAGCAGGTGGAGCCGATCGCCGGCCACACCGAGGAAGTGGTGGGGCTGCGGATTGCCGATCCGAACGCCAGCGTGGTGATCGTCCAGCAGGTCGTCACCCAGCTGGGCAACAGCGCGGTGGGCACGGTGTCCACCTGGCAGCAGGTAGAGCAGTCGATGGCCCGTCGTGATCCGCTGCTCGGCCTGCTGCTGGCGCTGTTCGGGCTGATGGCCCTCGGTGCAGCCGTTCTTGCGATCGTCAACGTGACCAGCGGGCGGGTGCTGCTGCAGAACGCCGACCTGGGCATGCTCAAGACGCTTGGCTTCACCCCGGCCCAGGTGATGATCATGCTCACTGCCGAGCACGCCGTCCTGGCCGGCGCCGGGATCGTCGCCGGCCTGGCTGCTGCGCGGCTGCTGATGCCGCTGCTGCTGGGCAGTGTGCCGGGTGTCAGCGCGGCCTCGGCTGCGCTGCCGGTCGGCTGGACCGCTTTGATAGTCGGCGGCATTGTCGCCGCCGTGTTGCTGGCCACAGCCGCGCCTGCCTGGCACGCCAGCCGGGTGCGGCCGGTCGCGGCCGTCCGGGCGCTGCCACCGCGTGGTCACCTCTCCAGGCTGGCCAGCACGGCCATGGCGGCGCGGATGCCCCCGGCCATGGTGCTTGGCACCCGCGCGGCCTTCGTCCGCAAGCTGTCAGCGGCGCTGACGATTGGCGGGCTGGCCATTCCGATGCTGATGATCACCATTGGCCTCGGGTTCTGGTCGACCCTCAATGATGTCCAGCGCAATCCGGCCGACATTTCGCTGGCGGCCAGCGTCACGGTCGCTCCCGGCTCGCTGACACTGGCGCAGGCCAAGCAGGACATCGAGGCCGATCGGCAAGTGCGTGCCTTCTACAGCTGTGTCCGGGTCGAGGCGCTGGCGCTGGGGGACTCGACCACCATCACGACGCTCGGGATGGGGACTTCCGCCCGGCCGTACCCGTTCCACGTCGTCCAGGGCCAGTTGTACCACGCTCCGGAGCAGGCGGTCGCGACTCAGGCGCTGCTGGTTGCACTGCGGCTGAACGTGGGGCAGTTCGTCAAGATGTGGTTCGGCGGCGTGCCTGTCACGTTTCACATCGTCGGCCGCATCATCGACCCGCAGTACGACGGCGAGGTGCTGGCCTATGGCACGGACACGCTGGCCGATGAGGGTGCTCCGGCGCCTGTCGGGTTTTACAGCCTGGTGCTGCGGCCGGGGGTCAGCCCGGCCGCAACGGTGACCAGGCTGACGCGCGCCTCCGGCGGCCGCCTGAACGTAGCGGCCGTCGCTAACCCGGCTGATCAGCTGGGCATCGTGCACGTCGCGCTGGGTGGCTTGATCGCGGTGCTGGCGCTGATCGGCCTCACCAGCCTGCTCACCGCTTCGTTGCTTGGCCGGCGCGACCATCAGCGGGACGTGAGCGTGCTGCGGGCCATGGGACTGACGCCGCTGCAGGTCCGGTTGTCCCTGATGATGCGGACCACGGTGCTGGCCCTGGTCGCGGTGGCGGTAGGCACCGCAGTTGGCCGCCTGGCCAGCACGAGGCTGATCAGCGCCGTATCTGAGGTGTACGGCCTGGGAGCCGGAATTGGCCGCCCGCCTGCCCCTGGCACGCTCGCTGTGGCCGTCGTGCTGGCGATCGGGGCCGCCGCGGTGGCCAGCATGCTGCCGGCCCAGCCAGCCGGCCGGCTCCCCGCCGTCGCCGTCCTGGGTCCCTGACCGGCTGGGCGCTGACTGACCGTGCCCCTGACCGGGCCCCAGCCGTCAATTTGCCGGATGGCCGATGGCGAGCCCGGTCAGTGGGTCGAAGAACTGCAGGTTCGACGTATCGACTGCCAGCGTGACCGCAGAGTTTGGCTTGATCCCGCTGCGCGCTGCCACCCGAGCGGTCCACAACGTCTTGTTGTCAGCCAGCGGGAGTGCCTCATCGTCGTCCTCGCCGGACCTGGCATCGGCGATGCTGGCGTGCTGTACCGGGGACGCATCGATCGTGAAGATCACGTGTATCTCGCTGCCGAGTTCCTCGGTCACCGTGGACTGGACGTTGATCCTGGGCCAGGACGCATCGGCCAGGCCGGCGTCCTCGAAATCAGATGGCCGGATGCCGAGGATGACTTCCCTGCCGAGATAACTGTCCAGGCCGCGCTTGGACTGCAGCAGCTCACTGCTGACCGGCAGCCGATGCCCGGCGAAAACAACGGCCGGGCCATCTTCCCTGACGAGCTCGGCGGTCGTGAAGTTCATCGCCGGGGAGCCGATGAAGCCAGCCACGAACAGGTTGACCGGCGAGTTGTACAGCGCCTGCGGGGTGTCGACCTGCTGCAGCTTGCCATCGCGCAGCACGCAGACCCGCTGTCCTAGCGTCATCGCCTCGACCTGGTCATGGGTCACGTAGACGGTGGTGACGCGCAGGCGATCGTGCAACTGCGAGAGCGAGGCGCGCATCGACACCCGCAGCTTGGCGTCGAGGTTGGATAGCGGCTCGTCCATCAGGAAGGCGTGCGGCTCACGCACGATCGCGCGGCCCATGGCGACCCGCTGGCGCTGCCCGCCGGATAGCGCGGCTGGCTTGCGCTTGAGGTATTCCTCCAGCCCGAGCATCTTGGCCACTTCACCAACCCGGCGCCTGATCTCATCCTTCGGCGTCTTCCGCTGTTGCAGCCCGAATGCGAGATTCTGCTCCACCGTCATGTGCGGGTAGAGGGCATAGTTCTGGAACACCATGGCGATGTCGCGGTCCTTGGGCGGCAGGTCATTCACCACCCGGTTGCCGATGGTGATGGTGCCTGACGTGATGTCCTCCAGGCCGGCGATGGACCGGAGCGCCGTGGATTTACCGCAGCCTGATGGGCCAACCAGGACCATGAACTCGCCGTCTGCGATGTGCAGGTTCAGCGAGTCGATGCCCTTGACTCCGCCTGGGTAGACCTTGTCCACCTGGTCAAGCAGGATTTGCGCCATGCAGACCTCGCTCGGTTGGCTGCGGCCCGGACTGGCCGTCTGCGCCGGAGCGTATCTGCGCGGTCCGGCGTCCGGCTATCCCGCGGAGTGGCATGTTACGGTAGTGTAAAGTTCGTTACGGTTTTGTTATTTCGACCCGATGGCGTTACTTCCGGGACCGGCACGTTAACGTTGCCGGGTGGAGGAGACCAACGCGACGATCATCTCGCTGCTGGCCGCCGATGGCCGGATGAGCTTCACCGAACTAGCCCGGCGGACCGGGCTGTCGGTGTCGGCGGCGCAGCAGCGGGTCCGCAGGCTGGAACAGCGCGGTGTCATCAAGGGCTACAGCGCCGTCATAAGCGCGGAGGAGATCGGCTTGCCGCTGACCGCCTTCGTGTCGATCAAGCCGTTCGATCCAGCCGCGCCCGACGATGCGCCAGAGCGGCTCGTGCACCTGGCCGCGATCGAGGCTTGTCACAGCGTCGCGGGCGACGCTAACTACATCCTCAAGGTCAGGGTGGCTTCGCCGGGCGACCTCGAAGACCTGCTGCAGGAGATCCGGGCTGCCGCGAGCGTCTCCACCCATACCACGATCGTGCTCAGCACGCCGTTCGAGAACCGCCCGCCGCGAGTTTAGGACTATCCCGCACGGCTACGACGCGACGGCGAAAAGCCGTAGTGGCTCGCTGCCGTGCACCTCGACGCCCAGCGGGACAATGGCGGCAGTGCCACGGTGCTCGGACGCCGCGGCCGATAGCTCGTCGGTCATGGCGGCGACGACTGTCGCGCCACTGAGCAGCGCATGGTCGAGGAAAGCGGTGTAGGAGCGCCCGTCGCCGGCCGGCGGAGCCGCGAGCACAACATCCTGCTCGCTGATCGCAGCCGCATCGGTCAGCGCGGTGAGCTCCGCCGCCATGTCCAGGTGCGATAGGCCGCAAGCGTGCAGCGCCCCGTCCGCGCGCCGGACGTAGGGCAGCAGCGCAAGATCGTGCGGACGGGCCGCGGCCGGGCGCAGCGCGCCCATCTGCAGCAGCGCGCTGAACGGCGTCGCGGCAGGCGCGTCACCGAACGAGATGACCTGGCGCACCCAGGAGCGATCGGCCGCTGCCAGTCCCGCTGCGGCTAGTGGCTGCGCGGTCAGCAGCATCCTGGCGCCGCAATCGGCCAGCTGGCCGGCGGTCTCGGCGATCGAGAGCTGGGAGCTGACCGGGCAAGGGATGCCACCAGCCGCGCTGACTGCATGGCAGGCAAGGACGTAGGACGCAGCATCGGGCACGTAGACGCCAACCACGTCGCGCGGCCGCAGGCCACGCCAGGCAAGCCCGGCCGCCGCGCGCTGAATCGTGCTCGTCAGATCAGCGAAGGTGTACGGCCGCCCTGGCCCCCAGCTGACCAGGGCCGGACGACGGCCGTAGCCCGACGCTGTCTGGACGAGCCGCTGAGTTACCGTCGCGTCCCCGTTCAGGCTGGCCACGAAACCTCGCACGCCTCCCTGCTGTCAGCCGGCTGACTCAGTCAAAAACTGTAGTGCGTCCCTGTTCTGGTACGCATCGGCAGGAATGTGTATCCGGTTATGTAGTCAGCCTGGTCGACGGCTGGGAGACGGGCCTGCGCACGGCCTGGCGGCAGCGTGCGGCAACTGCCGGTATCGCCATAGCGGTGGTCTCCTGCAGATTCGCTGGCTGCCGCCGACGCGCTGGCCAGTGGCGGCTGTCTGCCGGGCCAGCCGGCCATCCCCCTCCAATGGCCGGCTGAGCCGGTATGCCGTTCGGCCATAACGTTACGAAAATCACGACTCGCTGACATGCGCCGAATTGCGCATTCGAATGTGCATCTGCGGTCCTGACTGACTGTGTAGACGAACCTGTCAAACCAGGCGGTCAACTGGGCGCAGGGGGAGCACCGCGGCAGTTCGCTACCGCCCGCCGTCGGGGCGGGGACGCACAGTCGCGAACCCTGCCCCGCGCTCTGCTGTCCAGGCAGCGACCTGGGCCCGGGAGTGGAAGCCGAGCTTGCCCAGTATGTTAGCTACGTGCCTGGCTGCAGTCGCTGGGCTGATCACGAGCTCGTCTGCGATGCTCCGGTTGGAGAACCCGCGCGCTATGAGCAGCGCGATCTCCTGCTCCCTCGGGGTCAGGACCGACGGCTGGGCCAGCGGGCGGGTGCCATTGCCGCTCGCGTGGTCTGGCCGGCCTGATTCCCGGCCGGTGGCCTCGACCACAGAGCTGAGGGCATAAGCGACCGCCTCATGAACGCTCAGCTGCGCGCCCTCGGCGAGCAGGGTCGCGGTCAGGTTCTGCCCAAGGCGGTGGTGCGCAGACTCGAGCAGGCCGTCGAGCCTCGCCTGAGCGGCCGCTGAAGGTAGCGGCCCGACGATCTCGCGCAACGCAGCGGCGGCGCCTTCCAGGCGCACCGCCGCGACGTCATCGCCGCATGCTGCCGCGAGCGCCGCGAACGCCTCGAGGCCGCGGGCGATGCCCAGGCGCTGACCCGTTGCGGCGCTGAGCTCGAGGCTCTCGGCCAGGCTCGCCGATGCCGTGGGCACGTCGAGGCTCGCCAGCGCGACCCAGCCGATGCCGGCCAGGCATCTCGCGATCTCTGTCCTGGCATCGATCTGCCGGAACAGCTCAAGCCCGCTGCGGAAG
>Ga0187783_10002409_pt1 | contig 13891 bp, 12 predicted proteins | sample 1015_SJ02_MP02_2_FD_132471 | JGI IMG/M metagenome (GOLD analysis project Ga0187783, IMG submission 132471) | Tropical peat soil microbial communities from peatlands in Department of Meta, Colombia - 1015_SJ02_MP02_20_MG | ecosystem: Environmental > Terrestrial > Soil > Wetlands > Peat | place...
GGAGCCCGGCGGCTCGCCGGGTGCCGAAATCCTGCGCAAAATCCTGCTCTCCGGGAAAGTGGCGCAGCTTGGCCCGGCTGCGGAAGCGCTACTTTTTGCCGCGGCCAGGATTGACCATATAGATAATACGATCGAACCCGGGCTCGCTGCCGGCAAGTTTGTCGTCTGCGACCGCTTCGCAGACTCGACCAGAGCCTATCAGGGCGCGCAGGGAAAAACCGACGCAAAGTTTCTGCGCGCGCTGGAACGTGTCACTTTGGGAGATCTACAGCCGGATTTGACATTAATCTTCGATCTTCCGGCGGCGCAGGGGTTGGCCCGCGCAGCTGCCCGGCGGACCGGCAGCGACAAGCCCGACCGTTTCGAGGCGGAGGATTTGCATTTTCATGAGAGCCTCTGCAGCGCCTTTCTCAAAATAGCTGCGGAAGAACCCGGGCGATGTGCCGTCATCGATGCGTCGCGGCCCGAAGAGAACATCTCGCAGACGATATTCGGCGTCATTTCGGACAGGCTGCTTGCGCCAGCCGCCCAACGGGCGTCCGGGGTATGAAGCAATGGCGCCGCGGAGCTTGCAAGCTTGGCCCGAAAGCGACCGTTTCGATGCCACGCCGCATCCGCGCGAAACCTACGGCTTTTTTGGCAACGCCGAGGCAGAGAGGGCCTTGCTTCTCTCCTGTTTCGCCGGACGTCTGCCGCACGCCTTTATCCTCTGCGGCCCGCCCGGGATAGGCAAAGCCACGCTTGCGTGGCGCCTGGCGCGTTTTCTTTTGGCCAATCCCAATCCCAGTTTGATTCCGCATGCGGAGCGGAAAGGCTTGCTCGTGCCGGAAACGCATCTTGTATCCCGTCAAATTGCAGCGCTTTCGCATCCAGATCTTGTGCTGCTCCGCCGCGAATGGAACCCGGACAGAAAGAAGCACCGGACGCAAATCCAGGTGGACGACGTTCGCCGCGCGATCCACATGTTCCAGCAAGCGGCGGGGTCCGGCGGCTTTAGGATCTGCGTCGTTGATTGCGCCGATGACCTAAATACGGAAAGCGCCAATGCCCTTTTGAAAATTGTCGAGGAGCCGCCGCCCCGCTCGCTTTTTCTATTCATCGCGCATCAGCCAGGCCGTTTGCCCGTGACATTGCGCTCGCGGTGCCGGAAAATCCACCTTCAACCGCTTCGCCCAGAGGACATTTGCAACATTTTGGACGCGCTCGGACCGCCATGGCGAGATGCGAGCGAGGGCGAGCGCAGGGCCGCTGTCGCGCGCGCGCAGGGCTCGATCCACCGGGCCTTGCGGCTCCTCGATGGCGAACAGCGGTTGTTCGATTCAGAGCTCGAAAGCCTTTTGGACGAACTCCCGCATATCGAATGGAGCAAAGTCTATGCCCTGGCGGACAAAATTGCAGCACCCGGCAACGGTAAGGATTATGATAGCACTCTCGCGTTAATCGACGAGTGGCTTGACGGGAAAGTGCGCCTTGCCGCGCAAGATGTGCCGCTCAATTACGCCCGGCGGCTTGCGCCCTATGCCGAGGTGTGGGAGAACCTGGCCGCGGCGGCGCGTGAGACGGAAATTTTCAATCTCGACAAACGGGCTTTTGCCATTTCTCTTTTTGCCGATTTGGCCGCGGCGGCGCGGGCGCCGTCATCCTGAGCCAAAGGTTCTGGACGGTTTACGCCCGCTACCACGCGATGCCGCATGATGAGTGCTCTTTCATGAGTGGCCGCCCGGCGTACTACATCACGACCGCGATCCCTTACGCCAATGGGCCGCCGCACATCGGTCACGCCTATGAGCGTATCGCAACGGATGCCATTGCGCGGTTCAAGCGGCTCGACGGTTACGATGTTTTGTTCGTCACCGGCATGGACGAGCATGGCCAAAAGATGCAGCGCACCGCCGCGCGCGAAGGGCTCACGCCGCAAGAGCTTGCTGACCGGACTGCGGCGCAATTTGCCGAGATAGGAGCTGTTCTGTCCGCCGAGGCCGACGATGTCGTCCGGACAACGCAGCCGCGCCATCATGTGGCGGCGTGCGCCCTTTGGAGCCGGATGGCGGAAGCGGGCGATATTTATCTCTCGAAATATCCGGGCTGGTATTCGGTTCGCGACGAAGCCTTTTTCGATGAGTCCGAGCTGATCCCGGGCCAGGATGGCACGCGTATCGCCCCGAGCGGCGCGCCGGTCGAATGGGTCGAGGAAGAGAGCTATTTTTTTAGACTTTCGGGCTACCAAGACCGGCTTCTCAAATTCTACCGCGACAGGCCGGATTTTGTAGTGCCGGCACAGTATCAAAATGAAATTGCTGCCTTCGTCGAGCGGAGCTTAGCGGATCTTTCGATCAGCCGTTCGACCTTCAACTGGGGAATCCCTGTTCCCGGCGATACACGGCACGTGATGTATGTCTGGATCGATGCACTGGCGAATTACATCACTGCCACCGGCTTCCCTGACTCAAAATCCGCGCGGGCAAGATTCTGGCCAGCGAGCGCCCATGTGATCGGCAAAGACATTACGAGGTTTCATGCGATTTACTGGCCGGCCTTCCTCATGTCTGCCAATCTGGCGCTGCCGCGTCAGATTGTTGTCCATGGCTTTTTGTTCAACCGCGGGGAGAAAATGTCGAAGTCGGTTGGCAATGTGATCGACCCGGTGGCGCTTGTTGAGCATTATGGCGCGGATCAACTGCGGTATTTTTTGCTGCGCGACGTGCCCTTCGGCCAGGATGGCAGCTATTCGCATGAAGCCATCGTGAACCGGATCAACGCCGATCTTGCCAATGATCTTGGCAATCTGGCCCAGCGCTGCTTGGCAATGGTGGCGAAGAATTGCAGCGGCGTGCTCCCTTCGCCGGGTCCGCTTACTGAAGCCGACCGCTCGATCCTTGACCGGGCGATGGCGCTTCCCAAAAAATCCCACGCCCTGATGCAGGACTATTCGCTCCACGTGATCTTAAGTGAGATCTGGCGTGTTGTCGGGGAGGCGAACCGCTATTTTGCAAGCGAGGAGCCTTGGGCGAAGCGCAAGAGCGCGCCGGAGCGGATGCACACAATCCTTTTTGTCACCGCCGATGTCTTGCGCATCATTGCGATCATGACGCAGCCGTTCATGCCGCGCGCTGCCGGAAAGCTCCTCGACGTTTTGGGCGTGCCGGAAGACGCGCGCAATTTTGCCTTCGCTGAAACGATGGCGGGCCTTTCGCCAGGCACGCAGCTACCTCAGCCGTCGCCCGTGTTTCCGCGCTACATTCAACCTGAGGAAGATTCGTCGTATAAGGCCGGCTGTGCTGATCGATAGTCATTGCCATCTCGATTTTGATGAGTTTGCGGCAGAGCGCGATGCCGTCGTCGAACGCGCGCGCGCCGTGGGCGTTGCGCGCCTCATCACCATTTCAACCCGCGCCGCAGCCTTCGCACCGCTGTGCCAGATCGCCGAAAGCTATCCGGACGTCTTTTGCACGGCCGGGACACATCCGCATAACGCGCATGAGGAAGCCGATGTGACGGCTGAGGAGCTTGCAACTTTGGCGCGCCATCCAAAATGCGTCGGCATCGGCGAGGCTGGCCTCGACTATCATTATGACCGCACGCCGCGCGACATTGCAGAAAAGGTGTTCCGCGCCCATATCGCCGCCGCGCGAGAAAGCAGACTGCCAATCGTCATTCATGCCCGCGATGCCGATGCCGACATCGCCGCAATTTTGCGCAGCGAAATGGACAAGGGACCATTCACCGGCGTTCTCCACTGTTTTTCGAGCAGTGCGATGCTCGCCGAAGCAGGCCTGTCCCTCGGGCTCTATATTTCCTTTTCCGGCATTTTGACGTTCAAGAACGCGCACGAACTGCGAGCCATTGCCAAGAGCGTGCCAATGGACCGGCTTTTGGTCGAGACCGACGCGCCTTATCTTGCGCCGGTACCGTTTCGCGGCCACCGAAACGAGCCCGCATATGTTGCGGCGACGGCCGGAAAATTGGCCGAAGTCATGGGTGTTCCTGTGGAAAGGATCGCTGCCCAAACCAGCGCCAATACGTTGCGCCTATTTTCGAAAATGTCCGCCCCAGCGTCCGGTGCGGAGGCTGCGTGAACCTAACCTTTACGATTCTTGGCTGCGGCTCGTCGGGAGGCGTTCCGCGGGTTGGGCAGGGGTGGGGTGCCTGCGACCCCAAAAACCCCAAAAACCGGCGCAGGCGCTGCTCGCTTCTGGTCGAGCGCGGCGATGACGTTAGTGCCAAGACTCAGGTTCTTGTCGACATGTCGCCGGATTGTCGCGAGCAGCTGCTTGACCTTCAGATCAGCCGCCTCGACGCCATTCTTCTCACCCATGCGCACGCCGATCATATCCATGGGATCGACGATATTAGGCCCTTAGTTCTCATGGCGCGCCGGAAAATCGAGCTATTCATGGACGCGGAAACATCGGCTGCTGTGCGAACAAAATTCGGCTATATTTTTGAGACGCCTCCGGGCGGCTGCTATCCCGCACTGCTAACCGAGCATCGTCTTGTAAGTGGCAGGGTTACCACCGTAAGCGGGCTAGGCGGCCCGCTCGCCGCGATTCCCTTTAGGCTCGAACATGGCGAAAGTGACGCGTTAGGGTTCCGGTTTGGCGGCGTTGCCTACTGCCCAGATCTCAGTGCGATTCCTGACGAGAGCGTTGCTTTCTTAGAAGGCCTCGATGTGTGGATCGTCGATGCGCTGCGCTATAGGCCGCATCCAAGTCACTTATGTTTGCAGGAAACGTTACGCTGGATCGAAAAACTGCGTCCAGCCCGGGCTATCCTCACCAATCTTCATACGGACCTCGATTTTGCCCGGCTCGAGAGCGAATTGCCCGCCAATGTCGAGCCTGCCTTTGACGGCATGCAGATTAATGTGTGAACGTGCAGCGTGCTGCTAATGTAAGTTGTTTCGATACTTCTATAACGATATGAATACGTTTGCAATTTGGCGATTGAGATTGAGGTTCCATAATATCGATTATGCGAATGGGCGCAGGCCCCTTAACGCTGTTGGGAGTGGCTTTTGCCTGTGGTTCTCAATCCCTGGTTCTGCAATTGGAGTAGCCAAAGCCGATGACAATTGCTATGTTTCCTTTGTCACGGGATTTTCGGCATTCGGCAGTTGGAACAGCGACAAGTGGAAGGCTTTCGGGCTGGCACCCTTTGGGTGAGCGGCGCTTTTTGCCGTGCGCTTTTGCAAGGCTTGGACTTAAAACCGGCCCATCATGGGGGGACCCTGACTTAGCACGGAACGGTTTTCTAGCGGATATGAATGGGCACATCATGAGCAAAGGCAAAGATTTCCGGGGACCGAAGAAGCGCGGCTTCGATGACGAGGGGCCCTCACCTTATGACTCTCCCCGGAGTGACTCACCCCGGGCGGGCCGGCCGCCGCCGCGTTTGAGCGGCAGCATGGCTGGCGGCATGCCCCAAGAACTTGCGGCCGCAGGCCCCGTCGTCGATGCCGTGGTCAAATGGTTCAAAACCGAAAAGGGTTTTGGTTTTGTCGAACTGAGCGACGGCGGCGGGGACGCGTTTTTGCATATTGGCATTCTTCATTCGGCCGGATATGAGACCGTGCCTCCGGGCGCGAAGTTGAAGGTGAATATCGGCACCGGAATGAAAGGGGCTCAGGTAACGCGCGTTCTCGAAGTCGACACCGCGGGCGCCGCCGAAAGAGCCTCCCCCTCGCGAGGTCCTGGCGAGTCCGGAAGGCCGCAGCGGCGCATTCCAGACCCGTCGACAGCCGTTGCCGTGACCGGCACCGTCAAATGGTTCGACGATCATAAGGGCTTTGGGTTTGTTCAATCCAATGACGGCGGAAAGGACGTTTTTGTTCATATTTCGATCCTTGGACCATCGGGCATTCAAAACCTCGCCGAAGGCCAGCCCGTAACGATGCAGGTGGTGGATACGCCAAAGGGCCGGGAAGCCTTGTCCATTTCCCTGAATTAACGCGATTGCATGCAAGGGCATATGCCGCAAGCCGCCGATGGTGACTGATGCAGCCATCCCGCGATATCGTCCGGCTGATTGAAATTGTAAAAGCGCTGCGCCACCCTGAAGCCGGCTGCCCGTGGGACAAAGACCAGACCTTCGAGACCATCATCCCTTATACGATCGAGGAAGCCTATGAGGCCGCCGATGCCATTCAGCGCGGCGACATGGCCGAGTTCAAAGACGAATTGGGTGATCTTCTTCTACAGGTCGTTTTTCACGCCTGCATTGCCGAGGAGCAGGCACTGTTCGATTTTGGCGCCGTGGTCGAAGCCATCACCCAAAAAATGATCCGGCGCCATCCGCACGTCTTCGCTGACGCGCGAAACTTGACGGCTGACGAACGCAAGGCCCATTGGACCGCCACCAAAGCGGAAGAAAAGGCCGCTAAGGATGCGGCGCGGCGGCGCGTTGGAGCAAATTCCCTCGCTGACAGAAAGGCCGATAGCGGCCTTCTCGACGATATTCCGGTGGCCCTGCCGGCCTTGACGCGCGCCGTCAAATTGCAAGCAAAAGCGGCAACTGTTGGCTTCGACTGGAACGACGCTCGGCTGGTACTCGATAAAATTCGCGAGGAGACCGCAGAAATTGCGGCCGCGCTTGAGGCGGGTGATCAGCAAGCGTTGGGAGACGAATTGGGCGACCTCCTCTTTGCCGCGGCCAATCTCGCCCGGCAGCTTCAAACGGACCCCGAAGCAGCGGTCCGGCGCGCCAATCAGAAATTTGAAAGCCGCTTCCGGTTCATTGAGGGCGCGCTTTTGCGCCAAGGAAAGACCGCCGCCGGCGCGGCGCTCGAGGAGATGGAAGACCTTTGGAACGAGGCTAAGCAAATGGAAGCGCCGCCCGATCACCTACACCAGAAGGTCCATGTTCGCTAGTACCCTCTGCGCGACGCTGCTCGCCTTTGGGCCTGCCTAAGGGATTAAGCACTTCCCTCGATCGCAAAAAACCGCCGCCTTACCCGCTCCACCCGTTCCGGCCCGACCCTCACGCTTAATTTCAGTGTCCCGCCCGCTGCCAGGGTCTTGCGCAGGATTTCTGCATTTTTGTGCAGCCAATTGAGATCGCCGCCATGAGCCGGATCGAGTGAAATATCGAAAACGAAACGGTCGGTGGCAAGGCGCGATTCGATCGCCGCGCGAAGGTCGGAGATTCCCTCCCCCGTTCTAGCCGATACCAAGACAGGCTTGCCGTTGCCGTTCGGGCCGCCGCCCGTTGGCGCAAGGAGGCCGCTTTGGCTCAGTAAATCGCATTTATTCCACACTTCCATCAGCCGGATGTCCGTGGCGGGATCGATACCTAAGCTTTCGAGGACCGCTTCAACATCGGCACGCTGCGCTTCCGAATCGGGATGCGCGATGTCGCGGACATGCAAAATGAGATCAGCCTCAACGACTTCTTCAAGAGTTGCGCCGAACGCCTTGATAAGCAAGGTCGGCAGCTCCGAGATAAAACCGACTGTATCGGAGAGGATGATCAGGCCGCCGTGCGGCAGGCGCACGCCGCGCGACGTCGGATCGAGGGTGGCGAATAGCTTGTCTTCGGCAACAACGCCTGCCTTTGTCAGCTGGTTGAACAGCGTGGATTTCCCGGCGTTGGTGTAACCCACCATCGCAACCACGGGGTAAGGGACGCCGCGCCGGGTCTTGCGGTGAAGGCCGCGCGTGCGTTTGACCCTCTCAAGTTCCTGCTCGATGCGGCCCACGCGCTCTTCGATACGCCTCCGGTCGGCTTCGATTTGGGTTTCGCCGGGCCCGCCGAGAAAACCAAATCCGCCGCGCTGCCGTTCAAGATGGGTCCATGAACGCACGAGCCGTGATTTTTGATAAGTAAGATGCGCAAGCTCAACCTGCAGCGCGCCCTCCCTTGTGTGTGCGCGCCGGCCAAAAATTTCAAGGATGAGCCCCGTGCGGTCGATGACCTTGGCGGAGAGCGCTTCTTCCAGGTTTCGCTGCTGGACCGGGGTCAGCGCGCAGTCAAGGAAAACCACCGCGATATTTTGCGCCGCGGCCAAAGCTGCAAGCTCGTCAACTTTGCCTTTCCCCAGAAAGGTTCCCGGGTGAATTTGCGCCAGTGGCACGATCTGGCTTGCGGCCACATCCAAGTTAATAGCCTCGGCGAGCCCCTGCGCCTCGGCAAGGCATGCGGCCGGGGAACGCATTTCGCCCAGGGCAGAAGTAAGCGCAGGCCGCAGCGACTTTCGGCGGGCAGTCTGGGTGCCGTAGGGGCCGACGACCAGCGTCCGCGTGCGCGCGCTAGACTCAGGCGCCTGCTCTCTGCGGCTGGGGCCCAGTCTCAACCTTAATATTTTGTCTTTCGCAAGAAGCCTTATGCGGACCTCACACGCTCGCTGTGCAAGCGGCCGCCCCTGCGCCACAGGCGGAGCGGCAACAAAAACCAATATCGCGCAGGAAGCCCGTCTGTTCAAGGACCGGCATGGGTAAAATGGCCGGCGAATTTAGTCTCCGGCATGGCTGGCGGCGGTTTCGTCTCCGGGCTCGAACATCTGAATGGGCTGGCCCGGCATAATCGTCGATATGGCATGCTTATAGACGAGCTGGGAATGGCCGTCGCGCCGCAGCAGAACGCAAAAATTATCAAACCAGGTAACGACGCCTTGTAACTTCACGCCATTGACGAGGAAGATTGTGAGTGGAACTTTGTTTTTGCGGACAAAATTGAGAAACGTATCTTGCAAATTCTGTGGCCGGTCTGCACTCATCGCTTAGAATCCTTATTTTGTTCTTGGCGCCGCAACCGGCGCATGTCTTTCCAAGCAACATCAATGTATTACATCCCCCCGCGGCGGCTGCAATCCTATTTGGCGAGCGCCGGGTGCGGTAAGTCCCCGGTACAACGCACTTTCATAATCCGGAATTCACGGCAAAGTCCACCCTCAGAGCCGATTGAGCCGCCCGTCAGACGGAGCGCGCGGCAAAATCATGAAATAGGGCGCGTAACTTTAACGCGGTTGGTCCTGGCCTCCCCTGCCCGACCGGCCTTCCATCGATCCGGACAACCGGCATGATGAGAGCCGTCGCTCCGGTTATAAAAGCTTCCTGGGCTCTTAGCGCCTCACCGACGCTGAATTTCCGCTCCTCTACCCTCAAGCCCTGCGCCTTAATCATTTCGATCAACGTCGTGCGGGTGATGCCGCGCAGAATTCCGTGATCGAGCTCGCGGGTCACGATCATTCCGGACTCGATGACAATCCACGCGTTTGAAGCTGCGCCTTCTGTGACCATGCCCGAAGCATCAATCAACCAAGCTTCGTAGGCGCCGCTTTTTTTTGCGAGCTCGCGCGCGAGAACATTGGGGAGGAGTGAAATCGATTTGATGTCGGCCCTTTTCCAGCGGATATCGGGGGCCGTGATCACGCTTACGCCCTTTTGCGCCAGCTGATCACCTTTGGCAGGATCAACCTGGCGCGCGGTGACGACAAGGCTCGGGCGGATGGCAGGGCCCGGAAAAACATGATCCCGGTGCGCCACGCCGCGGGTGACTTGCATGTAGATGTAGCCATTCTCGATCTTGTTGCGCGTCAAGATTTCGCGAATCACAATAGGGAGCGCACCCTCCCGCAAAGGAAGCGCGATTCGCAGCTCAGAGAGCGAGTAGGAGAGCCGCTCCAAATGGCGTTTCTCATCGATGAGGGCGCCGCGAAACACTTCGCAGACCTCGTAAACGCCGTCGGCAAATTGATACCCCCTGTCGTCGATGTGAACCATCGCCCTGCGGTGCTGGACGTAGCGGCCGTTGACATAAGCCACCCTGCTCACGCGTGCCCCCAAAAATCTCTTCGTGTCCGCGCGGCTGTTAGGCCGTAAAGCGCCTTATGCCTGCTGCGCGGCCCCTTGCATTCGCCCGTATACGCCATGACTCCGCCCGCCAAGAGAAGTTTTATCAGAACGTCATTCACGCAGGGTAGCCTCTTGGCGTCTGGCGCTGCCCGCGTCAAGCCGGTTTTGCGACAAACGTTTTTGGCGCGCCGCGGCGCTGCCCCTTGCAGAGCCAATTTTGGCGGTTCCCGCCCACCGTTTTTCCACTCGTTCTGGCGGCAAAAATAAGATTGTCCCAGTATGCACATTCACGTAAACTTACCGAAAAACACCGGGAGGATGGCATGCAGACGCTGCGCGGGAAGTATAAAGCCAGCATCGCTATTACGCTTTTTGGAGGCGGTCTGCTCGCGGCGGCAGTGGCATTACTGCCCGCTGACCTCGCTCTGCCGCGAGGTGCGGCTCTCGCCGCGGAACCGGCGGTGCAGTCTTCGCCGGCAAAACCCAACCTTCCCGCCGGTATTTCGCCGCAGCTTTACGCGCTTGCCGTGCCGGCCGGGCGCGAGCCCTCGCCGCTGCTTGCGGCGCTTGGCGAAAAGCTCTTCAACGATAAGCGGCTTTCGGTCGATGACACGGTTGCTTGCGCAACCTGTCACGACCCGGCGCAAGGATTTACCGACCACCGCGGCAATACCCCGACATCCGCGGGCGTTCAAAACCAGCGCGGTCAGCGCAACGCGCCGACAGTATTGAATGCCATGTTTCAGGCGTCGCAATTCTGGGACGGGCGCGCGGCCACTCTCGAGGATCAAGCGAAACTTCCGGTCCTCAATCCAATTGAGATGGGGCAAAAATCACCCGCCGACGTCGTCGCCAAAGTCAGCAAAATCCCTGAATATGCGAATGGCTTCAAAGCGCTTTTGGGGCGCGACTTTACTTATGACGACATCGCCGCTGCGATCGCCGCCTTCGAGCGGGGCCAATATTCCGGCAACTCGCCTTTCGACCGCTACCTCGTGGGGGACTTTCAGGCCATCCCCGATTCGGCCAAGCGCGGGTGGGCGTTGTTTCAAGGCAAGGGACGCTGCAGCTCCTGCCACGCCTTCAATTTGGTCTCGCCGCTTTTCTCGGATCAGAAGTTCCACAACATCGGCATCGCGGCGCATAAGCAGGACTTTGCCGCCCTTGCCCGCAAGGCCTTCGGTATCATCAAAACGGGCGACGTGAAGCAGATCGATGAGCTTGCTCTGCAGACAAATTATTCGGAGCTCGGCAGGTTTTTGGTCACCAAAAACCCCTCCGATATCGGCGCCTTCAAGAGCGAGACGCTCCGCAACATCGGCATTACCGCCCCCTACATGCACGATGGCTCGCTTGCGACCCTTTGGGACGTGATGGACCACTACAACAAAGGTGGTGTTCCAAACCCGTTTCTGGACGGCGGCATGCAGCGTCTTGGCTTGAGCGAAACCGAGATCGACGACCTCATCGCTTTCCTCTTCACGCTCACCGACGACCGCTATGCCGAGTTTGGCAAGGCCGAGATGGCCCGTCAGACCGCGCTGAAAAACAACCGGCCTCAGCGCGACACAGAAACGGCAATGGGCCGGAAGGGAGACATCGGCGATACGGGCCTCAACCCCGATCTGCGCAATCCGGCGTCAATCGGTGCATTTTAGACCGTTGCCTGCCCGATGACCGCAACCGGCGCGTAAGCGAAAGAGCTTCATAAGCTGATGAGAGATGGTGAGAAGTTCCGGCTGGAAATATTTTCACCAAGGGAGAGACGTCATGGCGCACAAGAGCATTGAGACCAAATACTATGAAGAGCGCGCCTCATTCTTCGAGGACCTCAAGGTGGTGGGCGCGCTTTCCCGGCGCGGCTTTCTGCAGATTGCTGGCGTTTCGGCGGGCATAGCGGCGGCAAAGGGCCTCATCGTTCCGCAAAGCTTCCAGCTTATTGAAATCGCCAATGCCGCACCCTCGATAGCGCCCTTTACCGTCGCCTATGTCTCCGACACGCATCTTTATACCCGCAATGTGAACGACCGCTTCATACGCTCTGCGGTCAAAGCAGTGGAGGACGTCAACGCCCTCGACCCGCAGCCGGACTTTGTGCTTTTTGGCGGCGACCTCGCGCAGCTCGGCCGCAGAGAAGAACTCGATCTCGGGGCGCAGATATTGAAAGATGTGAAGGCCCCCGTGAAAATGATGGTCGGCGAGCACGACTGGTTCCTTGATATGGGCGCGCATTGGCAGGAATTGTTTGGGCCGCCGCAATACTCCTTCGATCACAAGGGCGTGCACTTCGTCACCTTGATGAGCGTCAATGAAAAAGACTTTTGGACCGCCCGGGGCATGACACCGGAAGAAAGAATGCAAACCGTCGCCGGGCTCGACAATGGCGTCCAGTCGCGCTTCGAGGTCGGCCCTGAGGGCCGCGATTGGCTCGCGAAGGATCTTGCCGCGCTCGACAAAGCGACTCCGGTCGTCATCTTTTCGCACTCGCCGCTCTACAAGTACTACCACAACTGGAACTTTTGGACCGACGACGCCGAGGAGGTGCAAGCGATCTTGAGCAAATTCGACACCGTGTCCGTCATTCACGGCCACACCCATCAGCTGCTGTTGAACCGCATCGGCAATATCAGCTTCTACGGCCTGCTCTCGACCGCCTGGCCGTGGCCCTACGCACCGGAAGGCTTGCCCAAACTCACGGTCCAAATGAACCGCGCCGATCCCTTTGATGGTTTCGACGGGTGCGGCGACGGCCAGCTCAACATCCTCGCCTCCGGCATGGTCGATAAAGTCTACAACCTTTGGAATCGAAACCCGGTGACGGTCCGGGCAAGTTATCTTTCATCGGGCGGCGCCCAGGACCGGCCGCCCGCAGTGACGCTCCCGAGCTATTGAGGCAGATGGCGATGCGACTTTCCTATCCTTTCTTGCTCGCGCTCTCCCTTACGGCCGCCCCGGCGGCATTAGGCAACGATCTTCCGCGCCACAATGTCCCCGACTCGAAAGACGGAAATTTGGTCGTCGGTTTGTGCGACGGCGAAACCTCGGTCGAAGTCAAGGGCGTGAAGCCCGGCGAGCCAATGACCCGCAAACAGGGACAAGCAATCGCTGACGCACTCATGAAGGAGTGGCAGCGAAAGCATCCCGATGGCGGTTGGCTGGCCGCCGAGGCCACGGGTGGCAGCGCTTCACAAGTTCCGGAGCCGCAAAGCCCCGCAAGCGCACAGTTTCAGACCTATGGCGCCTTCACCGAGCGCGACAAAGAGATCTGGAAAGAGTCGACCGAACGCTTGGTCGCCGAAGGCAAGCGTATTTTTCACGACGCGAAAGCGCTCGGGGGCACGATCGCAATATCGTGCGACATGTGCCATCCCGATGGCTCCAATACCCATGCCGAGACTTACCCGAAATTTCAGACGCAGCTCGGGCGTGTCGCGCTTCTGCGCGACATGATCAATTGGTGCATCGAAAACCCGGTGCGCGGAAAGCCTTTCCCTGACGACGACCCGAGGCTCAAAGCGCTCGAGGCTTATATGCTTGCGCAAAGGAAGGGCGCCGTCCTCGATTACGGCAAGCATTGACCGGCCGACCGCGCCGGCCTGACTGGCCGCGCGGGCGGCTCCCGCTCAAGACGCTTGGCGGCCACGCAGGACGCCTTCGGACGAAGGTGCGAGCGCGCTCATCCATAAGTGCCCCAAACAGCGGCGCAGCGGTGCGTCGTAAATCCGCACCGCAAGATAGCTGCCTGTTAAGACACTGGCGAGGATGAGCGGGCCTTCAATGGCAAGGCGTTGCGGAGCCCCGGCTGCTTGATAAAGACCGTTGACCCAGCAAAAGAGCGGGTAATGAAGCGCATAGACGGGATAGGAGATTTCCCCGCCGAAAAGAGCAACGCGCCGCAGATACCCTGTGAGCTTCGTCCGCGCGCCCGTCAATACGAGCAATGGCGATATCAGGCCAACCCATAGCAAAAGAAAGGGCATCGCGAGCGGACGGGGAAAGTAAAAGAGCGCCGCCATCGCCGCCGTCAGCAGCCAGAATACGGGCATCCGAAAAAGGTGAAGAGCAAACCGGCGCTCGATGTGAAAGACCGCCACTCCGGCAAA
>Ga0187783_10002410_pt1 | contig 13879 bp, 11 predicted proteins | sample 1015_SJ02_MP02_2_FD_132471 | JGI IMG/M metagenome (GOLD analysis project Ga0187783, IMG submission 132471) | Tropical peat soil microbial communities from peatlands in Department of Meta, Colombia - 1015_SJ02_MP02_20_MG | ecosystem: Environmental > Terrestrial > Soil > Wetlands > Peat | place...
AGGTGGACGCCGTCTACGCGGTCTACAACGAGTTCAAAAACGTCCTCGTGCACAGGCTGCTCACCGAGAAGCTCCTTCCCATCGACCCGCGCATACTGCGTCCGGAATCGTCCGAGGAGACGACGGCAACGACACCCGCCGAGCGCGAGGCGGAGAAATTACTGCCACGTGAACTATATCCGAGCGGAGCAGTGCGGCTGGTCGATTACATCTACGAGCAGCCGTTCCATGAAATCTTTGACAACCTCGTGCGGCGGTACGTGGAGACCGAGGTCCTGCGCATTCTGCTGGAGTCCTCCGCCGCCGAATGGGCTGCCCGTATGACGGCCATGGACGCCGCCACGCGGAACGCGTCGGAGCTGATCGACAAGCTGACCTTGCAGATGAACAAGATTCGCCAGGCGGGCATCACCAAGGAGCTGATTGAAATTGTAAGCGGCGCAGCGTCCGCAATGGCGTAAGCAAACGCCGCATCCTCGATCTCAGAACCACGGAGCTTCCTATGGCAGCCAAGAATGGAAGAACAGGCCACGTCGTCGAGGTCATCGGTCCGGTGGTAGACGTTCAATTCGGGGAGGGTGAACTCCCGCCGATTTACACCGCGCTGCGAATCACCAGCGAAGGATTCGACACTTCCGACCCCATGGACATCATCGTCGAGGTCCAACAGCACTTGGGTGAGAACCGCGTCCGCTGCGTCGCCATGGAGCCGACCGAAGGCCTCATCCGCGGCATGAAAGCCGTCGATCTCGGCCAGGAGATATCGGTGCCTGTCGGGCGCGGGACGCTCGGGCGTGTGCTGAACGTGCTGGGAGATCCGGTCGACAAGCTCGGACCGGTAAAATTCGACAAGCGCTATCCCATTCACCGTCCCGCGCCGTCGCTCGTCGATCAATCGACCACGCTGGAAATGTTCGAAACCGGCATCAAGGTTGTCGACTTGATCGAACCGTACCTGAAAGGCGGCAAGATCGGGCTGTTCGGTGGCGCGGGCGTCGGCAAAACCGTCCTGATTCAAGAGCTGATTCACAACGTGGCCATGGAGCATGGCGGTGTCTCCGTCTTTGCGGGCGTGGGCGAACGCACCCGCGAGGGCAACGACCTCTGGCTCGAATTTCAGGAATCGCACGTCATCGAGCCGGGCAACTCGGAAAAATCGCGTTGCGCGCTGATTTACGGCCAGATGACGGAGCCGCCCGGAGCCCGCCTGCGCGTCGGATTAACGGGTCTGACCGTGGCCGAATACTTCCGCGACGAAGAGCACCTCGACGTGCTGCTTTTCATCGACAACATTTTCCGTTTTGTGCAAGCCGGATCGGAAGTGTCCGCCCTTCTTGGCCGCATGCCTTCGGCCGTCGGCTACCAGCCTAACCTCAACACCGAAATTGGCGAATTGCAGGAGCGCATCACCTCCACCAAAACCGGATCAATTACGTCGGTGCAGGCGATCTACGTCCCCGCCGACGATTACACCGATCCCGCGCCGGCGGCTACCTTCACACACCTGGACGCCACCACGAACCTTAGCCGCCAGATCGTCGAGCGAGGCATCTATCCGGCCGTCGATCCGCTGGCCAGCTTTTCGCGCATTCTCGATCCGCGCATTGTCGGGCAGGAACACTACACGGTTGCGCGCGCGGTCAAATCCGTGCTTCAGCGCTACAAGGAGCTCCAGGACATCATCGCCATCCTCGGCATCGAAGAGCTTTCCGACGAGGACAAGCAGACCGTGGCGCGTGCCCGCAAAATCGAAAAATTCCTGTCGCAGCCCTTCTTTGTCGCGCAGCAGTTCAGCGGGCTGGAGGGCAAATACGTCAAGATCGCCGACACGATCAAGGGCTTCAAGGCGATCGTCGAGGGCAAACACGACGATTTGCCCGAGCAGGCGTTTTACATGGTCGGCACGATCGAAGAGGCCGAGGAAAAGGCAAAGAAGATGGCGGCGACGGCATAGTCCTGCCGCCGAATGAACATGCTTCCGCAATCGATCGAGCTACAAGTGGTCACGCCGGAGCGGCACGTTCTTGCGGAAACCGTGCTGGCCATCGAGATTCCCGGCAAGGGAGGCTATTTGGGCGTGCTGCCGGGCCATGCGCCGCTCATCACCGAGCTGGGCATCGGCGTAATGGCCTATCGCACTGCGTCGGCAACACGCTACCTGACGATCATCAACGGCTACGCGGAGGTCCTTCCGGACCGCGTGATCGTACTGGCCGAAATCTCCGAAAAAGCCGAGGAAATCGACGTCAGCCGCAGCCGTGCCGCCCGCGACCGGGCCGAGGCCGAACTGGCGCGGGTTGCTACCGGGAGTCCCGAGTGGCAGCAGGAGCGTCTGGCCGTGGAGCGAGCCCTGGTTCGCATGGGCGCTGCGGCCAAAGCCGGGGCTGGTGGCACAGCTCGCTCGTCCTCCCGTCCGCACCCATGATTCCGCCTCGCCGGTATCCTCCCGTATCGTTTTGAATCTGCAGGCTGTTGGCCAGCATCGAATTTATGAGATGATGAAGTTACGTGCCGGGCGGGCCTCTGTCCGGATCCGATGGGCGGAAAAGTGGGCGTAACGATCTACGGAACCCGCTGGTGCTGCGACTGCCGCCGCGCCAAACAATTCCTGCGCGAGCGCGGCGTCGAATTCCGCGAGGTCAATATCGACGAGAAACCCGATGCCGAGAAGCTGGTGCTGCGCGTGAACAACGGCCTGCGCAAGGTGCCTACGATCGAAATCGAAGGCCGCTATTTCTCTTGCAGCCCTTTTGACCCCGATCGGCTTTCCAAAGAGTTGAAGATCCCCCTGAACTCGTAGCTCGTCTACGCCAATCCCGCCCCCCGGGTCATCACACCCGCCACGCGCAGCTCCGGCGTCAGCGCCACCAGGTCGGCGTCAGCACCCACCGCGATGATGCCTTTGCGTCCGGCGAGGCCCAACCGGCGCGCCGGCAAAACAGTAGCCATGCGCAGGGCCTCTTGCAAGGACAGGCCGAGCGCCACCACATGGCGCAGCGCGCGATCGAGCGTGAGTGTACTGCCCGCCAGTTTTCCTTCTTGGTTTCGAGCTACCCCATTTTTGACCGTGACTTCGAAATTTCCGAGACGATAGTTGCCGTCCGCCATGCCCGTGGCCGCGATGCCGTCACTCACCAGCAGAACCGTGTCGAACCCCTTGGTGCCGATAAGGACCTGAATCGCGGGACCCGCCACGTGCACAAGGTCGGCGATCACCTCGGCGGTCACCTCGGGATCGGTGAGGATCGCTCCGACAATGCCCGGGTCGCGGTGGTTGAATGGCCGCATGGCGTTGTAGAAGTGTACGGCATGGCGCGCCCCCGCTTGGATGGCGGCTCGGGCCTGTTCATAATCGGCGTCGGTGTGTCCCAGCGCCACCACGATTTTCTGGGCCACGGCATGCGCAATCACATCCATCGCGCCGGGCAGCTCCGGCGCGAGCGTTAGGATGCGCACGAAGCCGTCGGCGGCCTTGAGAAGTTTGTCCAGCGATTCAATGGAGGGTTTGGCAATGGCTTCGGCCGGATGCACGCCGCGGCGCGCCTTGGCGATGAAAGGACCTTCCAGATGAATTCCCAGGATCTCGGCCGCCGGTCGGCTCCGCTGAGCGACGTCTGGGCCGTTTTCGTGGCTGCGAATATACCGCGCGATGGCTTCGAGGCTGTGACAGGTCTCCTCGGCCGGAGCCGTGACCGTCGTGGCGAGGAACGAGGTCGTTCCGTAGCGCGCGACGACCGATCGAATCCGATCCAGCGCCCGCGCATTGCCCTCCATCACGTCGTGTCCGCCCGCCCCGTGCATGTGCAAATCGATGAATCCGGGAACGACGGTCAGGCCGGCAGCCACGTAATCGGTGGCTCCCGCCGGCACGGCGATCGTGTCGCGATGGCCCACGCCGGTGATTCGGCTACCCTCGACGACGATGATGCCGTCCGTGATTTCCTCGTCAGGGGTCAGGATGCGGCTCGCGTGAATGACGGTTGAAGGCATGGCTCCTCAGTCTGAGGGTGAACGGCTGGCGGTGGCCTCCCTCCGAGCCACCACCCGAATATGCTAGAGGAATTGAGGGGTAAAGTGACGGCGGAGCTTGCATCGGTTGCCTGGTCCGCTACAATCGTTGGTCACGGATTCTGCGGCAACCAGTGGGAGGACCCCGATGGCTCATGAGAAGCGCTACATGGCCCAGAAGCGGCAGCGCCGCCGCCGCAAGGCCGCCAAAGGAAAGATGAAGCTCTACGAGCAGGGCAAGTTGCCGTACGACAAGCTTCCCTCTTTAGCAAAGAAATTCCTGGCCCGCAAAGCGCGGGCTCTCAGCAAAGCGCCCTAACATGAAAAAAGGGCGCCGGTCTCAAACCGGCGCCCTTTTGGCTGTCTCTTCTGCCTGCTCCCGCCAGGAAGGGCAGGCCGCTAGTTGCCCGCCGCCTGTGCGTGCGTCGCGCCTGCCTTGGGCACGCTCAGATAACCTACGATCTTATCTTTGCCGATCTGGTTCACGGTGAACTCCAGCGGCGCGCGCGAACCGTGCATGAAGAAGTAGACCGGTTCATTGACGGACCGATTCTGCTTCTCGTACCGGTTGTCATCCACGTAGATGGCAACCGTGTACAGATTCTTCTTCTGATTCACGCCGCGCAGCTCGACCATCAGATCGCCCACCTTTTCGCGGGTGTTCCTCTTGGCGATGGTGAACTCGTAGTAGTCGCGTTCACCGAGCCGGCGAAGTTCCTCCACTTCATCGTGATTCTTGGCGATGAGCGTGCCGAATTCGCCGCGCGTCATGTTCAGATTGCTCTTTGTCGCGTCGAGGTCGGTCCTCACGTTGTTCATGTCGGTGCCGAGCTTGTTGACATCGTCGATACTGGCCTTGGTGGCCAGCTCCCCATTCATGTTGTTCTGGAGATCGGAAAGCTGCTTGGCATCCTCATCCTTGATCTGCTTGGCCTGCTGCCGTGCGCGGTTCAGCTCCGACTGCGTCAGCTTCATCTTATCGGTGACAACGCTCAGTTCGCCCTGCAGCTGTGCGTTGAGGTCTTCCGCCTTGGCAAGCCGCTGTGCGAGGGCGTCATCGGTCTGCCGGAATTGCTGCGCCTGGGTCCCCACCGTCTGTTGCAGAGCCGCTGCGTGATTCGAAGCTGACCAGGCCATCCCAAGGCCGGCCAGCGAGATCACCGCCAGTGCGACGATGACAATCCCAATCCAGCGAGGCGCTGGCGCTTCCTGGGTGATTTCTTGGTGTTCGAGCATTTTTTCAATTCCTCCGTGGAAACCCACCTGAAACCCCTTGCTGATTCCCCGATGGGAGCACGCCCCGAACCAAATCGTCCCGGCGCACGGCGGTGCCTGTAATCTGCAGATATGTAAAGGATTAATTGTGGCTATGGACAAAAAAGGGCGAACCGTGCGCAGCCGTTTACCCTGCAATTTTTACTTGATTTCAATGATTTCTGCGCAACGCCAGATCGGTCGATTTTCAACGGAAGCCGCGAGAGCGCTCAGGACCTTGTGATCGACATCCGTTGCAGCTTTTCGATGCGATCGGCCAGCGGCGGATGGGTGCTGAACAGACTGGCAAGGAATTGCCCCGCCGTCTTCGGCGCCACGATGCACAGCGCGGACGTGGATGGCGAGATTTGCATGGGTATTCTTTGGTTATAGGCGCCCAGTTTTTCAAGCGCGCGAGCCAGCCCATAGGGGTGCCCGACCATTTTCGCGCCGGAGGCATCGGCCTGATATTCGCGTTGCCGGGAGATGCCCAATTGCAGCAGCAAGGCGGCGAGGGGGGCGAGAAACAGCATCAGCAGCGCCGCAATCCCGCCGCCTCCGCGGTCGCGATCGTCCCGGCCGCCCCATCCTCCAAAGATCATTCCCCATTTTCCCATTTGGGCGAGCCAGGTAACGGCACCGGCAACGGTTGCGGCAATGGAGGAGGTCAGAATGTCGTAGTTGCGCACGTGGGAAAGCTCATGCGCAATCACGCCCTCCAGCTCTTCATCGTCCATCAGCTCCAGCAGCCCTTGGGTGACGGCCACCGACGCGTGGCTCGGATTGCGGCCCGTCGCAAACGCGTTTGGCGCCGGTTGCGGAATCAGATAGAGCTTCGGCATGGGCAGATTGGATTTCCCGGCCAGCCGCTCCATCACCTGATAGAGGCGCGGCGCCTGCTCGCGGCTGATGGGGACAGCACCGCTCGACATCAGCGCAATTTTGTCGGAAAAGAAATAGGCAATGCCGTTCATTAGGATGGCAAAGCCGAGCGCGATGGTCATGCCGTTGCGCCCGCCAAAGACCTGGCCCACAAACAGTAGCAACAACGTCAAAGCCGTCAGCAGAAAGGTCGTCTTGATCGCTCTCATGGTTTGTTCCCCACTGTTCTATCAGGCGACGCCAGCCGCCACCGTCTCGCGACGGAACTTCATCTCTCCGGTCTTCGGATCGCCCTCGGCGATGATCTCATCGCCGGCGCGGATCTCACCGTCCAGAATTTTCAGCGCCAGCGGATCCTGAATCAATCGCTGAATGGCCCGCTTCATCGGTCGCGCTCCGTACGCCGGATCGTAGCCTTCGGCGAAAAGCAAGGCCTTGGCCGATGCCGAGAGCTTGAGCGTCACCTCTTTCTCGGTCAATCTCTTGGTGAGCGAAGCCAGTTGCAGCTCGATGATGCGCTCGATCTGCGGTTTGCCGAGTGGACTGAACATGACGATGTCGTCGATGCGGTTTAGAAACTCCGGCCGGAACAGCTCTCGGAGCGCGCCCATCGCTTCTTCACGAGCTTTTTTCCGATCCTTTGCGGCCAGCTCGAAGATCGCCGCCGATCCCACGTTTGACGTCATAATCACCACCGTGTTGCGGAAGTCCACGGTCCGGCCCTTTCCGTCGGTCAGGCGGCCATCTTCGAGGATCTGTAGCAGCACATGAAAGATGTCGGGGTGAGCCTTCTCGATCTCATCCAGCAGCACCACCGAATACGGCCGGCGCCGAACCTGCTCGGTCAGCTGTCCACCTTCTTCGTAACCCACATACCCAGGAGGCGCGCCGATCATGCGTGCCACCGAATGCTTCTCCATGTACTCGGACATGTCCAGCCGGACGATGGCCCGCTCGTCATCGAACAGAAATTCGGCCAGCGCGCGCGCCAGTTCGGTTTTCCCAACACCGGTCGGCCCGAGAAACAGAAAGGAGCCGATGGGCCGGTTCGGATCGCTCAGTCCCGAACGGCTGCGGCGGATGGCGTTGGCCACGCTCGCGAGCGCTGGGTCCTGTCCCACCACGCGCTGGCCGAGCCGTTCCTCCATGTGCACGAGCTTTTCGATTTCCCCTTCGAGCAAACGCCCGACGGGAATCCCCGTCCACTTGCTGACGATTTTGGCAATCTCCTCTTCGCCCACCTCTTCCTTCAACATGGGGTGGTCTTTCTGCAGCTCTGCCAGGCGGTCCTGCGCCGCTTTCAGCTCTTTTTCCGCCGCCGAAAGCTTGCCGTAGCGGATTTCCGCCACTCGCGAAAGATCGCCGGCGCGCTCGTAGCGCTGCTCCTCGATCTTCAGACGCTCGATGTCCTCTTTATCCTTACGGATGCGAACGATCGCGTCTTTCTCGGTCTGCCAGTGGGCTTTGAGGGTGGTCGATTGCTCGCGTAGTTCGCCCAGTTCCTTTTCGATCTCAATCAGCCGCTGCCGGGACTGCGGATCGGATTCCTTGCGCAAAGCCTGCCGCTCGATTTCCAGCTGCATGATGCGCCGCTCGATTTCGTCGATTTCGGCGGGAAGCGAGTCGATCTCCATGCGCAGGCCGGCGGCCGCCTCGTCCACCAGGTCAATCGCCTTATCCGGCAGAAACCGGTCGGTGATATAGCGCTGCGAAAGCATGGCCGCGGCCACGATCGCGGCATCCTGGATGCGTACGCCGTGATGCACTTCGTAGCGTTCTTTCAAGCCGCGCAGAATCGCGATCGTATCCTCAAGCGACGGTTCGCCAATCATCACCGGCTGGAAACGCCGCTCGAGCGCCGGATCCTTCTCGATGTATTTGCGGTACTCGTTCAGCGTCGTCGCGCCAATGGCGCGCAACTCGCCGCGCGCCAGCGCCGGCTTCAGCATGTTCGACGCATCCATCGAACCCTCGGCTGCACCGGCACCCACGAGCGTATGCAGTTCGTCAATGAAAAGGATGATTTGGCCGTCCGACTCGGAGATCTCCTTTAGCAGCGCCTTCAGCCGATCTTCGAACTCGCCGCGGTACTTCGCCCCGGCCACCAGTGCTGCCAGATCGAGCGCCACCAAACGCTTGGGCTTCAGCACTTCCGGCACATCGCCGGCGACAATTCGCTGCGCCAAACCCTCGACAATCGCCGTTTTTCCGACGCCCGGTTCTCCGATCAGCACCGGGTTGTTCTTTGTGCGTCGTGCCAGGATCTGCATCACGCGGCGGATCTCCTCGTCGCGTCCGATCACGGGATCGAGCTTGCCGCGCCGGGCCTGCTCGGTGAGATCGCGCGCATACTGTTCAATCGCCCGGTAGGTCGTCTCGGGGTTCTGTGAGGTGACGCGATGGCTGCCGCGGATCGCCGCCATCGCCTGCAAGATCGCGTCATGGCTGGCGCCCTGGCGAGCCAGCAGCTGCCCGGCTGGATCGCGTTCCGCCCCAGCCAGACCCAGCAGGATGTGCTCGGTCGAAACGTAATCGTCCTTCAGCCGGCTGGCTTCCTCAAAGGCCCGCTCGAGCACCTCATTCGACGCTCGGCTGAGCGACTGCTGGCCGAGATCGGAAACCTTCGGCAGGCGCTCGGCCTGCTTGTCGATCTCGCGCGCCAGGCCCGTCGGCGTCACGCCCAGCTTCTCCAAAAGCGGTGGAACCACGCCGTCGCCCTGCGCCACCAGCGCCCCGAGCAGATGCAGTGGCTCGATCTGCTGCTGCCCGGACCGCGACGCCATTTCCTGCGCCGCCTGCAAGGCCTCCTGTGCTTTCACCGTGAGCTTGTCAAATCTCACCATGGGTCGATCTTCTCACTTTGCTGCTGAATTCTCCACTCGGCGGAGAAAACGAAGGCCGGACACCCCGTCCGGCCCCCGGTCCCGCCTTTGGGTTTAGTTTCCACCGTTGGTGATGTTGACCTTCACCTGCTTCGGCTTTGACTCGGCCCGCTTCGGCATCTCCACGGTCAGCACGCCATTCTTATATTCCGCCTTCATGGTCTCCGCGCTCACCGTATTCGGCAAACTGAAGCTCCGGCTAAATGCACCGTAGGTCCGCTCGATGCGAAGGTAGTTTTCCTCTTTCACCTTCTGCTCGAACTTCCGCTCGCCACGGATCGTCAGCATGTTGTTCTCGACACGGACATCGAGATCCTTCTCGTTCAAATCGGGCAGATCCGCTTTCAGGACCAACTCGTTCTCGGTCTCGTAGATATCTACCGAGGGAGCCCAAGCAGTCATGGTGGAGCCGTCGGTGCGCCCGGGAAAGGCGTTTTCCAACATTCGATTCACCTGTTCCTGCCAGTTGGCCAGGCTCAGGAACGGGTCTCTTCGTGTAATCGCACTCACGTTCGTATCCTCCTAAGAATTACGCTATTTCAGCGCGACAGGAGCATATAATATGAGTGCATCTATGTCAAGATTTATTCGGATTGGACCTCTTTTGGCAACGCAACCGCAGATCTACTCTAAGGCCTTTACTATTAAACACTTAAGATAGTGGGTCTCAGCCATCGTAAGCAGGATGGGATGGTCCTGCGCTTGTGTCCTCCTCTCCACCACGACGATCTTCTTGCCTGCGTCGCTGGCCGCCTCGGCAAGGATCTGGAGAAAGAGAGCCTCGGAAACATGGTAGGAGCAGGAGCAGGTCAGCAGGAAGCCTCCGGGCTTGAGTAGCCTCAAAGCGCGTAGGTTGATCTCCTTATACCCGCGGCAGGCGGCCGGCAGGTTTTCGCGGTTTTGCGCAAACGACGGGGGGTCGAGAATGACCATTTCGAAGCGCCGCCCCTGTTCGTCGTACTCCCTGAGCAGATCAAAAGCGTTCTGGTCACGGAAGCGGACGTTCGCGATGGAATTCAGGGCGCGGTTGCGCTCGGCCGCCTCGATGGCCGCTGGCGCTATGTCGATTCCCTCGACCCGGCTGCAGTGGTCTGCCACGGCCAGAGCAAAACCGCCCTCATAGCAAAAGCAGTCCAAAACGTCTCCGGAGGCGTAGCGGCGGGCCGCCCGGTGATTCTCTCGCTGATCGAGAAAAGAGCCGGTCTTCTGCCCCTTCTGAAGACGCTGCGAAAAGATCACGCCGTTTTGCTTCACCAGGATCTCATCCGGCGCATCGCCCTCTAGCACGCCCACACGCTGATCGAGGCCTTCAAGCCGCCGCACCCTGGGATCATTGCGCTCGATAATTCCCTTGGGCGAGAGCAGTTCGACCAAGAGGCCCACGAAGAGTGATTTCAGCCGATCGGTCCCCTGGCTGAGCGTTTGCAGAACCAGATAGTCGCCGTAGCGGTCGACGATCAGTGATGGCAGAAGGTCGCCTTCGCTGTAAACGACTCGGTAGGCTTCGGAGTTTTCGACCACGAGTTTACGGTAGGCATGCGCCCGCTCCAGCCGCGTTGCGAAAAAGGCCCGGTCCACAAGCACGTCCTCGCGCGTAAGCAGGCGGATGGCGATTTGCGATTTGTCACTATAAAAGGCGCGCCCCTGGAACCGCCCCCGTTCGTCTTTCAGTTTGACGACAGCTCCCGGCTCGGCCGCAACCCGGGCGACATCGCTCCGATAGATCCACAGATGCCCCGAGCGCAGACGGTCCACGCCGCGCGGGCGGATGGTCACGGTGCCCTCTTTGACGGGCGTGGCGGATCGTCGGGCGGTCGTCATAGCCAGAGCGCTACCCACACTACCAGATCGAGCGGCTTTGACCGAACCCGTCAGCAGTGCCCCGAGCGGGGGCCGCTCCGAGGGAACGCTCGACGAGGTGGAGGGAAAACGGGGTGCGAGGACGCAGGTTCTGGTTTGGAATCTGCGCGCTAGTAGATATCGTACTGCTCCCAGTGCAGCGCCGGATCGGCCTGGATGATGATGCTCTTTTTCGTCCAGCGCTCCAGTTCTTCGACCAGCGACGATTCCCGTGTCTTGAGGGCCTTGGCGATCTCGGGATGGACGCGCAGCGTCACGCTGGCCGAATCGATCTCGGGCGCCATCTTGCGCGCCTCGGTCTGAATCTCGTAGCAAAGCGTGGGCACGGATTTCACCATGCCGGAACCCGTACAGTAGGGGCACGGCTGACAGAGCGTGCGTTCCAGTGCCTGCTTGGTGCGCTTGCGCGTGATGGCGATCAAGCCGAACTCATTGAAGCGCAGCATCTTGGAGGGCGCGCGATCGGCCTTCAGCGCCTCCTCCAGAGCAGCCATAACCTTTTCCCGGTTCCGTCGTTCCTCCATATCGATGAAATCGATGATGATGATTCCGCCCAGATCGCGCAGGCGCATCTGACGGACGATTTCCTTCACCGCTTCAAGGTTGGTGCGGACAATGGTGTCTTCCAGCCGTGTCGAGCCCTTGCCAACGAATTTCCCCGTGTTGACGTCGATGGCCACCAGGGCTTCGGTATGGTTGATGACGATGTAGCCTCCGGACTTCAGCCAGACCTTCGGTCGCAATCCCTTGTCGATTTCCTGCTGGATGCCAAACTCCTCGAAGATCGGCGTGTCCTTGGTGTAGAGCTTCACGCGGTTGACCAGCGCCGGCTGAAAGCGATTCATGAAGTCGACGACCTTCGTGTATTCGTCCTCCGTATCGACCCATACGGCCGTGTAAGAGGTGTTGATGTGGTCGCGCAACATGCGCTCGACCAGATTCAGATCGCGATGCAAGAGCGAAGGCGCTTTGCGCTGTTCGGCGCGGGTCTTGATTTCCGACCAGGTGCGCGTCAGAAATTCGACGTCCGCGCGCACCTCTTCCGGCGATGCAGAGCCGGCGGCCGTCCGCACGATGAAGCCCCCGGAAGCGCTGCCTTTTGCTTCGTTGACCAGATGGCGCAGGCGCGAGCGCTCCTCGGCCGAGGCGATTTTGCGCGATACGCCGGTGTGGTCAAGCGTAGGCATGTAGACCAGCGAGCGACCCGGCAGGGCGACATGACTGGTGATGCGCGCGCCTTTCTTGCCGAGAGGCTCCTTGGCGATCTGGACGATGATCTCCTGGCCTTGCTTCAGCAACTCGGAGATCAGCTGCGGCCGGCGGGGCTGGGGTCGATAGTGGCCGCTGCCGCGATGTGGACGACGCCCGCGATCGCGCCCCCCGCGACGAGCGGGATGCTGCAGGCGCGAGCGAAAATCGTCGCGCACGCGTGCCTGCCACGACTCTGGCGGCCGCGCGATGGGGCTGGCATCGGGTACCGGCAGGTCCTCGTGAACCGGCGTGATTCCAGCTTCCATTTCAAGAGCGTGCTCGGTCTCCTCCAGTGACTCCAGCACTTCCTCAGCGGTGGCCTCCGCCTCCGCTTGATCTTCCGCTTCGGCGTCTTCTGCGGCGGCGAGCTCCTCAGTTTCCTGTTCTTCGCTCAGTCCGGAGCCGCCCACGGCTGGGATCATTCCTTCGTCGTCTTCCTCTGCCGGTTCCTCGTCGATCTCGTGTTCCTCGCTCTCCTCGAACACCCGCGCTGCGGCCTGTCGCGCGGCAGCCTCGCTCTGCGCCTCAGCGACGTGCTCGGCAAGCGAGCTGGCTTCGTCCTCGGTGAGATCGGATGCTTCGGCTTCGCTGGCCTCCTGCGCCAGAGCCATTTCCTGGCCGATCGTGAGCGGCTCCAGCTGAGATTCGGCGGCGTGCAGCGGTTCCGGTTCGTCGTGGGCCACCAGATGCTCAGACGGCGTTACCTTAGGCGCCGGCTCGGCATGCGCCGCCATCTCCGGCAGATGCTCATGACGCTGCCATTTCGAGAGCGTTTCGCCCGGCAGAGGCTCCAGAAGCGACGAGTAGCCACGACTAGATTCCGGCGCACGCGGGGTCGCGCGAAGAAGAGGCTCTTGCGTTTCGATCGGTGGCCTGGGCGCCGCGCCGGGCTCGGGCAAGGGGGCCGCGGAAGCGGTTTCACCGGGAGCGCGGAAGCGAGCCAGATGTTCCCCGGGCAGAATCGTAGGGAGCTGGGCTTCCCCGTTCAATTCGGGCGCGCCACCCTCGTAGGGGTGGTGCGATGCATATTTCGAGGGGGGCAACTCGCGGCCGTAACGACGGTCGCCCCGGCCGCCGCGGCTGCTTCGGCCCGATCGGCCACCCCGGCGCCCCCCGCGCCGGCCGAAGTCGCGGTATCCATGGCGGCGACTGTCAAAACGCGGCCGATCGGGACCAGGGCTGTGGGCGTGTCCGGAACTCGGCGCCGCCGGAGCCACCACCTCGCCGGGCAATTCGCCGATCGGGACGGTGGTGGGACGTGAGTCGACGTCGGGCGGCTCGATGGCCGGGGCCGCTCCCAGGTCGGCAAAGACCGATCCGCCCTCGTCCTGCATTTTCTTAACCTTTTCCTCGACGGTGGCTACCATGGGCTCGAATTCTTCGACCCCTTCGAGGAAGTCACTGACATAGAGGAAAGCGTCGCCGTCGAGGCCAATATCCACAAAGGCCGACTGCATGCCTGGCAGCACGCGCGTCACGCGGCCTTTGTAAATGCTTCCAACTAGGGCAAACTCTTTTTCTCTCTCAACGTAGTACTCACAAAGCTGACCTTCTTCCAGAATGGCGACCCGCGTCTCGTGGGGGTTCGCCGATATAACCATTTCCTTCGACATGAATACTCCTAGTGGAGCACCGGACCGCGGCGGCGCGCGTGCTCCCGCGCGCTCGACCGAAATGGGGCAAGGCTGTGCCTTGCGCTGGCCACTGCGGGCCGCTCAGGAAAGATTGCTGTTGTTGCATGA
>Ga0187783_10002411_pt1 | contig 13877 bp, 12 predicted proteins | sample 1015_SJ02_MP02_2_FD_132471 | JGI IMG/M metagenome (GOLD analysis project Ga0187783, IMG submission 132471) | Tropical peat soil microbial communities from peatlands in Department of Meta, Colombia - 1015_SJ02_MP02_20_MG | ecosystem: Environmental > Terrestrial > Soil > Wetlands > Peat | place...
GGAGGCTCCGGTCGCGGAGGCTCCGGCGGGTGAGGCTCCGGCGGGTGAGGCTCCGGTCGGGGAGGCTCCGGTCGGGGAGGCTGGCCCGCCGACGTCCCGGTAGCGGGCCTGGCACGGGTGGCCGGCCGCGACCCACATCTGCCCGGCGGTCAGGTCCATCAGCACCGACGCGATGGTGGCGCCTTGCTCCAAGGGGTGCTCTGCAGGATCCGGGTGGGCGCAGACGCTGTGGGGGTAGTCGGCGTGGTCGGCGAGCAGGCCGCGGAAGTCGTCCAGGGTCCGGTGCTGCGCTCCGGGCCGGGCGGCGGCCCCGAGAGCCCGGAGCCGTTGCAGGCGGACCGCGCTGCTCGGCATGGCCCACAGCGACAGGTCGACCGGGTGCAGGCGCGGGGACAGGAAGTGGTTGGTGTGCAGCAGCAGGCCGTGGTCGGGATACAGCGGATACAGCCGGGTGAAGTCGCCCGGGGCCGCCTCCACGTCGAGCGCGGCACCGCTGGAGTGCGCGATCAGGTAGTTGGCCGAGGATGACCGCTCCCCCGCCTGCAGCACCATGAGGGCCTCGGTGACGGTAGCGCAGTCGAGCACCGCCCTCAGCAGCACATGGTACGGGAGCCCGGGCGCGCCGACGTCTGCGTCGGTGACCAGGGCGTTGGTGACCAGCCCGAGGCCGGCGGCGTTCATCCCGGTCTTGGCCAGCAGGCCCGCCTCGACCACGGTGACGAAATCCGGCCCGTCATCCTGCCTGACCTCGAGCAGGACCAGCGTCTCGGTCGAGTGGAGCAGCCAGTCCCAGTTCTGGCCGATGTGCACCGTGGCCGACTGGTCCTGGACGACCGCGAACGCGCTGCACTCGGCCGGCGGCCGCGGGGCCGCGGGCGGGGCCTGGCGGGCTCGGCCGGTCAGCGGGGCCTGGCGGGCCTTGGCGGCGAACATCACCTCGGTCCGCACGTTGATGGCCAGCACGTCGGCCAGGTCAAGCCCGGCCCCGTCGGCGATGCCGCGCATCTCTTCCAGGTAACCGGGCCGGAAGCCGGCGATCGGGGCCTCGAAACCGGCCGCCGCGCGCCGCACGGCTGGCCAGTCCCACCCCGCGTAGTGCGCGAAGACCTGCTGGTAGGCCCGCACCGACCGGCGCACCCGGGACCGGGCCTGCGCGCCGTACTGCCGGCCGCGGTCATAGCCCGTGCCCTCGACCCGCACCCGCGGGATGCCATCGGGCAGCGGGGTCCCGTTCGCCGGCGGCGTACCTGTCATCTGTGCCTCGCAGATAGCTGTTCCTATAGGCTAATCGAGTGATATCTCGTCGGCTCCGGTTCGACCTGCGGTGGTGGCTGGTCCGCCTCTGGTACCGCCTGCCGTTCGTGCCGCACCGGGGCGGACCCGGACTAGCCGGAGTCCGCGAGCTCAGGCGGCCGCGCCCGCCGACCCGCCCTCCGATGGCGATGTCGGCCGAGCCGGAAGGCGAGGAGTTCCGCGGGTCGTCGGTCGCGACCCTGAGCCCGCCTGGCCGGCGCTGGTGGCGACAGCGGCGCCCGCGTGCCGAGCATGCCTGAGGCCGCCCGGGCAGCAAGGAACGGCGGCCGCAGGAGCGGTTAGCCCCTGCGGCCGCCGTGACGAACGGTGCTCGCGCGATCGTCAGTGGCGATGCTCCGAGGGAACAACGAGGACCGGAACGTTCGCGTGGTGAGCTACCTTGGTCGCGGTCGATCCCATCGCCCGCTTCCAGCCGCCCGCGCCGTGCGAGCCCACGACGATCATGTCGGCGCCCGCGCCTGCCTTGATGAGGTCTTCGGCAGGGTAGCCGTGAATCGCGGTGACCGTGACCGACGCCGGGCGGGAATCGCCGAGCGCGCCCACCACCTTGTCGGTTTCGGCCTGCGCCGCCTCGCGGGCCTTCGCGGTCAGGGAGTCGTCCTCGGCGTATTTCAGGGTGCCTCCCCAAAATCCCGCCACGGCCTGGTGCACGGTGACGACGTTAAGCGATGTGTGGCGGATCGCCGCTTCTCTCGCGGCCCATTCGAGAGCGCGCTGCGAATGACCGGAACCGTCTATGCCGACAAGGATTCCAGGCATCTCACTTCTCCTTTTGCTTTTAGCTGCCGCGGTACCTCAGTAAGCTGCCTCGGTACCTCCATTACCAATGCTAGGCACTCAAGGCCCGCAACAACAGGGCCAACGGGTCTGGTCCTCCTGGGACCTTGGTCCTTACGCACGTGCCTGCGAACTGCCTAGAGTTAATGTGACACATGACCCCCATCTGCCGGGGCGACACCGGCAAACTCGCAGGAGTCACGTTGACAAGTCCGGTAAGCGGTCCTGACCCGGCCGAGCAGGCCAAGAAGCCGATCGCGGTCTTTCTCCTTGATGACCACGAGGTGGTCCGGCGAGGCGTCCGTGACCTGCTGGAGGCCGAGCCGGACATCACCGTGGTGGGCGAGGCCGGCACCGCGTCCTCGGCGCTGGCGCGGATCCCGGCGCTGCGGCCGGATGTGGCCATCCTGGACGTACGGCTGCCGGACGGTGACGGGGTGTCGGTGTGCCGGGAGATCCGCTCCAGGATGCCCGAGGTGGCCTGCCTGATGCTCACCTCGTTCGGGGATGACGAGGCGCTGTTCGATGCGATCATGGCCGGCGCGGCGGGCTACGTGCTCAAGCAGATCCGCGGCACCGACCTGGTCGGGGCGGTACGCACGGTCGCCTCCGGGCAGTCCATGCTGGACTCGCGGGCTGCCAGCCAGCTGATGGCCAGGCTGCGCGATCAGTCCGCCCGGCGTGACCCGCTGGCCGGGCTGACCGCGCAAGAGCGCAGGATCCTGGAGCTGATCGGGGAGGGGCTGACCAACCGGCAGATCGGCGAGCGGATGTTCCTGGCGGAGAAGACGGTGAAGAACTACGTGTCCGCGCTGTTCGCCAAGCTCGGCATGGAGCGCCGCACCCAGGCGGCCGCGTACGCGGTCCGGATTTTCAGCGACGAGCGCCAGCACCAGGGCGGGAACGACTAGGCCCGGGGCACGCGCCACTCCAGCCTAGTTCCCGGCCGGGCCGCACCCGGATCGGCCGGGCCGAGTCTCAGCTCGCCGCCGAGTTCGACGGCGCGGCTGGCCAGGTTACTCAGGCCGCTGCGCCTGCCGACGGGCGAAAGGCCGATCCCGTCATCGGTGACCTGGACGGCCAGGATCCCGTCCGGATCCACGTCCACCACCACCTCGACCTGACTGGCGCCGGAATGCCTGGCTGTGTTGGACAGCGCTTCGCGCAGCGCGGCGAGGACCTGCTCGGTCACCTCCGGGCGGATCGCCGCGCCGAGGCCGGGCCCCAGCCGCAGCGACGGGGCGAAGCCGAGCATGGACGTCATCTCCTCGACCAGGGCCAGGATGTCCGCGCGCAGGTCCGGCCGACCCGAATCGCCCCGCGCCTGCAGCTGGAAGATGGTGGCGCGGATGTCCTTGATGGTCTCGTCCATGGCGTCCACGGCACTGGTGATCCGGCTGGCCACCTCGGGCCTGATGACCATCGGCAGGGTTCCCTCCAGTGACATCCCGGTGGCGTAGAGCCGCTGGATGACCAGGTCGTGCAGGTCACGGGCGATCCGGTCCCGATCCTCGTACAGCACGAGCCGTTCGGCGTCCACGCGGCTGGCCGCGAGTTCGAGGGCAATGCCGGCCTGTGCCGCGAACGAGGCCACGAGATCGGCGTGGGCCTGCGGGAACGGCGCCGCGCCGCGGCGGCGTCCGACGGTGAGCACGCCGCGGACGTTGCCCGGCGCGCCCAGCGGGAACACGACCGCGGGCCCGATCTGGCTCATCGCGCCGCGGGCCGCCTTGGAAGCCCGTTCGTCGGCGGCGAAGTCGACGGACGTCAGCGGCTCCCCGGTGGCCAGGACCTGGCCGGACAGGGACTGGGCGGACGGCAGGACCAGGCCGAGGGTCGCGGCGGCGCCATCGCCTTCGGCGTAGGTGATGGTCAGGCGACGCCCATCCTCCTCGGGCTGGGCCAGCACGGCCAGGTCGGCCCCGGACAACTCCAGCGCTTGCCGGGTGACGTCGGCCAGCACCGAGCCAGGCTCGGAGCCGGACAGCAGCTTGGTCGTGACCTCGGCGCTGGCCTGGATCCAGCGCTGCTGACGGCGCGCCGCGTCATACAGCCGCGCGTTCTCGACCGCCACGCCGGCCGCGGCACCCAGCGCGACCAGCACCGCCTCGTCGTCCTCGGTGAACTCCCCGCCGCCTCGCTTGTCGGTCAGGTACAGGTTGCCGAACACCTCATCGCGGACCCGGACCGGGACCCCGAGGAAGCCCCGCATCGGCGGGTGCCCCTCGGGGAACCCGGACGAGGCGGGATGCGCAGCGATGTCGGCCAGGCGCAACGGACGGGGGTCGGCGATCAGCAGGCCCAGCACTCCGAGCCCTTCTGGCCAGTGGTGGATATGCCCGATCTCGTCCTGGCTCAGGCCGACCGGGATGAACTCGGCCAGCCGCTTATCGTCTCCGATCACGCCCAGCGCGCCGTAGGTCGCGTCCACCAGGCCGACCGCGGTCTCGACGATCCGCCTGAGGGTGGATTCCAGGTCGAGGCCGGAGCCGATGGCGATCACCGCCTCGAGCAGCCCGCGCATCCGGTCCCTGGTGACCATCACGGCTTGCAGGCGCCCCTGTAGCTCGGCGAGGAGTTGATCCAGCTCCAGGCTGGGCTGCGGCTCGGTGCGGCTGAAGGCACCCGGTTCCACGGCTGGTTTCCTCCCGGCTACGGCGCATCGCCAGCATAAGCCAGGTCGTTGAGGCCGGCTAGCACCGAGGCGGCCCGGCCAGGGCAAGATCTTTTGTACCGAACGGACCTGGTGACGGCGTACGGACCCGCGGTCCGCACCGGGAGTGACGCCGGAAGGTCAGGCCAGCCGATAGGTAGGGACCAAAGGCCTGGCGTCAGGTGATATACGTCTCTTAAGGCCTTGCCGGCCGGCCTGTGCACCATCATGATGACTGTGGGGTAAACGCCACCTTGTGAGACATTCCGGGTCCACCGAGGAGGACGAGCATGTCAGCAAAGCCCATCGTGGCCGCTACGGACGGCTCCGAGGAATCGCTGCGCGCGGTCGAATGGGCCGCGCGGGAGGCTGTGCTGCGCGATGCCCCGCTGCGGATCGTCTCCGCCGCGGGACTGCTGCCCCGGATGATCAGCGACCACGACAAGGAACAGTACGACACCGTGACCGACGTCATCAGCAAGGGCAGCGACCGGGCCCTGCAGGCGGCGTCGGAGCGGGCCGCGAAGGCGGCACCCGGACTTCTGATCGACGCGGACCATTTGGCTGGGGCACCCGCCGATGCGGTCACGCAGAGCGGATCTGGCGCGCTGATGCTGGTGGTGGGCTCCCGTGGCAGCGGGGCGTTCGCGGCGCTGATCCTCGGGTCGGTCAGCCGTTACGCGGCCACCCACGCGACCTGCCCGGTGGTGATCGTCCGTGAGGCGCCCGAGGCCGCGCGGCGGCAGGTGAGCATCGGCATCGGCGCCCTGGAGCACGCCGAAGCGCCGCTCACCTTCGCGTTCGAGGAAGCCGCCCTGCGCAAGGCCAGCCTGATCGCCGTCCAGGCCTGGCACACGCCGGAATCCGATATCTCCCGGGCCGGTGAAGCATTCGCGACGCCGGGCCTGCATGACATAGAAGAGAATGCGACCGCCCGGCTGGAGCAGGTGCTGAACGACTGGCAGGCCAGATATCCCGACGTCCCGGTCCACCACGACGTCGTGCACGGCCACCCGGGCCGGGCCCTGATCGGCCTGTCCGCCCGCTCCGACCTGGTGGTGATCGGCAGGCAGGCCGCGCACCACGGTCCCGGCTCGGTGATAAACGCCGTGCTGAGCCACGCGCACGGCCCGGTGGTCACCGTTCCCTCCGCCTAGGGCTCAGGGGCATGAGCGGTGAAAGCCAGGCGTTCCAGCCAGAGGATGTGACGCGGCTGGTCGCCGAGCGGCTCAACGCCGGGGACGCGGCGGGCGTCGCAGCCCTCTACGAGCCCCGGGCAGTGCTGGCCTACCCGGCCGACCGGCCGGTGACCGGGCGTGACGCCATCCAGGCGATCTACCAGCAGCTGGCCGACGCGGGGATAACGTTCGCCATCGAGACTCCGCTGCCCACCGTCAGGTTCGAGAACCTGGCGCTGACCTCAACCCGCTCGACCGACAACACCGGCGTCCGCGTGCAAGTCCTGCGCCAGCAGCCCGATGGCTCCTGGCTGCGGATCATCGACCGTCCTGAGGTCCCGCAGCCATAGCCCGCCGACGCCGCCGGCCCGGGCCGCGTGAATCAACCGGGCAAACCCTAGCCGGAGGCGGCGCTAGGTACGAAGGTCCCGCCTCGGCATTACTTCCGCATCTGCCATTTCGTCAGGCATAGCCTTAAAAAGATCGCGAGGAGAGGACTACCACTTGCCATTTCGGGACCTGGAGGATGAGCAGCGTGTACGAGAAGATTCTGCTCGCGGTTGACCACTCGGAGATGTCGGATCGCGCGGTGACCGCGGCCCGGGACCTGGCCCTGTTGTCCAAGGGCGAGGTGTGGGTTCTGCACCTGCGTGAACGTGAGATGGGCGCGAAGACCGGCGTGCTGACCACCGACGAGACCACGGAGGACGCGAACGCCAAGGTGGCAGCGTGTGTCGAGGCGCTGGCTCAGGCCGGGGTGAAGGCGCACGGCGAGGTCAGGAGCACCATCTTCGGATACGCCGCCCGCGAGGTCGTCAACGACGCCAAGGAGATCGGCGCCGATATCATCGTGATGGGCTCGCGCGGCCGCAGCGACATTGCCGGGCTGCTGCTCGGCAGCACCGCACACAAGGTCATTCACCTCAGCGACCGACCGGTCCTGGTCGTTCGGTAATCGGGCGTCTGAATAGCTTTGGAGGATCGATGAGAAAGAACATCCTGCTGGCCGTCGATGCGGCGTCACACGATCCCGTTTCGCATGTCGTCGCCGCCGCCGAGATGACGCGCGACCTCAGCCGGGACAGCGGAGACCACGTCATCGTCTTGCACGTGCACGAGTTCGCCACCGGCCGGTTCGGCCGCATCCGGGTGGACTGCGGCGATGGCGAAGGCGAAAGCGTGGTCGAGAAGACCGTCGCCGAACTGGAGGCCGCGGGCGTCAGCGTGGAAGGCGAAATCCGCGAGACTAGTCTCGGTCACATCGCCGCGGCCATCTTGCACGCGGCCCACGACCACGACGTGCGCATGGTGGTGCTGGGCTCGAGCAGCCGCACCGACCTGCCCCGAGTTCTCCTCGGCAGCGTAGCCAGCCGGCTGCTGCACATGGCGACCCTGCCGGTCCTCATCGTGCCCAGGCCGGACACCCACGCCGCTTCTGCCCAGGCGCACGCGGGTCAGGGCTGAGGTGCGTGCGGGTGAACGACGGCGACCGGGCAGGGTGAATGGTGCAGCACGGCCTGGACGACCGAGCCGAGGCGCATGCCGGCTAGGCCGCCGAGACCGCGTGAACCCACCGCGAGCAACTGAGCCGAGCCCGCCGCGGTCAGCAACGCCGAGCGCGGCGAGCCGACCGCCACCTGCCTCACCACCGTGACGCCGGAGTGCTCCTTCTCCTGGATCGTCATCGTGTGGTTGAAGTCCTCTTCCATCTGCCGCGCGCCGCCGAGAGTGCCGGGCGAATCGGCCAGGGCGCAGAGCGCCACGACATATACATCGCGCAGCGCCGCCTCCTCGAAGGCGAACGTGAGCGCGGCCTCAGAGGCCGGCGAACCGTCGACCCCGACCACGATCGGGCCCGGGGATTGATTCACCGGCAGCCACTGGCCGCGGACGACCACCACGCGACCCTGCGCATGGCCGGCGACCTGCCACGGAACAGATCCCAGCGGCGCGCCGGTGAGCCCGCCGTGCCCGCGAGTACCGACGACGACCATCTCGGCACTGCCGCTGCGCTCGCACAGCACCTGAGCAGGCGAGCCTTCGGCTAGGTCCGGACGGACGTCGTCCAGGGCCGAGGCCGCGTAACGGACTCCTCGGGCGAGGACTTCCGCGCCGTGCTTTCTGGCCAGTTCGCAGACGACCGGATCGCCGATGAGGGTCAGGTATTCAGGTGCCCAGGCGTGGCAGATGGTCAGCGCCGTGCCGCGCGCGGCGGCCTCCCTGGCTGCCCAGCGCAGTGCCTCGTCACTGCCGAGCGACCCGTCATATCCGGCTATGATGCCTTCACTCATCCCAGCCATGGTGACCTCCTCGCTACCGGAAGCGACCTCGGATGGTGTCCCCCGCTATCAGACTCGGATCCGCGTCCACCCCGGCCTAGGGCCCAAGGTCCCGCGAAGAGTCCCGCCTGGCGGGCAGGCCGAGGGTGATGACGGCCAGGATCCCCGCTGCGATGACCAGCCCAGCCGACAGGTAGAGGGCGGCATGCAGGCCGGCCTCAAAGGCGTCGTATGCGGCGTTGATCACCTGCTGGACGATCGCGGCATTGCCGGGGCCGCCGGCGGTGGTGGTCTGGCCGCTGGACGGCACCCCGCCGGTCTCGATCGCGTTGACCACGATGGACTGGAAGTTGGCCGGGATCCCGAGGTGGCTCAGCTTGCTGATCAGGTCGGAGTGCAGCTGAGCGTTGACCAGGGCGCCGAGGACGGCCACCCCGGTGACGGCGCCGATTTCGCGGCTGGTGTTGGCGGACGACGCGGCCATGCCGGACCGTTCCGGCGGCACCGCGTCCAGGACCGATGCGGTGATGGGCACGACCGTGGCGCCGATCCCGATGCCGGTGAGGGCGAGGGCGCCCGCCAGCAGCGCATAGTCCGGATGCGGGCTGAGGGTGACGCTGGTCAGCAGCAGGCCGACGGCGAAGACCAGGCAACCGCCGCTGATCGACCAGCGGAATCTGGCCGGGGTCGTCCAATTGCCGGCCAGCAGCGACGAAATGATCATCAGCGCCGCCATCGGCAAGAACGTCAGCGCGATACGGAAGCCGGAGTAGCCGACCACCTCAGCGAGGTAGAGCGCGGTGAAGAAGAAGATCGCGAACGTCGCGAAATAGCTGCAGAACGCGACGGTGTTCGCCGTAGTGAACCGCGCGACGCGGAGAAACCGCAGGTCCAGCAGTGGATGCGCGGCACGGTGCTCCCACCACAGGAAGGCGCAGCCCGCCGCCGCGCTGACGCAGAACAGGGCGAGCACTGGCGGTGAGGAGAATCCCGCGCTCTCGCCGGTCATGACCCCGAAGATCAGCGCCGCCAGCGCTGCCGCGCCGAGCAAGGCGCCGATGATGTCCACGCGGTGGGCCTCAGGATCCGCGTTCTCCCGCAGGGCGACGGTCGCCGCGATGAGCGCGGCCAGCCCGAATATCAGGTTGAACCAGAAGATGGCACGCCAGTTCCACAGCCCGATGAGCGCCCCGCCCACGACCGGGCCGACCGCGAGGGCGAGCCCGGAGACGCCGGCCCACACGCCGATAGCCCGGTTACGGGCGTGCTCATCGGTATAAAGGTGCCGGAGCATCGACAGCGTGCCCGGCTCGCTGGCGGCCGCACCGAGGCCCATGACAGCGCGCCCAGCAATCAGCACGCCGGAACTCGGGGCCAGCGCGCACAGCACGGAGCCGGCGCAGAATACGCCCGCCCCGGCGAGCATGACCTTCTTGCGGCCGAACTCATCCCCCACCATGCCGAAGGCCAGCATCGCGCTGGCAAACGTCAGGGCGTACGCGCCGACGATCCACTGCAAGGCCAGGACGCCTGCGTGCATGTCGGACTGCAGGCTGCCGAGACCGACGCTCACGATGGTGTTGTCCAGGAAGGTCAGGAAGAGCACCGTGCACAAGATCGCCAGGGCGAGCGGGCCACCGCCCTGGGGAACAGCGACGTCGGCGACGCTCCGCCTGGTATCGGTCACCGGGCTTCCCCTTTGTCGACGGTGAGGCCGACCGTCCGGCCGGGCATGCTCAGGAAAGCCGATCCGGCCCCGAGCGGGTAGTGCCTTTGGTCACCCGGTCAGGACCGAGTCCGCCGATCCCCCAAGGACCGTCCCCGTCCCGGCCGCCAGGGGCCGGGACACGAGCCTTCGCGCCCGGCGTGCACCTCGTCGGTCCAGCCGTTCCGGCCGCATCCGGGACCTTCGTCCCTTGGCTCGCGGTCAGAGAGCGCCCTGAAATTAGGTCGTTGCACAGGTGACCGACCCCGGCTGCCATATCCGTGGTGAAAGGCCCTGGCCATGTCCGACGCAGACCAGATACAGGATCATCGGGCACGCTGCCTAGCGGACCTGATCAGCTTGCGCATGCTGGCCAGGGGTGAGGCGGGGATGCCGCCGCCGCGCTGGGTCGTCGTCGAGGTCGCCCGGGCGACCAGCGCGATCCTGGCCGAAGCCGAGGCCGCCGGCCGCACGACCCTGGCCACCGCCGGTGCCGGGGACAATCGCGGGGACGAGACGTTCCTGCGGGTACGGCTGGACCGGCTGGCGACCGCGGCGAACGACGCGATCGCCGCGGCGCGCGCCGGGAACTTCGCCGAACTGCGCCAGCACCTGAACCGGTTCGACGCGCTGACCTCCGCGATCTGGACCGTGTGCGATGCCGTGTACGGTGCACACCAGGCGCGGCGCCCGGCTCTGCGCCAGGTCAGCCCCGCGCCGTAGCCGCCGCGCAGCCATCCCCCGCCGTGCGGCGCCGGGTCCTGAGGCCTTTCGGCCCGGCTGTTCGGCCATCCGCCGGGGGAACTGCGACCCTAGCGGAGATGCGCTGCGACTGCTGTCCTGAAAGGGACGTCGGGGTTACTGCTGACGTCCCAGTCCCGGCCCGGCCCCCCGGCAAGCATTGTGTGCCGGATGGCATTGGCACCGGGATTCAGGCCGAAGGGAGCACATGATGGGTCAGCACGAGGTACGGGACGTCATGAGCGCCGATCCGGTGACGGTGACACTGGCTACCTCGCTGAAGTTCGTGGCCGGCAGCCTGGTCAAGCACAAGATCAGCGCCGTGCCGGTCCTCGGCCTCCACGGCAAGGTGCTCGGCGTGATCTCCGAGACCGACCTGCTCAGGAAGGAAGAACTCCAGCGTGACCCGGACGGCGAGCATTCGATTCACCTGAGCTACCGGGCGCGGCGGGACATAGCCACCGCCGAGACCGCCGGGGAGCTCATGAGCACGCACCCGCCGACGGTGCGGCCCGATGCGACCGTAGCCGAGGCAGCGCGGCTCATGGACCGGCACAAGGTCAGCTGCCTGCCGGTGGTCGACGAGGGCGGGAAGCTGCTCGGGGTGGTGGGCCCGCAGGATCTGCTGCGGGTCTTCGCCCTGGATGACACCTCGCCGCTGGCCTGCCACGGGCTGACCTGACGATGGCCAGAGGGCAGCTTCGCATCTATCTCGGCGCCGCGCCCGGGGTCGGGAAGACATACGCGATGCTCGCCGAGGGCCAGCGCCGCCAGGCGCGCGGCACCGACGTGGTCGGCGGGCTGATAGAGACGCACGGCAGGCGGCTGACCGCCGCGATGGCGGAGGGCCTGGAGATCGTGCCGCGACGCACCATGAGCTACCGGGGCACGATGCTCACCGAGATGGACGTGGACGCGGTGCTCGCGCGTCACCCCCGAATCGCGCTCGTGGATGAGCTTGCGCACACGAACGTGCCCGGCAGCAGGAACGCGAAGCGATGGCAGGATGTCGATGAGCTGCTGGACGCGGGCATCGATGTCATCACCACCGTGAACATCCAGCACCTGGAGTCGCTCAGCGTGGTGGCCAGGCAGGTCACTGGCGTGGAACAGCACGAGACGCTGCCCGATGAGGTCGCTCGTCGCGCCGACCAGATCGAGCTGGTCGACATGACGCCCGAGGCGCTGCGACGCCGCATGGTGCACGGCAACGTCTACCCGCCGGACCGGGTCGAGGCCGCGCTGACCCATTACTTCCGGCCGGGAAACCTCACCGCGCTGCGCGAGCTGGCCCTGCTGTGGGTCGCCGACCGGGTGGACGAGGGCCTTCAGCGGTACCGCGCCGAGCATGGCATCGCCGTGCCATGGGAGACCAGAGAGCGGATCGTGGTCGGCATCGCCGGCGAGAAGGGCGACGAGGCCGTCATCAGGCGAGCGGCCAGGATCGCCGCCCGTACCCCGGGCAGCGAGCTATTCGCGGTCCACGTGGACCGGGACGACGGCCTGGCCGAGGGTCTCGCCGGGCCCCTGGACACGCAGCGCGCGCTGGTGGCCTCGGCCGGCGGCAGTTTCTACCAGGTACCGGGCGAGGACGTCCCCGAGACGCTGCTGCGCTTCGCCCGGGCCGAGAACGCGACTCAGATCGTCCTCGGCGCCAGCCTGCGCGGCCGGTTTCTCACCCTGTTCACGGGGAAGAGCATCCCGACCAGGCTGGCCCGCCGGGCCGAGCACATCGATGTGCACCTGGTCAGCCGCGAGAGGGCCCGCTCGGCAGCATGGTCGCCGAGCAGGACGCTGGCCGCGTTCCGATCGCGCCGAGGGCAAGCCGCGCGGGCCAGCGCCGAGGCGGCGGCCCTCACCCGGCTCGCCACTACCGTGCTGCGCGGGCACGGCGACCTGCCCGCGCTGCTCGAGGAAATTCGCCAGATGTTCGGTCTCGGGTCGGTAAGCCTGCTCGAGGAGCGGCTGTCCGGGGGCGGCTGCTATGTGGTGGCCAGCGCGGGCGAGCAGCCGCCGGAAGGACACGGAGCCGACCTGGAGTTGCCGGTCAACGGGACCATGACGCTGGCTGGCCGGGGGCGGGCGCTGGACCATGATGAGATGCGAGTGCTGCTGTCGTGCGCGGTCCAGATCGTGGCCGGCATCAGCTCCCGGCGCGCGGACGAGCGGGAAGCCCAGGCGGCCAGGCACGCGGCTGACCTGCGTTCCCGGACCGCGCTGCTCGCCGCGACCGGGGAGGACGCCCGTGAGCAGCTGGCGACCGCCCGGACCGCGCTGACGACGCTGACGGAGGAGGGCAACGCGCTCGGAGCGGAGGACCGGGCGGCGCTGCTGGCCAAGGCAGCCGACGCGGTCGACCGGGTGAGCAGGCTCACGCAGGACCTCAGCGACCTCAGCCGGCTACACGCCGGGGCGGTCGAGACCTACCTCCGGCCGGTCGACCTGGATGAGGTCCTCACCGCGGCGCTGGATGATCTGGGACCGGGGAGCGAGGACATCACGGTCAGCATGGCCGAGGACCTGCCCGATGTGATCGCCGATGCCGCGCTCCTGACCCGGATCCTGACCAGCCTGCTGGCCGATGCCCTGCGACGCAGCCCGGCCGGCTTGCCACCTGTGCTCACCGCCGCCGGTCTGGCCAGCCGGGTCGAGATCAGCATCGACGACGAAGGGCCCGCGCAGAACGGCGACCCGGCCAGCCTGGCGCTCAGGCTGGCCGGCGATCTCGCCGAGGCGATGGGCGACATCCTGAGGTCCGAGCGGACTCCATCCGGCGGCCGGACCGTGATCCTCACCCTGCAAGCCGCGCGATCCACCTCATCTGGACGCGAGGATGATGCCGGAGCCGGCGACCAGGCCGGGGACCTTGGTCGCACGGCCGAGGGACCGACAGGCCTGCACACGCCGGCCATCGGGCACGCAGACTATGAGGAAGCATCGGCTGGCGGAAAGTAGCAGCTATGACGCACAAGAACGACCGCGTGCTGTCGGTCACCGAACTGGCCCGGGTGGAAGGTGAAGGCGCCTTGTACATCCGCGCCTCGGGCGCCCGGGTCACCGAGGCGCGGCTGGATATCTATGAGCCGCCGCGCTTCTTCGAGGCGTTCCTGCGCGGCCGCGGCTACACCGAGCCGCCCGACATCACCGCGCGGATCTGCGGTATCTGCCCGGTCGCCTACCAGATGAGCGCCTGCCTGGCCATCGAGGATGCCTGCGGGGTCACCGTCACC
>Ga0187783_10002412_pt1 | contig 13866 bp, 16 predicted proteins | sample 1015_SJ02_MP02_2_FD_132471 | JGI IMG/M metagenome (GOLD analysis project Ga0187783, IMG submission 132471) | Tropical peat soil microbial communities from peatlands in Department of Meta, Colombia - 1015_SJ02_MP02_20_MG | ecosystem: Environmental > Terrestrial > Soil > Wetlands > Peat | place...
CGAGAGCGTGGCCCAGCGGTCCTGATCGTAGGGCTTGATCGTAGGTTCATTCTCCGTGAGCGCAAGCTTGAAGCGGATGTAAGCGTTCACGTGACTATCGGCGAAATGATGCACAAGCTGCCGGACGGTCCAACCACCTTCGCGGTAAGGCGTATCGAGCTGCGTTGGCGTTAAACCGGCGACAGCAACGCTGAGACGGCCGGGCGTTTCCGCGATCTGCGAGATGCAAACGCGGCGCTCCTCCGGCGATAGCGCGGACCTGCGCTCGAGCTTGCCAACGGGATACCGGAGATCCGTTGCTGCGTCTTCTTTTGGCATGGGGGCCTCCTACGATTTTTTCTACTCGCGAGAACCGCTCTGCTTGCCGCAGTTAGAGAAATCCGCCCATTGCAGACCGAAGAGAGATTCCTCGGGCCGATTTAGAACCGCCACTCGGGATGATCCGATTGCCGCACTCAGCTAGCGGCGCGGACCCAAATGCGCGTCGTGGCGGGCTGGCCGAGGTGGATCTGTTGACCGCCGACCTTCAATGTCATCGTCTCGTCGTACTCGCGGAGCAAAACGGAGACACGCGCGCCCGGCCTCAGATGCAATCCGTCCAAAAATTTCAGAAATTGCGGATCCTTCTCGTACACCGAAAGAATCTCGACCGTGCTGGGTACCTCGGCTTTCGCGAGCAAAACCGCGCCTTCGCGTCGCAGGCTTTCGATCCCGCCCGACATCGGGACGCCGTGCGGGCATTTTCCGGAGGTTCCGAAACGCTCGACCAGCAAACGCTCGACCTCGGATGAAATGCCGTGTTCGAGGCGCTCGGCCTCTACGTGAGCGCGCGTCCAATCGAGGCCGATGACCTCCGTGAGTAATTTCTCTGCAAGCTGATGGCGAAGTGCGAGATGCGCGGCTTGGGCGCGGCCCTTGCCGGTCAGCAGAATTCGCCCATCGCGCTCGACGCGGATCAGTCCATCGCGTGCCATGCGCTTGAGTGCGGCGGTCACCGCAGGAGGTGTCACGCCCAATTCATCCGCCAGACGGGCACTAATCGGCGCGTGCTGCTCGTGGGCCAGATCCCAAATGGCCTTGAGGTAATCCTCGCGTGAGACGCTAGTTTTTTCGCGGGGCAATCAGTCTCCTCGTCTTTTGCGACCGGGCGCACGCCGCGCGCTGGGTCGCCGCGCCTTCCGCGCGGCGCGCAACTCCTCCGCAAAACTCTCGAGACGCGACTCGATGTCGTCGCAGATTCTTCGATAGACGTCAGGATCAGAACCGTACGGATCACTGACGTCCCAATCCTCGACACGCGGGCCTCCTTGCGTGGCCAGCATCGCGCCGGAGCGTCCGCTCATGTTAATGACGACGTCGGTTTCGCGCAATGCTTCCGTCGACAACTGCTTGGAGGCGAGGCCATCCGCGGAAATGCCGCGCTCGATGAGCGTGGCGCGTGTTTGTCCCGCAATCGTTCCGAGAGCGAAAAGGCCGGCGCTTGAAGGTTCCATGCAATCGGAATAACGATGGCGCGCGATGGCTTCGGCCATCGGGCTGCGACAAGAATTGCCGATGCAGAGGAACAGAACTCGCGCGCGCCGCGATTTAGCCGTCATGCGCGTGCTTTACGACTGCGCTCCTGTGGCGGATGCACCGTGGCCATTGCGGCCGTTTCGTCCGTCGCCAGCGGCCATGCGGAGGAACAGCTCATGCACAGTCGTGTCCGAGGTCAATTCGGGATGAAATGTCGCGGCGAGAATATTCTTTTGTCGAACCAGAACCGGCTTCCCTTCCCTGCAAGCGAGCACTTCCACCGAAGGGCCGACGTTTTCAATAATCGGTGCGCGAATGAAAACCATTTCGATCGGCTCGTCGCGGATCGCGGAGGCCTCGTGGCGCACCTCGCTGGCAAGTTGCCGGCCATAGCCGTTGCGAGAAACCTCCGCGTCCAGCAAAGCGAGAGAATGTTGAGCCGGATTGCGCACGTTGCGGGCGAGAAGGATAGTCCCAGCGCACGTGCCGAAAATCGCTCCACCGCGCATCGCGAATTCATGAAGCGCGGTCGCGAGACCTTCCTCATCCAGAAATTTCAACATGGTTGTGCTCTCGCCGCCCGGCAGAATCACGCCGTCCACGCCTTCGAGGTCCGCGGGACGGCGCACCCAGATGGGCTCCGCGTCAAGACGCTCGAGCGCGCGGCCATGCGCTTCGTAATCGCCTTGGACGGCGAGCACTCCGATTTTTAACTTCCGGCTCATCGAAACGATTTCCTCTAAGAAAACCACCTACCAGCCGCGCGTTTGCAGCAAATCCTTCTCTTCGAGTTGCCGAACGTCGAGACCTTTCATTGCTTCGCCCAGCTCTTCGGACGCCTCGAGCACGATTTTTGCGTCTTGATAGTGCGTCGTCGCCTTGACGATGGCCTTTGCGCGCTTATCGGGATCCGAGGACTTGAAGATTCCCGAACCGACAAAGACGGCTTCCGCGCCGAGATGGCGGACAAGAGCGGCGTCGGCGGGAGTGGCGATTCCGCCAGCGGAAAAATTCGGGACAGGCAATTTACCCGATTGGGCGACTTCGCGGACGAGTTCGAGCGGGGCGCCCAGTTCTTTTGAGGCGCACACCAATTCGTCACCACGTAGGGTGGTGAGCCGGCGCATTTCGGAAACGATAGTCCGCATGTGGCGAACCGCTTCGACGATGTTGCCCGAGCCCGCTTCGCCCTTTGTGCGAATCATGGCCGCGCCCTCGGCGATTCGACGCAGCGCCTCGCCGAGATTTCTCGCGCCGCAAACGAAAGGCACCTTGAAGTCGTGCTTCCAAATGTGATTTTCCTCATCGGCGGGCGTCAAGACTTCGCTCTCGTCAATGAAATCCACTTCGAGCGCCTCGAGGACCGAAGCTTCGGCGAAATGGCCGATGCGCACCTTCGCCATCACGGGAATCGTCACGGCAGCCATGATCTCGCGGATGATTCGCGGCGATGCCATCCGCGCGACGCCGCCCTCCTTGCGAATATCCGCTGGAACGCGCTCCAGCGCCATCACAGCGCAAGCGCCGGCTTTCTCCGCGATGAGGGCCTGCTCGGCGGTCGTGACATCCATGATGACGCCGCCCTTGAGCATTTCCGCCAGGCCAACCTTCACGCGCCATTGATCCGCAGCATTTCCATTGTTCGATGCCATTGCTTTCTCCTTGAAGACTACGAATTCGCCATCATACCAGCGCTACGCGGGACGATTCGACTCGACGCGCGCTGCCGCGCCGCTTACGCATCTCCACGCGGAGGACTTCCGCCAAGGCGGCCACGCCTCGAGCGATGTCTTTTTCCTCTACGCTTGCAAAGCCAATTCGCAACGTATTCGGCCGATGCGCTTGCGAATAAAAGTAGCGGCCCGGCGCGAAGCTCACGCCACGCTCGCGGGCGTGAATCAGCAAATCGCTGGCGTCAAAGCCCGCGGGCAATTCGAGCCACACGCACATGCCGCCGCGCGGCCGCGTCCAGCGCGTCTCCTCCGGCATCTCGCGTTGGAGCGAATCTTCCAGCGCTTCGAGCCGCGCGAGATAAGTACGCCGCATTCGCGCAAGGTGCCTATGCAAGAGGCCGCGCTTCGTGAACTCCGCCAGAACGGCCTGCGCGAGCTGACCCGTGTGGAGATCCGTCGCCTGCTTAATCCAGCGCAAGCGCTCGATCACATTTGCCGGAGCGATGAGCCATCCGACGCGTAGTCCGGGGAACGCAAACTTCGAGAAGCTATCGATCTGCACCACGACATTGGAGCGATCGAGCTGCTTGAGCGAAGGAACTTGCTCACCGCGGAGATGCAGGCGCGCGTAAATGTGATCCTCGACAATCGGCACCTGGTAGCGGGAGGCCAGATCGAGCAGCTTCCGCCGCGCATCGAGAGGCAACGTGGTGCCAGTTGGATTGTGATAGTCGGGCGTCACAATAATCAGCTTCACGCGATTCGCAGCGAGCGTCGCTTCCAACGCGCCAAGATCGATTCCCTCTTGCCCCGGCGATTCCCATTCCGGGCGAACGGCAACGGCCAAACAGCGCGTGCGCGCGCCGGTGCAAATCGTGATCGCGCCAGGGTAGGCAGGATTTTCGAGAGCGACGGCGTCCCCGGGGCGGAGGAAAGCTTTCGAGAGGAGATCGAACGATTGCTGGCAGCCGTTCGTGATGAGGAGATTTTCCTCGCGCACGGCCAACCCCTCCTCGCGCAGAAACTCAAGCAGCGCGGCGCGCAAGCCGGGATAGCCGTCCGTCGAGCCGAGCTGGAAGATGGTTGCGCCTTCGCGTCGCAGGACGGCGTCGAGGCTAGCACGCAACTCCGGCAACGGAAACAGGCGATCGTCAGGCCGCGCCAAGACGAATGAAATGCTATCCCGAGGAGCGGGCTGCGCGAGGCGATGTAATCCGTCTTCGCCGCGATCTTCCGCGAAGAGGGATTCCCAACGCACTCCTCCGCCGCCATTCGTGGAAACTGCCGGAGGAGCCGGCGAGAATTTCAGCGATTGCGAATCGGCGCGAATAAATGTTCCCCGTCCCACGTGACCCTGAATCAGGCCTTCCGATTCAAGCTCCGCGTAGGCGTTCGCGACGGTAGTGCGGTGAACGCCGAGCTGAGTCGCGAGTTCGCGACTAGCCGGGATACGGTCTCCCGGGCGGAGCTCGCCGGAATGCACGAGCGAGCGAAGCTGATCGCGCAATTGAACGTACAAAGGCACGTGGCTTTCGGGCTGCAATTGCAGAGGTAACATTGTCTCCTCGATAGAGCCAATGTACCACATCCTATGGGTTCGTAAAGAGCCATATTGTCTTTTCTGCGAGATTTTTGACGGGCCGGTCCCTGAAGGCACAAAAAGGACGAAAATGCTGTGCTCGTTTGAAGTGGAGAAGTCCAGAGGACGGCATTGGGGGAAAAACTTGGGGAGGAGGCGAGCGGAGGCGAGCTCCGCCCCTACGAGGCCGTAAATGCATGCTGCGGTTGAATGTTACTTGGTTCCGGTTTGGCCGAGCTTTCGAAGACGTTCCTGCAACTTGCGGCGCAGCAGGGATGGTGTGTTCGGGTTAAATGCGACCAGATACCAGAGCGGCTGGCTGCGGTCGCGCGAAAGGCGAGTGAGAGTGGCCGGGTCTGCGTTTGGGTGACGCGCCACATTTTCGCGAATCGCGCCGTAAGGATGCTTGGCGAGCCTTCCAAGAGTCTTCGAAGAGACGCGCGGATGCTCGCTAATCAGTCGGAGGAGGTAAAAATCGGTGTCGGGCGCTTCCTTTGCGAGCTTCTCGAGCAACTCGGGCCGTGAATCCGAACTCAGTACCAGCCCGACCTTTTCGTCCCACGACTCGTTGATGCGGTTCAATTCCTTCGTCCGTTCGTGGATCAAATCCTCGAGTTGGCGCCTCTCATGGGCGAGCCTGCCGGGGGCCAACTGCGTATTTTCCAGGGAATCCAAAACACGCAGCAGATGCTGACGTTCCCCGAAGACTATTTGTGTGGTGCGCGCTCCCGTCGCCTTACTCGGCGACTGCACCAAATCCGAGCGTCTCATGATCTCCTCATTTCGCGAACCCAAGTTCGGCGGCTACGAGGCCGAGTTCCGAATCGCGTAAGAACAAGTGCGCCGAATCAAGCGCCGCACCAGCCTCCAACTGGCGCTTCAGCCAGAGTCCCGCCAGATCGATCTTCTCTTCCCTCGACAAATGCTTCCGCCCGCTCTGGAATCGGTTAAGGCTGTCGCTGCTGATGCCGACAATCGCCTCTTCGCCGTCCACGCGAAAGAAGAAAAGCTCGGGCCGGTCTCCGACAGTCAGAAAGCCTGATTTGACGAACTCAACGGAGTGCCTCTGGCCCTCCGTTCCCCCCGCCTCGAACCGTTCATAGAGCGGTTCGTATTGCACAGAGAATTATCATCGCAGCGGGAGGGTGAGTAAAGTTTGCACGGCGGGGAGCGTTCCATCCGTGCAACACTCCTGCCGCGTCACGGCGGAAAGCGCCCGGGGATGCAGCCGTCCGCTTGCCGCGAATGACGCGGCGGGTTACTTTCGGTTCGCGCGCCTTGGGTGGCTCCTGACCGGGCAGCGCACATTCGGGGGTGACGCGCCATGTCCGCTTTCGACGACCACAAGGACGAACTCGAGCACTATGAGACCATGATGGGCCGCCATCGAGGCCGCCTCGCCGTCACGCTCGACCGCCTAACGAACGCCATGATCCTGATCGGCCAGCACACCGTCTATTGCCACTCCTCGCGGATGCCGGACCAGCCGGCCTTGGACATACAGACCGTCAACGCGGAATTGCGCAAGGCAAAAGAGCTTATACAGAATGTGATGGAGGAAATGCGTTCGGACCGCGACGCAGTGGAGTGAACCGCCCAGATCTCAAGCGTTCTGCAAGAACGGGTTCCTCTCGCGCTCAACGCCGATCGTCGTGGAGGGACCGTGGCCGGGGAAGACGATCGTTTCGTCAGGGAGCGAGAGCAGTTTGCCGCGAATCGACTTCAGGATTTGATCGTAGGAGCCGCCCCAGAGGTCTGTCCGGCCAATGCTGCCTGCGAAGAGCGTGTCTCCCGCGAAAAGCTGCGGGGCCGAATCCTTTCGCGGCTGCTCCCTTGGCTCGACGATTTGTTTCTCTGATGGCAAGAAGAGCGTGATGCTGCCAGGACTGTGCCCGGGCGTGTGCAGGACGCGTGCCTCAAAATCTCCCCAGCGCACGGCATCACCTTCACGAAGAAATTGGTCAATCGCCGCGGCTTCAGGAGTCGGCATTCCGAGCCACGCGGCTTGCAGGTCCAAATGCTGATACAGAAGCAAATCTGCTTCGTGCATCAGTACGGGGGCACCGGTTGCACGCGCAAGATTCGCAATCCCGCCAACGTGATCGATATGCGAGTGAGTGCTGACGATCGCGCGAACCTTCAAATGATAGCGCGCCAGAATCTCCAGGATTCGCTCGATTTCGTCGCCGGGATCGAGGACGAGCGCCTCGTGAGTTTCCACGTCGCCGAGCACGTGACAATTGCACTGCAACATTCCGACCGGAAGGATCTCGTGAATCAGACGTGCAGCCATCGCAAAAACTATAGCATCACATTTGAAACCGGATTGAGGAAGACATTTGGAGGCATCTGCTAAAATCGTGAGCAGCCCCAAACAACTGGTCGGAGGCGAACCGGTCTTAATGGCACTCGATAATCCCCTACTCGAAGTGCATCGTGCGGCGGGCGCAACGCTCGGGAATTGGTTTGGCTGCGCGCTACCATCGCGGTTTTCGAGCATTGAGGCAGAATATCGGGCGGCGCGCGAAACGGTGGTCTTGGCCGACACAAATTTTCGAGCATTTTTTCGGTTCACTGGCCCGGATCGCGTCCGCTATTTGAATGCAATCCTCACGAGCAACGTTCGCGACTTGCAGCCTGGCCAAGGTGAAATCGGATTACTGCTGAATCCGCAGGGGCACATTCTCGCGGAAATTGAAACGCTTGCGATGGAAGATTCCTTGTTAGCGATTTCGCACGCTTTGGTGCGCGAGGCGACGGCGGCGACGCTCGAAAAATTCATCATCATGGATGACGTCACGCTTTTGAATGAAACTCAAACGACAGGTTCGGTTGCGATTGGCGGGCCGCGCGCTGCGGTGTGTGTGCGCGATCTGTGCGGCGTCGAGCTTGCATCACTACCGAATCGAAGTCACGTTGCGGCAAGCATTGGCGCAATTCCCTGCCGAATAATTTGGCGGATTCGGCCGGACGGAACGCTCGCTGAGATTTTTGCGGCGCGTGAGCAGCTCCCCGAGATCTGGCGCAGACTGCGCGAAGCGATGGGAAAATTTAGCGGCATGCCGATTGGGTTTGAAGCGATCAATTCGCTGCGGCTCGAAGCAGGGATTCCCTGGTTCGGCTACGATTTCGATTCGAGCGTGATTCCTCACGAAGCCGGTCTGGAAAATACGCATATCAGCTACACGAAGGGTTGTTACACCGGGCAGGAGATTGTCGAACGCGTTCGTTCGCGGGGCCAGGTGAATCGCCGGCGCGCAGGTTTGCGATTCGCCGGGGTAAGCGATCTTGCGGCCGGCTCGAAACTGCTCGCCGGCGGCGCCGAAGTCGGCCACGTCACGAGCTCCGGCTATTCGTTCGCGCTCGGCGTGCTGATCGGGATGGGTTATCTCCGCCGCGAGCACACTACGCCCGGCCGGCAACTTCAGTGCTTGACAGGCACGGCCGAGGTCATCGAACTCCCCCTTGCCCAAATCTAGAGGCCCCCAGATAAGCAACAAAAAGGTTGCGCTTTTGCTCGGGGGGGCGCTAATACGCAACCTGGAGGTTGCATAACATGAGCGACCGAATTGAGAAGCGCATCGAGTTGAAGGCATCGGTTTCGCGAGTTTGGCGGGCTCTGACGGATTACCGAGAGTTTGGCGAGTGGTTCCGCGTGAAAGTGGAGGGGCCATTTGTGGCAGGTCAGATTTCGCGGGGGCGCATCACGCATCCTGGCTACGAGCACATACAGTGGGAAGTCACGGTCCAGAAAATGGAGCCGGACAAGGTCTTTTCGTTCACCTGGCATCCCTACGCGGTCGATCCGAAGAAAGACTACTCAAAAGAGACGCCGACTCTCGTGGAATTCAGCCTCGAAAAGACCGCGACCGGCACTCTGCTGATCCTCACGGAGTCCGGCTTCGATAAGGTCCCTGCCGACCGGCAGCTTGAAGCCTTCCGCATGAACGATGGCGGCTGGACTCAGCAGATGAAAAATATCGAGAGCTATGTCGCGCAAAGGACGTAGCAGCGCCGCTGCTGTAAGGCGGAATCACGCGCCAGTATTTGCCGCACTCGGCGACAAGACCCGATTGCTTCTGGTGAGGAAATTGTCCAGGGGCGAGCCGCACTCGATTTCGCAGCTTACGAGCGGCACCGGGCTCACGAGGCAGGCGATCACCAAGCACCTTCGAGTCTTGGAGAAAGCCGAAATCGTGCACAGCGTCCGGTCGGGGAGAGAGAGCCTGTTTGAGTTTGATCCTGCGCCGATGGTCGAGGTTAAGAAATATCTCGAACTCGTTTCCGAGCAATGGGATCAGGTGCTAGCACGCCTGAAGTCGTTCGTTGAAGCTTAACCAAAGGTGCGGGTCGCGCTGATGGAAAAGGAGTGAAGCCTAGGTCAGGTTCAGGGCGCGCTTGAAGCTGCCGCGCTCGTTCTGAATTTTCTTTTGCAACTGCATGATCGAGTAGATGAGTGCTTCGGGGCGCGGCGGGCAGCCGGGCACATACACGTCAACAGGGATCACCTGATTCACACCTTGTACGACGGCGTAGTTGTTGAAGACGCCGCCGGAAGTTGCACACGCGCCCATCGAGATGACCCATTTCGGCTCGGGCATCTGGTCGTAGAGATGCTTGATAACCGGCGCCATCTTTTGCGAGACGCGGCCCGCGATAATCATCAAGTCGGATTGGCGGGGCGACGGCCGGAAGACTTCGGAGCCGAAACGGGCGATGTCAAACCGCGAGGCGGACATGGACATCATTTCTATCGCGCAGCAGGCCAGACCAAAACTCATCGGCCAAATGGAGCTTTTGCGGGCCCAATTCACAGCCTTGTCGAGTTGAGTGAAGATGATGCCTTCGTCGGCGAGGAATTTGCCGACGTCCTCGGGGCGTTCGAGAGTTGCGTTGTGGCCTACCGTGTCGCTCATTGGCTCAGCGCTACAACACGATTTTCGCATACATCGAGTGCAAGCGCCAATCGGACACAAAAACGCTCCCCAGCGGCTGAGGTCGCTTCTTCTTTACGTCGCAGCTATGGCTCCAAGCTCCTAAGAAGGCAAAGGCGAGTCGGACGGATCGAAGGAGTTTGGATGGCAGGGGGTAAGGAAACTAGTTGCGATTGTGACGGCGAGATTGGCGCAGAGGGCGATAAAGCCGGCGTTGATGCCCATCAACGGATCGTGATGGCTGAGAATCAGAAATGCGACGAGGGCGATGCCGGTCACGAGTCCGGTAAAGACGCCGAACATCGTGGCGCGCTTCCAATAAAGGCCGAGAACGACCCCGGGGAAAAATTGGGTTACGCCAGCATACCCGAGGAGCAGAAGCGAGACCAAGGTCGCGAAGCTGTGAATGGCGCAGAATAACGCCAAGCTCGTGATGACGATGACCATGGCTTTGGCGAGCTTTCCGACTTGCTCATCCGTCATGCGAGGCGAAAAGACAGGGCGGTAGAGATTTTTCGCGAACAAAGTTGCAGCAGTGAGAATCTGGATTGACGCCGGAACCATTGCCGTCAGCGCGCCCGCACCGCCGATCACACCGAGAAACCATGGTGGAAAAGCCTTTCGAACTATCATGAGCATAGACAGATCGCCGTTCGTTAGGCCAGGGAGAATTAGGACCGCCGCGAAGCCGATGAAGAGCATCAGCGGCATCGTTATCGAGTAGAGCGGCAACGCAATTGCATTCCTGCGAAGTGTGTCGCTGCTCTTGGCGGAGAAAGTGGCTGCAAAATTGTGCGGCCACATGCCGCCGGCGCCGAAAGCGGTGAGCAAGACGGTGGAGACGTACCACTTGTGGCCCAGGTTGGTCGTGGCACCGGGCATGACGAGGTGAGCGGGTTTGGCGCGGACCAGCGCGAGAAACATCGGCCCGATGCCACCGAAAAAAATGTGAGGAATCGCGAATCCCACAAAGACGGCGGCGAAAAGCAACAATCCGTCTTTGAGCACGCTGACCCACGCGATTCCACGCATTCCGCTGGTGAGCACAAACGCTGCCACGAGCACGAACGAGATCAGCATCGCAGGCGTGCGCCCGATGCCACCCGAACTGGATATCTCCACGATGATCCCGAGTCCTGTGAGCTGCAACTGCAAGTATGGAATCAGGAAGACAACTCCGACGAGCGCCACGAAAGCGGCCAGGAACTCGCTGCTGTAGCGAACGCGAAAAAAATCGGCTTGCGTCTGGAGCCCGTGCTTTCGTCCCACTTCCCAGATTTCAGGCGCGATGAAAAACCAAATGACATAGCCCAGCGGCAAATACGCGAGGATGTATAGTGCCGGCCCGCCGCGCGAATACGCCCAACCGCTGGCTCCGAGGAACGTAAACGTCGTGTAAATCTCGCCGGCCATCAACAGCCAGACGAGCAACAACCCGAATCCTCTGGCCGCGACGGTCCATTGCTCCAGGTCCATCTTGTAGCGCGAGCCGGCGAAGAAACCAATGAAGGAGCCCGCGGCGATGATGGTGAAGATAAGAGTTAGGGCCAAACCGCTTGGGGTCATCGCGTTGCGCCTTCTCTACGGGGGCCGCGCGGATGAGAGGCGCTACGCCTCTCGAGGCGATAGGCTCCCCAGAGGCATGGCGGTATGAGAAGCGTCCACAAGATCAGCCAGAAAAAATTGAAAGGAATGCCGAGGACCATGGGGTAGATACGGTCCCAGAGGGAAACCGAAAAGCACATCGCAATGAATGGAATCAGTGCGAGTAAAAGGGAGCCGAGCGATGGCCTCTTCAAGCCGCCTCCAGAAATGTTCAATCGGATTTGGCGCCGCCCCGATACAGAGACTCTTCGTCCTTCATTCCGTCGTGGGCGGGCCTAAGACTTTCAGCAGGGGGAGTATACACTGCCGCCGATTTTTCATTGAGGGTTTGGATTGAGAACCGTAGGTCGTGGCGGCGCGGGAACAGCGGCAGATTCGTCGCCAGCAGGCCGCGTGACGGATGAAAAGGGTCACTTCCGGTTTGCCGACTTTTCAGGACTTGGAAAACCCAGCGGTGCGCCACTAAAGAAACGTGGGCTATCTGGGCTCAACATGCCGCTTGTGGGATTCCTTCTGACCCCGAAAGTGGGCTTCGATAATCATTTTGAGTAATAGGAGTTCAATCATTGCTGCAGGCGCATGGCAAATCATCGGCCACTCGGGAAATTAGGAATGGGACGCGGCCAGCACTCCGAACCACGAGACTACAATCAGCACGACTCGGATCCAGTTGAGCACGATCCACCGCCGCGCCTCCGCCTGAAGGCGCTCGGCGGGAGCATTGCCGCCCTGCTGTTCGAGAAAACGGGTAACCGTCGGCCGGAAATAGATTAGCGTCCAGGCGACGGCCGTGACGGCGCAGGCCGCCGAAGCGATGAGCATCCGGTTCAGCGTTCCCTCCATGCCAGCCGCCCCCACCGAGGCGAGTGCACTCAGCGCGAACAGCGGGACTACAGGGATCCAGAACGCTGCGATGTTCATGCGGCCGACCGGCGTGCCCATGAACGCCACAAAGGATTCCGGCGGCTTGCGGCTCCATGCGGGATGCACGACTAGCGCTTCATACACTGCCGCGCCGAACACCAGGGACGCCATTGCCGAGTAGAACCACAGGCTCGCCGTTTGGAGCGTCATGTCCGCCTCACTTCTTGAGCTTGGTCAAGAAAGCTTATGGTTTCCCCTTCGTTTTTCGCCGGAGCTTCACGTTTTTGGGGCCAGGGCAGATTAGCATAAGTTGTGGCCAAGTCATGGGCAGTGCGGAAGTTGAGACCAATGGACATGTGGGGGTACAATGACCTTGCCCGAAAGGGTGAATTATTCGCTAACGGAAAGCGCCCTCTTTCCATTTCGGGCTGAACCAGCACAGGGCACCGAGTCGCAGATTCTCTCCCGTTTCAAACCGTGGGGTTCGCTCCCGGCCCACTGTCAGGCAGCGGGCCCTCGGAATCACAACTTTCCACGCTTTCCTAGGCGGAATTGGGAGGGCTGACGCCGATCAGCCCTTGCGGCTGACTTCCTCGAGGAATTTGTGAAATTCTGGGTCTTCGCGAAGACACGCGAGATCAGGATCGCGTGCGGCCCAGGTGAAATTAGAGTAGCCCGCCTGGCCGGCCAATTTTAGGTGCTTCAGCGCGTCCGCTTTGTTATTCATCACGCCATAAGTGCACGCCGCGTTGTAGAGAATGTTCGAGTCGTTCGGGCGGAGCATGACAGACTTCTCGAGTTCACGCACGGCGTCGTCAGTTCGGCCCAGAGCCGCATAATCCGCTGCGAGCAGGATGCGTGCGCGAACATTTTCGGGCACCTCTTCCAGCTGGCGCTCGAGGGCCTGGCATTCCATGGCGCGGATGGCTCGGGTATCCGCTTCTCGGCCAAGTTTTCCCATACTGTTGATGAACGGGATGTACATGTTGTAGTCGTTCCCGTTGGCCTGAATCGCGCGGTCGAGCAGGACCACCGCTTCCTGGAAGCGATCGGAATTGAAAAGCGCTCTGCCCAAAATATTGTAGGCGCCGTCGCAATCGGGCTTTTTCCGAAGAGCGGCCCGGACGTCGCGGATCGCGTCGTCGTAATTGCGCAACTCGTAGCGAATCTTCGCGCGAGCGACCAGCGCTTCCGGCAAATCCTGTTCGATAGCAAGAGCGCGCTCGCAGGCGACGAGACCGCGCTCGATCCAGCGCGAGTCGTGATCGTGCCATTCGTACATAACGCCGCAGGCGTCGCCGATGCACGCGTAGGCCAAAGCGAAGCGCGGGTCCATGGTGATGGCGGCATCGAACATTTGCAGCGCGAAGGTCAAATCCGGCCGAGTTTCGCGGCGCATGAAACTCTTGCCTCGCAAGTAGAGGTCGTAGGCTTGCGCGTTTTCGGTCGGCTTGCGCGCGATGGCTTTTTCCTCTTGCGGAGAGAGCGTGATGCGGAGGGCTTGCGTGATGTTGCGCGCGATTTCGTCCTGCACCTCGAAAACATCTTTGAGCTCGCGGTCATAACGTTCGGCCCAAGCAGAGTGACCGGAATGCGTGTCCACGAGCTGGGCCGTGATCCGGAGGCGGTTGCCGGCGCGACGGATCGTGCCGCTGAGGACGTAGGTCGCGTTCAATTCCTTTCCGACCTGGGGACC
>Ga0187783_10002413_pt1 | contig 13865 bp, 8 predicted proteins | sample 1015_SJ02_MP02_2_FD_132471 | JGI IMG/M metagenome (GOLD analysis project Ga0187783, IMG submission 132471) | Tropical peat soil microbial communities from peatlands in Department of Meta, Colombia - 1015_SJ02_MP02_20_MG | ecosystem: Environmental > Terrestrial > Soil > Wetlands > Peat | place...
AACGGATGCGCTGTCGAACTACGGCGTCATCCTCGGCGCGCTCAAACGTCACGAAGAAGCTCTCGCGATCTTCGATCGCGCCATCGCGATCGCCCCGGATAATGTCACGTTCCTCCACAACCGTGGCGATGCGCTCCACTCCCTCGGCCGCCATGAGGAGGCCTTGGCGAACTTCGACGCGGCGCTGGCCCTCGACAAGGACCATGTCGATGCCCTTGTGAATCGAGCCGCGGCGCTGAACGCGCTCGGCCGCCATGAGGAGGCCCTGACAAGCCTGAACAGGGTACTGGCATTGCAACCGCAGCATGTCGAAGCGCTCAATTTGCGCGGCAACGTGCTCGGCAGACTCGATCGGCCGGAGGAGGCCCTTGCGTCCTACGATTCGGCGCTGAGCATAAATCCCGACCACGCCGAGGTGCTCAATAATCGCAGCGTGTCACTGGTCACCCTTAGACGCTTCGAGGAAGCACTAGCGAGCTGCGATAAAGCCGTGACCATTCGGCCGGAGTACGTCGACGCGCTGTATAACCGGGGCAACGCGCTCCAGGGGCTGGGACGTTTTGACGAGGCAGTCGCGAGCTACGACATGGCGCTCGCGTTTGAGCCTCACCGTCTCGACATTCCCAACAATTGTGGGTTGGCCCTGGCGGCGCTTAGGCGCCACGACGATGCGCTGGCGCAGTGGGATAACGTGCTGGCGATCGAACCAAAGCACATCGAGGCGCTAAACAACCGTGCCTCGCTCTTGATGAATCGCGGACGCGATGTGGAGGCTCTCGCTGCCTATGATGAGGTGCTTGCTGTCGACCCGCAGCGGGCCGATTTTCTGGGCAATCGGGGGTTGGCCCTTGCGAAGCTCGGCCGCCATGAAGAGGCGATCCGCGACTATGACACGGCGATTTCGTTGCGGCCAGATTCAGTCGACATCCTGACGAATTACGGCAACAGCCTGATCGAACTGAAACGTCTTGATGATGCTCTGGTCGTTTTCCACCGGGCGCTGACGATCGACCCCGACCATTTTCCAGCCCACACCAACCGCGGTAACGCTCTGATGCGGCTCGATCGTTTCGCTGAGGCGCTCGACAGCTATGAGAAAGCGGTCGCCGTACGGCCCAATGAAGAGCAGGCTTTCAGCAATCGCGGAGTCGCACTTGCGGCGCTCCGCCGATTTGAGGAGGCGTTCGTGAGTTACGATCGGTCCCTCGAGCTCAACCCGGAATTTGCCGCAGCGCGTATCAATCGCGGCAATCTGTTCAGCGTGACGGGAAGGCCCGAGGAAGCGCTGGCTAATTATTCACTCGCGCTCGAGTTGAACCCCGACAACGCCGAGGCCAGGTGGAACGCAAGCCTCGCCCAGCTGACGCTCGGCCGATTTGCGGTGGGCTGGCGGGACTACGAGCACCGTTGGGAAAAGGAAGAGGCCAAGCACCGAAAGCGCAATTTCTCACAACCGCTTTGGCTTGGGGAAACGCCGATCGTGGGACGGACCATCCTTCTCCATGCGGAGCAGGGCCTTGGCGATACACTGCAGTTTGTCCGCTATGCGCCGCTGCTCGCGCGGCGCGGCGCCAGGGTCGTCTTGGACGTGCAACCGCCGCTCAAGCATCTGCTCGCAGGAATCGACGGGATTGACGGCATTGTCGGCCATGGGGAGACCTTGCCACCCTTCGATTTGCATTGTCCCTTGCTGAGCCTGCCGCTTGCCTTCGGCACTGAACTCGAAACCATTCCGGCCGATATTCCATATATTCCTGTTCCTCAGGACCGCATCGCGAAATGGCGTGAACGCCTGGGTTCGCGTAGTGCCTTGCGGGTGGGCGTGGCTTGGGCCGGCAGCGCAACGCATATCAACAACCGCAACCGATCGCTCGCCTTTAGACAGTTCGCGCCGCTCTTTGCAGAGCCGGAAATAGAGTTCGTGAGTCTGCAAAAAGATGTCAATCCGGTCGACGCGGTGGCCCTTCGGCAGTTCTGGAACGTCAATCCCGTCGATCAGGAGTTGGGCGACTTCGCCGATACAGCGGCCGCGATATCCTGTTTGGATTTGGTGGTTTCGGCGGATACCTCGGTGGCTCATCTCGCTGGTGCGCTCGGTAAACCCGTTTGGATTCTGATTCCCTTCGCGCCGGATTTCCGCTGGCTCCTTACGCGTGAGGACAGTCCCTGGTACCCGACGGCTCGGCTGTTTCGCCAACCAAGCGTTGGCGACTGGTCTAGCGTCATCCGTCGCGTGAGCGAGGAACTCCGCTCGTCGCTGGCCCAACGATAGCGCATCACCCATGACTAGGCCGATCAAGTTGACGCCGCGGGCGCCTTCGATCGAGCAGGCGAGGGCCATGCACGGCCAGGGGCGCCTGGTCGAAGCTGAACAGATTTATTCCGCGATCCTAGCCCAGGATCCCAGTCAATTCGACGCGCTGCACCTGCTGGGCCTGCTGCGGCATCAGCAGGGCCGCGAGGTAGAGGCGTTGCGCCTGATCGCAGCCGCGCTCAACGCAAATCCCAATTCGCCCGATGCGCTTTCGAATCTGGGACTTGTTTTCGACACTCTCAAACGGCACCAGGATGCCCTCGAAATCTTCGACCAGGCGCTCGCCCTCATGAGCGACCACGCGAATGCGCTCAGCAATCGCGCTTTGACTCTGGTCGCACTTGGACGGATCGACGAAGCTCTGGACAGTTGGGGAAGGGCGTTGGCGGCCGATCCCGGTCATGCGGAAGCACTGCACGGCCGCGGCAATACGCTTTACAAGCTCAAGCGGTTTGATAAGGCACTCGCCGACTACGAAGGCTTTCTTACTATCAAACCGGGCAACCCGGACGTCTTCAACAATCGGGGTAGCGCATTATCCGCGCTCGGTCGACAGGAGGAGGCGATCGCCAGTTACGATCGCGCGCTTGTACTCGATCGGCGGTTACCGGAAGTTCTCATCAACAAAGCGCACGTTTTCGCCGAGATGCACAGGTTCGATGCGGCACTCTCGACCTATGCCGAAGCAGCCCAACTCGAATCCCGGCGCGCCGAGGCCAAGTTCTGCCAAAGCCTTGTGCGACTTCGGCTTGGACAGTTCGCGGACGGCTGGCGTGAATATGAATGGCGATGGAAGCAGACGAGTTGGGGGGAGCGGGCACGCGATTTTACAGTACCGCTTTGGCTCGGTGGCGAGCCGCTGGCGGATAAGACCATCCTGCTACATGCTGAGCAGGGGTTCGGCGATACGCTGCAGTTCGTGCGCTATGTGCCGCTGGTCGCGCAGCTCGGAGCGACGACCTTTCTCGAAGTGCAGGCGCCGCTACTTCCGTTGCTTTCGAATTTGGCAGGCGTTGAGCGAACATTCGTACGCGGTGAGCCACTGCCGAGCTTCGACCGTCATTGCCCTCTGATGAGCCTGCCGCTTGCCTTCGGCACCGCACTGCACTCGATTCCGGCCGAAATCCCCTATCTCAGTGCACCCGCCGAACGGCTCACCAAATGGCACGCACGCATCAACGACCGACGCTGCCTGCGCGTGGGGATCGTCTGGGCTGGAAGCTCCGTACATGAGCACGACCACACGCGGTCGATGCCACTTGAAAGCTTCGCTTCGTTTCTCTCCTTGCCGGGAATTGATTTCGTGAGCATCCAAAAGGATGTGACTCCGAGCGATACTGCTCTGCTGCGGCAGCATGACAACGTGACGCTGCTTGGCGACGAGCTTGAGGATTTCGCAGACACCGCGGCAGTCATTACGCTCCTGGATCTCGTCATATCGGTCGATACATCGGTGGTGCATCTTGCCGGGGCGCTCGGCAAGCCGGTCTGGGTGCTGTTGTCGTTTCTGACGGACTTCCGCTGGTTGCTCGATCGCGATGACAGCCCCTGGTATCCAACCGCCCGGCTCTACCGGCAACCACGATTTGGCGATTGGGACAGCGTGCTGGCGCGTGTGAGTAAAGATCTGGCGGCACGAGCTGCGCAGTCGCCGCGCCATTGGCCGCCGCGGAATGTGGCGGAAATGCAGACGATGGAATCAGATGATTCCCTGACCTAAATTGGAGGACGGTCCATGGCCGCATTCGATGACATCACGCCGGCGATGGTCGAGGCCGGCGTGCGCGCGCTTCTTGCCGCTCAGCCGCAGCGAACACCAGCCGAGGTCGTTTGTGACGTCTTTGTGCAGATGAAGGCAGCGCAGAGCCAGCCATCCGCTCCACCGCTCCACAGGCTACCGCCCAACTTGCGACGGTTCGTTGAAACCAAGGCAGAACTTTCCCCCGGCGAGACGCAGCGCATGGAGCGCATCGTACAATCGGTTCCAGGTTATTCGGACAACCGGCATTACGCGTTCTTTAAACACCTGCTGTCTTGCGCAGATATCAAGAAATTGCTGATCCTCGGTGTCTATCACGGCCGGGACATCGCCTATCTGGTTGACCTCGCCCGCGCATTGGGCCGGCCGCTGCACGTTGTCGGTGTCGACAAGTTTTCCAACGACTTCTGCGACGATTGGCCGAAGGAGCGTCAGTCGCTCAGTTGGCAGCAGGCCGGCTTCGGGACGCCACCGAGTGTTGAAGCCGCCACCAATCATCTGGCCCGACTGGGCTTTTCCAACGACGTAACCCTGATCAAGGAGCGAGACGAAAAGTTCCTAGCCACGTGCTCTGATCGGTTCGATGCGATCTACATCGACACGTCGCACGATTACAACACGGTGGCTCGGCAAATCAGACAGACCGCAGGTCTATTGACCGACGCTGGGCTCATTTGCGGCGACGATTACTCGGATCAAGGCACCTGGGGCGTTAAGCGGGCGGTCTCGGAATTAATACCGGGTCACCTCATATTCGCCGATTGGATCTGGATCGGGTCGCGTGATCAGATCCAGCTTGCGCGAACTACCTCCGACGCCGCTTAGTAGTCTTACCATCGAGATAACTGCAAGCCCACGCGGGGGCCGTCCGCGCGGCCGGCCAGTCACCGCCGACTCGTCGTCGCACCCTCGCCGCTGGGCCAGGCAGCCAACGTCATCGACTCCCCACTCACGCGGAGGCGCTGCACCGCGGCGGCAACATACTTTACAAGCTCAAGCGATTTAACCAGGCTCTCGCCCACCGCGAACGCTTGCTCATCGTCAACCTTGTAATCTCTTTAATAATCACGGCAGCGGACTTTCCGCACTCGGTCGGCAAGAGAAGGCGATCGCCGGTTACGCCTGCCGCCGGCATCGAGATCGCCAGAAGCGTATATGGAGCGGCGTTGACGAGTCGCGCACCGGCGGTTGCGTATGACAAATAGATGGGCTAGGCCGTTTTGGCGTCAGCTCCAGATGTTGATTTTCGGACAGCCCATTTCGTGTTTGGACTGTTGCCCGTAGGCGAGGATGCTGTGGCAGTGAGGTGCCCGACATTGATCCCCTCCTGCTCGGCCCACTCATGAACCGCTCGAATCACGCCGGGCCAGATTGGATCGAAGTCATCACCAAACATAATGCCATCCGGCCGCAGCAAAGGCCAAAATGCGCGAAGATCAGCTAGCAGTTCGCGATAGGTGTGCGCGGCATCGATGTAGATGACGTCGGCGGTGATTTTTTTGGTACGCAGTACTTGGGCAGCCAACGTCGAGACCTGAGGAAAAGGAGTGATCACGTCTTGCATGCCGGACTTAATGACATTGACCATGAATTGCTCGTAGAAGCGCGGGAATCCTGACCGAAGTTTCAAGTGGTGCACAGTCGGCTCATCCCAGTACTCGGGAGAGCCCAGAAATGTGTCGACGCATAGTATTTCGGCGCTCAGTCCGAATTCCTTCGTCAATTTAGCCATATGAATTGCCGAAGCGCCATAGAGTGAACCGACTTCGATAATCCTCGTGGGCTTCAATTGAGAGATAATTTGACGGAAAATAGGATGATCGTAATACCAACCGTACATCTCAATCTGACGACCTTCAATTTCGATTCCTTCGAATGGGTTGTGCGTTTGAAAAATGGTGCGCCGCATCGTGTTCATTTCGTGTCCGCAGTCCTCTGATCTGGCGGTTGAGAGTTTATCTGAAGTGCGGAATCAAACGAATGTGCCTGACGCAAGTGGTCAGCGAAGTATCATCTCGATAGTACCGACTTTCCGCTCGCCCCTGGGTCACCAACGTCGACCACGTCAACTCAGAGTTGGACTTGGTCACTATATCTGATTCGGGCAGGTCATGCTGAAACTCAGTAGAACCACGGTCGATGCCGCAAGGATCAGGATTATGAACCACATTGAGTCCGCATTAAGCCTGCCTTAACCGAAACCGTCCAAGTTCCAAAAATGAAACTCCCGCAGTCCCCTTGGCCGTTGCCTGGCCGAGTCGTCGGAGGAGGTTATCTTGAAGGTGCTGTTCAGCAATCCCCCCTGGTGGGGTGAGACGAAAGTTTTCATGGATCAGACGACGGGACGACGTGTTCTGAGGTACACCGCTGGGATTCGAGCCGGTTCACGGTGGCCCTTCACCTTCCTGCTTCCGACGCCGCCTGATTTCACCGATGTCAACATTCAACCGTATCCGTTCTTCATGGGTTACGCGACGACCTATGTTGCCAACCGCACCAACGCAAATGTCACCTTGCGGGACAGCATTGCACTGCGCGAATCCTACGACCGCTATTACGCCTACCTTTGCCAGGCAAAATTCGATTACATTATAATCGAATCTGCTTCCCCAAGCTGGGATCACGACCGCGCTCTCATCACCGAGATCAAGCGACTGCTGCCCGATACTCGGATCGTGGTTACTGGTCCCATCACTTCCCTCGGAAAAACTTTGCTGGAGACGGCGCCGGTGCATGCCTGCGTGCGCGGCGAATACGAGAAAGGTGTGACACGAGTGATCAATGGCGAGGAAGGCGTCATCGACTTCGATCTGCTGACGCTCGACGAAATGAATGATTCGCCATTTCCGTATTATGACGACGTCATTGCTCACCGCTACTTCGACGCAAATCCCAAAGGTCAAATCGCACCGCAGGCACAGGTTTGGAGCAGTCGTGGTTGCCCCTACAAGTGCATCTTCTGCGTCTGGCCGGCAACGATGACCGGCAATGATCCCGATGGCACCGGCAAACGTTCCGTCCGTCACTACAAGGCCGAATATATGGAGGCCTTCCTCACAGAGCTGGTGCAAAAATATCTCTATCGTTCAATCTACTTCGACGACGACACCTTTAACCTTGGCGACAAGCATGTTGAACGCATGTGCGCGGTGATGCGCAAGATCGGCGTGCCATGGTCTGCAATGTGTCGCGCCGATACCTCGCGCATGGAGCTGTGGCGCGAGATGAAGGAAAGCGGCTGCTTCGGGGTCAAGATCGGTTTCGAAAGTGGCAATCAGAGTGTCATCGACAACATCGTCAACAAACGGCTCAATCTGGAGTATGCCCGCGAGGCCGTCGCCGAGATCAAACGTCTCGGCATGACCGTACATGGTACCTTCACTTATGGCCTGCCAGGTGAAACCCCCGAGCAGATGCAGGACACCAAGCGGTTTCGCGATTCGTTGGGCCTCGATACCTGCCAGGAATCCGGTTGTGCCGAGATCGAGGGTACGCCGCTGCACAGTCTGTCCAGTCAGAGTTCACTGGCCAAATATTCGGGCGCCAAACTCGACGAGACCTACATCCGTGAGGTCGACGGCAGGGTCAAATACGACAAACTGCGGGCGACGCTCGACGCCTAGGGTTCGATCAAGAGGAACCACGTGCACGAATGACCTTCCGACTCATCATAACGGGCGGGGCAGGATTCGTCGGTTCAAGTCTTGCTCTCGCGTTTCGGCGCGACCACCCGAAATGGAAGGTGATTGCTTTCGACAATCTCAAGCGCCGGGGCAGCGAATTGGCGATCGAACGCCTGCGAGCGGGCGGGGTCGAGTTCCATCACGGGGATGTTCGCTGCAGTGATGATCTGGAAGCCGCTGGTCCCGCCGATCTGTTGATCGAGTGCTCGGCAGAGCCGAGCGTGCACGCGGGCTACCAGGAAGGGCCGCACTATCTGGTCGCCACTAACCTCGGCGGCACGATCAACTGTCTTGAGCATCTGCGTCGCCACGGCGGAGATCTGATGTTTCTCTCGACCAGCCGGGTCTATCCGATCGCAGCACTGCGGGCGCTGCCGTTGGAGCGGCAGGAAGATCGGCTCGCCTTGCCGGTGGATTCGTCAGGCGCCGGCTGGTCAGCCGCGGCCGGCATCAGTGAAGCGTTCCCGATCGCGGGCGCACGCTCCATGTACGGTGCGACCAAGCTCGCCTCGGAATTGCTGATCGAGGAATACCGCGAGATGTACGGAGTGCGGGCGGTGGTGAACCGGTGCGGTGTATTGGCCGGACCATGGCAGATGGGCAAAGTCGATCAGGGCTTCGTCGTGCTGTGGATGGCCCGACATGTCTACGGCGGTACACTGGCCTATTCGGGTTTCGGCGGCGCGGGATTGCAGGTGCGCGACATCCTTCACGTTGACGATCTCTACGATCTTATCATCACCCAGTTGCGCGCGTTCGATCTCCATTCCGGCGCGACCTATAATGTCGCCGGGGGGGCCGACCGTAGCATTTCGCTGCGCGAACTCACGCAGCGCTGTCAACGCCTGACCGGTCGGCACCTGCAGGTCGGACAGGTGCCAGAAACGCGGCCCGCCGACGTCCCGTTTTTCGTCGGTGACAACCGATCCGTACAAGCGGCGACTGGTTGGCAAGCGCGACGTCCACTCGACCGGGTGCTCGAAGACGTCCATCGCTGGCTGGTGGACCAGCGCGCGAGACTTGAGCCAATTCTGGGGACTTGAATGAGCGTTGCCATCATCACCGGCGCTGGCGGGCTGATTGGAGCCGAGGCCGCGAGATTTTTCAGCCGCAAAGGCTTGGCCGTCGTCGGCATCGACAACGACATGCGCGCCAAATTCTTCGGACCTGCCGCCAGCACGCGGTGGTCTTGGCAGGCGCTTAAGCAGAATTTGCCATCTTATTCCCACATCGAAGCTGACATCCGCGACACCACTGCGATCGAGACTGCGTTCGCCGGGTACGGTCGAGATATTGCGCTCGTCGTTCACGCCGCTGCGCAGCCCTCGCACGACTGGGCCGCGGGCGAGCCGCTCACCGATTTCGGCGTCAATGCTAATGGTACTCTCATCCTGCTTGAGGCCTTGCGGCGTCATTGCCCGGACGCCGTGTTCATCTTCTGCAGCACCAACAAAGTTTACGGGGACACGCCCAATCAGTTGCCATTGGTGGAGGGTGACAGCAGATGGGACCTGCCGAACGACCATCGCTTCTCTGCACATGGTATTGATGAATCGATGAGCATCGACGCCTCACGGCACAGCCTGTTTGGGGTCTCTAAATGCGCGGCCGATCTTATGGTCCAGGAGTACGGTCGGTACTTCGGGATGAAGACCGTATGCTTTCGCGGAGGCTGTCTCACCGGACCGGGCCATTCTGGGGCGCAACAGCACGGCTTTCTATCTTACCTGGTGAAATGCGCGGTTACAGGCGACCCGTACACCGTGTTTGGTTACAAGGCCAAACAGGTTCGCGATAACATCCATTCATTCGATCTGGTCAATGCTTTCTGGCACGTCTTCGAGAATCCACGGCACGGCGAGGTCTACAACATCGGCGGCAGCCGCTTTGCCAATTGCTCAGTACTGGAGGCGATCGCAAAGGTCGAGGCACTTACTGGACGCGAAATGAACTGGGTGTACAGCGACGAAAATCGTTTGGGCGATCACATCTGGTGGATCAGCGACATACGGAAGTTCCGTAACCACTACCCGAGTTGGAATCTCACCCACGACATCAGCGCGACGATCGCCGAAATCCACGACTCTCTCGTGGAGCGGACCCGTCAAGCCGGAGCAAGCCGACGATGACCGCCAAACGCTTTTTCTACGCCGACCCGGGGCTTGCCGAGAATCTCGGACATCACGCCAATAATTGCCGATTCATTGCCGGGGAGGCCCGTAAGCGAGGCTTCAACGTGCAGGTGCTGTCATTCGCAGATATCGCGCCAGGCCTGAAGGCCGAGCTCGGAGCGATACCGTTTTTCCGGGCGCTGACAGCGTGGTCGAATGATGGCGACCCGGTCTGTGGCTGGCTCAACGCATTTCATATCGTTGCAGAGATCACTCGCGAGGATCTGTCGCGTATCTCTGATATCGGACCAGACGATATCATGTATTTCTCATCGGCACTGCCGCCGCAGCTGATGGCGCTGGCGCAATGGATGGGTGGCCTACCGCGTGACAAGCTTCCCCTCGTCGTGGTCGAGTTCGGCATTGATCCCGGTGTGGACGTTCAGCGAGGACCCAACGGGCTGTCTTACGTCATCCGCGATCCGCGCGTGGACGCTCGCGCCACTTTATTCCGCTCGGCCGCAGCGAGAATTGCCGGCCCGGTCGCGCCTTGGCTGCAGATGATCACCTTCGATGAGGACTCCTCCACTGCGTACCGTGCCGTGCTGGGCAAGCCCGTTGGCGTTCTGCCCACACCTCGCGTCGCAACAGCGCCACGGCGCAACCGGAACGGCAAGCGGCCGGTGACCGTCGCCGCGCTCGGCCATCAGCGGCCGGAGAAGGGCTATCAGTTCATGCCTGAGGTGGCCCGCCAGCTGTTGGAAGCCCGCGACGACATCAGGATCCTCTGCCATAATGGCGATCCAGGCGGCATGGAACCTACGCAACAGGCGTTGCGGATGTTAGCAGCGACCGACCCGCGCCTGGTGCTCGACGAACGCCTGGCCGACGGTGCCGTTTGGCAGCAGTTGCTGGATGCATCGGATTTGATCGTGCTGCCCTATGCTTCCGCACGCTTTGCCATTTCCTATTCGGCCGTGGCTGTCGAGGCGGTCGCCAATGCCATTCCGCTGGTGGTTCCGGCAGGCACGTCGATGGCGCGTCTGGTTCAGGAATTCGGCGGCGCCGGCACCATGTTCGACCGGCCGGAGCCATGCTCGATCGTCGATGCGACGCAGCGCGCACTCCAACGCTTCGACCAATTGGCGACAATGGCTTACAGCGGGTCCGAATTGTGGGGACAGATGCATGGTCCGCACAATGTGCTGGATGCCATATTGGCGCTGGCGCCGCGCAAGGCAGTCGAAACGTTTGGGATTGCCGTCGCCGCCGCATAAACTATCGCCAGGGGTCCATTAGCCGAGGAACGTCCTCAAGCGCGCATGGCCCACGGGAGGACCGTCAAGCTCGGTTCTATGTTCGGCGGAGGTCCTTCGCTCGATTCGTCGGTGCGACGCGGTAAAGATCCCAGCTGCAACCACGCCATGGATGTCTCATCAACGACGCTCCGGGCGAGCGAGGAGCAGGCGACCGCGCTGAAAAGTGACCGGCACTCATTCAAAGGCTATCATGGATCTGATCCGCGCTGCTAGCCAGCGAGTCGCACTCATGCCTTCGTCAAGGTCGTGTCGCTCAGCAAACAGAGACCCATTATAATTGGTGCGATTATAATCGGAGGTCGAGGGGTGCCGCTTGAGCACGAGTCCCGGCAAACCCGATCGGTCACTTGAGCCCGCCAAGGACCCAACCTAAATTTTGTGGCGGCCACCGACCGCACAAGCCAGGCCACGATATCTGTTTCTCGTGACCTGCATTACGGGCAAGCACGCAGCACGGTCACGCGCAACACGCCGGCTGACCGCAATCGTTCGCGCGTGCGATGCACTACGCGGCTTTGCGGACGCTGTCTTTGACGGCGCCTAGGACGACGTCCTTCAATTGCTTCGCGGTCTTAGACCAAATCAGCCGTTTCATCAGTGTGGCGGCCCGGCGGCCACGCCGCGATGCTTCAGCACGGTCTGCGTAGACTTGCTCAAGGCGTTCGACGATTTCGTCGACCTGGCTCTCGCCCCAGCATTGAACGTCACCGACGCTGTTCCAGCGATTTTCGACCGCCCTTTGGTCGACAAGCGGGTAGCAATTGTCATCTGCGATCAGGTCGAGATGCCCGGTATTGCGCGACAGGATGACAGGCACCCCGCAGGCCATGCACTCCATCACCACCAAATTGGTGCCGCCTTCGGCTCGATTGGGAAACACCGCAACATCCATTTCGCGAAGAATCGGCGGCATTGATATATTGGGGACGTTGCCAAGATCCATGATCTGATCGGCCGGGATGTCATTGGCAGCGCCCCAGGCGCGCACATCAAACTTGCCCTCGCGGTCGAATGCGACCGGAGCGGCGAGCCGCGTCTGATCCAGGTTACGCGCGAGGTGCGGCCACGGGCTGTGCCACGCTGTGACCAATGTAGCGTCAGGGTGCCGCTTGGAGAAAATCTTGAAGGCCGCCATCACGATGTCCTGGCCTTTGCGCATCTCGATCTTACCACCGGAGAATATAAGGAAACGATCGCCCATTATGCCGAGCTTGGGCGCGGGATGAAAATGAGTGGGGTCGATGCCCTGCAGCACCGTGCGGACGTGATCAATGCCATGAGCGCGCAGAACCCGTTCGTTCCAGGTCGAGCCGGTTACGATCAACGAGAGCTGTTTGGCGCGGAGCACCGCGCCTGCATCGAGCGGCTCCTCGAAAAAGATGACCCCGATGGTCGGGCGCCCTTCGAGCACCACATTATGGGCGGCCGGCGAACCACGAAATCCGTTCCCGAGCCCGAGCAGTAGCGGCGCGTCGGCGTTCGCACCACCGTTTTCGTGTCGCTTGAGTTGTTCTTGGAATTGCAGCGACCTCACGAGAAACGGAAGGAGAGTCCGCTGCCTGAGCGGGTCGACCGTTATATGCTCGGGCGCGAATTCCGAGGCGCACACCGGCTCGATCGTTTGATCGCCGGACCAGTGGAGCGCTAAATTCAGACCATAAATCCCCCAGCCGAAGAAACTTGAAATACCCCATTGGATGATGGCGGGCTGCCTCATGAATGTCTCCGTGTTCAGGGATTCAAGCCGATTCGGCAATCGGCGTTGCATTTGCATCTGTGGTCTCGTGCTGTTGTGGCAGCGGCTGTCGTCGACGTTCGAGACGAGCCAGCGCCGTCAGTTCGGCAAGCTGCTCGTTGAGCAGCCGGTCACGGAAATAAGCGATGGCTTTCTCAAGACCTTCCGTGAGCGGGGTATGCGGCTGCCAGCCCAGTATCTGACGTGCGAGCGCAATATCCGGCCGTCGTTGTTTGGGGTCATCCATTGGCAGCGGTTTGAACACGAGTTTGCTCGCTGAGCCGGTCAACCGTAGGACAGTCGAAGCAAGATCGAGCATCGTGTATTCATCGGGGTTTCCGATGTTGACCGGACCAGTAAAATCGTCTCCCGTCTGCATCAGACGGACCAACCCGTCAATGAGATCGTCGACGTAGCAAAAGCTGCGAGTCTGTGTCCCCTCGCCGTAAATCGTGATGTCTTCGCCGGAGAGCGCCTGCACAACAAAGTTGGAAACGACGCGCCCGTCGTAAGGATGCATGCGGGGCCCATATGTATTGAAGATGCGTGCGACCTTAATCTGTACGCCGTGCTGCCGCCAATAGTCGAAGAACAGCGTTTCGGCGCAGCGTTTGCCTTCATCGTAGCAGGATCGCACGCCGACCGGATTGACGCGGCCCCAATAGCTCTCGGTCTGCGGATGAACTTCCGGATCGCCATAGACCTCCGAAGTCGAAGCCTGAAGAATCTTGGCGCGCAGGCGCTTTGCCAAGCCAAGCATGTTGATAGCACCATGCACGCTGGTCTTGGTGGTCTGCACGGGATCGTGCTGATAGTGAATCGGCGATGCGGGACAGGCGAGGTTATAGATCTCGTCCGCCTCGATATAGAGCGGCAAGGTGATATCGTGACGAATCACCTCGAAATCAGGGTTGTCCAGATGGCGCGCGACATTACGCCGTCGG
>Ga0187783_10002414_pt1 | contig 13865 bp, 10 predicted proteins | sample 1015_SJ02_MP02_2_FD_132471 | JGI IMG/M metagenome (GOLD analysis project Ga0187783, IMG submission 132471) | Tropical peat soil microbial communities from peatlands in Department of Meta, Colombia - 1015_SJ02_MP02_20_MG | ecosystem: Environmental > Terrestrial > Soil > Wetlands > Peat | place...
ACAGCTGCGCAAGCTCGTCAACCGCCGTATGAGATCATCGCCATGAACGAAACTCATCCAAGCATAGAACAGATCGTCGACTACCTGCACGGTGAGCTTTCTGCGCCCGAGGATGCGGCGCTGCACGCCCACCTCGCCGGGTGCCGTTCGTGCGACGAGCTGCGCGCCCAAGAAGTCGCTCTAACGGAGCTCCTACGCGCGCACGCTCGCGCGCAGGAGCGTGACCTGCCGAATCGCGTCGTACTAAAAATCCACGACGGCATCAAGGAGAGCCGTCCGCGGTTTCGGCCGGTTCTGTTCTTTCCCGCAATGGCGGCGGCAGCCGCTGCCATTTACGTGGCGTTAACTCTCTGGCACCCGGCAGGTAACGGCACTACGATCGACGCTTCGTATTACGTCGATAACGACGCGGCGCTCGCCGCCGGCTCGCCCTTCGCTGAAAACGCGCCGCTGCCGGCGATGTTAACCTCGGACGATGAAACGCGTTAGCCTGCTGGCGGCCGCGCTGGTCGCCGGCAGCTTCACGCTGGCCGGCGCTGACTCGAGCGCGAAGCCTTTCGATGCCTTGCTCGCGGCTGCGGTCTCGGCACCGTCAAACGTTTCCTATACCGGAGTCGTCGAGGAGCTGCGGATTGGAGGCCATTCATCGGAAGTCTCGGTTTACCGAATCGAGCATCGCGCGCCCAATCTTACGCGCCGCCTCTACACTTCGCCGTCGGGCCTTTCAGGCGATGCGATCGTTTCGAAAGGCGACCTGATCTTTTCGATCGATGCAAAGCGGCGGCGAATCGTTGAGACTCGAAACGAGGCGGTCGATAACCCAATAGCGCTTGGTGGCGATTTTGCAATTTTAGATCACAACTATCGAATGAATCGCAAGGGCGACGATGTGTTCGACGGGCGACGAACGATCGATCTCGTATTGGTGAATAGGTACACTGGGCGTCCGACGGTCGTCGTACGAATCGACGCGGCGAGCAAACTCATGCTCGACAAGGAAGAGTTTGCCTCCGACGGCTCACTCGTCGACGAGCTTCGATTCGAAGAGATTCGGCTTACGTCATTGGTTCCGGCTGAGGACTTCGCCCTTCCTCAAGCCTACGCAGTCGTCCAAGGCCCGCTCTTCGGCGAACCCTCGGGGCATCCCGATCAAGTCGTAAAGAGCGCCGGCTTTGCCGCGTGGGTACCGCGCGCGCTGCCGGACGGCTTCGCTCCGTTTGAGGGCAACGTGGAGGAGCTGCACGGCGCGCGCACGGTACAACTGCTTTACTCGGACGGAATTCGAACCTTCTCGCTTTTCGAAAACGCGAAATCGTCGACCGTCGATTTAACACGTTTCCAGCCTCAAGCGGTGCGCGTGGGTACGAATACGGCTCAGTATGCCGATGATGGCGCGACGTCGCTGCTGGCATGGAGCGATGGAAACCTTTGTTACACCCTCGTCGGCGAGCTCGGATTAGTCGATCTTCAACGCATCGCGCAAGCGATAGCGAAGTAACACCTCAGTGTCATCCTGAGCCGGCGCCGTAGAGCCTGTCCTGAGCGAAGTCGAAGGGCGCCGTGTCGAAGGACGTGTTAGAAGGTTGGCTCTCTTTCGTCCTTCGACTTTGGCGCTCGCCGCAAAGCGGCGAGCGCCAATGCTCAGGATGACACGAGGGAGGCTAGATCTTGATGTTTGCCGTTAGGTAGAACTGAATCGGCGTCTTGTATGAGAAGTTTTCGGCTGCCGCCAGGTTCGGACCGAAGGACGGCTCGTACGGGAATTTCCGGAACGGCTGAATGATCGAACCCGGCTGACCCGGCGGATTGACGACTGCTCCAGGCGAGCCATAGGGCGAGACCGGATAGATGTATCCAAAGACCGCGCCGTCGATGGTGCCGTACGCGCAGATGTTCCCGTCGCTGAACGTCCAGGGCGTCCTGGTGCCGCCCCAGCAATAGTTCACGATATTCGCCAACACTCCGACGAGCGAAACCTGAGGACTAACGTCGTACGAGAGTTGCAGGTTCATCATGAACTCGTTTGGCTGCGTGAACGCGCCGATGCCGTCATAGGCGCCCGTGTAGGGATCGGGCGTGTCGATCGTTCCGGCGCAGGTCAACGCGTTGTACCGCGTCGTGCCCGCAAGCGGCAGACAGCCTGCCGCCGGATCGATTCCCGCGTTGACGATCGGTGCACCGTACTTGCCGCCGCCTTGGAATTGGAACGACGGCGTCACGGCAAGTTTCTGGTACTTGTAGTTGAGGACGAGCGAACCCACGTAGGGGGAGCCATAGCCTTGGGCGACCAAGCCGAGTCCGCTCGCGGGGAAGAGGTCAAAGGTCGGGAACGGTCCGTGCGGGTTCACTAAGGCCTGGATCGGTTCGTTCCAATACGGGTTGGCGATCGTGCCGGCCGGGCACGCGCCGCTCGAGAGCGCCGGAATCGGCGTGCCGTTCGTCTTGTAGCACGCATTGGCCGTCAAACCGTTTGACGTCGCGCCGCAGTTCGGATTGGATGGATTGAGCGCGCAGCCTTTAGTGTAGGCGTTGTATTGCGCGATGTCGGTGTTGATGCCGGTGAGAACGGTTCTGCCGTCTGCTCCCGGAATCGCGTTGTAGGTGATGTACGAGTCGGTATAGGCAAACGACAGAACGCCGGAAAGGCCGTTGCGCGTGAAATCACCTTTTTGCAGCTGGAATTCGAGGCCCTGGCTGCGCTGGTCGCCGACGTTCACGCCGGAAACGAATCCTTCGATCGGATCGAGGAAGAACTCTTGAATTTGATTTTGAGTTTGACGAAGGAAGGGCGTTACTTTGAACGACCAGTCAGTTCCCCGGAAATGGTGTTCCCACGACAGGTCGTAGTTGAGCGAAACCTCGGGAACGATCGGATAGCCGGGCGAATAACGGCCGTACGGAGAGAAGACCGGGCCGAGGTAATCGGCAAAGTCCTCCTGGCGTGTGTTGTACTGCTCGAATGCCGTGTTCGGCGGTTCGCCGTAACGGCCGAACGAGAAGCGGAAGACGTCGTTGGGATTGGATGTGTAGGTTCCGCTCACGCGCGGTTGCCAAACGTTGTAGATGAAGTTCGCCGGCTCGTTCGAGAGAAAGGCCCCGGTCGAACCGGCTGGGCAAGGCGTCCCAGGTCCGTCGGGACGCGGGTAGGGGATGCCGGTCTTAGTGTTCAGGCAGTTGTCCAGGTTGTACGCCGAGAACCAAAACGCGCGCGCTTCGGCGCTGCCGCCAAGCGGTGGAACCAACGTGTTTTGCCCAGCATAACCGAAGTTGTCGAGCCTGATGCCGAGGTCGACGAGCCATTTGTCCGAGGGACGGTATTGGTCGGTCAGCGACGCGGCATAGAAGTTCGGAGTCGTGCCGCTGTACTCGCCATTGAGACCGTTCTCCGCGAGCAGGTATTCGCAGGGCGAGCCCCCGCAGCTCAGTCCCGTCAAGCTCGGAACGCTGCCGGTGCTAATTTGAGGGAAAGTTAGGCCGCCGTAGTTTCCCGCGGCGCCGGTCCATTGCGTCGTGTAGCAGTTGACCGCGCCGAATTTGCCGGTGGGGGTCGTACCGTAGCAATACCCGCTATAGGGATTTGCGGAACTGACGATCGGCGCGGCGGTTTCGCCCGGAACGTCAAAGTAATGATTGTTGTCGCGCACCACGCCGGCCGTGACGTAGGAAGCGCTTGCGCTCAAGAGGTTCTGTTCGTTGAGCTGATCGGAGAACTGTGCGCTGGCGCCTCGGGTGTGAGTCTCCAGTTCGTAGGCCGGTGCGACCGGGCACTCAAAGTTGCAGAAGCTCGTGCTATACGTGCCGGCTACGAACCAGTCGCTATAGAACGTATAACCATAGATGCGGAAGAACGCGTTGGATCCAATGTTATGCGTGTATTGGACCTTCACGATCGCCGTGTCGTTATACGAGTTGTCGCGATCGTCCGGCCCGACGGTGTTTGGATCGGTGAAGGTGCCGACGTTCACGCCGGTCGGATAGCCGTAGTTGGTGACGCAGTTCGCCATCGAATTGATCGCACTCCCGCTAAAGCTGTGCCCGACGGAGGTTGGGCAGCTCCAGGTGAGCGAGTTCACATAGGTGATCGGCAACGACGTGCCGTATGGCACCGCGCCGTGCGTAAGGACCGATGTCGTTTCGCCGTTGATCCAGTTCGCACAGGCGAGACCAGAAACCGCGTACGCTCCACTGCACGACGGCGAGGCAACGTCGTTAGCGGAGATGTAGTACTGGTTCTTGAGCGCCTCGTCGAAGTAGAGCACCTGAACGTCGTCGCGCCCGGCGTCGTTATGGTGCGGAATTCCGAAGTGAAGGTTGGCGACGGTGTCGCGCGTCGAGATGTACGAGAAGAGGGCCCAGTTGATCGGACCTAGCGGAAAGAGTATGCCGCTACTGGCGGCGGGATTGGCCGGGTCGTACCCGGGGTTGCCGTAAAAATACGACCAGCCCGGAGCGAACGGGAGCTCCGACGGGCCGCCGATCATGCCGAGCGGCGTGCCGAGCCAGTTCATATACTCCGAGCCGTTGTTGTTGTTGACGTAGTTGTAGCTTTGGTTTAAACCCGCGATGCCGAAGTAGTACGAGAAATTCCGATCCGGGGTCGACCCGCCGACTTCGATCGCCGCGCGGTGATAAAACTCGGGCGTGCCGATTCCGAGCGAACCGAAGCCATAGCCGGGATAGGTTCCGCTCTTGATGACCTGGTTGATGTAGCCCGCGAGGCCTTCACCCTCGGAGTTCGCCGGCGGCGCGCCGGTGTAGACTTGGACTTCAGCGTTACCGAGCGAGGACGCCGAGCTCGAACCGTAGTTGTCGAACGAACGGTTTACCGGGACGCCGTCGAACTCGTAACCGACCTGATCGTAGTCTCCTCCGCGAATGTTGATCGTTTCGAAATATCCGGTCTGGTTGGGGATGACGTACGCGCCGGGCACGGTCGCAATCGCCGAGTAGGCTTGGTTCAAGCTCCCGCCGCCGCCGAGCGCGGCAGCGGCTTGTTGCGTCGTGTTGTTGATCGAGTAGACATCGGCGGTCGTTCCCGATTTTACGAGCGCTGAGCCGGCGGCGGAGGTGACGTGCGCGATCGTTTTTAGCGCCTTTGGCATCCGTAGCGTAACCGTCTGCATGGTATCTGCAAAGACGATCTGGCCGGGCGCGCTCGTCGGTTGATATCCGCCTTTTGAAGCGGTCACCGTGTACGTATCGGGCCCCAGCGTCAAGAAGACGAAGTGCCCCGCGGCATCGGTGGTGGCCGTGGCGGTTTGCGAGGGGCTAGAGGCCGTGACCTGTGCTCCCGCGATGGGAGCGAGCGTGTCAGCATCGAGCACTGATCCGGTGAGGCCGCCGGTGACGCTTGCCAGTGCCCATGTTTCCTGGCAGACGAAGATGGCGACCAATGCGAACGCAGTACCGAGATGCCGGAGCGATCTCCGAATCATTCCGTACCTCCTGAAGTTTTCAAAAGAACCAGCGTTGGGAGGCCGAGGCGTCGCCCGGCTCCCCAAGCAGGCTAGTTCGAAGTCCCTTACCGGCCTCCTTGAGCGATCTTTTCGAACGCCCGTATGCTTCGACGGACTGCCATGGGGATCGCGTGGGGATCGGCGGCCGGTTCGGAAGCTGCGCGGGAATCATGCGTTTGCGCGATCGCCGCAATCGATTCGGTCAGCGCATCGATGCCATAGCCGCCTTCAAGGACGTACGCGACGGCGCCCCCGCAATACTCGTCGGCCACCCGGCGGATAGCCGCGGCAATGTGCCCTGCCGCTTCGACCCCAACGCCGAGATCGCCGACGACATCGCCGGCGACGTAATCGAAGCCCGCGCTTACGATCAGGAAACTCGGACGAACGCATCGCGCGAGGGGCGGCATTAACGCTTCCCACGTTGCCACGAAAGCTTCGGTCGAAATGCCGCTTGCCGGCAAGGGAATGTTGACGACAACACCTTCTTCCGACCGATAGCTGCCTAGGCCCGTGCCCGGATACGCCGGATAGGCGTGGGTCGAACAATACGAGACTCCCGACCCGGCTACGGCCTCGGTACCGTTGCCGTGGTGATAGTCAAAATCTACGATCAAAACGCGTTGTTCGTAGGCGCGCGCGGCGATCGCAACGTTGTTGAAAAGGCAGAAGCCCATGCCGCGATCCGGCTCGGCATGGTGTCCCGGCGGACGCACGAGAGCGAAAATGGCCTCTTTTCCGGCTACGCTGGCCTCAACGGCGGCGATGGCTCCGCCGGCGGCGCGTACGGCAGTCCGATACGAACTCGCATCGATCACCGTATCGCCGGTGGAAAGATACCGCGGCGATGCCTCGGGCGTACCGGAAATTCGCTCGACGTCACGCTGTACCAAGTGGTGATAGCGTTGCGTATGGACGCGCTCGATCTCGGCGTCGGTCGCATCGCGCGCAGCGATCTCTTTCGTCAGAACGCCGCGCGAGCGCAAGCGGGCAGCAACGGCTTCGACACGGTCGGGGCGCTCGGGATGAGCGACGCCCCGCAGGTGATCGCCGTAGTGCGGATCGGTGACGAACTTCAGCCGGAGTGCGCTTTAGCCGGAGGCTTCGTCGGCGCGTGACACGGATCGGCCGCCGCCTTCTCGACCTTGTCGTAGTCTGCCGTTCCCTTCTTCATCATCGGCAGGAGCCGCTTGTAAGCGGCCACAGCTTTCGAGCATTGGTTCGAGCCGGCGTAGGATTTTGCCGCGATGTACAGCAGCGGGGGGTTTGCGTCGAGGAAGCCCTTCGCCGCGCGATCGAGCGCGTCGAAAATTTGCGCCGCTTCACGATAATTCTTGAGCTCGAAGTCGGCTCCCGCAACGCAACCCAGCGTTGCCGGAGATCGCTGGATCTCGAAGCTCTTCCCGCATGCGTCGCGCGCTCCGGAGTAATCGTGAACCCGCGAGTACGCCTGCCCCAGAAGCGCGAACCCTTGAGCGTCGGGAGAGACCTGCGTGTAGTGCCGCAAGTAACTGATGCCGTCGTTCAATCTGCCGGTCTGCATCGCGACCTCTCCGAGTCCGAGCAACGCGGCCGCCGTATTCGGATCGAGTGCGAGCGCGGCTTGCCATTCCGAGACGGCTTTGTCGAACTGATGCTGCGAGGCATAGTAATCGCCGGAGGCCACGAACCCGGAGGGAACTTTCGGAAACTGAGTTGTGATCTGTTGAAGAACGGCAATGCCCTGCGCATCCTTCTTTTCTGCAATGAAGTAGCCGGCCTTACGGATCATGATCGCGACTTTTTCGTCGTCGGTCGTGGCGGCAACGACGGCATCGTCGTAGGCCTCGGTCGCACGCGCGTCGTCGTGCTCGTGCGAGTAAAGATCGGCTCGAAAAACCAGCGCTTGGATATTGCGAGGATCGACCGCCAGCGCGCGAGAGACGGTCTGAAGCGCCATCGGAACGTTGTCCTGCTGGGCGTAGGTCGTCGCAATTTGGAAGAGCGGTCCCGTGTCCTTAGGATTCAAGGCGTAAGCCGCTTCAAACTGAGCTCGCGCGTCGTCGAAGTGCTGCTCGGCCGCGTAAACGCTGCCAAGCGTCTCGAGGGCACCGGCCTGGTCCTTATTAAAGGTAATGGCGCGCCGCGCGATGCGTTCGGCGTCGTTATAGCGGTTCGTCCGAATGTAAACGTCGGCCAGCTGGGCTAAGACACCAAGATTGGTCGGATCGAGATTCGATGCTTGCTCCAAATCGTAGGTCGCCGCCGCAAGATTACCGAGCTGCTCGTACGCGAAACCGTCGTAGTAATAGACTTGCGCGGTCTTGTCACCCATCTGAAGCAGATGCTGCGTGTACACGAGGGTGATGTCGGGACGGTTGATTTGCAGGTACTCGGCCGCAAGCTGTGCCATCGCGACTTGGTCGGTCGGGTTTGCTTTGAGCTTGGCGACCAAACGCGGGATCGCGATGCTCGGCGGCTCCGGACTCGCCGTCGGCAGCGCCGATGGCGAGGGCGAAGGACTGGGAGTTCCCGTTGGTTTCTTGCCACCAAAGAGTCCCGCTTGCGCGGAAGGCGTCGTCGCGGCAACGCATACGACAGACGCAATAAGAATCAGTATGAGGAGGCCGAATCGTTTCAAGAGAGGTGTCCTTTTGCGCTTTCGATCAGTTTCGTCAGTTCGGGGACGATGCGGAAGGCATCGCCCACGACGAGCAAATCGGAGAACTCCGCAATTGGTGCGGCCGCATCTTTGTTGATGGCGACAATCGTTCCCGATGCGCGCATCCCAACCTTATGCTGGATCGCGCCCGAAATGCCGACAGCGATGTAAAGTTTCGGGGTGACCGTTTTTCCGGTTTGCCCGATTTGCAGGTTGTACGGCACCCAGCCGGCATCGGCTGCGGCGCGCGATGCGCCGACAGCTCCCCCCAGAGCTCGTGCCAGGGGTTTCAACAGCGTCTCGAACGGCTCCGGCCCGCCGAGCCCACGCCCGCCCGCGACGACAACGGGAGCCTCCTCGAGCGCAAGCTCGCCCGCGCCTTCTTCGACGTCCCGCTCGATTGCGGCCGCATACTGTTTCGGAGGCTTCTCTAGACGTTCGACTAGTGCGCCGGCGCCGCCGGGAGCCGCCGCAAACGCGCTCGGACGCACCGTAACGACGCCAAACTCAGCCTCGCGCAGGGCGCAACTGGTAACGATGACTCCGCCCAGCTTCGGCGAGATGCAGACCACTGCGCCTCGATCGACCGCAACGTCGACCACATCGGCGACAATGCCTGCCGCTAAGCGCACCATAAGCCGCCCAGCCACGTCGCGCCCGGAGAGCGTGTTCGGAATGAGGACGAGCGACGGCCCCACCGTGTTAGCTGCGGCTTCGAGATAATCGACGATTGGGTCGAGCAAGAACGCGTCGACGTCGTTATCTTCATTTACATAGACGGCGTCGAGCGGGTAGGCTTTTAGCTGCTCGGCCAACTGTGAAGCCCCGGTGCCGAGCGCGACCGCGACGGCTCGGCCTCCAAGTTGGTCGGCCACGCGCCGCGCCTCGGTAGCGAGCTCGAAGGTGACCTTCCGAGTCTGACCTTGCCGGTGTTCGGCGTAAACGATGACGTTCTTCACGGGCGGACTAAACGAGCTTGCGTTCTTGAAGAAAATCGAAAATTGCTTGCGCGCCCGAAAGGCCGTCAGCTGCTTCGACCGTTCGGCCTTTGCCGCGTGCAGGCGGCGGCGCGAAACTGCACAGCTCCGTTTTCGATCCGCTCGCGCCGACGGGCAGTTCGAGCGCGAGATCGGCAATCGAAGTCATTGCAATGGTCTTTTTCTTGGCTCCCATGATGCCTTTGAGCGAGGCGTAGCGTGGCTCGCCGAAGGTAAGTGCCGTCGTCATGAGCGCCGGCAACGGCGCGCGAATCGTTTGGTAGCCGACGTCGGTCTCGCGCTCCACCTCGAGACCGCCGTCCACGATCTCGACTTTGCGCGCGTTGGTGACGCAGGGCAGCCCAAGGTGTTCCGCGAGTGCACCGGGGACCGCTCCCGTACTGCTGTCGTCGGTTAAACCGCCGACGATGAGCAGGTCAAACTCCAGCTTGCGCAGCCCATGGGCGATCGCATACGCCGTCGCCCACACGTCGCTGCCTTCAAGCATGGGATCGCTCAGCATGACCGCATCATCGGCTCCCATCGCAAGCGCCTTACGAAGCGTTTCCTTCAGCGGTTCGGGTCCCATCGAGAAAACGGTCACCCGCGAATCGCCGCCGGATCTTTCCTTCAGCTGGAGACCCGCTTCGAGCGCGTACTCGTCGTAGGGATTGAGGACGGTCTCGACGCCCGTCCGAACGAGGCGCTTGGTCGAAGGGTCGATTCTCTTTTCGGCGTTCGGGTCGGGAACGAGCTTAACCGTCACCACGATCTTCACGTGGTTATAGCGACCTCCGTTGTAAGGCGGGGATGGCAAGAAAGAACCGTGGCCATTTGGTGGTCGGGCCGCTCCAGACCTGCCGCATCACGTCCCTCGACGTAGCCCGTCCCCAGCGAGTCGAAGGGCTTGGGAGGGCGCTCCCACGCTGGTAAGAAGCCACGGGGAATGCGTCGACCGCTTCAACGTTTCATCTGCGCCACGCTGCTGGCGACGTTTGCGACCACGACTTTGTCATCCCGAGCGGAGTCGAGGGACGGAGCGGAGTCGCCCTTAACCCTAATCGTGGACGCGTCCGGCGCGGCCAACGGGATCATGCGCGTACGTGAACGGATCCCCGCTGCCCCCGGGCCCTTCACGATCGTCTATCCTAAATGGATTCCCGGCGAACATGGCCCGACGGGTCCGCTCAACGATCTGGCGGCGCTGCGGATCTCGGCAAGCGGCGCCGATTTGGATTGGCGGCGCGACGCGACCGATCTCTACGCATTCCATGTCAGCGTTCCGCCCGGATCGTCGGCGATCGACGTTACGTTTGACGTGCTGATGAACGCTCCCGACGACAACATGGCAACGCATTCGCTGGCAGTCGTCAACTGGAATCGTGCGCTGCTCTATCAAGAAGGCATCGATTCGCACGCGTATTTCGTCGAGCCGTCAATCGTGCTGCCCGCCGGGTGGGATTATGCGACGGCCCTGCGCGGCGGGGCCCGCAACGGCAACCGAATCGATTTCGCCGTGACGCCGCTCAACATGCTGGTCGATTCGCCGCTCGATATGGGACGCTACGTTCGGAAATGGGAGTTGTGGCGCGAAGGAAGCGCCTTCGTGCAACTCGCTGCGTTTGCCGATCATCCGCAGGATCTCGACATTCCGGTGACGCTCCTGAAAGCCTATCAGCGCCTGCCGGCGGAAGGCTTCGCGCTGTACGGATCGCGTCATTTCGAAGACTATCACGCGATGCTAACGCTGAGCGACGTCGTCGGGTTCGAGGGTATCGAACATCATCAATCGAGCGACGACCGTGCCGCCGACGACTTTCTCACCGATCCTCAAGAATCGCTCGCCGGCGGCGATCTGATCCCGCACGAGTTCTCGCATTCCTGGAACGGTAAGTACCGCCGCCCGGCCGATCTCACCACAGCGAACTTTCAGGTGCCGCAGCTCACCGATCTGCTCTGGGTGTACGAGGGCATGAATCAATACCTCGGCGACCTGCTCTCCTTCCGCTGCGGGATTCGCGAGCCGAAACTCTACCCCGAATATCTTGCAACCCTTTACGCGCAGCTGGACTATGAGACCGGACGTGCCACGACGCCGCTGATCGACCTCACGACGGGCGCGCCCTATTACTACGTAGCGCGCGGCGCATACCCGGCGATTCGGCGCGGTGCCGGCGACTTTTACTCCGAAGGCGAGCTCGTATGGCTCGACGTCGACACGATCATTCGCGAGCGCTCGCACGGCTCGCGTTCGCTCGACACGTTTCTGCACCGCTACTCTGAGCCGGCGTTGACCGGACCGATCGTAGAAACCTATACGCGCGCGCAAATCGAGAGTCTTCTCAGCGGCGTCGAGCCGTACGACTGGCACGCGCTCTTCGAGAAGTACGTCTATCAGGTCGCGGAGCATCCTCCATCCGGCGAGCTGGCACGAGCCGGGTGGCGGATCGTTTACAACGAGCGCCCAAACATCTTCATCACCGCCGAACAGGCCGACGATCATGGAATCGTGGGGTGGTACGGCTACGGGGCCGATCTCAGCGCCGAGGGCGTGGTCAGGGACGTTCGCGAGAACTCTGCCGCGTGGCGTGCCGGCTTATCGCCGGGCATGCACGTGCTCGCCGTCGACGGACAGCAGTTCTCGTCCGACGTATTGGAATATGCCGTCAATCGCGCGCAGCACTCTTCAGCGCCGATTTCGCTGATCGTAACACAGACCGGATGGTATCAGACGCTTTCCTTGAACTACCACGACGGCCTGCGCTATCCGCATCTCGAACGAATTCCCGGCACCGCAGACATGCTTGCTGCGATCACCGCGCCGCACGCTAAGTAGCGGAGTTGAGGAACGTGCGTCGAATTTCAGGGCGCACTAGGAGGTACCTGAGATGCTACTTTCTCGCGTGTTCCTCACCGCCGTGACTTGTCTGGCTCTTTCCGCTGCCGCCGCCGCGAGTACGACTCCGGTCATCCTCACGCCTGATACGGCGCAGTGGCAGCCAGTGCCCCAATTCAAAGGATGGCAAACGGCGACGATTGTCGGCAATCCGGACAAGGCCGGCGCCTATTATGCGTACTATCTGAAAACACCCGCGGGCGGCAAAGCACCGCCTCATTTTCATAAGATGACCGAAAACGTTACCGTCGTCAGCGGCACCGTAATGTTTGGCATCGGCGACACGATCGACGCCTCGAAGGCCAAGACTTTCGGGCCGGGAACGTTCGTCTCAATCCCAGCGGGAGTGCATCACTACGCGGTGGCAAAAACGGAGATGGTGATCGTGGTCAGCGGCATCGGTCCGGACACGACGACCTTCGTCCACAAGTAGGTGCGTAGCCGCACGCTCAACCGCTTTCTCCTCATCGCCGCAACGGCTGCGCTCGCCGGCTGCTCCGCGATCCGCACCGCCGTGCCTCCCGTTTCGTCAAGCGTGGCCGGCTCCGTCGTTCATGTGGCGCTGCAAAATCATGCGATCATCGGTTTTAGTGTAGACAGGCCTGAGCGCGCTGCGACGGCCGCACGGCAAGGCATCAATGCAACGATTCTCTATAGCGGCTCGCCGGCGCCCGGCAGTTCGCTGGAAAAAGCCCTGAGCGCGCACGGCATTGCGGTCGTCGACGCAAGCGTCTCCGGCGTACTCTTCGATTGGGAATGCCACCGGACGCATACCATCAAGCCTCCCCCGAGCAGCTACAAATACAATCCGTACTGCCGCACCGACGAAGATCCAAAGATCGACTCGCCGGCGGTCGTTCTGCATTACGTCGGTCAAATATTAGCGCAGGATGCGAAGCGCCCGTACGTCGTAGGCTATTGGGTGCTCGACGATTGGGCGTGGTGGGATCCCGGAAGCGCACACGAGCTGCTGCAGCGGATTCACGCGCTGATCGAAAAACAAACTCCGGGACTGCCGGCGATTTGCGGCTTCGGAGCGGGCGTCGCTCGCCCGGGCAAGGTCGATTGGGATCCCGGTACCGCTGCAAATTATTCCAACGGCGGCTGCGACATCGTCGGGTGGTACAACTACTCGCCATTCGGAAGGCGCCATCCCTCGAACGGAGAGCAACTCGACTGGAGCATGAAAGCGTTACTGCCGGCGATGGCGCAGAGTCTAGAAAAGCGAGGCTGGCAACTTTCACAGACGCCTTTGTACGGAATCGGTCAAGCCTGGGGCGGTTCGTACGAAAATAAGTTCTACCAACCGGGTCTCTATCGCGACGAGATGCTCGCGCAGGCCGAAGGCTTCTGCAAGTTCGGGGCAACCTACATCGGCTGGTACGCCTGGGACGACAGCGGCTTTGAATCGCGAACCGAAACGCCAAACAACTCGCCGAGAATTAGCGCCGGCATTGCCGCGGGAATCAAAGCCTGCGAACAGGTCTGGGGTTCAAAGCGCTAAGCTCTCGCGTGTCAAAAAAATTCCTTACTGCGGTTGGAATTTAAAGAAGCTTCCCCAGTCGCTCGCACCACCGCCAAACGTCGTGCCGTAGAGTGTACCGTTCACGGCGATCAGCGAGCCATAATAAGGATATGCGCCGCTGCGCTTGCCTCCTCGAAAATCGTAAAGCACGCTCCCGCCGGTGCTCGTGACCCTGAAGATAATGCCGCATCCGATGCCGCCGCTGCAGCCAAGGGAACCGCCGCTAAAGGTCGTTCCGTAGAGCGCTCCGTCGAGCGCGACCACGGACGCGACCGGATCGTAACCCCCGCTGCCGCCTTTGAAATCGTACAGGACTTTTTCTTCGCCGGCTGTCGTCGCTTCGAAGACGGTGCCGCAACCAACGGGAGGG
>Ga0187783_10002415_pt1 | contig 13860 bp, 12 predicted proteins | sample 1015_SJ02_MP02_2_FD_132471 | JGI IMG/M metagenome (GOLD analysis project Ga0187783, IMG submission 132471) | Tropical peat soil microbial communities from peatlands in Department of Meta, Colombia - 1015_SJ02_MP02_20_MG | ecosystem: Environmental > Terrestrial > Soil > Wetlands > Peat | place...
CGAGCTGTCGAGCCTCACCGACGATCTGCGCAAGAAGTTCAAGGTCCGCGACACCATCAAGGGCGTCATCGTCACCGGCGTCGACGCCAGCGTGGCGTCGGCGCCGCCCGACAAGCGCCTCTCTCCCGGCGACGTGATCGTCGAGGTGCAATATGAGAGCGTCGGCAATCCGGGCGATCTGAGCAACCGCCTCGACGCGCTCAAGGCGCAGGGCAAGAAGGTCGCGGTACTGCTCGTCTCCAACGGCGACGGCGAGACCCGCTTCGTGGCGCTGAGCCTGCAGTAGGCGATGACGAAACGTCCGCGGCGCCTGCGGGCGATGCGGCCCGCGTCCGGCGCGGTTCGAGGGAGAAGCGCGTGACGTTGACGCGTCGGCTGGCGGCCTTCGGCGGAGCGTTTGCGCTCGGCATGGCAAGCTTGCTCGAGAGCTCCAGCGCGTTCGCTCAAACGGACGACGAGGCCGCCGTGCTCCGGGCGGTCGCGGCGCTGAACCAGGCGATGCTCGACGCCGATCGATCCCAACTGGAGAATCTGGTTGCCGACCAGCTGAGCTACGGCCATTCGAGCGGGACGATCCAGACCAAAGCTCAATTCGTCGACGTCATCGTCAACAAAGAGACGACCTATAAATCCCTGGTGCTGACCGAGCCGCTGACGGTCATGGCCGGCGGCAACGCGATCGTGCGTCACATCGCGTCGGTCGACTACGAGAGCGGCGGCAAGGCGGCCACCGCCAGGATTGGCGTGCTGCAGGTCTGGGTCAAACAAGAGGGCCGCTGGCGGCTTCTGGCGCGGCAGGCTTTCAAGATCTGAGCGGGTTGGTGCCATCGGGCCGGATGAGCGTGAGCGGGAGCCGGCCGTGCCTGCGATAGACCAAAAAATCCGAGTCAAGCGTCAGGATCGCGTGCCGTTCATATATTTCGGCCATCCGAACCAGGCACGCATCAGCCAGCGACATCGGCGTATCTCGATATTTATGCAGGAGCTTGCGTAACGGATCGAGATGCTCTTCGAGGCGGAACGCGATGCTAAGGGCGCCGTTTTGCAAAAGCTCGAATAGGGCAGCCTGCGCCCGCGCATAGCGCGCGAGCAAATGCATCGCCTCGGTCAGCACCGGCTCGCACACCAGAAGCGGTGCTTCGAGTTCTTCGATCCGCTGTGCGACCCAGCGGTGGTGCAATTCCGCACGATCGAAGAAGGCGACCAGCGGTCCGGTGTCAACGATGGCGGGCATCGCGGCCCATACCGGCGAGGTGTCGTGGATTCGAGGCGAGATCGGGAATTTTGGAATCGATGACGCCGCGGTAACGCTTCATCAGAACGGCCAACTCCCGCTGGCCACGCGCTCGGCCTGGAGCTTCAAGCACAAGCCGTAGTCCCTCCTCGATCAGATCCTTAAGCCTGCGCCCATTCAGCGCCGCGATCGCCTTGGCCTTGCGATAAAGATCGTCGGGTACTTCAACGGTCGTTTTCATCGAGCCTTCCCATAAAACCATAAAGCCATATTTATCGGCCCGACAACGAAAACTCAAGCAGCCAACGCTCGGCCGCCCGGCTCTTTTTTCATCAACCTTTTGCGTCTATATTTCCGGTGCCGGCGCAAGCCGGCTATGGCGATAAATGGCCGTCGTAATAAACCTTTCGGACCCGGGGGCAGTACCCGGCGACTCCACCAATTCCCGGCGGCAGTAATCAGTCGTCAGTAATCAACGGAATGGGAAGTCCGATTACTGATCACTGATTACTGTCGCCCGATCACGGGGTCGAAATAGGATCGACGAGGGCGTAAAGGGCGTGCTTTTGCTCGGCATGGTTCCGCCGTTATCGGGCCAAATTCATAGTTGCCAACGACAACTATGCTCCGGTTGCTCTGGCTGCGTAAGCAGCTCGAAAGACCGACCTAAAGCCCTGACGTCTTAGCAGCGTCAGGCGGGGTTCGGAGGCACCTGGCAACAGAAGCCTCCACTTTCCAGGTATCGGTGGTCAGGCATCGGGGATCAGGGCAGAATCGCTCTGGACCGGTATGATTCGTCGCCTATCTGTCCGTCTGACACCTGACAGCAGACACCTGATGGCCGTCGACCACATCCGTTACGACATTCTCGCCCAGGCGGCGCTGCGCGGCGTAGTGCGCACCGTGCTCGTCGACGCGGCCAAGAAAGGCCTGCCGGGCGAACACCATTTCAAGATCACGTTCGCCACCACCGCGCCGGGCGTGCGGCTGTCGGAGCGCATGCGCGGGCAATATCCCGAAGAGATGACCATCGTCCTGCAGCATCAATTCTGGGACCTGGCGGTGAGCGAGGAAGGCTTCGAGGTCGGGCTGTCGTTCGGCGGCGTTCCCGAACGCGTCGCCGTGCCATTCGATGCCGTCACCGCCTTCTACGATCCGGCGGTGCAATTCGGCTTTCAATTCGAGACCATCGACGCGGCCGAGGCGAACGCTGAGCCGCCCGACGCCGGGAAGCCAAGGGCGCCGGCGCCGCAGCCTGCCGCAGCCGAGAACGCGCAGGAGGCTTTGCCCTCCCTGCCGGCGGCTTCCGCCAACGAGAGCGGCAGCGGCGGCGAAGTTGTCCGGCTCGACCGCTTCCGTAAGAAATAGCCGCGACCGCGCGCGATAACGATTTCGTGTCGGCCTGCGAGAGTACTGCCATACCGGGCGCTGTCGGCGAATTCGACCAATATCGGTAGTCGTCTACGAAGTTATTATCGCGACATCAAAGCGTATAATCGTTGCGATCGTTTGTATTGTTATGGTTTACTTCATGTGTTAGCTAAATCGTCGCCTTTCCGATGCTGGATAATTGGCTCGTAATTCGAGGCCATCTGTAAAGATATTCATCCGCTTTAAGCGCCATTATTTTGTCTAAGGCGCGCGGATAGCCAAATTTCTCATTCCCAATGGGGAGCCGATGCGCGCAAGCGCGCCGCGGCCGGGTGATCCAGTGTCGCGGTGGCGGCGTAATTTCTGAAAGACGAAGCGGCCCGGTGTGGCCGCAGCCACTTTTCTGTTCACCGCCGAGCTTCAATGGGCGACATCGTCAATCTCCGCACCGCACGCAAGCAGGCCAAGCGGCGCCAGGCCGAGCAAAAGGCCGCGTCGGACCGGCTTGCGCATGGGCGTTCCAAGGCGGAACGCACCCTGGAGCAGTCGGAAAGCGATCAGGCCCGCAAAAGCCTCGACCAACACCGGATCGAAACGGGAGACGGGCCATGAAATCGCCGGTCGTCAAACGCTCCATCGTCATCGCCGGACACAAGACCAGCGTCAGTCTCGAAGACGCGTTCTGGAAAAGCCTCAAGGAGATCGCCGTCGGCCAGCACACCACCCTGTCCGATCTAGTCGCCGCGATCGATACCGAACGCCGGCACGGCAATCTGTCCTCGGCGATCAGACTGTTCGTGCTCGACCACTATCAGACGAGAACCAACGGCCACGCCGCGGCCGCGCCGGCGCACCGCGAGATGATGCTGGTGCAGCCGGCGACCGCGTCAGTTCTGCGACCTGAATAGAAAATCGAACGGATTGTGCGAGACCGGCGGCGGCGGGTGCCGCTTGCCGGCGTCGGCTGCGCCGGCAGTGGCGGTCGCGGCGTCGCCATGTTGCGGCGCCGACTGATCCGCGCCGTGATCGACGCCGGCGGCATCGGAGTGGTTTTCGTTCGGCGCCGCGGCGGGTCCCTCCGGCTGCAACCGCTCAAAGCCGCGGTTTGCCGCCCCCGGCGCCGCGGCGTTCGCCTGCGCCGCGGATTCGAGTGGCGTGCCCATCGGCATGAAGCGGATCGCCGGAGAAGCCGGGCGCACCACCGATCCCACCGGCTCCTCGTGCTGGCTGGCCTCGATCGATTCGAGCCGCCGGGTCTGCAGTTCGGCGGACCGTAAGGTGAGCCAGCCGACGAGCGCCGAAACGTCGAGCGTGCGAAGCGGGGCGGCGAGCGGGCCCTTCGCGGTGACCGAAAATTCCGGCCGCGCGTGAACGAGCGCGCTCGTTGCCGGCGAGCCGGCCAGCGTCATGCGCGCGTCGAGCGCGCCGCGGTTGAGGTCGAGGCTGCCGGAGAGCGACAGCTCGCCGCCGCGCGGCGCCGGCAGCGCCGTCGCGCCGAGGCGAAGCTGACCGCCGGTCATGGTCACATCGGCATCGGCGCGCGCCACCGCCAGCCGGCTGCCGTCGCTCGCGGCGCCGACCGCGGCGCGGATCTTCGCGGCGTCGATCGTCTCGCTCGCATCGGCGGCGTGGATCGCGGCGTCGAATGCCGCGGGATCGAAGCCCGCAAGATGGCCGTCAGCGAGCGAAATCGTGCCGCTGCCATGCAGCGAGCCGATCAGTCCCTCCGGGCTTCGTCCGAGACCCTCGCCCTGCAGCTTCACCGTGAGCTGCCCATCGACCCCATTGACGTTCGGCCGCAGCAGTACCGCAGCATTGGCGCCGGCAAGCTCGAGGCGGCCCTGCGCCGAAACCTGCTGCGGATCGCGCGCAAACGTCAGTTCGCCCGAGAGGCGGCCGCCGGCGAGGCTCCCCTCGATGTTGGTCAAGGCGAGCGCCGGCGGCTTGAACTCGACGGTGCCGCCAAAGTTGCGCGCGATCAGATCCGGCGTGAAGGCGGCCCGGTCGATCTTGAAGGCGACCGCCCCGTTGACGGCCGAAAACGCGCCGGCGCCGAACGGCTCGGGCGACCACGGCGCGCTCGCACCCGGCGCCGGGCTGGGCAGCCCCAACAGCGCCGCGAAGAGCGACGCCGTATCGGCCTCATCGGCCTTGATCTCGCCGTCGACGCCGAGCGGGCTTGCAAGCTTGACGGCGAGACGACCGCGCAGCGTCGTGCCTGCCGCAGTAACGGCGAGATCGGCGAACGACAGATCGCCGCCGGCGATCGCCAGCGCCGCGCTCGCCGCGACCGGAACGGCGGCGCCGCCCGATTGTCCGGTCATGATCCGACGCAGCGGACGTAGATCGGCCGCCGTCGCTTTGAGTTGCAGCCGGCCGGCCGGCGCCGCCTCGCCCCAGAGCCGGATCGTGCCATCGGTCACGACCGAAAAGCCGCCGGCCGCGGCAACGCCGTTGACGCGAAGCTCGCCGTCGAGCGGCCCCGCGGCCATGATCGTCATCTGGCCTGGAAGCTGATCGACCGTGACGATCCGGTCGAGGCCAAGGAGCCGCGCCAGCGCGCTGCCATCGTCGGCGTCGAGCCTGCCGTCGAGGCGCACGACCGCGGCGGCGGGTTGGGCGAGCTCGCCTCTCGCCTCGCCGCTGAGCGCAAGGCGCGTGGCGCCGAGCCCGCCGTCGAGCGTCCACTTGGCGACGGTGGCGGCGGTGGCGCCAGCGGACGCGCGATCCACGACCAGGACGCCATGCAGCTTCGCCGGCGCCAGCCGGTCGGCAACGCCGCGCAACGCCACCGCTGCCTGCGGTGCGAACCGGTCGGCGAGGTTGATCAACCCGCCGAGCGCATGCGCGTCGACGGCGAACGCCACCCGGCCGCGCGGCTGCGAGGAGACTTCGTCGATGCGGCCGCTGATGTCGAGCGCGGCACCGCCGACATCGCCGATCGAGAACCGGTCAATGCGCAGGGCGCCGGCGTCGAACTTGACCTGGGCGTTGACGGTTCGCGCCTCGACGCCGGCAATGCTCGCCTTGCCGACATCGAGCACGAGCGCGACCTGGCGCGGCACCTCGAAACCGCCGCCGGCGGTCACTGCCTTGGCGAAGGTTGCGAGCGCGTCGATGTCGAGCTCACGGGCGTGCAACTCGCCGTCGAGCATCGCCGGATGGCGATCGTCCGTCGCCCAGGTGTAGGCGAGGCGGCCGGTCATCGTCTCCTGGTCAGCGGCGGCGGTCAGGTGATCGACGGCGAGGCGGTCGCTGCCAATGGTAACGTCGCCACGCGCGTTGAAGCTCTGCGTCGCGCTGGCAGGCTGATCGCCGCGGCCTTCGAGCCAGGCCACCAGCATTTTCAGGTCGGTCGATTCGATGCTGGCGGGGCCGCTGAAGGTGAGGCCCTGCCCGGTGTTGTCGAGCCGGCCGCTGAGCTTGACCTGGGTGAGGCCGGGCGCGCGGAAATCGAGAGCCTTGAGGCTCCATCCCTTGTCGTCGAAGCGGATGTCGCCGTTGACCGACTGGATGCTGGTGCCGCCGACCGTCACCGCATCGACGGCGACGCCGAGCGCCAGCGGCAGCGGCGGCTTCACCGCGCTGACGAAGGCCTCGAGGAAGTTTTTGAGCACCAGAAAAGGCGGCCGGTGGGTCACGTCGGGCGCGGCGAGCGCCCGGTCGACGTCCACCTGCCGCGCCGAGATCGTACCGTCGAGGCGCGGATGGGCGCCGAGCTTGAGATCGGCCTTGCCGCTGAAATTGACCGCGCGCTCCTCCGGCCCGTACAGCAGGGCGAGGTCCTGCAGCGACACCGACGCGGGCGTCGCCGTGAGTTTGCCGGCCAGACGCCACGGATCGCTCATCACCCGCTCGCCGCCGGCGAGCGCCGCGCCCGCCGGCCGCGCCAGCGCCAGGGTGCCGTCGAATTGCGGAACGCCGCGCTCGAAGCGCAGCGTGCCGTCGATCTCGGTCGTCAGCGGCCGGTCCGTGGGATCAACGCCCAGTCTCAGCTTGAGCCCGCCATCCTCTTCGAGGCGGCTGCCGGAGATGCGATAGCCGTAGAGCTGATCGCCGGCGACGAATGCGCCTTCGCCCTTGAACGGACCGATGAACGAGCGGATGTCGCCGCTGAACCAGAGCTTGTGCAGCACCAGGCGCGAGCCCGACGCCGCGTCGGTGAGCGTGACTTGCCCGTCCTCGACATTGAGCCGCGAGACGGTAAGCGCCTCCGGACTGAACGACGGCGCCCGCGTCGGCCAATCGACGGCGCCGTTGCGGTCGAGGCCGAGATGGATCTGCGGCGCCACCAGGTTGAGCTGCGTCGCGCGGACTTCGCCGCTGAGGAGCGGACCGAGCCCGACCTCAAGCTCGATGCTGGCGGCGAGCACCTGCGGCTCGCGGCCGGCGACGCCGAGTTCGACGTTGCTCAGTTTCAGATGCGGGGTCGGCAGAATGCGCGCGTCGATCCCGCCGTTCACGCGGACCGCAAGGCCGGTCAGGCGGCTTGCTTCCGTCTCGAATACCGAGCGGTACTGGTTCCAGTCGACGACAAGCGGGGCGACCAGCGCCGCAACGAGCGCCAGGATGATCGCAATCGCCAAGCCGAGCAGCGTCGTCTGCACCGCAAGTCTACCTCGTCGTCGCTCAAGATGACGGCGCGCGCCCCGTTCGAAGCCTAGTCCAAGCCCCTGCGGAATGCACGCGTTGCGGGCGCAACTAGCTGCCGTTGCCGGCGATTCTGTGTCGGCCGGCGCGGCCCCGCCTGCCTTCTGCGACCGAGGAGGCGCCACGCTTGCTGCCCACCGCCGCGGCAAAAGATGCAAAGATGGCGACTGATTCGCGCGGCAAATTCGCGCGGCAAATTCCCGATGCGGGACCGTCCTTTTCGATGCTGGAAACCGAGGATGACCACACCCTGCAAGCCGCGCACGCGCTCCGCCGCAGCGGCAGGCTCAGCGAAGCCGCCGATCTCTACCGCGGGCTTTTAACCAAAAATTCCGACAATTTTCACGCCCTGCATTTCCTCGGCGTCACCGAGGCCGGCACCGGAAATTTCGCACAAGCCAAGCTCCTGATGGCGCGCTCGCTATCGATCGCGCCGCCCAACATCCAGTTCGTCGAGAACTACGCCACCATCCTGTTTCAGGCCGCCGACTACAAATCCGCCCTTGATTGCTGCGGTCGGGGCCTTGCGCTCAATCCTGACAGCACCACGCTCCTTTATGTGAGCGCGCTCGCTTTGCTCAAGCTCGGCAGATTTCGCGAGTCGGTGGCACGCTTTGACGACCTCATTCGGCTGCAGCCGCAGCATATCGCGGCGCTCAATGAGCGCGCGGCCGCGCTTGCCGAGCTCGATCAATCCGACGCCGCGCTTGCCAGCATCGAAGCCGCGCTTCGTCTCGACCCGCGCCACGTGCCGGCGCATCTGAACAAAGCTGTCCTCCACGTCAGGCAGCATCGCTGTGACGAAGCGATCGCCGCCTATGACCAGGCCCTGGCGCTTGATCCCAAACTCGCCGAGGCCTGGCTCGGCCGCGGCAATGTCTTGCGCGAGCTCGGACGCCGCGACGAAGCGCTCGCCGCCTATGACCGCGCGCTCGCTCTCAAGGGCGGCCTTGGCGGCGCCTGGCTCGGGCGCGGCAATGTGTTCTGCGAGTTCGGGCGCTATGACGAAGCGCTCGCCGCCTATGACCGCGCGCTGGCGCTCAACGGCGCACTCGCTGCCGCCTGGCTCGGCCGCGGCAACGTGTTCTGCGAGCGCGGGCGGTACCGGGAATCCATCGCCGCGCACGATCAGGCGCTGGCGCTCGCGCCCGACCTCGCCGAGGCCTGGCTCGGCCGCGGCAACGCGTTGGACCAGATCAGGCGCTTTTCCGAATCGCTTGCCGCCTATGACCGCGCACTGGCGCTCAAGCCCGATCTCGCCAAAGCCTGGCTCGGCCGCGGCAATGCCTATTGCGAATTCCAGCGCTACGACGAATCGCTTGCCGCCTATGACCGGGCCTTGGCGTTGAAGCCGGACCTCGCCGAAGCCTGGTTCGGCCGCGGCACGACCCTGAGCAAGACCGGCCGCTATGACGAGGCGCTCGCTGCTCATGACCGCGCCCTGGCGCTGAAGCCCGATCTCGCCGCGGCCTGGTTCGGCCGCGCCGTCGCCCTGCTGGAGAGCAATCGCGACGCCGATGCGCTCGCCGATATCGACAAGGCGCTGGCGCTTAAGCCCGATTTCCGCCAGGCGCTGTCCTACCGGATCTTCGTGCTCGATTTCGCGAGCGGCATCGGCATCGAGGAGCAGCAGCAGGCGCGTAATCGGTGGTGGCGCGTCGCCGGCGCCGAACTCGGCGAATTCGCGCCGGCGCGTCACGGCAACAGCCGCGATCCCGACCGGCGCATCAGGCTCGGCTACGTGTCCGCGGATTTCCGCAGCCATTCGGCGGCGCTGTTCTTCAAGCCGATCCTCATGCACCACGACAAGGCCCGGTTCGAAGTCACCTGTTATTCCTGTTCGAACCTCGAGGACGATACCACCGACGATTTCCGGCGCGCCGCCGATCGCTGGCGGGGCGTCGCGCCACTCTCAGACGACGAGCTCGACGCGCAAATCCGGGCCGATCACATCGATATTCTTGTCGACCTTTCCGGCCATTCCGCCGGCCACCGGCTCGAAATGTTTGCGCGCAAACCGGCGCCGGTCGCGGTCAGCGCCGGCGGCACCGGCACCGGCGTTCCGGCGATCGACTATCTGTTTTCCGACCCGGTCATCTGCCCGGCCGAGGTCCGGCATTTGTTCGCCGAGACGATCGTCGATCTGCCCTGCGTCATCACCATCGCGCCATTGCCGGAACCATTGCGGCCGTCGGACCCGCCGGTCCTGGCCAACGGATACGTCACCTTCGGCGTCTTCAATCGCGCGACCAAGATCTCCGACGAAGTGGTATCGCTCTGGGCCCGCATCCTGCATGCGGTGCCGGGCTCGCGCATCCTGTTGAAGCATTACGCCTTCGATCACGCGGCGCTGCGCGGCCGGCTCACCGAGAAATTCGCCTCGCATGGCATCGCCGCGGACCGCGTCGGCTTCCTCGGCAGCACCTCGCGCGCCGAGCACCTTGCCGCGTTCAAGGACGTCGATATTTCGCTCGACCCGTTTCCGCATAATGGCGGCATCAGCACCTGGGAGTCCCTGCAAATGGGAGTTCCGGTGGTCGCCCTCCTCGGCCGGACGATCGCGAGCCGCTCCGCCGGCGCGATCCTGTCCTCGGTCGGGATGACCGAATTGGTCGCGGACGATGTCGAAGAGTACCTCGCCATCGCGGCGAAATTCGCCAACGCGCCCGGCGAACTCAAAGCCTTGCGCCACGCGCTGCCGGCGCGGCTTTCGGCATCGGCCGCGGGTAACAGCGCGCGCTATACCAAGGCGGTCGAGGCGGCCTATCGCACGATGTGGGCTGACTATTGCCGGAGCGCGGCCTGACGCGCGCGTTGCCGCGTCAGAAGCTGACGATCTTCCCCGGATTCATAATGTCGAGCGGATCGAGCGCGCGCTTGACGGCGCGCATCGCCTCGAGCGCCGGCTCGCCGTGCTCGGCGGCCATGTAGCGCATCTTGCCCTGGCCGATGCCGTGCTCGCCGGTGCAGGTGCCGTCCATGGCCAGAGCCCGCTCGGTCAGGCGCTGCAGAAAGCCGCGCACGCGCTCGACCTCCTGCGGGTCGTCGAGGTCGACGAACAGCCCGACATGGAAATTGCCGTCGCCGACATGGCCGACGATCGGCGCGATCAGATTGCTGGCGGCGATGTCGCGCTGCGTCTCGGTGACGCAATCGGCGAGCCGCGAGATCGGAACGCAGACATCGGTCGCCAGCGGCTGGCCGTGCGGAGAAAGGCTGCGCTGCGCCCAATAGGCGTCGTGGCGCGCCTGCCACAGCCGGGTGCGGTCCTCGGCCCGCGTCGCCCAGTCGAACGGGCCGCCGCCGAGCTCGTTCGCGATCTCGCCGAAGCGCTGCGACTGCTCGGCGACGCTCGCCTCGCTGCCGTGAAATTCGAGGAACAGCACCGGCGTCTCCGGCAGCGACAGTTTCGAATAGGCGTTGGAGGCGCGCACCTGCAGCGTGTCGAGCAGCTCGATCCTCGCCACCGGAATGCCGGACTGGATGGTGAGGATCGTCGCGTTGCACGCCGCCTCGACCGTGGGAAACGGGCAGACGCCGGCCGCGATCGCTTGCGGGATGCCGGCGAGCCGCAAGGTCAGCTCGGTGATGATGCCGAGGGTTCCTTCGGCGCCGACGATGAGCCGGGTGAGATCGTAGCCGGCCGAGGATTTTTTGGCCCGCCGCGCGGTCGACATCACCTCGCCATTGGCGAGCACGACCTTGAGCGCGAGCACATTGTCCTTCATCGTGCCGTAGCGCACCGCGTTGGTGCCGGAGGCGCGCGTTGACGCCATGCCGCCGAGCGAAGCGTCGGCGCCGGGATCGATCGGGAAGAACACGCCCTGGTCGCGCAGTTGTTCGTTGAGCTGCTTGCGGGTGATGCCCGGCTCGATAACGCAATCGAGATCCTCGGCGTGCACGGCGAGGAGCCGGTTCATGTCGCGGAAATCGAGGCATATGCCGCCGCGCGGCGCGTTGACCTGGCCTTCGAGCGAGGTGCCGGCGCCGAAGGCGATCACCGGCACGCGCTCTGCGGCGCACAGCCGCACCACCTGCTGCACGTCCTGCGTCGATTGCGGAAACACCACCGCGTCCGGCGGCTGATTGCCGACCCAGGTCAGCGTGTTGGCATGCTGCTCGCGCACCGCGCGCGAGGTGACGAGCCGGTTGCCGAAGCTCGCCGCCAGCGCGGCAATGACCCTCTCGACGCCCTTGCGGTCGTGCTTGAGCTCCTCCCGGGCCTCGGTCATCGCCATGGTTTTTGCTTTCTTTACGGGCGAGGGTGGGCGTGCGCGCTGCGCCGGTCAAGAGGCGCCCGTCAAGTGGCACCGGTCGCGCGGGCTTGCCTGATGCGAAAAATCCGCCAAAGTCGCGGCCCGCCGCGAGAGAGAACACCGCCCAAATGCTCGACCGCCTCGACACCGAACCCGCCTTCTTCGCGCCCTTCGTCTCCTCGGTGATGCGGGTCGAACCGGGTTGGATCGACTACAACGGCCACCTCAACATGGCCTATTACAACGTGCTGTTCGACCGCGCGGTCGATGAGGCGTTCGACCTCCTCGGCTGCGGCCTCGCCTACCTCAAGGCGACCAACCATTCGACCTTCACCGCCGAGGCGCATGTGCGCTATCTGCGCGAGCTTCGCGGCGGCGATCCGGTGCGCGTGACCTTCCAGCTCCTCGACTATGACGCCAAGCGCATCCACTATTTCGAGGAGCTGCATCACGCCGAGGAGGGCTGGCTGTCCGCTACCTCGGAGAACATGACGCTGCATGTCGACATGACGGCACGCAAGACGGCGCCGTTTCCCGACGCGATCATCGCCCGGCTCGCCCGCATGAAAGCCGCGCACGCGAAGCTCGCTATCCCCGACGGCGCCGGGCGGCGCATTGCCATGCCGGGGAAGGCTTGAACTTCCGAAATAAAGTCGTCCATGGTAGAATGCCCCCAAGGAGTTCTACCATGGGCGCACCGCAGCTGAATATCAAGGACGCCGAAGCTACCCGTCTGGCGCGCGAACTCGCGGAGCTGACCGGGGAATCGCGGACCGAGGCGGTCCGCAAAGCGCTTCATCAGCGCCTCAAACGCGAGAAAGCGGAGCGTGAATCTGTCGCTGCGCGGACTGCCAAGAAGAAGCACCGCGAGTTCGAGAAAGTCTGGGCCAAGATTCAAAAAATACAGGAAGAGGTCCGACGCCTGGGATTGGCCGAGAATATGCTGGCCGACCACGACCTCTACGACGAGAGCGGTTTGCCCAAGTGAACGCCAACACCGCAAACGGCGGCGTCGTTGTTCTCGATTCGTCGGTGTTTGTATCGATTTTCAGAGGCGAGCCCCACAGCGCCCACCTGATCGAGCGGGTCATGTCGTATCAGCGTCAGGTCATGTCGGCGGCTACCTGGTTGGAATCAGCGATCGTTTGCGAGGGCGCCAAGAAAAAGGGCGGTGGCGATCGTTTTGAGCGCATCGTGGCATCGCTCGGGGTCGAAATCATTCCGGTCACGCTCACGCAGGCGCAGCTTGCGCTGGATGCTTTCAAGCGTTTTGGCAAGGGCCGAGGCGCCAAGGCGTCGCTGAACTACGGTGACTGCTTTGTCTACGCGTTGGCCAAGGAGCTTGCCGCGCCACTCGCCTTCACGGGCCACGACTTCGCCCAGACCGACCTTCAGCCGGCGTGACGATACAAGCGTGGTTCCGGCCCTCGCAAATCGCCGCCGGGAGTGCCATTTTTCGACCGTGAGAATCACGGATAATCCGCGCCTTGGCTGATCCTTTGCGAGAGACCCGCGGCCCCCGCGACCCGCATGACGCGCCGGCGCCGCCTTCGCCCGTGCCCGGCGGCATTGCCGCGCGGGCGAGCGGCGCGGGCGGCAACGCCGCCTATCTCGCCGGGCTCAATGCCGAGCAGCGGCTCGCGGTCGAGACGCTCGACGGCCCGGTGCTGGTGCTTGCTGGCGCCGGCACCGGCAAGACCCGGGTCCTCACCGTGCGCATCGCCCACATTCTGGCGACCGGCCGCGCCCGGCCGAGCGAAATCCTGGCGGTGACCTTCACCAACAAGGCGGCGCGGGAGATGAAGCACCGCGTCGGCGAGATCGTCGGCCATGTGGTCGAGGGCATGCCCTGGCTCGGCACCTTCCATTCGATCGGCGTAAAAATCCTGCGCCGGCACGCCGAGCTGGTCGGGCTCAAGACCGACTTCACTATCCTCGACGTCGACGACCAGATCCGGCTCTTGAAGCAGCTGCTCGAAGCCGAGAACATCGACGAGAAGCGCTGGCCGGCCCGTGTGCTCGCGATGCTGATCGACGGCTGGAAGAACCGCGGTCTCACGCCCGACCAGGTTCCGACCGGCGAGGCCGCCGCCTTCGCCAACGGCAAGGGGCTCAAACTCTATAAGGCCTATCAGGAGCGGCTGAAAATCCTCAACGCCGCCGATTTCGGCGATCTTTTGCTCGAGAACATCCGGCTGTTCCGCGAACAGCCCGAGGTGCTGCGCCAATATCAGGCGCGCTTCAAATTCATCCTGGTCGACGAATATCAGGACACCAATGTCGCGCAGTATCTGTGGCTGCGGCTCCTGGCGCAAAGGAGCGCGCAAGCGGCGAATCCTCACCCTCCCC
>Ga0187783_10002416_pt1 | contig 13857 bp, 15 predicted proteins | sample 1015_SJ02_MP02_2_FD_132471 | JGI IMG/M metagenome (GOLD analysis project Ga0187783, IMG submission 132471) | Tropical peat soil microbial communities from peatlands in Department of Meta, Colombia - 1015_SJ02_MP02_20_MG | ecosystem: Environmental > Terrestrial > Soil > Wetlands > Peat | place...
ACGTCTGAGCGCGTGCGCGAGGCGCTGTTTGCGATGCTCGACGAGCTTCAGGGCGCACGCGTGCTCGACCTCTTCGCCGGCAGTGGCGCCCTCGGCATCGAGGCGCTGTCGCGCGGGGCCGAAACGGCCGTCTTCGTCGAGCAGCACGCGGGCGCGGCGCGCGTGCTGGCGCAGAACCTCCGCGCGCTCGGGCTCTCGCCGGGCGAGGCGCGCCTACGCCGCGCCGACGCGATGGTGGCGCTGCGGAGTGCGCGGCGACGCAAAGAGACATACGATCTTGTGCTCATCGATCCTCCATACGCCCAGGCGCGCGCGTGGGGGCCGGAGTTGTCGGCGGTCCTGCCGTCGCTGCTGGGGCCGTCGGCGCGCGTCGTCGTCGAGAGCGATCGCAGGGCACCGCTGCAGCTGGATCTCGCGGTCGAGCGGCGACGTAGCTACGGCGACACCTCGATCACGATCCATCGCAAGCAATGACGCCAACCGCCAAGTCGATAGCCGTCTGTCCGGGCTCCTACGACCCGATCACCAACGGCCACCTCGACGTGATCCGGCGCGCCGCGATGCTGTTCGACGAAGTCGTGATCGCGGTCGTCAACCGCTCGGTGCGAAAGGACCAGGCGCTGTTCGGGATCGAGGAGCGCGTGCTGTTCATCGAACAGGCCGTCGCCGAGCTGCCGCATGTGCGCGCCGAGCCCTTCAGCACGCTCGTGGTCGATTTCGCCAGATCGGTGGGGGCCAGGGCGATCGTCAAGGGCCTGCGCGCGATCTCAGACTTCGAGTACGAGCTCGAGATGAACCAGCTCAACCGCCGTCAGGAACCCGAGATAGAGTCCGTATACCTGATGGCCAGCGCCCAGTACAGTTTCCTGTCGTCGAGCGGCGTCAAGGAGCTTGCGACGTTTGGGGGCAAGATCGACGATCTCGTGCCCGACCCGGTGTCCAAGCGCTTGAAGGAAGAGCTGAGGCGCTGACGAAATGGACATGATGTCGAGCTGCGTGTTAGGAATCACTCGACCGGCGATCCCCCCGCAGGTCGCGGAGGTAAGACGATGGATGTCCTCGTCCTCATAGACAAGCTCGACGACTTGGTCCACAACGCCAAGTCGGTGCCCATGACCGACCAGGTGCGCGTTGACAAGGAGGAGATCTACGACATCCTCGATCAGATGCGGGCGACGATCCCCGAGGAGATCAAGCAGGCGCGCTGGATCGTCAAGGAGCGCCAGGAGATGCTCGCCGAGGCCAAGAAGGAGGCCGAGCGCATCATCAAGGATGCGCGCGAGCGCCAGGACCGCCTCGTCGGCGAGGAGGAGGTCACCAAGCAGGCTGAGCGCGCCGCCGAGGACATCGTCGAGGACGCGCGCGCCCGGGAGCGCGAGATCAGGCTTGGCGCCGAGGACTACGCCGATGAGATCCTCAACACCCTCGAGGTGAACCTGTCGAAGTTCATCGCGGCGGTGCAGCGCGGGCGCGAGCGCCTCCAGGGCAAGGACGAACCAGCCGAGGTCGGCTAGCTGCGAGGCCGCGGCGGGTCGCGGCTTCAGGGCTTCAGGTGGGTCGGGTCTTGGAGTACGGTCGGACGTGGTGATCGCCGAAACCAGATACAGGCTCCAGGCGGCGCTCGCCATCCTGCAGACGGGTATCGCGTCGCCGACGCGCCCGGACCGGCTGACGCGGGCGCTCGTGGCGCTGCGCCGCTGGGGCGCGAGCCCGGCTGCCGGCTACGCCGTCGCGGCGATCCGCCATCCGCGGCGAGCGGCGCTCGTAGATGAGCGCGGGATGCTCACCTACGAGGAGGTGCACCGGCGCACGAACGCGCTCGCCTGCGAGCTTCGCCGCGCGGGCGTGGGGGAGCGCGACAGCGTGGCGATCATGTGCCGCAACCACCGTGGCTTTATCGAGGCCACGGTCGCCTGCTCCAAGCTCGGCACCGGCGCGCTGTACCTGAACACGGCCTTCGCGGGCCCGCAGATCGCCGATGTGCTCGCGCGCGAAGAACCGGTGGCGGTGATCTACGACGAGGAGTTCACCGAGCTGGTCAGCGAGGGCGCTGCCGGCCGCATGAGCTTCATCGCTTGGAGCGACCGCGACTCGCACCCGGCCCATCCCGCGCTCGAGCAGCTGATCGCGCGCGGCGACGACGGCGACCTGCAGCCTCCCGCCGAGAAAGGCCGCGTCGTGATGCTCACCTCGGGTACGACCGGCACGCCCAAGGGCGCGCCCCGCAGCCAGCCCGACTCGCTGCAGCCGGCGGCTGCTCTGTTCTCGAAGATCCCACTCCGTGCCGGCGAGGTGACGATGATCGCCGCGCCGATGTTCCACGCGTGGGGCTTTGCCCACCTCACGCTCGGCATCCCGCTCGGCAGCACGATCGTGCTGCAGCGCAGGTTCGACCCCGAGCACACCTTGAGGGTCGTAGCGCAACACGGGGCGAGCACGCTGGTCGTGGTCCCGGTGATGCTGCAACGCATGCTCGAGCTCGGCCCCGAGGCGATCGCGCGCTATGACCTGCGCAAGCTGCGCATCATCGCCCTGAGCGGATCGGCGCTCCCGGGGGAGCTCGCCACGCACGCCATGGACGTGTTCGGAGACGTGCTCTACAACCTCTACGGCTCGACCGAGGTGGCGTGGGCGACGATCGCCACACCCGCGGATCTGCGTGCCGCCCCGGGGACCGCGGGGCGCGCGCCGATCGGCACAGTCGTCAAGCTGCTCGACGACGACGGTCGCGAGGTCGCCCCGGGGGAGGTCGGGCGCATCTTCGTCGCCAACGAGATGACCTTCGAGGGCTATGCCGGGGGCGGGTCCAAGGAGGTCGTGAGGGGTCTCATGAGCACCGGCGACGTGGGTCGCTTCGACCGCGCCGGACGCCTGTTCGTCGAAGGGCGCGACGACGAAATGATCGTCAGCGGCGGCGAGAACGTGTTCCCGCGCGAGGTCGAGGACCTGCTCGCCGAACACGAGCAGATCGAAGAGGCGGCGGCGGTGGGGGTGGCCGACGAGGAGTTCGGCCAGCGCCTCGCCGCGTACGTCGTGCCACGGGACGGGGCCTCCCTCAGCGAGGACGCGGTGAAGGAGTACGTCAAGCAGAACCTCGCGCGCTACAAGGTTCCGCGCGATGTCGTGTTCATCGCGCGGCTGCCGCGCAACGCCGCGGGCAAGGTGCTCAAGCGTCAGCTGCTGGAATCGAGCTGAGCCGCGCTCCCGCGCCCGGCGAGCGACAGCGACCCGGGCTGCAACGTTCGATGAGCCACCCCGCGCGCGAGCCGCCGGCGCTAGCCTGAGACGATGGTGCCTTCGAGCTCTCAGGTCGACCTCGCCGGCCTCGGCCTGAGCGGCGGCGAGGGACGACGGCTCGCGCCGGCAGTAGCGAGCGAGCCGCTCACGCTGGGCGGACAGCGCTACGCGGTCGTCGCCACGCAGACGCCGGTCGTGCTGGACGTCTCGCGCATGACGGGTGGCGGCTACGCGCTGCGCCTGCGCTTCGTCGCGACGCTGGCCGGGCCGTGCATGCGCTGCCTGAAGGATGCCGCGCCGACGCTCGAGGTGGACGCCCGCGAGGTCGATCGACCGGGAGCCGGCGAGGAGCTCGAGAGCCCCTATGTGAGCGACGAGGTCCTCGATGTCGCGGCGTGGGCGCACGACGCGTTCGCCCTGACGGTGCCAACGAAGGTGCTGTGCCGGCCCGACTGCGCCGGGCTGTGCCCGGTGTGTGCCGCCGATCTCAACGAGGCCGGCCCCGGCCACCGCCACGACACACCGCCCGATCCGCGCTGGGCCAAGCTGCGCGAGCTCAAGCTCGGCTAGCTGGCGATTGGTAGCCTTCTGCGCCATGGCGGTGCCGAAGAAAAAGCAGTCGCACAGCCGCACCGGCAAGCGCCGCGCGCAGCACAAGCTCGCTGCGCCGGCAATAAACGCCTGCCCGCAGTGCCATAACCCGCGCAGGCCTCACCGCGTGTGTCCGGTGTGCGGCTCCTACTCGGGCCGAACGGTCGTCGCGCCGGTCGCGCCCGGTCACGCTCACGAGCACGACGACGAGTAGCGCGCCCGCCGTGTCGGAGGCGCCGAAGGCGCGCGCGCGCGAGCTGGCGGGCCAGGCGGTCGTGGCGGTCGACTGCAACGGTGCGGACCTCGGACCCGCCGAGGTCGCCAGCGGCGCGGCGATCGCCGCGCACGCGGGCGCGCGGACGCTGCTGTTCGGCCCGGCAGATGACCTGACCGCGGCCGTGCAGACCGCCCCGCCGGGCATGATCGAGGTCGTCGACGCTCCGGTGTCGATCGCCAAGAGCGCCGATCCGGCCCGCGCTGCGCGCATGAGCCCCGACGCCTCGATCGTGATGGCGGCCCGGGCGGTCGCCGGCGGCCGGGCGCAGGCGCTCGTGTGTGCCGGCGGCACTGGCGCGGCGCTGGCGGCGGGTACGTTCAACATCAAGCGCGCGCGCGGTATCTACCGGCCGGCGCTGGCGATCGCGCTTCCGATCCCGCGGCATCCGGTCACGCTGCTCGACGTGGGCGCCAGCAGCGAGGCGCGACCCGAGCATCTCGTGCAGTTCGCATTCATGGGCGCCGCCCTCGCGCAGACGCTGCTCGATCTGCCCTGCCCGCGGGTGGGGCTGCTCTCGAACGGCGAGGAGGCCGGGCGCGGGAGCGCGCTCGTGATCGAGGTCCACGAGCAGCTCGCGCGCGGCGCGCGCGGAGCCGGCGACACCTTCGAGTTCATCGGCAACGTGGAGGGCACCGACGTCGTCAGTGGTGTCGCCGACGTGATCGTTACCGACGGGTTCACCGGCAACATCGCGCTCAAGCTGATGGAGGGGGTGTCGGCAGCGATGCTGAGGGCGATTCGCGATGCCGCCATGTCCTCGACGCGCGCCAAGCTCGGCGGCGCGCTGCTGCGTGGGGCTTTGCGCAGCTTTCGCGAGGAGATCGACCCGGAGTCCAACGGCGGCGCCTATCTGCTCGGGCTGCGGCAACTCGGGGTCGTGCCCCATGGGCGTTTCACGCGCGGCGGCTTTGCGCACGCGATCGCCCGCGCCGAGCGCGGCGCGCGCGCGGACATCGTCGGGCACACCCAGCTCGCGCTCGAGCGCGCCGGCGCGCTCAGGCGGACACCCGTGTCCGCGCAGGACGCTAGCCTGCCGCAGGCGCAATGACCCGCGAGCAGGTCCTCACCCTGATCCAGACGCATCTGGGCGACGAGCTCGAAGTCGACCCCGCGACGATCGACGAACAGACGCGCTTCCGGGAGGACCTCGAGGCCGACTCACTTGATCTGTACACGCTCGTGCAGGAGCTCGAGGACACCTACGGTGTGCGCATGAACGACGAGGAGGCGGCACAGATCCTCACCGTGGGGCAGGCGGTCGATTTCGTGCTCGCCCGCAACGGAACCGCCGATGCACAGCGATGAAGCTCGCGGCACTGCTGGACGAGCTCCCCGACGAGCTCGCGCGCCAGGTGTTCACACACGCCTCGTGGACCGAGCGGCGCAGCGATTCCTACGACCGGCTGGCGTTCCTGGGCGACAGCGTGCTCGCGCTGGCCGTGACGACGCACCTGTACCCGCGACTCGAGGCCGAGCGCTTCGGTGCCGGCAGGCTGACCAAGATCCGCGCCCAGGTGGTCTCGGGAGTCTCCTGCCGCGCTGTCGCGGAGCGTCTCGCGCTGGCCGACAGGCTGCGGGCGGCGGCGCCCGAGGGCATGCGCGACCGCGCCACCGCCCGGCTTCAGACCGAGCGCGTGCTGGCGTCGGTCATCGAGGCCGTGATCGGCGCTTGTTACCTGCACGTCGGCTACGAGCGCACCGCCGAAGCAGTCGTGGAGGCCTTCGGGCCGGAGATCGAGCAGGCCCTGGAGCACCCGGTCGACTTCAAGTCCGCGCTGCAGGAGATCTCGGCGCGCCGCGGGGCGGAGGTCACCTACCGCATCACCGGCGAGGACGGACCGCCGCACGAGCGCACGTTCAGCGTGATCGCGTGCGTCGATGGGCACCAGCTGGGCGCCGGCAGCGGCCGCAGCAAGAAACACGCCGAGCAGCAGGCGGCGCGCGCCGCCGTCCAGACGCTGGAGGAGCGATGAGCGGACCGGACACCGGCGTCACGAGGCGGGCGCGATGCACCTGAAGTCGCTCACGCTCAACGGCTTCAAGTCCTTCCCCGATCGCACGCGCCTGGACTTCGGGCCGGGCGTGTCGGTCGTCGTCGGGCCCAACGGCTCGGGCAAGTCCAACGTGACCGACGCGGTGCTGTGGGCGATGGGCGAGCAGTCACCGCTCGCGGTGCGCGGGCAGTCGATGCAGGACGTGATCTTCGCCGGTGGCCGCGGCACACAGGCGCGTTCCGCGGCCGAGGTAGAGATCGTGCTCGACAACTCCGACGGCACCGTCGGGCTGCCCCTGAGCGAGATCTCGATCGTGCGCCGGCTGGAGCGCAACGGCGACGGCGGCTACCGACTCAACGGCGCCCGCTGCCGCCTGACTGATGTGATCGAGGTGCTCAGCGACACCGGCCTCGGGCGCGAGACACATTCGGTCATCTCGCAGGGTCGTGTCGAGGGGATCGTCACCTCGAGGCCGCGCGATCGCCGGCTGTTGCTCGAGGAGGCCGCGGGGCTCGGCAAGCACCGCAAGCGCCGCCGCCGCGCCCAGCTCAAGCTCGAGCGAACGCAAGAGAACCTCGATCGCGCCCTGGACATCGAGCGCGAGGCGCGCTCGCGGCTGAGGCCGCTCAAGCGCCAGGCCGAGGCGGCCGAGCTTCACGAGCGCCTGGAGCGTCAGCTGCTGGAGGCCCGCTGGCTGCTGGTCGGCGACACGCTCCGTGCGCGTCGCGCGGAGCTCGCCGCCGCCGAGACAGCGGTCAGGCGTGCCCGCGAGCGCCGCGCGTCCGTCGAGGCACGCCTGGACGAGGTGATCGCACGCCGCGGCCGCGCCGAGCGGTCGCTGACGGAGCGCAGCGAACGCCATGACGCGATCGCCAGCCGCCTCTACGCCGCCCGCTCCGCGCGCGACCGGGTCGCGCTGCGCGGCGAGCAGACGCTCACGAGCGCCCAGCTGCTCGCGCGTCGCATAGAGCGCGCGCAGGGCCAGCTGGGCACGCTCGCGCACGCCGGCGAGGGCGAGCACGTAGACGATGCGCCCGCGCCGCCGCGGGGCGAGCCGGCGACGGATGCGCGCCGCTCGGCGTCGCCAGCGCCGCGGGAGGCATTGGAGGGGGCGTGGGAGACGCTCTCGCGCGCGATCGCCGACGGCGTACAGCGTGCCCAACGCCACACCGAGCCGCGATCGCGCGATCGCGCGATCGCCCAGGTCGTCGCCGATGTTCGACGCTTGGCCGAGCGGGTCGTGGCGCTGGCCGTTGAGCAGGCCCGCGAGCAGGACGAGAGTCCACCCGCCGAGGGGTCTCAGGTCGCTGCGAGCCCAGACGGCGAGCGGCGCACGCGCCACGAGCACGCGACGCGAACGCAGCGGCTGAACCGGCGCCTGGAGCTCGATCGAGCGCTGAGCGCAAGCGCAGAGCGCCTTGGACAGGTGCTCGCGCACATCGCCACCGCGATCGAGGAGGCCGTCGTCTGCGAGCTCGAGCAGGCGCTGCAGCGCGACAGCGCGGAGGGTGAGCAGGCGGCGAGCGAGCTGCGGGCCTGCGCACAGGAGGAGGCGGAGCTGCAGACCGAGCTGCGTGGCGCGGGCGAGCTGGTGACAGAGGCCGAGGTGGGCGCGCAGCGGCTGCGCGACCAGGTCGATGAGGCCCAAGCGGCGCTCGACCAGATCGCCTCGCGCCTGGGCAGGGATACGATCGATGGCGTGCCCGCCGAGGCGCTGGGCGGGGAGGAGGAGCTGGCATTGACGGCGCGCGTGCAGCGCCTGGAGCGCCGGCGCGAGCAGCTGGGGCCGGTGAACCCGCTGGCCCAGGACGAGTACGCCCAGGCGCGCGAGCACGTCGGCGAGCTGGAGGTTCGGCGCGGCGACCTAGAGACGGCGCTGCGCGAGCTGAGGACGGTGATTCGCGACACCGATCGTCAGATTCGAGAGACGTTCGAGGCGACGTTCACGGCCGCCGCCGACAACTTCGAGCAACTCGCGGGCGACCTGTTCCCGGGTGGCTCGGGACGGCTGCGGCTGGTCAGCGAAGATCGTGCCCCGAGCCCGGTTCTGGGCGGACAGCCGCTGCCCGACGGCGCGCCCGGCGCGCAGGAGCCCGAGCGCGCGGGCGGCGGGCGCGCGGGCGGCGGGGAGGCCAATGGGGAGGACGATGGGGAGGACGATGATATCCCGCCGGGCGAGCAGGAGCTGAAGGGCGTCGAGATCGAGATCACCCCGGCTGGGAAGGCGACCAAGCGGCTGTCGCTGCTCTCCGGCGGCGAGAAGTCGATGACCGCGCTCGCGTTCCTGTTCGCCGTGTTCCTCGCGCGTCCGTGCCCCTTCTACATCCTCGACGAGGTCGAGGCGGCGCTGGACGACCTCAACCTCGATCGCTTCCTGGCGCTGCTGCGCCGCTACTCCGATCGCGCCCAGTTCATCGTGATCACGCATCAGAAGCGCACGATGGAGGCCGCGGACTGGCTGTACGGGGTGTCGATGGCCCAGGACGGTGTGTCGAAGGTGGTCTCGCGGCGCCTGCCGCCACCGCAAGAGCGCGACGGCCACGCGCCGCGAGCGGCCGACGTTGCGCTGGCGGACGTGGCCGAGGTCGCCTGAGCGCAGCCGGACGTGCCGCGCGAGTGGAGCGATCTGCTCATCACCGGCCGCCCGGGCGATGTCGGTGGCGGCGCAGCCCCGGCCGACGACGGCGAGCGCGCGGGGGGGCGCCGGTTTCTCGGTCGCCTGCGCGAGAGCCTGGCCAAGACGCGCCAGGCGCTCGGCAGCGAGATCCAGGCGACGCTGTTCAGCGCGCTCGACGAGCACACGTGGGAACGGCTCGAGGAGGCGCTGGTCATGGCCGACGTCGGCGCGGCCACGACAGCCGCGGTCGTCGGTGAGCTCGAGTCAGAGGCCGTCGCCGGCCAGCTCAGCGATGGCGAGCAGTTGCGCGAGCGGCTGATCGCGCTGCTCGCCCAGACGGCGCGCGTGGGCGACGGGCGGATCGACGTGCGAGCACACCCGACCGTGATCCTCGCCGTGGGGGTCAACGGCACCGGCAAGACGACGACGATCGGAAAGCTGGCCTGGCATCTGCGCCGGGAGCTCGATCAGAGCGTGCTGCTCGCGGGCGCCGACACGTTCAGGGCCGCGGCGAATGAGCAGCTCGAGGGCTGGGCGCAACGCGCCGGGTGTGAGATCGTGACCGGGTCGCCGGGCTCGGATCCGGGGGCGGTCGCGTTCGAGGCGATCGCGACCGCGCGCACCAACGACGTCGACGTGGTGATCGTGGACACGGCCGGCCGGCTGCACACGCAGCGTGAGCTGATGGCCGAGCTCGCCAAGGTGCGCAGGGTGATCGCACGACAGCTCGAGGGCGCTCCCCATGAGACGCTGCTCACCATCGACGCGACGACCGGCCAGAACGGACTGCGCCAGGCCCGGCTGTTCGCCGAGTCGGTGCACCTCAGCGGGGTGGCGCTCACCAAGCTCGACGGGTCCGCGCGCGGCGGGATCGCGCTTGCGATCGCGCGCGAGCTGCAGCTGCCCGTGAAGCTGATCGGCGTCGGCGAGTCGGTCGAGGACCTGCGCCCGTTCGATCCCGGCGACTTCGCGCGGGCGCTCGTGGACCCCGAGTGACGTCGCCACAGCCGCCCGGCGCTGCGGCGCGCTGTCTGTGGCCGCGGCCGTGGAGGCGACCGCGCGGTGCGATAATCGCAACGTGGAGATCTGGATCGTCTGGTTGGCGGCGGCGTGCGTGCTGGGCGTCGCCGAGATGCATCAGGGGGGCTTCTACCTGGCCCCGTTTGCGCTCGGTGCGGCGCTGGCGGGGATCGTCGGCCTGCTCGGCGTCAGCGAGGCCCTCACGGTGGTCGTGTTCGCGATGGCGTCGGGGATCGTGTTCGCCACGCTTCGTCCCGTGGCGCAGCGGCATCGCCGGATCCCGCCCTCGATCCGTACCGGCGCGGCGGCCCTGATCGGACGCCCGGCGATCGTGCTCGAGCGCATCGCCAACGACGAGGGAGTCGGCTGCGTGAGGATCGACGGCGAGGTGTGGACGGCACGCAGCTATGACGAGGACGAGGTGATCAACGCGGGCGAGCGCGTCGAAGTTGTCGAGATCCGGGGAGCGACCGCGCTGGTGATGCACTGATCGGGGTATCCCGGCGCGTGGCTCTCAACAGCTAACGAGAAAGGAGCTCTGGCAATGGTCGCGCTGATTGTGGTCGTGGTGGCGGTCCTGTTCGTGCTCGTCCTTGCCTGGCGCACGATCCGTGTGATCCCGCAGGCCAAGGCCGGGGTGGTCGAGCGGCTCGGGCGCTACAGCCGCACGCTCGAACCCGGCCTGGCGATCGTCACGCCCTTCATCGACCGGGTGCGCCCGCTCGTCGACCTGCGCGAGCAGGTCGTGAACTTCGCGCCGCAGTCGGTGATCACCGAAGACAACGTCGTCGTGGGGATCGAGACGGTGCTCTACTTCACGATCACGGATCCGCGCTCGGCGACTTATGAAATCGCCACCCCGCTGCAGGCGATCGAGCAGCTAACCGTGACGACGCTGCGCAACGTGATCGGGGGGCTCACGCTCGAGGACACGCTCACCGCGCGCGAGAACGTCAACAACGAGCTGCGCGCGGTCCTCGACGAGGCCACGGGCAAGTGGGGCATCAGGATCAACCGCGTCGAGATCAAGTCGGTCGATCCGCCGGCGGACATCCGCAGCGCGATGGAGAAGCAGATGCGTGCCGAGCGCGACCGACGGGCGGCGATCCTCACCGCCGAAGGCGAGAAGCAGGCCCAGATCCTGACGGCCGAGGGCGCCAAGCAGGCGGCGGTGCTGAACGCCGAGGGCCAGCGCCAGGCCGCGATCCTGCGTGCCGAGGGCGAAGCCAAGGCGATCGACACCGTATTCAAGGCGATCCACGAGGGCAAACCCAGCCGCGAGCTGCTGAGCTACGAATACCTGCAGATGCTCCCGCAGCTGGCCGAAGGCGACTCGAACAAGGTGTTCGTCGTGCCCTCCGAGTTCGCCGCGGCGTTCGGCGGCATCGGCGAGGCGCTCGCGCGCGGCGCCACGCAGCCGGGCCCCGGCGGCTCGCCGCCGAGGCGGCCCGAGCACGACGGCTGACATGTTCGACGCGCTCGCCCAGAAGCTCCAGGACACGCTGGCCGAGGTTCGCAACAGGGGCACGCTCAGCGAGCAGGATGTCGACGCGGCGATGCGCGAGATCCGCCTCGCCCTGCTCGAGGCTGATGTCAACTTCAAGGTCGTCAGGGAGTTCACCGCCCACCTGAAGGAGCGCTGCCTGGGCGCCGACGTTATCGGGCGACTGAACCCCGGTCAGCAGGTCGTGAAGATCGTCGCAGAGGAGCTGACGGCCTTGATGGGCGGGGCCTCGGGCGAGCTGAGCTTCGCCTCGCGTCCGCCGACCGTGATCTTGATGGCCGGCCTGCAGGGCTCGGGCAAGACGACGGCGAGCGCCAAGCTGGCGCGCTATCTGCGCGAGGAGCGCTCGAGTTCCGTCGCCCTGGCAGCGTGCGACGTGTATCGGCCCGCGGCCGTCGAGCAGCTGGTCAAGGTTGGTGGGCAGGCCGGCGCGCAGGTCTATGAGCAGGGGACCGAGCGCGACCCCGTCGAGATCGCGGCGTGGGCCCTGGGGCGCGCTCGCGAGGAGGGCAAGGACGTGCTGATCGTCGACACGAGCGGTCGCCTGCACGTCGACGAGCAGCTGATGAGCGAGCTCGTGCGGATTCGCGACGCCGTCAGCGCGCAGGACGTGCTGCTCGTCGTCGACGCGATGACCGGCCAGGACGCCGTCAACGTGGCCGAGGCGTTCGCCGACGCGGTGCAGTTCGACGGCGTGCTCATGACCAAGCTCGACGGCGATGCGCGTGGCGGCGCGGCGCTCTCGGTCAGGGCCGTCACGGGCAGGCCGATCCTGTTCGCCTCCACGGGCGAGCGCCTGGAGCAGTTCGAGCGCTTTCACCCCGACCGCATGGCGCACCGGATTCTCGGCATGGGCGACGTGATGAGCCTGATCGAGAAGGCCGAGCGCGAGGTGGACGAGAGCGATGCGGCCGAGCTGCAGCGCAAGCTGCGCAGCAACGAGCTCGGGCTCGACGACTTCCTGGCGCAGCTGAGAGCGATCCGCAGGATGGGGCCGCTGACGAGCCTGCTCGGGATGATCCCCGGGCTCGGCGGCGCCCAGCAGCTCCAGGACCTGACCGTCGACGAGCGCGAGCTCGACCGCGTGCAGGCGATCATCCTGTCGATGACGCCCGAGGAGCGCCGCCGGCCCGAGTTGATCAAGGGCTCGCGGCGGCTGCGGATCGCCCGCGGCTCGGGCACGAGCGTGCAGCACGTCAACAGGCTGATCAAGCAGTTCGACAGCACGCGCAAGGTGATGCGCCAGGTGGGACAGGGGAGGCTGCCCGACCTCGGTGCGCTGATGCGAAGCGCGCGCTGAGCGCCCCCACCCTCTAAGCTCTTGCGTGTCAGAGGAGCTGGGCGGCCGACAGCGGTGAAGAGCGGCCAGAGAGGAACACGTGGCGGTCAGGCTGAGGCTCACCAAGGTGGGCGGCAAGAAGTACCCGATGTGGCGCGTCGTCGTCGCCGATCAGCGCTCCCCGCGCGATGGGCGCGTGATCGAGACGATCGGCCACTACAACGCGCACACGGACCCGTCGACGATCGTGATAGACGCGGACCGCGCGCGCAGCTGGCTCGCCCGCGGTGCCCAGCCGTCGGACACGGTGCGCAAGCTGCTGCGGACCCAGGGCATCGAGTCCGAGACGGGCTAGGCCGAGCGGCTGTCCGAGGCGCCGCCGATGCCGGCCGAGGTACCACGCGAGCTGTTGGAGTACCTGGCGCAGGGGCTCGTCGACGAGCCCGACGAGGTATCGGTCGAGCAGTTCGATCAGGACGACGGGTCGATCGTACTCGAGCTGGGCGTGGCCGAGGGCGACTACGGCAGGGTCATCGGGCGCGGCGGGCGAACCGCGCACGCACTGCGCACGGTCGTCAAAGCGGCGGCGACGAGCGAAGGATGCCGCGTGTTCGTCGACATCGTCGATTGACCGCCGCCACGCGGCGCGCGGGGGGTGGCCGCTGATGGACTCCGAGCGGGCAGCGGGGCGCACCCCGCAGCGGCTGCTCGCCGGTCGCGTGGGGCGCGCGCACGGGCTGGACGGGAGCTTCTACGTCGCCCAAGCGCGCATCCGGCTGCTCGCGCCGGGGACAGTCGTGACAGTCGATCAGACGCGGCGGGCGGTCGTGCGGCTGGCCGGCACGGCGCAGCGCCCGCTCGTGTCCCTCGCGGGGATCGAGGATCGCGATCGCGTGCAGGCCCTGCACGGGCTGGAGCTGACCGTCGAGGGCGCGCGCGCTCCTAGCCTCGGCGACGGCGAATGGTGGGCCGAGGAACTCGAGGGATGCACGGTCGTCGCGGGCGAGCTCGTGCTCGGCGCCGTCGCCCGCCTGATCGAGCTTCCCTCGTGCGAGGCGCTCGACGTGCGCCCACCCGGGGGTGGCGGGTCGCTGCTCGTGCCGATGGTCAAAGATGCCGTCCTGGCAGTGTCCGTCGACGACCGGCGCATCGAGGTCAATCTCGACTTCCTCGGGTTGCAGCACGTCGCCGACGTCCCCTCGCGTGCCGGCGCCCGCGCCCGCCCGCGGCGCGGAGGGGGACGCTCGTGAACATCGACGTCTTCACTCTCTTCCCCCAGTGGCTCGACTGGTTCACCACCCAGCGGCACGTCGGCAACGTGCTCGCGCTGGGCTCGAC
>Ga0187783_10002417_pt1 | contig 13856 bp, 11 predicted proteins | sample 1015_SJ02_MP02_2_FD_132471 | JGI IMG/M metagenome (GOLD analysis project Ga0187783, IMG submission 132471) | Tropical peat soil microbial communities from peatlands in Department of Meta, Colombia - 1015_SJ02_MP02_20_MG | ecosystem: Environmental > Terrestrial > Soil > Wetlands > Peat | place...
CTACGGCTGCAATACAAGGATGACGAGGCGAGGGACCATCTGGTGCCGCTTCCGACTCAAGCAATTGAAGTCATCGAGGCGCTGCGCAAGTTGACTGGCCGCACCCCATACGTTTTTCCCAATCAACGGCACGCGCATCGACCGGCCAGCGAAAACGCAATTGGATATCTGCTAAATCGGGCTGGATACCATCATCGTCATGTGCCGCACGGATGGCGGGCGACATTCTCGAGCATCATGAACGACCTCTTTAAGTACGATCGGCAAATCATCGACTTGATGTTGGGCCACGTGCCTGAGGATAGCGTCGAGGGCGCCTACAACCGCGCTGAACATCTCGGGCGACGGATCGAACTGGCACAAATATGCGCCGATCTGATCATGATGGACCAAATGCTGATCAAAGAGCTCATCGACCTGCGGCGTCGACCGGGGCTCCGCCTCGTGACGGCAAGGATCTGATCCACGCATCAATTTCGGACTCCAGCCAGCGAACCGTATTCGGCCCTAGGCTGCGCGGGACCGGAAAAGTGCCCTCCGCGATGCGTCGATATATGGTGGAACTGCCGGGTCCGGTCTTCTCTTTGACGTCTCGAAGCCGTAATAGACGCTCGTCGGTTTCCTTCATCATTACCAAACCTCTCAAGGCCAGGTCTCGCACGCGCTGCCGTTCGCAGTCAGCTCAATCAAGCTCCCAAACAAACACTGCATCTGTCGTGTTTTCCGAGCGGCGAAAGCTCTGCCGGGCACCGAGCTTGGTTTCGATCGCCGCGGTGTGCTCCGAGACCGCAACGATCCGATTGCCGTCCAGCAGAACGACCAATCCCATCAGGTCGAATCGACTCAGCGGCGCGGTGGGATGACAGCCAAACAGATCGAAGAGCGACCAGCCAAGGGTTGTCGTCCGATCAACCCAGCTCAGGGGGCGCATTGCCTCACCAGGAATGTTACTGAACAAGTTCTCGCCAATGACTGTGGCGGCGTCACCGAATCGGATCGGTGTTGCCGATGGCGGGAAGGATCAGCATGGGCGCACGGCGCGAGGTGGTATCGGCGGTGGCGGAGCGCTACCGGTCGGCCAAGCGGGCGGAGAAGGGCAGCATCCTCAACGAGCTGTGCGCGTTGACCGGTTGGCACCGCAAGCATGCAGTGCGTGCGCTCCGGCCAAATCAGACTGTCACAGCGGATGGGCCATCGCGAAAGCGCAGGCGCTCATACGGCGCGACGATCAAAGATGCATTGACGGCGCTGTGGGAGGCATCGGATCGCGTGTGCGGCAAGCGACTCAAGGTTATGATCCCGATCTTGCTGCCCGCACTTGAGCGAAGCGGCCGTTTGAAGCTTGATGAGCGGGATCGTGATCGTGTTCTCGCTGTCAGCGCAGCCACTATCGACAGCGTCCTCGGGGATGTAAAGATCGCAGCAAGCGGCGGCAAACGACGGCGCGCAGGCTTCTATACTGCAATCCGGCGCGAGGTTCCGATTCGCACGTTCAACGACTGGAACAGCCCGCCGCCAGGCTTCTGCGAAGTCGATATGGTGGCACATGGCGGCACATCGGTGGCGGGCTCGTTCATACAGACGCTGACGATGGTCGATGTCGCCACCGGCTGGACCGAGTGTCTACCATTGCTAACACGCGACGGATCACTCGTTGTCGAGGCGATGAAACAGGCACAGAGCCTGTTCCCATGGCTTTTGCAGGGCGTGGACTTCGACAACGACAGCGCGTTCATGAATGACGTGGTCGTCCCGTGGTGCCGCGAACAGAAACTCGAGATCACCCGCTCGCGTGCCTACAAGAAGAACGACCAAGCCTTCGTCGAGCAGAAGAACGGTGCGGTTGTGCGCCGGCTGATGGGCTACGGCCGATTTGACGGTGCGGACACTGCGCGCCTGATGTGCCGGCTCTATGCTGCTGCACGGCTCTACGTCAACTTCTTCCAGCCGTCGTTCAAGCTGAAGGAGAAGCGCCGCGAAGGAGCGAAAGTGATCAAGCGCTATCATGCTCCGTCGACGCCTTATGAGCGGGCGCTGGCGCATCCGAAGGTGCCCGCCGCCGGGAAGCACCGACTGCGCGAACAGTATCGGACGCTCGATCCGGTCGCGCTTTTAGCCGAGATACGTGCAACCCAGGAGGAACTTGGCAATCGCGTCGATCACCGTGCTGGCAAAAACCCCACGCCCCAGCCAGCGCAATCACAAGCGCCACCTGATGCAGTCGCCTTTGCGAAAACGCTCGGCGCGACAGTTGAGGCCGGCGATCCGCGCGCGACGCACCGGCGACCCAAGCGGCGTTATAAGACGAGGGTCCGCATGCCTTCCAAGCTCGACCCGCACGTCGCCGCGATCGAGGCCTGGCTTGCTGCCGAGCCGCAGCTGACCGCGATTTCCATCGTGAGTCGATTAAGTGAGAAACACCCCGACCAGTTCGGAACGAAACAGCATTCGATCGTGCAGCGTCTGCTGAAGGCTCTTAGGAAGAAGGCCGCCGAAAAGCTCCTTGCTCAAGAGCCGCTCGGCGCCACGGCCGCTGCCCTGGCGCCCGGGGCCGTGCATGGCTCGGCCTATGGAGGGCCCGACCCGCCCCTCTCATCGAGCGCGCTTCGAAATCTCCGAGTTGCAACCGACCAATCACCGTTACCAATGGCGCTACCTGGGTAACATTCTCAGATGAGGCAATACGGGGTCAAAATTGCACGCCGAATAACAAGGCTGTTCACCAGACTGTGTCTTGGGCGAACAGCGTGCGGACAGCCGGCTCACAACGATGATCCCGATGCACGCCAACCCGAACGCGCGACAAGTGGCGAACCGATCGCTATATTCGCCGCATGGCTTGGCAATACATTCGTATCGCTCGATTCGGCGGCCCCGAAGTCCTGGAACTGGCGGAACAGCCGACAATTCCCGACCCCGGCCCTGGCGAGGTCCGCATCAAGGTGCTCGCTGCCGGCACCGGTTTCACCGATACCTTCATCCGGCGCGGCCGCTACCCAGACTTCAAGGGGCCGCTGCCGTTCACGCCGGGTTACGACCTTGTCGGCGTCATCGAGGAGGCCGGACCCGGCCTGCCTGCCCAGCTCACCGGACAGGTAGTAGCTGATCTCTGTGTCGTCGGTGGATACGCGCAGTATGCGATCCGGCCGGCGCGCTTTCTCGTGCCGGTCCCCTATGGCGTTGATCCCGCCGAGGCGGTGTGCATCCCGCTGGCCTATCTCACCGCCTACCAAATGCTCACCCGCTACCGCCGCCTGTCGCGCGGAGCAACTATCCTCGTAATTGGCGCCTCTGGCACGGTCGGCACGGCGCTGCTCGATCTGGCGCGCCATCTCGGCCTAAAGGCGATCGGCACCTGCTCGGCCACCAACATGGCTATGGTTGAGCGCTTTGGCGCAACGGCGATCGACTATCGTGCTGCGGACTTCGTCGCGGTGGTGCGCGGGCTCACTGCAGGGCGCAAGGGAGGTGCCGGCGTCGATGCAGCCTTTGATGCGATTGGCGGCGCGCATTTCACGCGCTCTTTCGCTTGCCTCGCACCGGACGGCCTACTCGTCGGCTATGGTGCTCAGACAATGGCGGTGGGCGGCGCGGGCTTGGTGTCAGCGGCACTCGGTTTGGCGCGGCTCAAGCTGTGGGACGTGCTGAGCGGCCTGTTCGGGGGCCGTCACGCCGTGTTCTATAGCATCACCGCACGCCGAATGGCGCACCCCGACGATTTCAGGGCCGACATGGCCACACTGTTCGACTTGCTGCACGACCGCGCCATCCATCCCGTCGTGATCGACCGTCTTCCTCTCACAGCCGCGCGCGAGGTCCACACCCGCATCGATCTCGGCGGCCTCGGCGGTAAGGTGGTGCTTCTGCCCTGGCCCGCGGCGTGATTTTCAGGATGATCGCCTTGAGACTTTCTCGTTCCATGTCCCAAGGTCTGGAATTGGCACATTCCGGCCACGTATCGGCCGGATCGTGGATGGGCGGACCAGTGTCCTGGAGAGGTGCTAATCTCAACGGCAATCGATGGGGACTGGGTCCGCCGATGGAATACAGCTCTGATGGCGAACGATCCAACTGAGGCGCAGGCACGCGTGCGTGATCGCAGGTTTGTCCATATCAAACAACGGAGCAGTTCATGGCAAGAAAGCAACGAAACAATCGCCCAATTAGGCAAGATAAAAGCCGCGAGGTGCCGCACGGTCGAGGCATTGAAGAAGTGAGCAAGATCTGAAACTTACGACAGCTCGCATATCGTGTTCGCTGCCCGCCGACTGAAAATAATCTCAAGATATCAAACACCGCGACAGCTCGTAAGTCCAGACATTAGCGCAGTTAGCCTCCGTCTGGCAGGCCGAGCGGCATTAATTCGGGGCCTTGTGCAAGCAAAGCGCCCGAGTGCGGGAAAGTCCGGGCCGGCAGTGCAGTGCCGCGAACATTCGGCTTCCGCAGTCGAAGATCAAACTGCTGTGCTACTCGGTCAGTCGTCTCAAGCCGACTCGAGCGGTCGTTTCGAAGTTGAGCGGAGGCCGCTACCCACTATAGCCGCCATTCGACCAGGTATGGTATTCGTCATCCCGCTCATACTGGAGAACCGTGCGAAGGAAGATTCGCTTGGACAGGGCCATCAAACGCTGTTTCCCGACTGCCCCGCCGGTGTCGTCGTGAATAGGTGGCTGGAGTTTTGAGAAAACGACAGGGGCCCGGGAGAAACACGAGAATACGAGCCGGCGGGAGGACGGGATGAGTAACGCAGCTGAATTCGGGCTCTTGCACGGGACGAGACGGGCGGAGCATTCGGTCCGGCGTGCGCGGCTGGCGGAAGCGCTGGGGTTCGCGTCCTTTTGGGTGCCTGAAGACTATGCATTTCCCGGTGCATTTTCAATCTGCGCCGCGATCGCCGGCCAGACGACAACGATCAAGATTGGTATTGGGGTGCTGAACCCGTACACACGCCATCCGGTGTTGACGGCGATGGAATTTGCCGCCCTTGACCAATTATCAGGTGGACGCGGGATCCTCGGTGTCGGCGCTGGCGCAAAGCTTTACATCGAGGATAAACTGGGCATTCCCTATGCCCGTCCAGTGACTGCAATGCGCGAGACCGTGGCGATCTGCCGGGCCTTATTCCGCGGCGAAGAGCTGAGCCACGGAGGGCGCGTGTTCAAATCAGGCCGTTTGAGGCTCAGCGCGCAGCCCGAGCGATCCGAAATCCCGATTCATCTTGGGGCAACGGGGGTTCGGAGTTTAAGGTTGGCTGGCGAAGTAGCCGACGGCGTGATGCTTAACTGCATACTGTCTGTCGAGTACATTGAGGCGGCGGTCCGCGAGATAAGGAATGGCGCCGCAAGCGCAGGCAGGTCGTTGGAGAAGTTTGCGATGGGCGCGCTGCTGTTTGTCGCGATGTCCGATGACGAACAGCGGGCCAAGGATGCGGCCCGCCCCTTCGTCGCTTGGGTCGTCTGGTTGTTCGCGTGTCAGCCCCAGCTACCGATTATTGCCGAAGCCGGGCTGTCAACGAGAGACGCCCAGAAGCTTACGGAGAGTGTGAAGCCGCAGCCTGAGCTAATCACCGATGCCGCTCTCCACCGATTTGCGATCGTCGGCAGCGCGCAGCGGTGCCGCGAGCGGCTAGCTGAAATCGTTGAGGCGGGCATCACACACCCGGTGCTCGCAGTGGCGACCATCGACGAACCGGAACGTGATCTCCGCCGCGCCGTAGATCAACTCGTGACGCATTTCCTCTGAGGGTAAGTTTCAATTCCACGCGATGTGCGCCTTTCGACAGTCCTAGCTCCCGGCCAAAGGCGGCAGCCCTGTGCCGGTAGTCTCTCAGTTTGAAACTGACACTTCCACTCCGGGCAACGGCTTTCTCGAGAATCAGAACTTCGTGCTTCGTCGCTTCGGGAGGCCGTAAGACTAGAGTGCTACCGAGGATTGGCGGAGCGGGTCCGTCGCCAGCGCGCCACGACCTGATCGACGTCCAGTGTTCCGAGGCACGTCGACGGTCCCTCCACCACGGTTGCGTTGACCTTGGCGATCTCGGCGTTGAGCGCAGTGACTCGACGACGGACAACCACTTCATCGTCGAGCATCTCGATCGCGCCAAGCTCCTTCTCTACCTTGCGGAGTAGTTCGAGCGATGGCGGCAGCATAGAGATCTGCTCGCGCTGGATGAACTGCTTGACCCACCAAAGGGGGTCGTATGCCTGATCGAGATTCGGGAGAGGCTTACCAGCCCCCGGCAGATTATCGAAGGCTCCCTTTTCCATAGCGACGCGGATCTGCGCTTCAATCCACGTCTCCCAGTTTGTCCCCAGAGGCTTACGCTCCGTCATGGTGCTCCAGTCTCCTCGATAAAATGATAGCGGCTCATTCTAGCTGACTATTGGGTTACTCAGGCCAACCCCCGTACGAGCAGCACTGAACGTGGGTGCAGTGTCGCAGGCGACTCCAAACTGAGACACCGCCGTCTTCTCAGCAAGACGCTGCACCCTACGCTCGCCGAGCCACGAATGCTCCATTTGCCAGACAGAACAACAAAAATTCATTCACGTCGTCGCCGGGGCGTACCTATGATTTCCGACTCGCGGCGACGCGGCAGAGCCGCGTCAGAGCGGTAGCGCTACATAATGTGGCACTATCGACGGAGGAGCGCAATGCACGGTTCCGGGAGCGCCTGGAGGTGAAATTCCTCCGGGCGACTCGACAGATTCGCGGGTCGAGCTCTGGGACGGCAGCTGATGCCTCGATGGCTTGTGCCGCTCGACTGCCACCAATGGTGACAGAATGCCACAAGCAGACTCGCTTGGGGGCGACCACGTTGGAGCCTCAGCATATCTGATATTCTGATTGATCCTGAACGTTATCGATTATGACGCTGCGGCCATTGTCGAACAGGAAAGTAACTTGGCATCCGGAAGTGGTTGCTCTCATGTCGTATTTTTCGAGGTGATGGCCAACGACATCAGCTGCGAAGCCGACATCGACATGAGGATAATCCCAACCCCTATCCGAGATCGTCCATGGCTCCGGCGCCCTTTCAGACCGCCGCCAAATTATAACACCGCAATCGAGTATGAGCTTGTGCCAAGCGCCTGGGAAGCAAAGGTAGACGACGTTCGCGTTCGTTACGGCTCGGCCCTTAAGCACGAACCCCTCGCAAATTAGGGCCTCACACTTGAGTCCCGCTAGTTCGGGCGGCTGACCGATAATCTCCAAGCGAAACTCCCTTCGCGCATGCTGCCGAAGCAGAACCGGCGTCCGAGTGATCTCATCAGGCTTGGTATGCTGACTCAATCAAGCCCCGCTCGTCGAGAGCAGACTGAGCAATGTCGGCTCCAGGTCATGCGCGTCGTTTTCTTCTCCTCCGAGCGACATCCGTTTAACCTCTGAAACTCATTCGCGGTAGCTGAGGCGCCGGACTGGCGGCCCTGGGCCAATAGCGGATACTCAGCAGTCGGATGGGACGCGTTGGCGGCTGAACTCTTTCGATTTTCGTGTGTAATATTGGCTTGTCTACGTAAGTGCCGTGAAAGCAGGGGAAGCTTGTGGCGAACAGGCAGAGGCTATTTTCGTCGGCCTGTGTGTCGGCCCAAAGTATCGTCATCAAGACCGGGTACAAAGACGGGTATTTCGGCAATCTATGTTGTCAAATTCAATTTAAATTACAATGTCATAGCTCGCCTAGTATGATAGCCACCCCTTCCGCCATCGGGTGTTCCTACGCATTCCCGGGCCTTACCAAAGTGCTTGCGGCTCATTGCTTTCCGCCGCAGAATCCTCCCCATCCGTTCCTGGTCATACCCGCGAATCCCCCGTCCAATTCCGGGCGGCGTACCGAAAGTTGCGGCATGTTGGCGACGCGGTGTGGAGTGAGAAATGCAGCCGTGGGGTGCCACGTGTCGTCTCCAGAAAGAACGGCCCAATTCTACGCTTCTGCATGTTTCTGTACGACGCGAGGCTCGGAGCTCGGAACGGGATTCCATAAACCCTTCATCACAGCGCCTTCTGGGGCAAGCCACAGGCTATCCCCTGAGGTTGGAACCGCCCGTTTCCAATCTCTCGCTGCGATGGGGATGATGAACACGCGGTGTTCGCGTCGCGAGAGCGCCTGGCCGCATGACCAGAGGGGTCTTCAGTGGACGGCACCGCGATGAACATCTTGAACGCCGGTATTCACCCGCACACTGATCGCGCCAATGATCTGCGGTCTGCCTCGCTCAATATCCCCGCGATTTCGTCGTCTGACCAAGCAGCCTCAATGCCTCGCGCTAATGCTTGCCGAAGTAGGCGTCGCCGGGCGGCGTCGAAGTGCTCATAGTGGAGCCAAACAAACGATGGATGCGCGCCCGGCATGAACCCGTCTACCAGATCGGGCATGATCGACTGGCCATTATCACTGTTGGTCAATACGACCGCACCTGAGTGGTCTGCCATTGATCTGGTTGCATAGGCTTCGAAGCCCTGGTTGGCGCGCCACGGTCGATGAAGATGGGCACTATTGCTTCGCCGCGGCGCTATGATGCTGTGGCCGACCAGGCGCTCCGACCCCATAATCTGCGATGACCTGCGCTCTTGCGCTATGCCTCACGGGCGAAGGTGTTCGCGATTTCGCAGGATTGTCCGGTTACCCTCGGATAGCAGTCCTCTCGATCAATCTCAGGGTCGACGCGATGGGCCACAGCAGACTTAAGCCGTGCAGTTCGTGCGCCGCTCGCGAACCTTCCCTTACTCTTGATTAAGCCGCAGATCGCGACCGCCTCATTTGAAGAGGAACAGCTCACAGATAAGTTGGCGATGCCTCCTTGAGAAAGCCACCGGTAAGCTTTGCGGGAATTTGATGTTACCGATCCTCCAAAATGATAACATTGATCAGACCGAAAGGTCGAGCACACGTGAGGAAGTCAAAGCTGCAGCTGCCATGGATCACTCGTATGTTATTCACAAGAAGAAGTCTCTTGCACTCCGTCGGCCTATCCGCGATTCCGGCGGTGGCAAAAAGCGGTTCAGTACGGGCTGAGACGGGTACCGGCCGACCAGGCTTTTTCAAAGCAAAAGACATTGCCGAGAAAGGGTTCATCTACGGTCTACCCATCGTGATGAACTACGGCGTCATGTATGCGTATGCCGTAGATCGTTCCTCCGGACAGTTCAAAGCGCCGTTCAATCAAATCGCGAACTCGGCCCAGCTTTTCACCTACAAAGACACTGCAATACCAACACCGAACAGCGACACGCCCTATTCGATAGCATGGTTAGACTTGCGCTCGGAGCCAGTGGTGCTTTCGGTGCCCACAGTGGACCCGAAACGTTACTATTCGGTCCAGCTTTGCGACGGCAACACTTACAATTACGGTTACATTGGTAGCCGCGCGACCGGGAGCGAGGCCGGCAAGTATATGGTTGTCGGCCCCGGTTGGAACGGAACAACGCTCCCAGGGATCAAAGGGCTTTTTCGATCTAGCACGCAGTTTTCGGCGGCGATATTTCGTACCCAACTATTCAATCCAGATGACGTTGACGATGTGAAGAAGGTCCAAGCGGGTTATGGGGTAAAGACACTCTCTGCTCACTTGAACCAACCGCCGCCCCCGCCCGCATCGTCCATCGATTTCCCCAAAATCGACAAGGAACTCGTGAAGACTAATTTCTTCAAATACTTAGGTTTCGCTTTGCAATTTGCGCCTGCACAAGCCAACGAAATTGAAATACGCAAGCAGCTTGCGCGCATTGGTGTCGGACCAGGCAAGATGTTCAGCTTCAAGGACCTGTCGCTGGAGGACAAGGTTGACACCGTCCTGGGTCTCAAGGAGGGGGAGCGAAGGGTTGAAGAAGCGGTTGCCAAAGCCGGCAAGGGCATCAACGGCTGGCGGGTCAGTTCACTATTTGGCGACAGCACCTTCTTCGATGGCGATTGGTTGAAACGCGCGGCAGGAGTGAAGGCCGGCATCTACGGCAATAACGCAGAAGAGGCTACTTATCCCGGCACTCGCACCGACAGCGACGGCCAAACGCTCGACGGTAGCCAGCATAATTACACGCTAACATTTCCGCCGGGACAGCAGCCGCCGGTGAACGCCTTCTGGTCGCTGACCATGTATAACGGCAAGACACAGTGTTTAATCGAGAACCCGATAAATCGTTATCTGATCAATTCGCCCATGCTTCCGGCCATGAAAACGAACGCAGATGGATCATTGACTATCTATATTCAAAACAAATCGCCCGGTGCCGACAAGGAAGAGAATTGGCTTCCGGCTCCGAACGGCCCGATTTATCTCGTGATGCGGCTGTACTGGCCGAAGACCCAGCCGCCTTCAATTTTGCCGGCGGGCGCAGGGACGTGGCAGCCACCGGGTGTGAAGCGCGTTTCTTAGGAATGACGTGGGGGCTGAGCACTTATAACAAGCTTATGGCTTGAAATTGCTCATTCCAGGACCGGTTTTGTCGTAGACGTTAAAGAACTCGTCCGAGAGGATCGCTGCAACCCCTCCTTCAGGAACCTCGTGGTTGTCCTGTGCCAATGTGACGACGCGCGCCTTCCAGCCTGCCGGAAGCTCTTTGAAAATATCCGGGCCGGCGGCCATGAATTCATCGTATGTACGCTGCGGCTTCAGGCCCAGCTGGAAGCCTTTCATGATCCAGGCGTTGCCCGCGGGATCATCAAGCACCATGACAGTGGTGCCCTTGCTCCAGGTGATCGCGCTCTTGCGCGCGATTGTTTCGGGCTCATAGGGCTTGACGTCGCCGATACTGACCTTTTTGCCCAGATTAAGCTCTGCCGTATGAGGAGCCTTGAGGCCACCGAACTGCCTGGTCACTCCGACTTCGACGTCGAACGATTCGGGAAGCCAGAGCTTCGGGCCGTTCAGGGACGCACCCAGCACCCCATACTGCTGCTTGAGCTTATTCATATCGAGGGCTGCGACAAGCGCCTGCGGAGCGGTATCCTTGTTTGCGGGAACGTCTGGATTGGCATATGTACCGTAGCACTCCGCAACGATATCGCCCGTGTTCGGATCGATGCCGGCGAGGAATATCTCGATGAAACGCATGAGATGGGAGTTTTCGATGTGCTTTGACGGTGCATTTGCACCGTCTGAAAGCACCGCGGGTTTTGGCTCGGCCAGAGCCTTGAGGCACGCCCCCGATAGCTGCGACAGATGATCGACCACACAAGCCTTGACGCGTCCATCGCCGGGTTTTATTTCCTTGCAGTACTGCCAGAGATCAGGTGTGCAGTCTTTGACGACATCGATGCCGTGCTCAAGCTTTTCCAAAGCGGTTTCAGCAAACGCTGCCTGGGCGAGGGCACCGAACGCCGCCAAAACAAATACGAATTTTCTCATCGCTAGAATCTCCAGCGTTCAGCGTTCTCGGGCAAGAGCTTGATGCTACGGCCCATCAACAACAGACCATAATCGGGTCCAAGGTCAGACTGTGCGAAATCGGACCCATATCTCCGCTCTGAGTCAAAGCGCGAAGAACTTGGAATAAAGACTCCGCCCGGCGGCCAACGCACCCCATCGAACCCCTTCGTCGTGACCGAATACAGTCCGTTTTTCATTCTGAAGCCCATCTTCTCCCGGAGTAGCAGAGGCTAACAATCCGCCGGATCGGACAACATCAATTTTCCGCAAAAAAGCGCGTCGCTAGAAGTCCGGTTGGGTCATTCGCGTCGATATTGTTATGTCTTCTACCTTGTCCGTTATCTACGATAGCGGACGATCTACGTCCCAACGAGCCGCGTCCCGTCTGCGAAAGACCGGTAACAACAGCCGCGGTCCCTCGCCAGGTCGGCTTGCAGCGAACCTGCACGACGGCTGCTCGCGGAGTGGCGACCGATGTCATTGTCGCACGCTCGCATTTTGCTGAATGTCTGCAAGGCTCGGAAGAGCGGGCCGCCGGCCACCGACCGCTGCGGGGCAAGATAAAAGCCGCGAGGTGCGGCACGGTCGAGAATTTGAAGAAGCAACGAAACTCAGACAGTTGTGACAGCCTGCAAATCATGTTCACGGGCCGCCCACCCCTAATTGCATTGAGACATCAAACGTACAATCATCTCGTTTAATGGTGAGCATTATTATGCCGCCGTTGACGTCTGCTATGTCCCTGACAGCGGCGCGAAAGCATACGTTACCAGTGGATTTCAATCGTGCCATGTGCGGAAGTAGCCGAATGAGAATGCGTGGGACCCGGCGCCAGATAGAGGGACGGACGCCGTTGGTCAGCGCCGGCAGCCGCCAGCAGCCTTCCGGTGTCGCATAGGGCCGCAGCAGCCCGCCGTCGCGATCGACGACCGTGGTGGAGAAGTCGAGGCGCTCGCCAAGGGGGCACGGCGATCCACAGCGCGAGCGTATCGGCCGCGGGGAACATCGCTGCAGCCGGACACGACGCAGCGAGGCGCCGCAATAGTGTCGTGCGCGAAAAAGCGAAACAACTCACCTTCTCGGGAGGACCTCTCCCAACCGGGTATCATGATATCATTGCGAGAAATAAGGGTGTCCCATGCCTTTCCGCATTCACCGTTCGCAGCGGCAAGGGCCGCGCTCGCGCGGCTCCCCGCATTGAGGCCAAACGATGCGACGTTAGCCGCGGTCAAATGGCGCGGTGCAGAAAGCGCCATTGTGTTCCATCAAACGGCCGCTGCCGCGTGGTCTCATCCCCATGAGGTCGCAAGCTATGACGCTTTCGATACATTGGCGACTGTATCGGGAGGCACGCCCGACGACCGGGAAATTGCGTCACGGTACTGGCTGCTTGCCGAAAAGATCGTAGAGCGGTTTGAGCCGTCACTTATCTCACCCGACCTTGAAAGGGTACTGCGCAAGAGGATTGTCCGGCACGGTCACAATGCGACTCTGGACGACCTTCTGAAGAACCGCTGGCCCGAGGCAATCGAAAAGCTGCCCGAACGCAAGCAAGGGGAACTTTGGAATTATGTAGCGAAAATCTACACCGAGATGGGGAATACCGTCGCTGCCGAGGAAATGCTTGATCGTGCCGAGCAACGGGGCGGATACGATTTTCAAGGAGAAAACAGAATCTTTGTCTCGACGACGCACAGCTGGCTGCGGCTGGGAAACCTCGATCGCGCGTTAAACGCGGCGCGGCAAACCAATCCAAAAGATACGCAAGCGCAGATGAAGATTTTCGTGGCTCAGGCGCTACTGAAAGCCGGCCGCCGGGAGACCGCACGCAAGGTGTTCGCGGAAGCGGCAGAAGATTTCGAGAAGTACCAGGAAAAAGCACGCAATCTCGCATCTCTGATTGCTGTTGCAAAAGGATTTCTTGATCTCGGAGATAGCGAGGAGGCGCGGAGAGTCACGGATCGGGTACTGCAGGTGGCCCGGCTGCCTTCTCTCTTTCCGGCTGACCAGCTTGCACTGGCAGCGCACGCCTACAACAACTTAGGTGATCGTGCGCGCGCGCTCGCCCTGCTGCAGGAAGCCGTGTCAAGGCTGCCAGATCCCCATAAAGTGATCGCTTATGGAATTGTTTCCGGTCCTGTGTCCGGGTCGACACTCGGCGTCGGTGATTCAATTCGCTCCTCGATCGCACGCGAGTTCTACCGTGCGGAAGACAAGAAGGGCTTTGATGAGCTTTTCGCGCTGCTCCTGCCCGAGTATCAGGATAATCTCCGGCGCTGGCAACTGCGACAGGCGCTTGATGGCAGTCACCCCGAGCGCTCCCCAAGGCTTGACATGTATTTCAGCTCACTTCCGCCCGACGACCGGGTAAGCGTGGCGTTGGAACTCGCTGTCAGCGCGATCGACGACGACGAAACTGAGTTGGCAAGAAAGCTCGTCCGCGGGGCGCTGGACAACTTCGCCGCCAACGAAAAACCATCGGCGTATACC
>Ga0187783_10002418_pt1 | contig 13855 bp, 16 predicted proteins | sample 1015_SJ02_MP02_2_FD_132471 | JGI IMG/M metagenome (GOLD analysis project Ga0187783, IMG submission 132471) | Tropical peat soil microbial communities from peatlands in Department of Meta, Colombia - 1015_SJ02_MP02_20_MG | ecosystem: Environmental > Terrestrial > Soil > Wetlands > Peat | place...
ATTCGGAATATTGCACAAGATATTTGCCTTCGGCCTCATCATCGCAGCGGTTTTAACGTCAGCTGCATTTCTTGTGCTGTGGATACCGATATGGATTGCGATAACGTGGTTTCGAGACCCTTTTGCTAAACTGCTCGCTGGCAATCAAGAACCGGTTGTTCTTCTCTATATATTTCTATTGCTAGGGTGGCTATTTCCGATCCCTGCTTTGTTAACATGGTTTCTGCTGGCGCAAATAACGGCTGTCTTAGCTAGAGCGTTAAATCTCATGCTCGATGCAAAGGGAATGGAGGGTTTTCACTTCATTAGAAAATATGCTGGTGTGTTCTTTTTGATTTTATCTGGTGTCTTCTGGATAATAGGCACAATTCTCTCATGAAGGCGTCCCGGTATCTTATACGCTTAGAGACGACGCGCTTAAATCCCCGTGGAGCGCCAACTGCGCGGTGCTGCAAATAGTACGTAACGTCGGTTTCAAAACGTATTGTTACGGGCCATCACGACCTATTCATTCGCGATTTTATTCAGCTTTTTTGCCACACAACGCTGGCAAAGAATGGGAAGCTTATCTTGTTGCTCGGCCTCCTTTTGACGGTTCATCAGTGCGACCCGAAAAGCAACGCAACTTTAGTGATGCGAGGCCTCTGGTTTATAACCAATCGGATTTACTCAAGTGGTAGTCGAAGATTGATGAGGTTTTGAAAATACACACTGGTTGCCCGCGCGACACCTCCACAAAACAGAACCGACGCAGAGCCGCCCAGCGGCAATTTTGTCGTTTAGTTATTTGGAATTGTTGCCGAATAGGCCGCGCCATTTATAGTCGTCGTTCCGTCCAGCCATGTCGACGTCGATAACGTTGCAGGCCACCGAATTTCATTCGGTTCAAGATTTCAACGCCATCACCACCGGCCATTGTCAATTGGTCGAAATACAGCGGCTCCATGAGGTGAAATAACTTTACTCGGGTGCCTGGTCGAATTTCTCGACTATTATGCTTGTAGCGAGGCTCGCCTTCTTTTCCCGCCTCAGCATATTTTCCGACCGAATATTCCTTGCACGGCGATTTGGCCACGTAGCAAATCTTTTTACCGAATTTACCTCGTTCGACCTGCTTCCAATGAGCCGCGGCAAAATCGGGCATTACAGCTTCAAGTTTTGAATTTAATTTTCTGATAATTCGGGAAAGTCGTTTTCTTCGAATGCCCCAAATGAGAAAATGACCATGCCAACTCACCAAGGGCGGTGTCTGTTGGCTCATGATGTCGAATGCATTGTGATAAAATGCCGGTTCGATCATGCCGATATAATTTAACCCACGTAATCGACCACCAAGTTTGCGCTTGAATAATTCGATATCAATTGCCTGGGGCTCCGCGGTCGTGATCAGTGATTTATCGGCCAGCGTGACAAAGAATACCGGTATTTCCGGATCGCTGGCGTTTTCCGGTACTTTGAAATAAGCGAATAATTCCCTAATTAGTAATGTACCCCATTTTATACGTGCCTTGGCATTGACGGTCGGTAAATAGAACGCATGTTCGGCCCGCAATAGGTCGATATTTTCCCGATCATTTTTCCAAACCGCATCGAACAATAAATCACCGGCTTTTCTTTCCTTCCTTCGAAAATACGCCAACGTCTCATCGATATTCATAATGGCACCCTCGTAAGTTCGTTTTACGGAGATGCTTTACATTTTCGACGTCGGGGTCAGAAAAGCAGGAATGGCCTAACGAGGGCTCTTGGGCCTGAAAGATCCGTTCTTTGGGGCTTTGGAATTAGTGGAGTGTACTTGCAGTGTACTTGCTGTCATGCCGTTTGCAGTCAATATTTCACACATTTCATACGGTCGAAGAGCGAAATATCGACGGCGTAATCGGGGTAACAGTTGCTGATTAGAATTGCTTTGCCTTACGAGCAGTGCGAACGTGTGAATGTGCAAACTGAGTTGTCAAACGTCGGCCATTTTGGGGGGTATTTTGCGTCAAGCCGGTGTTTGCTGTCGGCTTAGCGGCTTGGCGTCATTCAATCAGCAATTACGGTCATTGCTAACAAGCAATTTTGGTCGAATTAGCGATCGGTCCGCCCAAGAAAATGCTCACGTGAACCGGCGCGTGGTTGGATTTGCCGAAAGGGCAATATTCCGGCTCGCAAAGCCGGTCATAAGGATTGGGTGAAGTGGCGTGGGTGGATTTTGATTGAATTAAGGTTTGAAAAGAATGGCAAAAGTTGAGCCCTTGGGACAAAAGGAAGCCGTTTGAACGCGAATCTGACGTTTAAAGTCACTAGAGGCAATGGCTATTCACACTAAATGCGACCACTTGCACTGCTGCTGAAGTGATCGCTTGGCTGCGTGTGAACGTGTGAAAATATGTAAATTACGCCCCCACTCGGCAATGCCATGGTTGGAGGCCGGCATCATGGCGTCACGCCGGTAGCGTGCAGCTGACGAGTTGCAAAAACAATCAAATTGTTGCCACCGGGGATAACCGCAGGTATCCTATCTCATCGACGCTTCTGGCTCGCTGCATTATGTGCAGCAAAGAGATACGAAACAAGGAGCGTCCCAAGCTAACCGTGTTCTGACAAAGCTGGGCGGGTCAGCGACGATCAACAAAAAAATAACCCGCGCAAACTTGATGCTTGCGCGGGTTACCCGTGATCGTAGTCGTCAGGCTTTACTGTCTATTTTGCGAAGATATCCGCCTTGATTGCGTGGACCCTCGCATAGTTCTCGCGACCTTTGCCGCGTTTAAAGACCGGACGCTGCACGACGAATTTTCCATCCTTGCTTTTGTCGAGTAATTTTTCGTCAGCGAGCGTCCGTTTCAGAGCACGGGCGTTGGGTCCGGTACCAACGATTGCTTTGAGCTGATTAGCAGTCAAATAAAGCCAGCGTTGCCCACCGATCTTGATACGATAACCGGGTGCGACAGTATCAAGATCGTCGCGACCATAGATAGGACGCTTTTGATTCAGGTTCCTGAACTGAGCTTGGTGTTTATCCAAGTAGTCGACAAGCTTTGCGCGCAACTCTTCCGTCGGTGACGATGTACCTTCGGCCTCTTCGTCGTAGGGCAGTTGGTCAAGCTGGCAACTCAAAATGGCTTTGAGCAGCTTTTGTCTGGTCCACGGCACGATTTGGTATTTTACGGCGAGGCAACCTGCGGCGAAGGTCGTCGCGAACCGATCAGACGCGCGCTTTAATGGAGTTATACTTCTCTCTCGGATCGCGTTGTTTATTGCCTGTAGGTATTGCTTCCGCTGCCTCTTTATGAAGCGTTGAAGTGCTTCTTTATCCTTGCGGCGCTCATCGAGTAGCTTGCGAACAAACTCTTGTCCGGCAGTTCCGAAATAGTTAACACTTCGGCGCTGCAGACCGTTTGAAAGAGCTTCGCCACTCGAAAAGTCATGCAGTTCTTCGTAAAGGCCGTGTCCGTTACGAGGCAACGGGATATCAACGAGGCGCCCACGATGTGCCTCGTCAATGACGACGCCGCCGCGCCGACCGAGCTCTGAAAGTGACAAATTCGACGTGCTCAAGAAGAAACAACGCCACGCGCGGGCGGGAGCTTTATTTGTAAGACGCTCTTTCTCCGTTTGCTCGGCAAGCCCAAAAGCTACCGTAGTCACAACGTTCGCCCGTTCTTTATCGTCCCTCCCGGCACGCTTCGTTTCATCGAGAATTAAAAGACCATCGTTGTGAGCAAGCGCGGTCAACTCGATTTTCCCGTGGGTTGAATTCCAGCTCTCAATGAAGCCTCGATCACGACGACCCTCGCTACGATGACACCCCCATACTGATCCAGCCACCATTGCCAGGGTGGTCTTTCCGGCTTCGGCTTCACCCCAAATCTGAAACCCGCCGGATTTTGGACCACCCGCAAGCCGCAAGATTGGCCCCGTTAAGGAAAGGCTAAGGGCAAACATCAAACGCGAATTTCCAACGCACTGCCGGGCTACATTTTGGCGCCAATCCTCCAGCGATCCTTTAGTGCGATATTTGCCAAGCATGGAGTAATCGAGGCCGCGAAATGTGGTCTCCAATGGAGTGTTAGGTGTACCGATAATTTCTGCAGGAAAGACATATGCACCACTCGCCCAACCAAGGCGCGTGATAACTTTAAACGAAGTATGTCTCGGCCTGCGATTTTGCAACTTGCTCAGAAGCTCATTGCGGGCCTTTAGCGTAAATGCATTCCACCCGGCGTTACCGAGCGCGATAAAAAGATTTTTGCCATTGTCGTACATGATGCTCTCGATGGAAAACGGCGGAATATCGATGTTGCTTCCTTGAACGATGAATTTGAAATATCGCTTACCCCACTCATCACGGCCTTCTCCGGCGATGCGCACTTGAACAGTGTGATCCAACGGCTTCGATTTCTTTAGGTCGACCTTTGTGATCTTCGGCAGCGAACGTGATTTCTTTGTCATGGATCTTCTCCAATTTGCCTAAGCAGATTGGTTCAAGTGCTTAGGCTTTTGATTTCAGATGATTGTTTGTGAGGTTGATTGAAATTGTTTCGTGTCGAAACTGATTGGTTTGAAAGCGCAAGTGAAAATCGAATAATCTAAGGTTTTGTCACGAGAAGTGTGAAGGTGCGAAGGTGTGAACTCTGCCTCGACGTGAGTTTAAGTCTTCGACGCGCTTCGCATGGCGACAAGCGGCATACGCCTTTCACCGCCGTACAGGGCGCGCCTAAAATCGCTTTACATGTCAAACAGCGGCTGAACTCATTCCCGGCCAGGGGGCTGGTCCCCTCATACCCCTGAATGTGATGTTCAGCACCGGCAATATTACATATTTTATAGCTTGAATGCAACAACTGACGACCCTATTATAGGTGTCTGCTTCAGGAAGCCCCATGCCTCGCGGTCGTCAAGTCAGGCAAAGCCAACGGCCCCCCCAGCATCTAGCTGACGCCCGCGAAGCGGCGATTTTGCTGCTACGAGACATCGAGCTACGCGGGGACAATAGAGACAAGACGATGACCCGAGTCCAACTGACGGGCTCGATGCTGAGGCGGCTTTGGAATCGTCCGCGCCTTTCGTCGGAATTCTTGGACGAAGTGTCAGCATGGCTCGCGGTCGGGGGGTGGTGCTTCTTTAATGCCGGGCCGACGTATGCCGCCGTCCGCATGAGTGCCGTGAAAAACTGGCCGCGCCTAGGAACCAGTAGGATCGAAAAGGAACTGAATGAAGTTGCCGGCGGGGAATTTCCCTTCGAGGACCATGAACGCTTGCTGATTGAAGATACAGCCGGAGATCCGGATCGGAGGCGTGAAAGCGAAATGAGCGAGGATCCCGCGGACAAAGAATCGAATGATGAGTAGCGGTGTCCTTTCTCAGGCTGGGCACTGACGGGGGAAAAGTTATGGCACATCAAAAGGCATTACCGCCGACCCTTGCGCCACGGCTAATCGGCAGGGCAGCGGCCGCCGCCTATGTAAGTGTCTCGCCGACGAAATTCGACGAGATGGTGCGGGATGGCAGCATGCCGAAGCCAAAGAGTCTCAGTGGACGGCGCAAAGCCTGGGACGTTCGCGCGTTAGACGCCGCTATCGACGACCTGCCAAACGCAGATAATGACAACAATGACAACGATACGTGGGACAACGTCGATGCGGCGTAAGCTCCCACCATTTGTCGAGTGCTGGCGAGACCGCCACGGAAAGCTGCGGGTCTATTTTCGCAAAGGTAGGGGTCGTCGGATTCCGTTGCCGGCCACGATTGGCTCTGATGAATTCGATTCTGCCTATCGCGCAGCATTAGCGGGTCAGCTCGCTCTCGGCCGCGAAAAACGTGCGACTCCCGCTCCACGGACCATCGCCGCCCTCATTCTCTCGTACGTGCGCAGTGCGGCGTATCTCGGCCTCCGAGAGACGACTAAAGTCGGGTATGCCGCGCGCATCGAAACGCTTCGAGCACAGCACGGCCACCGCAGCGTCGCCGGCCTCACTCGCCAGCGGATTGTCACGGGTATTCTTCAACCATACGCTGCGAAGCCGGGTGCAGCGCTCGGGCTTTTGAAAATATTGCGTATCTTGATCCGGCACGCGATCGATGTCGGTTGGCTTAACCACGATCCATCGCTCGGCATCAGACGACCGAAGACGCAGGAAATCCGCTCTTGGAGCGATGCCGAAATTCGGAGATTTGAACAGCGTTGGACAATTGGGACCAAGCAGCGGCTCGCATTCGCGCTAATGCTCTATACCGGCCAGCGCCGCGGCGATGTGCACCGGATGACCTGGGCGGACGTGAACGACGGATCGATTCGGGTAGTTCAACAAAAGACGGGAAGGAAGCTCACGATCCCCTTACACCGCAACCTGCTTGAGGTCCTCGCTGTCGCCGAGCGCGATCATGTCACAATAATCAATACTCAACGTGGCGTGCCCTTCACGGTCGACGGCTTCGGCCAGTGGCTTCGTGATGCGATCACCGCTGCCGGACTTCCACTGGAATGCCAACCGCATGGTCTCCGTAAGGCTGCTGGCCGCCGGCTAGCGGAAGCAGGATGCACCGCCCATGAAATAATGGCGGTGCTTGGTCACAAGACGCTCACGGAGGCCGAGCGATACACGCGCGAGGCGGACCAGGCGCGACTTGCCACTGCTGCGTTGGCGAAGCTCGAGGGACGAAGAGCGAACACAGACGCCCAAACCGTTTCCGAGGGTTTGGGCAAGACGTCAAAAACAGAAGAAAAATCAAAGTGAACAAATTGAGACTGGTGGGCCCGGGAGGACTCGAACCTCCAACCAAGCGGTTATGAGCCGCTAGCTCTGACCATTGAGCTACGGGCCCGCCGTCCGCGTTGGAGCGGGCGATTTTTCAGGGGACATTATAGCGGGTCAGTTCCGCCGGCTCAGCAAGAATACCGCCTGTTCGCCGAATAGATTCTTGCAGCCGGTATCTGTGGAAACGAATACAAACGGGTAACACCGTCCGCTTGTTTTTGGCAAGAATCCAGCCCATACCATCAGTCTGATTCGGAGTCAGCGGAAGCGACTGGAACGATTCATGCTTCCCATGTGCTTCCCAGAACGGATGGGCTGGGGCAGTGAAATTAACAGTCAAAACAGCTAAAGGCATCACGCTGCCGAAAGGCAAACGCGATTGCATCGTCTTTGATGATGATATTGCGGGGTTTGGGCTGAGGCTGCGCGAGGGCGGTTCCCGAACTTGGGTTTATCAATATCGCATTGGCAAGAAGCAGCGCCGGATGGTGCTCGGTTCTGCTAAGTCGGTGCCGCTTATTCTTGCACGCAAGAATGCGAGCGATCTGGAAGCCAAGGTGCGGCTTGGTGGTGATCCGGCAATGAATAAGGAGATCGCCAGACTGGAAGTAGACAATACATTTGCCGTATTGGCGGATCGGTTTTTGGAAGCACGTAGGCCGTCATGGCGAACGCGGACATACGAAGAGAGCAAACGGCACCTTATAAAGGATGCGAAATCCCTACACCCGTTCCCGATCACCGCCGTTGCTCAGCGGAACATCGCCAACTTATTGAGCGAGATCGCTAAGGAAAAGGGCGATGTAACCGCCAATCGCGTTCGCAGTAGTCTGTGCGCATTCTTCGGCTGGACCATCCGTGAGGGCGTCCGGCTGCCCGAAGGCAACGTTGCCTCATACACGAACAAACGCGAGGAAAGTTCGCGGGACCGGGTGCTGACAGACGGTGAACTTGGGTTGATTTGGAACGCCTGCCTTGATGACGACTACGGCGCCATTCTCAAACTTCTAATGTTGACAGGGCAGCGCGCTAACGAGATCGGGCAGCTGCGCTGGAACGAGGTTCACGATGAACAAATTGTGCTGTCTGCCGAGCGAACAAAAAATGCTCGCTCTCACGTCATTCCGTTAAGTGAAGTAGCCAAGAGCATCCTTCCCGGGTTCCGCAAGGGTGATCGTAAATTCGTATTCGGCCGCGAACGATACCGGCTTTAGCGGCTGGGGCAAGGCCAAGGAGAAACTTGATGAGCGGGTTGCCGAGGCCAAGAAGCCCTTAGAACATTGGACGGTGCATGATCTGCGACGCACCGTCGCCACGCGCATGGCCGAGCTGGGCGTGCAGCCGCACATTATCGAGGCTGTTCTCAATCATGTCTCGGGCCACAAGAGCGGTGTTGCCGGTATCTACAACCGCGCGACCTATGACAAGGAGAAACGCGAAGCGCTAAACCTCTGGGCTGAGCATGTCATGGCGAGGGTCGAGGGCCGCAAGACCGTCGTCGTGCGGATGAGGCGAGTGTAGTTGACTGGTAACGTTTTCATGAATCCTGCCAGATAAGTCATTGATATATATATATTAATATATGTAGATTAGGCCCATACGACCTATTGGCAGCAAATCTAAATCGGTTCATTTGAATCGGTGCCGAATCCAATTTCTGGAAGGTACCGACAATGAACAATGAACTGCACGAAGTTCTTCAACTGCCCGAAGACGGCTGTCCTCCCATCAGTAGACGACTTGCGACGCACCGTGGCCACGCGCATGGCCGAGCTAGGCGTGCAGCCGCACATTATCGAGGCTGTGCTGATTCACGTCTCGGGCCACAAGGGCGGAGTTGCCGGGAATTAATAACCGCACGACTCATGACAAGGAGAAACGATCTTTGGGCCGAGCACGTCATGGCGCTATGAAGGCCGCAAGGCTATCGTTATTGCGAAGCGGGCGCAGCGCCCTGCAGCTCGTGTCCCCTGAACAGCTGGAAGCGCGTAAACGCGACGTGCGGCTTTCCATTGACCTGCTATTTGGCATTGAGACGTGGGATCGGCACGGCATGCCGCAACATGCATTTTTATCTGCCGATGCTGAGAACCAAGCCCGCGCGGCGCTTTGTAGGCTGTTGCGTAGCGGGAGGGTGCCGGACGAGGTTTTGAACTTATTGGGCTGGGTATTTGACCCGAACGGGCAGGGGGACCTGAAAGCGGTTTTGAAAAGGCGAAATCGCCGGCGTTCAAGACATCCTGACCGTGATTATGAGATAACGCGTTTTGTGGACAGGCTACGGCGCGACGGCCGGTCTTATGAGGACGCAACTACGCAAGTGGCGGACGCCCTGCGTAAAAGTGAAGAGCACATCAAGAAGATATACGGGAAGCATCGCAGCGACTTTGATCCGATCCCGAGGCAACGTCGTAAGTCTGATAGGTAGCATTTGATCGAGTATCAGATGCCATATTATGGCGTCTGAGACCACATCCCGTGCTATTACATCTGCGAATTTTGCCCAGTATTTAATCGTCAGCGAATCCAATTTCTGGAAGGTGCTGCCAATGACCAATGAACTGCACGAAGCGCTTGAGCGCTTCAACTCATTGCCTGACGACGCGATCCTGCCATCGCGAGTGACCGGAATGATTCTCGGATTAAGCGAACGCACCGTTCGCTATCACCCACATTTGCCGCGAGTGCAGATCTCGCGTGGACGCTATGGCCAGCGGGTTCGGGATATTCGCCGATTGTGTCGCGAAGGAATGCCCCAAGAGGCGGCGTGAAAAACTAACATATGAAAAAGCGCAGCCATGTCAGGCGCGTGGGGGCAGTGTGATGACCGTCAAGGCTAGCATCAACAAACTTAACGACGCCATGGACGCGATGCGCCGGCAGGACGCGCGGCTAATACAGACGTTCAGCTATTACGGCAAACCGGATTGTTGGATTTCTCCTGCTGACTGTCGTGTCGAGCAGAAGATAGCAGAGCAGATTATGGCCCATCCGCAGGTCGAGGGTGGCAAGGATGCGCTGTTTCCGGGTCATCATCAGACGTGGCGGATGCGTCCGGGTGACAACGACAGGGGGGCTGTGTGATGACAACGCGCAAAAACAGAACTCCGGCGTGGGCTTACCAAAATTCGCGTTAGACGCCTAAGCGGCCCTCTCTCTCAAAATCAAACCAAAAAATACCCCGCTCAAGTGGCGGGGCAAAAGGAACAATGAAGCAATGAAAGCAGCAGATAATGCCGGTCCTACCGGCAAGAGGAAAGTTGCGAATCGATTTGAGGCGGTCACCTGTCAAGCATGTGGAAGGCGAACTCCACGTAAATCTCGACAGCAACGCTATTGCTCCGACCGCTGCCGTAAGTTTGCAGCGCGCGAATTAGAGGCCCGTACAGCGGTCAAAAGTCCGTCCGGGTATCAAGACAGCGGACCTGTCCGTGAGCCCATAATTTTTCCCAGTAAAAACAAAGCGGTGCAGAAGGCAAAATCGGGGTCGAGCATGCCGCTAAACGTGCTTGGCGGCTACCGCTGGCCGAATGCTGTCGGTGTCGACCGCGGGTTGTTGCCCAAGATTGTCAGAGTCGCGCCATCGGCAACGCATGACCAAACAGGGGGCAAATAGATGGGCGACGAAGCAATTCTCAATCTAAACATGCTCGATTTTGTTTTTGAGCGGCATCACGACATCGAACTTGAGGGCTACGCTCTTGCGGGCGTTCTCATAATTGACTTTCCGAAGTCAAAGCGCCGCGTAGCGGGTCGCGCGCAGCGAATAGCCACTCCAATAATTCTGATCATGATGCTGCGCGCGGGTCAATTGCCTTACGACGCAAAGGTCTATGGCTGGAAAGACGATATTTGGCCGCCAAATTCCGACGAGATTACTGAAAACGAAGCAGTGATGAAGGCGTGGGCGGACAAACGAACCTGCATAGGGGTCAGGGCCAACACGGACGGCCGTTTCTCTGTCGATAGTCACATGCTGCAGCAAATGGGCCTGGCGGCACGAACGCCCAGCAGTCAGCAATAAAGGGGGATGTGATGACACTTCATGGCAAATTTGTCGGCCGTCTTATCCGCAAGCCCAAAAGTGAGGGGCCAAAGAAATACGGATTTACCACTTTTGAGCTAACGACGTTCGATGGCTCCGGTACGAGCGGTGTCCACGAGGTGCATGTAGTGCTCGATCCGAAAGTCCTGGAAAGACCAGAGACCTCCAAAGATGCGCTCAAGTGGAATGCCGGTGATCTTGTCCAGCTAGAGGGCGAGGTCGTCAAGATCGGAAAGTGCAAAGACTGTGGCAATCCATTGCCTGTCGTTGATGCCTTCAAGTGCGCTCGGATAACGGGGACGGCGTGATGACTAGCCTTGATGCACTTCTCACTGCGCTCACGCCGCAAGAGAAATGGTTGCGCGACATCGAGCACGGCTGGCAGGCGAAGCGGCAGTAAATGGCAGGCTGAACCATTAGTGCTTCACCTTTTGTTCTAAAAATTTAGGCCAATATTATTGAGACCAATCAAGTGGATATAAAGAAACCGACTTATAGGGACCGGCCCACAGATAAGGCGCTGTCGTTCTCCTGGTCGTGGCGTCCGAAGAGCCTAGAGCAACTCGACGAAGCCATTCGTCTTACGGCTCGTATTCGCGATGTCCGCGTTCTTCGGGGTTTCATATTGGGGCTGGCCATCAAAGTGTTTTGGGAAGACCCACAGCAATGGATTTTCCTATTCGCGCAACAAAAATTGGTACCGTTGGGCGATGCGGTCGCGCTACTGGCCGGTGCGCAACATGTACGCATCAATGATCTCCGCCGTCGATCAGTTGGCAGCCGCTGATCTCATCGCAAATCACATCGCGCCACCAGGTAATCTGGGCGAACAATCAAGGTTTCGCGCTACATCTAAACTCATGGGCCTGGTCGCGGAGACCCGCATCTCGCTTATCCTCGACCGCCCGGAAATCATCATTCTGCGCGACGCCGATAAGCGTCCGATATCCTATGAAGAGACGCGGGAAACCGGGCGCATGCGCCGCGCCCTTGAGGAATACAATAGATCCGCGGCGTCGTTGCATGTCTGCGTCGTGGGCCAAAAGATTATCGAGGGCGAGCCGCTCGTCGTCGGCGAAACCCGTACCGGCGCGGCAACCCTGCAAGCGTACCGAATGTTCAACGAAAGCTTTCGCTTCGGCGGCCGATTCTATGGTCAGTCGACCCAGAACATTCCGAAGGAATTGCGCGCCGAGCGCTGCTGCAGGGCTGGCACTAATCGCCAATTCAACTAGCGGTATATCGGGCGCGCTATTCGCCAGGGGTTATGCAACGACTCTCGGCAAACCCTATTCGGCAAGAGCCGTGCAATCTATGCTCGGCTAATCGCGAAAGCTTTTTCTGGCCAGCGCGAGATACGTGTTCAACGCATCAGGCAGTCGGCGTGGCCGCGTGAGGCCGACAGCGACGTTGGAATGATTAAACACGGGTGAAGAGCGTCGTGATGACCTCACAATTCAACGTCCACAATGCCGCTGGTTACGAGCAGCTCATGGGCCGCTGGAGCCAAAGACTTGCGCGTCCATTTATCGAGTTCGCGGGAGTCGAAGATGGCGAAAAGATTCTCGATGTCGGCTGCGGTACCGGCAGTCTGACTTTCGCGCTGGCCAGGGCCGCCGACCTCAGCGAGATTGCCGCGATCGATTATTCGCCGGTGTTTGTCGAGGAAGCGATCCGGCGCAACACCGACCGGCGAATAAAGATCCGGCAGGCGGATGCCTGCGCTCTTCCGTTCGAGGACGGCATGTTTGACCGCGCCTTGGCGCTGCTCGTGCTTCACTTCGTTCCCGAAGCCGGCAAGGCAGTCGCGGAGATGCGCCGCGTTGTTCGGCCGGGCGGCGTGGTCGCCGCAGCCGTATGGGATTATCTCGGCGGCATGTCTGGCATGCGCATGATGGTCGACACCGTGGCGGCACTCAGCGAAGCGGCGCGCCAGCTGCGCGCTCGCTATTGCTTCCAGCCCATGATGCAGCCCGGGGAAATGAAACGGACTTTTGTCGAGCGGGGTCTCGCCGAGATAACGGAAACACAGCTCATGATCCGCATGGATTACCTCAGCTTCGAAGACTACTGGGCACCGATTGCCGCAGGCGAAAAGCCGCTAGGCAAGTATGTGGCAACGCTCGACGCTGCTGAGCGAACGCGCACCAACGCCGCCGTGGCGCGATGCCTACGAAGCTGGCCAGCCTGACGGCCCGAGGTCGTTTGCGAACATTGCGTGGGCTTGCCGGGGCGTCGTTCCCTAATACGCACCCGAGACCCCTTGCGCTAGTTGCGAGTACGAATATAGGGCCTGCGATGTCCGCTATGGGTCAGAAGCTAAACCCGACACTGGGTGTGAGCGTAGTTTCCCGCCAGCTCACTGTTTCCCCTGATAAACGCTCGGCATTGCGACGTGTTTTTACGAGCGATCAAACAAAAACAACAAACAACAAACAAATGACGTTGACCCCCCTCCGGCACGCGGCTCTGGGTCCCATCGGGCCACCCCCATGCCTTTCGTATGTAGTAGTACCTCGCGCCAATTTCGCGCTAGTCGACAGACATTCAGATCGGATTCCCCCGAAAATTTTTTTGGCGGTGGAGTTTCAGCGGTGGTGATGGGTGTGGTCCGCAAATGTGTCGCCAGTAAGCTTGATTTAGATCAAAGTTTTACTCGACCACGCGAGAGGATTATGCGGGCATACCGCTTTGCAACTGGAGACGTGCCATGACACTGCGGATGCTGATGATGGTGCTATGCGTGTTGTCAGTGAACATCAAAATCGATTTTGCCTTCGCCAGCGGCCATCATTGCTCTGAGTACGGTAAGGCAAGGAATTGCCATGCAATGTGGAGCCGACACTTCGAGAAGTGCCAATGCATTTGAGAACCAGATTTCAGTCAGAGCTGTCGCGACGTGGATGACGGCGACGCGTTGCGCTGATACAAGTCCAACCCCCAATTCTATCGGGCCATTTCTGTTCGGGGTGGCCCGTAAATTTCGCTTTCGTATTTCAGGGAGCCTTATTGGTTGTTCCGGAGTCATGCTAGACTCCGCAAGCAGGGTAAATTCCCTCCCGCC
>Ga0187783_10002419_pt1 | contig 13854 bp, 10 predicted proteins | sample 1015_SJ02_MP02_2_FD_132471 | JGI IMG/M metagenome (GOLD analysis project Ga0187783, IMG submission 132471) | Tropical peat soil microbial communities from peatlands in Department of Meta, Colombia - 1015_SJ02_MP02_20_MG | ecosystem: Environmental > Terrestrial > Soil > Wetlands > Peat | place...
CGCCGAGACGGGCCAGGCGTAAGGCGGGACTGCGCGTATAGATGCGGCCGCCGGCGCGCAGCAGCGCGTGCGCGAGTCCGCGGACATAGGCGAGTGGTTGCACCGTACCGCCGCGGCGATCGAGCAGCCCGCCGCAGTAGCGCGGTGAGCCGGTCAGTTGCAGCACCTCGCGGCGCGAGAGCAGATCGAGCGGCGCGCCGCGCCGCCACCACTGCTCGGCGCGGCGCGCGAGTTGCGTCAGGGCGAACTCGGAGGTGGCCGGCTGGATCCAGCCGGCGCGGGTGGCATCGCACTCGATCCCGTGGCGGGCGATGAGCTCGAACACCAGGTCGGGGCCGAGCGCGGCGGTCGCCACCAGCCGTCCGCCGACGTACGGGCCGAGCAGCGCCTCGAGGTTGTCGGGGTCGACCTTGACGCCCGGAATGACCTGGCCGCCGTTGACCCCGGAGGCCCGCTCGCCGATCTCCGCCGCCTCGAGCACCACGACGTCCCGCCGGGCCTCGGCGAGATGCAGCGCCGCCGAGAGTCCGGTGTAGCCTGCGCCGATGACCGCGACCTGGGCGCGCTGCGTCGCGCTCAGCGTGCTGCACTCCGGGCCGGGCGGTGCCGTCACGGACCATAGGGACTGCAGCGGCACGGTGGCGGACATCGCTCTATCGATAATCGATTAGTTACTATCGTTCTTGGCGGCGCCGCTCGCCACGGCGGGCCGTGTGCCGGCGCTGCTGACGGCTATTATGCCCCACGCCACGGCTTTCGCCGCGGGGGGTGTTATGCCAGACTTCCCGCCGGCCAGCCCGGCCGCTGCACCGTGCCGGGGCGTTGCGAGCGGTGGCGGGACCGCGTGGGGAGGGCAATGCGTGCGCGTTATGTAGTGTTGGCGGCACTTCTGTGCCCGTGGCTCGCGGCGCGCGCGCTGGCCGTATCGCCGCCGCTGCCGCCTGAGCATCTCAAGGTCGAGCCCCTGCCGCCGCGCAGCCCGCACTGGGTGTACGTGTACGACGAGGCCTTCGACAACGAGATCGACGCGCGCGTGTACCTCATCGATGGCGACAGCCACCGCCGGCTTGGGCAGATTGGCGCCGGTTTCTACACCAGCCTCAATGTTTCGCCCGACGGCGCGAGCACGGCGGTAGCCACCACCTACTTTGCGCGCGGCAGCCGCGGTGCGCGCACCGACGTCGTCGAGTTCACGGACAACACGACCCTCGCCGTGACGCACGAGATTCTCCTGCCCGCCAAGCGTGCGCAGACGGGCCCGAGCCTCTTCAACCTCGCGTACAGCGACGATGGGCACCTTCTCTATGCAGCCTATATGACGCCGGCTGCCTCCTTCGGCGTGCTCGACCCGGCGGCCGGCAAGGTGCTGGGCGAGATCGACACCGCCGGCTGCGTACTGGTTATCCCCTCGGGGCGCTATCGAGTGTCCTCACTGTGCGAGAGCGGGCGGCTGCTCACCGTGACGCTCGATGCGCAGGGGCGCGAGCTCGCGCGCGCAATGTCCGACCCCTTCTTTAATGCCGATACCGATCCGGTGTTCGTACAGGGCATTCCCACGAAGCGTGGCTACGTCTTCCTGTCGTTTCTCGGTGAGGTCCATGATATCGATTTCAGCGGCGCACAGCCGGTGTTTGCCGCACCCTGGTCGCTCCTTGGCGGCAGCGACCAGGGACACTGGCGGCCGGGGGCATTTCAGGTGGGCGCCATCCACAAGGAGCTGCGGCGCCTGTACGTGCCGATGCACCAGGGCGGTGAAGGTACCCACAAGGATGGCGGTACCGAGATCTGGGTGTACGACCTTGCCACTCACCGCCGCCTCGCGCGCTGGCCCCTCAAGGGGCACGGTCTGACGCGCGTCATCGCCGTACAGGTGTCCCAGGACCCTTCCCCCATCCTGTTCGGCGCTACCGAGACGTCGCAGCTCGCGGTGTTCGACGCGTTGAGCGGGCAGCTGCGGCACATCGACAAGCACGTCGGCCAGACACCGTGGATGTTGCTTAATCCCTGAGGAACGGCTGGCACAATGCGCACTCTCGATGAGCTCTTCGAGCGCACCACACGGCAACTGGCGCAGCGGACTTCGCGGCGCAGCCTCCTGGCATCGCTCGGGCAGGCTCTGACCGGCGCAGCGCTCCTGCCGCTGCTGCCGTTTGACCGCAGCCAGCGGGCGGGAGCCGCCGAATCGGCCCCGCAGGCCGCGGGTCCGCAGAGCTGCCAGTACTGGAAGCACTGTGCCATCGATGGGTTCCTTTGCAGCTGCTGTGGGGGCAGCTCGAGCTCCTGTCCCCCCGGCACCACGCCTTCACCGATCTCCTGGGTCGGAACCTGCCACAACCCCGCCGATGGCCGCGACTACATGGTGTCCTACAACGACTGCTGCGGAAAGAGCAGTTGCGGCACCTGCGACTGCACGCGTAACGAGGGTGAGAAGCCCGTCTACCGGCCCTCACGCAACAACGATCTCAACTGGTGCATGGCGAATGCCGATGTCGACTACCACTGCACGGTGTCGGTAATCCTCGGCGTGGCCGAGAAATAGCGGCCTCCGGGCGCGCGCGGACGCTCTGATGCGACACAACGTCCCGTTTACGGTCGCGGTGGGTTTCGCTCTCCTCGGCCGGGTCGCCGGCCTCGCGGGCGCAGCTGAGGTGCGCGCGGCAGACAGCCCCGCCTACCCGCAGGGCGCCGCGGCCTTCCGCAGCTACTGCGCGCTCTGCCACGGACCTGCGGGCACCGGAATCCCCGCCCTCGCCCCACCGCTGCTCTCGTATCCGGCCCGCTACGCCGCGAGCGCCGAGGGCCGGCGGCAGCTCGCGATGACGGTGCTGTATGGGATGTTTGGCGACATCACGGTCGGCGATGCGCACTTCAACTCCCAGATGCCGGCGTTCGCGCAGCTCGATGACGCGGCGCTTGCGGCGTTACTCAATTTCGTGATCTTCGATCTCGATCACGCCGCGACGGGTGTCAAGCCGCTCGGCGCGGCCGAGATCGCCGCCGAGCGCGCCCGGCCGGTCGATGCCGCCGCGGTGCGCGAGCATCGCCAGCGGCTCGCCTCGCCCGGACCCTGAAACGATGACGCGTCCCGCAGCGCTCCTGGCAGGGGTGATCGGGGCGGCGCTCGCCGGGGTCGCCGCCGGTGGCCCGGCACAGGACTACACGCTCTTCTGCATGGGCTGTCACGGCGCCGAAGCTCAGGGCGTGCCCGGCAAGGTCCCGCCGCTCGCGAGGACGGTGAGCCTTTTCATGCGCAGCGCCGCGGGGCGCAACTACGTGCTGCGCGTGCCGGGCGCGGCCAACTCGGCGCTTCCTGACGCACAGCTCGCCGCCGTGCTCAACTGGCTGGCTGCGCGCTACGGCAGCGACGCCCAGCCGCCGGCCACGCCCTTCACGACCGAGGAGGTCGCGCGCACCCGCCATCTGCCACTTGCCGACGTCAAGGCGACGCGGCGCGAGGTGGTGCGCGAGCTCGCGGCGCGCGGCGCCGCACCGCCTGCGGATTACTGACGATGCCGCGCCACGCAGCGAGCCGCAGCGCTGCGGCGGCCGCACCTCGTGCACCGGCGCGTGTACAGCTACTGGCGGAAGATCGCGGTGATGCCGATGGTCCGCGGCCGGAAGCTGTAGTCGCGCTCGAGGCGCAGCCCGGCCGAGGGTGCGCAACTGCCCGGTATGGGGCAGATCGTCCAGTTGTAGTCGGTGAGCGCGTGGGTGTCGGTCAGGTTGTCGACGAACGCCGAGAGCGACCAGCCACCGAAGTTGGTCCCCGCCCGCAGGCTGGTGAAGCTCGTTCCGGGCAGCGTGTAGTTGGCCGGGTCGTATTGCAGCGTGTTGGGATCCTGTGCCGCCGTCAACCATCTGGCGCGTGCCTCGTACTCGTAGTCGGCGCGGAAGAACGACTGATGCGCGAACACGTCGAAGTGGTACTCGAGCCCGACCGTCACGGTGATCGGCGCGGTCGGCTGGCCGGCGCCCGTTTCGCTGCTCTGGCCGACGATGGCATCGCCGCTCGCGACCACCGGATTGACCTCGGTGGGGCTCAGTCGCGAGTCCTTGGTGTAGCGGGCGTCGGTGTAGCCGGCGGCGAGTTCGGCGGTGAGCGCGCTGGTGAGCGAGGCGTCCATCTGCAGGTCGACACCCTTGGCGACCGCCTGGCCGAGGTTGTCGATGAAGGAGATCTGGCAGATCGGCGGGATCACCGTCTGCTGGATGTTGTTCCAGCGGATGTAGTAGATACTGCTCGCGATACGCACGCGATTGTCGATGTTGTTCTTGGCGCCGATCTCGTAGCTGTCCACGGTGTCGGAATCATAGGTGGTCGGCGAGGCGGTGATGCCGAAGTTGTGGAAGTCCGCCGCGCACGCCGCCGCCGGCAGCGGGTTGTTGGCGCCGCCGGGGCGGAAGCCCTTGGCATAGGTCGCGTAATACATGTTGTGCGGATCGACCTGCCACTGCAGGCTCACCTTGGGCGTGAAGGAGCTCTGCGAGTTATTGCCCGAGCCGAACTCGGGCGCCGAGAACAGCTGCGGGCCGCCGGTGTAGGTGTCGAACGAGAACTTGGTCCACGACTCGCGCGCGCCGAGAGTGAGCTTGAACTGCTCGCTCAGCGAGTAGGTGATCTCGCCGAACACGGCGTACTGCTCGTCCTTGGAGCGGGTCTGCAGAAAGTACGAATCCTCGGGGAAGGTCGCCACGTACGGCACCGGATTGCCATTGGCGTCGACGAAGAAGTCGGTGTAGGGCAGCCCGGTGAGCGCCAGCGACAGCTCGTTCAGGAGCGGGTCGTGAATCTGCTCGAGGTAGCTCTGCCGGTTCTCGCTGAAGAACACCCCGGTGGTCCACAGGAGCCTGGCGTTGGGGTCGCTCGACTGCAGGCGTACCTCCTGCGTGATGTTGATCTGGCCGTTGTCGACCGTGGAAGGCGACAGGTAGTTGCTCGCCCCGGGCGGCAGATGGATACCGTCGGCATCGAGCAGCAGACAGGGCTTGCCGGCGGCGGTGAACCCCATCTGGCAGCCCGGCAGAGGCACGTTCGGCAGAAAGGAGGAGAACGGAAACACCGCCGAATCCGGCGGCAGCGGCTGCTCCTGATAGAAGCCGAGGTTATAAAGAGTGCCTTCGTAGCCGGTCTGCTCGTGGCGGTCGTAGTAGGAGGTATTGGAGATGAGCTGCGCGCTGCCGAGGTCGCCCTGGATCTTGAGCGCCGTGAGATAGAACTTGTCCGGCACGTGGCGTTGCGTCGGGTCGGCATTGACGAAGTCGTTGCTGCCCGGGTTCGAGTACAGCGGCCAGTAATTGTTGATGTCGTTGCGCTGCTGGTTCTGGTAGTAAATCGACGGCGTCACCGTCCAGCGATCCGACGGCGCCCACAGCAGCGCCAGACGCGCCAGGTAGGTATCGACGTAGTTGGCGTTCTTCTGCGTCGGCGCGAGGGTCACCGGATCGATATCGTCGATCCAGCCGCCATCGCGCCGATACCACAGCGATATCCGCGCACCGAAGGTGTGGTCGATGAGCGGACCGCCGATCGCGACGCCCACCTCGTAGCTCGGCGCGCCGCCTGCGGTGGTCGAGACTTCGGCACGGCTGTAGACGCTGGTGGTAGTGAGGCTCGGCTGGGTCGTGATATAGCGCACCGTGCCACCCTCGGAGCCTGCGCCGAAGAGCGTTCCCTGCGGCCCGCGCAGCACCTCGACGCGATCGATGTCGAAGGATTTCGGCAGCGCCTCGTCCGGGTTGAAGGCGAGTGCCCGCATCTGGATCGGCGTGTCATCGAGATAGATGCCGGTCGTGCCCGCGCCGCCGGTGCCAGAGATGCCACGGATCGAGATGTTGTTGGTCCCGGAGGTGTCGAAGTTCACGCCGGGCGTGAAGCGGGCGATCTCCGAGAAGTCCTTGATGCCGCGGTCATCGAGCGCCTCCTCGGTGAGGGCCGTCACGCTGATCGGCACCTTCGAGAGGTTCTCCTCGCGGCGGGTCGCTGTGACGGTCACCTCCTGCAGCGGCCCGGTGGTGCTCTCCGCCGCCGGCTCCGGCTGCCCCTCCTGTGCCTGGCCGATCCCCGGGATGCCGACAGCCAACGCCACAATCAACCGCCACGCCGCGCGCCGCCCGCCGGCGGGACATCGTCTCAGCCCACGCATACAGCCTCCCCATTCCTTCTTTTAAGTCGCCGAGCCGTATCCCCCCCGGTGCCGCACTGTAGCCACAACTTGAGCTCGGGCTCAAGCGCGCAGGCTCAAGCGTGCAGTCCGCGGCTCACTGGGAGCGTGCGCACGCGCTTACCCGTGGCGGCGTAGATGGCGTTGCACAGTGCCGCCGCGACGCACGCGGTGCCGGTCTCGCCGACGCCTCCCGGGGCTTCGGCGCTCGACACCAGATGCGTCTCGATACGCGGCGCTTCACCGATCCGCAGCGAAGGAAAATCGTTGAAGTTGCTCTGCTGCACCCGGCCGTGGGCGAGGGTGATCTCGTTGCCGAGCGCAGCGCTCAGGCCGAAAGTCGCGCCGCCCTCGAGCTGCGCAGATACGCCACTGGGGTTGACGATCTGTCCGCAGTCCATGGCGCACACGACCCGCTCGACGCGCACCTCACCGGCAGTGTTCGCGCTCACCTCCACCACCTGGGCGAGATAGCTGCCGAAGGCGTGCTGGATGGACACGCCCCGGCCGCTGCCGGCGGGCAGCGGCGTCCCCCAGCCGGCGCGATCAGCGGCGAGGTCGAGCACCGCCCGCAGGCGCGGGTCGGTGACGAGCTCGCGGCGGTAACGCACCGGATCCTGTCGGGCGGCAGTCGCCAGCTCATCGACGAAGCTCTCGATGACGAAAACGCTGCGCGTCGCGCCGACGCCGCGCCACCAGCCGAGCGGTACACCCGCGGGGTCACGACGGACGAAGCGGATCTCGAAGTTTGGCAGACGGTAGGCCATGTCCGGCGTTGCCAGCGTGAAGTCGACGTCGACGCCGTTCTTCATCGGCAGGCCGTAATAGATCGCGCTCACCGCCGCGCCGGCGATGGTGTGGCGCCAGCTGAGTATGCCGCCGCGCGCATCGAGAGCCGCCGCAACATGATCGACGTAGTAGGGCCGGTAGCGGTCGTGCCGCAGGTCCTCCTCGCGCGTCCACAACACCCGCACCGGACCTGCGACGTGTCGCGCGATGCGGGCGGCGATCACGATGCCATCCACCTCGAGGCGCCGCCCGAAGCCGCCGCCGATCAGATGGTTGTGCAGACGGATCTGCTCGGGCTTGAGGCCGAGCGCGGTGAGCTTGGCGACCGCGCGATCGGGCACCTGGGTGCCCACCCAGATCTCGCACTCGTGCTCGCGCCAGTCGACCGTGCAATTCATCGGTTCGAGCGCAGCATGGGCGAGAAACGGCTGATGGTAGAGCGCCTCGACGTGCGTCGCGGCGTGCGCGAGGACGCCCGCAGGGTCGCCTTTCTGGCCCACCACCACGCCCGTGGTGCGCACTGCCGCCTCCAGCTCCGCAACCAGGCCGGCCTGCCGTACGCTGCCATTGGCACCATCGTTCCAGCGGGGGCCGAGCGCCTTCATGCCCTGCATCGCCGCCCAGGTGTTGTCGGCGACGACGGCGACGACATCCCCCTCGTTGACGACCTGACTCACACCTCGCACCGTGAGCGCCCGCGCGCTCTGCAGCGGCTCGGCGATCGTTCCGCCCTCGACGGGCGAGATCGCAATCACCGCTACCTTCGCGTGCGCCGGCCGGGCGTCGATGCCGAACACCGCGCTGCCGTCAACCTTCGCCGGCGTATCGAGGCGCCGCGTCGGATGCCCGATGAGGCGAAAATCCTTCGGCGCCTTGAGCGGCGGCACCGGCGGCAGCGGCAATGCCGCGGCGGCCCGCGCGAGCGAACCGTAGCCGAGGCGTCGTCCGGAGGCGGCGTGAAACACCTCGCCGCGCATCGCCTGACAGCTGTCGACGGCCACCCGCCAGCGCTTCGCCGCCGCCTGGATGAGCATCAGCCGCGCGGTGGCGCCCGCCTGGCGCAGCGGCTGCCAGCACTGGATGATCGAGAGCGAGGTACCGGTCGATTGATCGCGCGCGAAGCCATGCGCCGCCGGGTCGACCGCGAAGCCATAAGAGTCCGCATCCACCGGAAAGCCATAAACGGCGGGGTCGGGTGGGGCGGGCTCGACCGTCACGGCCGCGAGATCCACCTCGAGCTCCTCCGCAATGAGCATCGGCAGCGAGGTATAGGTGCCCTGGCCCATCTCCACCTTGGGCATCACGAGCGTGACGCGGCCGCTCGGGTCGATGCGCACGTAGGCGTTGAGCGCGCCAGTCTGACCGGCGCGGGCGGGGTTGCGGCTGCGCAGCCGCTCGAGCGATACGCCGATCACCAGCGCCCCGGCTGCGGCGCCCGAGGCGAGTATGAAGTGCCGCCGCGTGACCGAGCTGCCCGTCATGTCAGCGCCGATGCAGCCGTGCCGCATGTCCCGGGGAGGCGGCGCGCGCCGTCTGCAGCAGCAGCGGCACGAGCTTCGCGCGCAGTTCCGCGAGCGTCCAGCGGCTGGTCGGCGCGGAGATGTTGACAGCCGCAAGGGGCACCCCGTCATCGCCGAGGATGGGCGCGGCAATGGTGAGATCGCCGCGGTAGCACTCCTGGTCCGACCAGGCATAGCCCGCCTTACGGGCCGCCTGGATGCGCCGGCAGATCTGCCGCGGGTCGGTGAGGGTGAGTGGCGTCAGGGCCCGCAGCTCGGAGCGGCGCAGCAGGCGCTGCGCCGCAGGCGGCGTCAGCGCCGAGAGGTACGCGCGCCCCGCGGCGGTGCAGTACATCGGCAGCCGCCGGCCCACCGGCATGTGGATGTAGAAACGCTTGAGGCTCGGAAAGCGCGCGATGAATACCATGTCGACGCCATCGGGCTCGGAGAGGCTCACCGATTCGCCGCTCGCCTGGTTGAGATCGATGAGGTGCGTCGTCGCCTGCTCGAGCAGTGCGTGACCGGAGAGGTACGCTGCCGAGAGTGTGAGTGCACGCGGCGTCAGCACCCAACGACGCAGCAAGGTATCGCGCTGCAGATACCCGAGACGCACCAGCGTGTGGGTGCAGCGCTGCGCGGAGCTGCCGGTGACGCCGGCGCGGGCGGCGAGCTCGGCGAGACTCAGGCTGCGCCGCTCGCCGTTGAAGGCCTCGAGTACGGCGAGCGCCTTCTCCACGGAGCTGTTGAACAGCGGGTCGCGCGCCCGTGCCGGGCGCGGCCGCCGCGGCGCGCGACTCATTGACGGCAGTATAGGATTATCGATTATCGATGGTCTACGCGGTGATGCGCGTCAGCCCGCCCATCCACGGGGCGAGCACCGGCGGCACGCTCACCGAGCCGTCCGCGTTCTGGAAGTTCTCCAACACCGCCACCAGCGTGCGGCCCACCGCGAGTCCCGAGCCGTTGAGCGTGTGCACGGCTTCCGGTCGGCCGCCCTGGGGATTGCGCCAGCGCGCCTGCATGCGCCGCGCCTGAAACGCCTCGAAGTTGCTGCAGGAGGAGATCTCGCGGTAGCACTGCTGCGAGGGCAGCCACACCTCGAGGTCGTAGGTCTTGGCGCTGCCGAAGCCGACATCCCCGGCGCACAGCGCGACCACGCGATAGGGGATCGTCAGAGCCTTGAGGACGCTCTCGGCGTGCGCGGTGAGCGCCTCGAGCGCTGCGTAGGAATCCTCGGGGCGCACTATCTGCACCAGCTCCACCTTGTCGAACTGGTGGTTGCGGATCATGCCGCGCGTGTCCTTGCCGGCCGCACCGGCCTCGGAGCGGAAGCATGGCGTGTAGGCCACGTACTTCAGCGGCAACAGCTCCGCGGGCACGATCTCCTCGCGCACCAGGTTCGTCACCGGTACTTCGGCGGTCGGGATGAGAAAGAAAGCCTGCGCGCTCTGCACCGCGAACAGGTCCTGCGCGAACTTCGGCAGCTGCCCGGTGCCGATGAGTGCCTCGGGCCGCACCAGGTATGGCACGTACACCTCGGTGTAGCCGTGCTCGCGGGTGTGCAGGTCGAGCATGAACTGCCCCAGCGCGCGGTGCAGCCGTGCCACCGGCCCGCGCATCACCACGAAGCGCGCGCCGGAGATGCGCGCCGCGGCTGCGAAGTCGAGCCCGCCGAGCCGCTCGCCGATCTCGACGTGATCGCGTACCTCGAAGTCGAAGCGGCGCGGCTCGCCCCAGCGCCGCACCTCGAGGTTGGCGCTCGCATCGGCGCCGTCCGGCACCGATTCGTGCAGCAGGTTGGGGAGCATGAGCTGCCACGCCTCGAGCTCGTTCTGCACCCCCGCAAGCTCTGCTTCGGCGCGCGCGAGTTGCGCGGCAAGATCCTCGCCGCGGGCGATGAGGGTGGTGATGTCCTCATCGCGCGCCTTGGCCGTACCCACCGCCTTGGCGTTGGCATTGCGCTCGGCACGCAGCCGGTCCACCTCCACCTGCCAGGGCTTGCGTTTCTCCTCGAGCTGCCGCAGCGCCGCCACATCGAGTACGAAGCCGCGGCGGGCGAGGTTGCCTGCCACCGCGGCCGGGTCGGCGCGCAACAGCTTCGGATCGATCACAGTTCAGCCTTTCGTGGGAGCGCGCGCGCGCAGCCGGGCGAGCGCCTCGCCGATCTTCACCTCGAGCCCGCGCGGCACCGGACGATAGTATCGCCGATCCGGCAGGTTGTCCGGCAGGTAGCGCTCACCAGCGGCGAACGCATCGGGCTCGTCGTGCGCGTAGCGGTAGTCGCGGCCATAGCCGAGATTCTTCATCAGGCGGGTCGGGGCGTTGCGCAGCCGCAGCGGCACCTCGAGCGTGCCGAATTCACCGACGTCCGCCATGGCCTCGTTCATGGCCACATATACCGCGTTGCTCTTCGGCGCGCAGGCGAGATACACCACCGCCGTGGCGATCGCCAGCTCACCCTCCGGCGTCCCCATGCGTTCGTAGGCCTCCCAGGCATCGAGGCAAAGCGCGAAGGCACGCGGATCGGCAAGCCCGATGTCCTCGACCGCCATCCGCGTGACGCGCCGCGCGATGTAAAGCGGGTCGCAGCCGCCATCGAGCATGCGGCACAGCCAGTAGAGGGAGGCGTCGGGATCGGAGCCGCGCACCGCCTTGTGGAGCGCCGAGATCTGCTCATAGAACTGATCGCCGCCCTTATCGAAGCGCCGGTGCGTGCCGCTCGCCACCTCCTCCGCCACAGCGAGCGTCACCCGCCGCGCTCCGCTTGCGGCCTCGGTGAGGCCGGCCGCCAGCTCGAGCATGTTGAGTGCACGGCGGGCATCGCCATCGGCGGCGCGCGCCATGAGGTCGAGCGCGGCCGGCTCCGCCTCGAGGTGCTCGCTTCCGAGGCCGCGCTCGGCGTCGGTGAGCGCGGTCTGCAACAGCGTCGTGAGATCCTCGAGCGACAGCGGGCGCAGCACGTACACACGCGCGCGCGAGAGCAGCGCGCTGATCACCTCGAACGAGGGATTTTCGGTCGTTGCGCCGACGAAGGTCAGGGTGCCGTCCTCGAGATACGGCAGGAAAGTGTCCTGCTGCGCCTTGTTGAAGCGGTGCACCTCATCGAGGAACAGTAGCGTCGGCCGTCCCTCGCGCGCGCGCGCCGTGCGCGCGGTCTCGACTGCGGCGCGGATGTCCTTGACGCCGGCCATCACCGCCGAGAGTGCGATGAAGTGGGCGTGCGAGGCTTGTGCGATCAGGCGGGCGAGCGTCGTCTTGCCGGTGCCCGGCGGCCCCCAGAGGATGAGCGAGTGCAGCTGTCCCGCCTCGATACTCGCCGCGAGCGGCTTGCCGGGCCCGAGAATGTGACGCTGACCGACGAACTCGCTCAGGCTGCGCGGCCGCATGCGGTCCGCGAGGGGTCGCAGGGGATCGTTCACTTGCGTGGCGTGCCGATGACGTCGGCACCTGCCGGCGGTGTGAAGCTCACCTCCGCGGAACGCACTGGGCCGTTGCGCTCGATCTTCTCGAAGATGATGGTGGCGGTTTGATCGAGCTTGTCCTCGAGGATCATCCGCTTGAGCTCGCCGTGATCGAAGCCGAAGAGCGCCCGGCGAAAATCCGCCTCGGCGCCGTTCGGCTCGACCAGCACCCAGGCGAGGCCCATGCGCTCACCGGCGTCCGAGATGGTGAAGCTCTTGCGTACATCGACGGTGCCCGACAGCAACATGGCCGGGGTCGCCGAGAGCACCGCATCGACCGGTTTTACGGTGACCTGCTCGAGGTCGCGGTCGAAGAACCAGAGGTTGCGTCCGTCGCAGACGAGGAGCTGACCGGAGGATGTGCCGCCCGCGGCGCTTGCCGCGCCCGCTCCCCCTGCCCCGCCCGCTGCCGCTGCCCCGCCCGCTGGCGCGGCTCCGTCCGTGTTTCCATCCGCCGTTCCCGCGCCGCCCGGCACGAGCGGTTGCGGATGGATGTCCCAGCTGAACTTCCCCGGGCGCTGCACGATGAGAGTGCCGGTCGCGCGGTCGATCTCGCGGCCGTGAGCATCGGCGAGTGTCTGCAGGAAGGTGGTGCGCAACGTGTGCAGATTGTCGAGGTACGCATCGAGCGGCGTCGCCGCCGCAGTCGCAGCGGCGGCGAGGCGCACGGCGCCGCCGAGGATGACGAGCGCCAGAAGGGCGGAGCGGAACAAGCCGCTTTCGGCGGCGCGCGCGCCACGGGCGAGACGCAGCGCGCCGAGCCGGTTTGCGAGCGCGGCAAACCCCGGACTTTCCGCGCGCAGCAGGACTGCGCAGCGCAGCAAGGCGCGCCCGCAGACTCCATGGATGGACGTGCGGCGGCGACCAAAGCGCTTTTTGACGAGTGGCGCGGACCCGAACACTTCATTCTTCCGGCGGCGCGGGCGCGAGCACATCGCGCGCGCCATTCGGCTGCAGCGGGCCGACGAGGCCGGCGAGCTCCATCGCCTCGAGCAGCCGCGCCGCGCGGTTATAGCCGATCTTCAGCCGCCGCTGCACGTAGGAGATCGAGGGCTTGCGCTCGGAGGTGACGATGCGCACGGCCTCATCGTACAAGGGGTCCGCTTCGGCGTTTTCGTCGCCGTTGCCGCCGCCCTCGCCGTCCTCACCCGACAGTCCCGGTACCGGCGCCGTCGGCCCGGAGAGCACCTCATCGAGGTAGCTCGGCGCGCCCGGGGTCTTCAGCGCTTCGACCACGCGGTGGACTTCCTGGTCGGAGACGAAGGCGCCGTGCACCCGCGTCGGCACCGACGTGCCGGGTGGGAGGTAGAGCATGTCGCCGTGCCCGAGCAATGTCTCCGCGCCCATCTGGTCGAGGATGGTGCGGGAGTCGACGCGCGCGGAGACCTGGAAGGCGATGCGGCAGGGAATGTTTGCCTTGATGAGGCCGGTGATCACATCCACCGAGGGCCGCTGCGTGGCGAGCACCAGGTGAAGACCCGAGGCCCGGGCTTTCTGCGCGAGGCGCGTGATGAGCTCCTCGACTTTCTTGCCGACGATCATCATGAGATCGGCGAGCTCGTCGACCACCACGACGACGTACGGGAGCGGCACGAGCTCGGGGATCGCGCGCTGGTCGATGCTCGGATCGTTGGCCGCCTTCAGCATGAGCAGCGGGTCGCGCAGCGGTTTGCCGGCCTCACTCGCCTCCTTCACGCGGCGATTGAAGCCGATGATGTTGCGCACGCCGAGCGCCGCCATCAGCTGGTAGCGGCGCTCCATCTCCGCGACGCACCAGCGCAGCGCGTTCGCCGCCTGTTTCATGTCGGTCACGACCGGCGCGAGCAGATGCGGGATGCCTTCGTACACCGAGAGCTCGAGCATCTTCGGGTCGATCATGATGAGCCGCACCTGCGCGGCGGTGGATTTGTACAGCAGCGACAGCACCATGGCGTTGATGCCGAC
>Ga0187783_10002420_pt1 | contig 13853 bp, 13 predicted proteins | sample 1015_SJ02_MP02_2_FD_132471 | JGI IMG/M metagenome (GOLD analysis project Ga0187783, IMG submission 132471) | Tropical peat soil microbial communities from peatlands in Department of Meta, Colombia - 1015_SJ02_MP02_20_MG | ecosystem: Environmental > Terrestrial > Soil > Wetlands > Peat | place...
CTGGATCGGCAGGTAAAGCGTTGTCCCCGCGACCAGTTCCTTGTTGTCCAGATTACCGCCGTTGCGGCGCGGCGGGAGCGTGCTCACCGCTCCCCAAGCTGCTGGCGGTGCCACGCCCATGACGCCGAAAAATGGTCGCAGTGGGATCTCGATGCCGGAGGGCAGCAGACCTGTCAGCCGTTCGCGGTCGAGTGGGATGTGGATGAGGTGCTTTTCGGGGAAGTCGTCCGGCAAGGCCCCGGCCAACGGGCGGATGATATTGTAGCCCCAGTCATAATGCAGGTCGACGGCCTTGATTCTCACCTCGAGAACCTGACCGGTGCGGGCGCCGCGCACGGCCACCGGGCCGGTGCAGATATGGCCCGGCAACTTTTGGGCGACCGCCGCGTGAATCGCCGACAACGATGGGGGAATTCCAAACGGCGGCCCAGGCATTTCACCAGGGCCGCCTGAGACCGTCGATATGGTCACGGTGTCGCCGCTGTTAACGGTGAGAACCGGCCGTAATGCTGCATCGAAATATCCCCAATGAACACTCTCGGGTGCAGCATCAACGCGGTGAGAAACCATCTGTCGGCCCCTGTCGATGGCTTGCGTCCGCTTTATTCGGTGGACGCCCGATAGAATGTGCGGGCGTCCTGCGTGAAAGCGGTTCGAGACTGGCCGTCAAGGTAGAACATGTGGCCGCCCTTGTAGAGCTTAAGCACAACACGATCCGCAGCGCCGATCGTCGGCAGATGGTCGATTACGTAGCGATCGGACGCGTATGGAATGACCAGATCGCTGTAGCCGTGCGCAATAAGCGTGCGAAACGAGGGGGTGAGCGCCAGCAATTCACGCAGATCGGGGCTGGCACTCGGCAAGTTCCAGACACCGCCGTCGCTCATCCAATCCCATCGGTGGCTCGCCTCCTGGGCCAGCAGCGTGTATGTGATGTCGGTCTTGAATCCGAGTTCGTCGCGCGCATAGCCGACGAAGGCGCTGCCATACGCACGCACGAAGCCATCGAGAATGGGGTCGGGGTGGCTGCGGGCTTCCGAGTCCGGAAACGGGTCGGGCGCCGCAAAGCTTGCGTCGTATGAGCTGACCACGTCGTGTTCGCTCGCGGCCGCGTGCTTGATATAGCTGCTGCGGATGAATCCGCGGGCGTTGGTGACCACATCAACAGGCAAACCCGTCATGGCCGCGATCCGGCCATAAAACGCCTTGGCCTGCTCGCCTTGCGGTGGTGGGCCGGCGAGGGTGGTCAGATACTCACTCATCGCGAAGTGTTCTGCCCCGGCCAACGCCTCGGGGGTGAAGGCATGCCGCCGCTCAAGTTCGGCGGCCGCGAGCGATGGAAGCTGCAGGGCTGCTCCGAGGGCAAAGCGGTCGCCGCCAAACAGGAAGGCGCCTTCCAGCAGTGGTGAGATCATCACGATACCGGATGCGAACAAGCCTTGCTCCTCTTGCAAGGTGCGCGCCAGCTTCGCTGCGCGAAAACCACCGTAACTCTCGCCCATGAGATAGATCGGCGAGGCCGTGCGTCCGTTGTGGGCCAGATAGAGCGCGATCACCTTGGCAAGCGACTGAGCGTCGGCGCGGACGTTCCAGAAATGAGCGGTCTCGTCGGGCTTGGCCGCACGGCTCCAGCCGGTTCCGATCGGGTCAATGAGGACGAGGTCCGTGAATTCGATCCAACTGTCCGGATTGTCGACCAGCAGCGCACGGGCCCCGTCACGGCCGTCCGGACCAAAATCCAGTCGCTTTGGCCCAACCACGCCGAGGTTCAGAAAAGCGGACGCAGCGCCTGGCCCACCGTTGAACACGAAGGTCACGGGTCGGTTGACGGCCTTTCCTCCCTTCAACACGTAAGCCGTATAGAAGATGCTGGCGGTGCGCTCCCCGCTCTGCTCATAGAGATCGAGGGTGCCGGCGGTCGCCGTGTAGGTGAGCTTGCCCTGGCGGGCATCGAGGGTGTGATCGGACACGGCGTCGGATGGAAGCAATGACAACACGCCGGGCCCGCGCGAGGCAGGATGCTGTTCGCCGGTCGTCGGTCGCTCGGGTCGGGCACGCTCGGGGTGCTCCTGGCTCGCGCCGGGGCCGGCGAGCGAGAGCAGGATCAGCAGGGTGGACAGTAGGAGCCAAGATCGTTTCACAGGCGGTTTTCCTCGCGGTTCGAGATTTCCAAGGACGTAGGACACGTCCTGCCATGTCCGTCGCGTGTGACGGACACCCCCGCCCCTGTGGAGGGTTCTGGCCTGTGTAGCACTTTTCATCCGGGCCGCGGATTGCGAGAGTTGCCGCGGTCAAAAGCGGGTGAGCTTGGGCCGACCGGCCGTTCACCGGCCCCCGCGCACCCGCCGCGCGCAAGGTATCGTGATGGATCAGGCCAACTCAGCACTCCTTACCGATCTTTATCAGCTCAACATGCTCCAGGCTTACGTGGATCATGGCGAAACCGGCGCCGCCGTGTTCGAATTCTTTGTCCGGCGTCTGCCCGCGCGGCGGGGGTTCCTGCTCGCAGCAGGGCTGGAGTCGGCGCTGACATACCTCGAAAATCTCCACTTCTCGCCAGGGGACATCGACTGGCTCAAATCGACTGGGCGATTCAGCCCATCGCTGCTCGATTACCTGCGCTCGTTCCGCTTCACCGGCGAGGTCCACGCCATGCCGGAGGGAACTGTATTCTTTCCGGATGAACCGATCCTGCGGGTGGTGGCACCGTTGCCGGAGGCCCAGGTTGTCGAAACCCGGCTGGTCAACCTAATGCACTATCAGACGCTGATCGCCTCCAAGGCCGCCCGGATGGTCTTGGCTGCGCCTAGCAAACAGTTGATCGATTTTGGCCTTCGCAGCGCGCATGGTGCCGAAGCCGGCCTGCTGGCCGCGCGAGCAAGCTACCTCGCGGGTTTTGCCGGAACGGCCACGGTCCTGGCCGGCAAATGTTTCGGCATCCCGATCTTCGGTACCATGGCGCATTCCTTCATTGTGGCTCATGACCGTGAGTCTGTGGCCTTCGAGAATTTTGCGCGGGCACAGCCAGACAATGTCACCTTGTTGATCGACAGCTACGATACCGAGGCTGGGGCTTGCAAAGTGGTGGCGCTTGCGCCGCGCCTCCGGGCGAGTGGTATCCGCATCCGGGGCGTGCGGATCGACAGTGGTGACCTCATCGACCTGTCAAAAAAGGTTCGGCACATCCTTGACGCCGGCGGGCTCGGGGATGTGACAATTATCGTGAGCGGCGGGGTCGACGAGGATGTCCTGACGGACCTTGCTGCCGCAGGGGCGCCGATCGACGGCTTCGGCATCGGCTCCAGTCTGACGACGTCGTCGGATGCACCTGCCCTCGATTGTGTCTACAAACTGCAGGAATATGCCGGAGTGGCGCGGCGTAAGCTTTCTACCGGAAAGGCCACCTGGCCGGGCCGCAAGCAAGTATGGCGTACATTCGCACCTGACGGGAGAATGTCCTGTGATGTCCTCTCGGTCGAGGACGATCACCAGTCCGGCCAGCCGCTGCTCCAGTTAGTCATGAAAGCCGGCCAGCGTCTGCAGAACCGCGAACCTCTCGATCACATCCGGGCGCGGGCGGCCAGGAACCTCGGCGACCTGCCCGAGCCGTTGCGCCAACTGCGCGACCAAACCTATCATGTCGACGTCGCGCCGGCTTTGCGACAGTTGGCAACCGAGGTTGATAGGCGCCTGGCCCAAGCCGACAGGATCGATTGATGCAGAGTTGGTCGATTAACGCCGATGATCTGCTCGTCGTGATCGACGTGCAGAACGATTTCTGTCCGGGCGGCAGCCTTGCGGTCCCGCACGGCGATGAGGTCGTGCCGATCATCAATCGCCTCGCCATGCACTTCCCCCATATGGTGCTGACGCAGGACTGGCATCCACGCGGTCATCGATCGTTTGCCTCGGCCCATCCGGGCAAACGTCCGTTTGACACGATCGAGCTCGATTACGGCAAGCAGGTGCTCTGGCCGGATCATTGCATCCAAGGCACGGGAGGAGCCGATTTCCATAAGGACCTGAGGGTCCCGCACGCCGAACTCATTTTGCGCAAAGGGTTCCGCCCGGCAGTCGATTCCTACTCGGCGCTGTTTGAGAACGATCAAAAGACGCCGACCGGGCTGGGTGGATATCTGCGCGAACGCGGCATTCGGCGCGTGTTCGTTGCTGGCCTCGCTTTTGACTTCTGCGTGCGTTATTCGGCAGAAGACGCTCGGCGCGAGGGTTTCGACGTGGTCGTGATCGAGGATGCCTGTCGCGGTATCGACACCGACGGCTCGATGGTGGGCGCCCGAAAAAGTTTTGCGGCCAATGGTGTGACTTGCGTCGGTGCCCAGGCAATTTCGAATGCCTGACGGATGCCCCACTTTGGGGACACCCGAAGCCACCGTCGGAGTGCCCACTGCGATAGTCAAGCCGGATTTATCTGCTGCTTGACGTCAGCACCAAAGCGGGTTGGGCGGTTTTGATTTTGCCGTCAGTGTGTCCAGAGGTGTCGTGCGGAACGCTGGCGTCGCTTCGGACGATTCGCTACCATCGAGGTGTGAAAGCGAACTGTTGATCGCTGCATACGTCAGGCAACCGCTCGCGACGATCGCAACCACAACGATTGAGAGGGAGAACGCAGTATGAAGCCCGCGATGGCATGGATGGCGTCGATCCTATTGGCGGCGGCCGGCGGATGGTGTGCGTCAGCGGTGCTGCAGTCCGGGGCAACCGGCAAGGAGCCGCGCTTTCCGCAGCTGACCATCGACCAACTTAACGATCAGCAGCGCTCGCTCGCCGAGAAAATCATGAAAATTTCGAGCGTTGGTCTTGCGGGGCCATATAACGCGATGCTGCGCAGTCCAATTTTTGCCCAGAGAATGTTCGACCTGCTTGATTATTTGCGATTCAATACCTCGGTCCCTCGCCGGCTCAATGAGTTCGCCATTTTGATCCAGGCCCGCCTGTGGCGATCGCAAGTGGAGTGGTACGCCCATTATCCGCTCGCCCTGAAAGCAGGGCTGTCTGAGCAGGTCGCGGCCGACCTCAAAGCGAATAAACGGCCGAGCGGCATGCAACCGGACGAGGCCGCCGTCTACGATTTGTGCATGGAGCTTTCAACCAAGCATGAAGTGTCTGACGAGACGTTCAATCGAGTCAAACAGTTACTCAGCGAGCAGCAAGTGGTCGACTTGATTGCCGTCAGTGGAACTTACATAACGGTGGCAATGATCTTGAGCGCGGCCGAACAAGGGGTTCCACCGGGTAAGGAGCCGCCCTTCGCACCGGGGGAACCTTAGCCCGCGACGGGCTCTGTTTGCCACGTCATTTCGTTCTTGCTGCTTCGATCAACTGGGCGAACCAGCGAAACGACGCTTTGGGGATTCGCCGCAACGTCGGATAATCAATGTATATCAGCCCGAAGCGGGGCTTGTAGCCTGACGCCCATTCGAAGTTGTCGATCAGTGACCAGACAAAATAGCCGCGTATGTCGGCGCCGGAGGAAATGGCAGTCCGCATTGCAGCGATATAGCCCGTCAGATAATCGATCCGTCGCTGATCGTCGACGGCACCGTTTTGGTCGAGCGTCTCATAGCAGCCGATGCCGTTCTCCAGGACATATATCGGCAAGCGATAGCGGTTATGCACGAGCTGCAGAGTGTCAGCAAATCGTTGGGGTTCGATCGGCCAGCCAATGTCGGTACGCGCGGTGCCGGGGGGTGGATCGGTCGAACCGAAGCCCAGCAAAGACTCCGGCTTGGCCTTGACATAAATGGGCGAGTAATGGTTGAGGCCGAACCAGTCTACCGGGCGATTGATTTGCGTCAGGTCGGTTGACTGGATCTCGGAAGTCATGGCTTCCGCCAGTTGGCTCGGATAGCAGCCACGCAACTGGGGATCCGGAAACGCGGTGTTCCAATAGGCATCGAGCCGTTCGGCCGGCTCCGCATCCTCTTCGGCAACCGGAATGCATGGTTGCCAGTTGTAGATACAGCCTAACGAACACTCGGGACGGGCGGCACGGATGACGTCGATCGCCGTCCCATGGGCGAGATTAACGTGATGGATGACCCGCAGCAGCGCCCCCCGATCGGCGATGCCGGGCGGGTGTTGATTGAGTCCGTAGCCGAGCAACGTGAACACCGAGGGCTCGTTGAAGGTCGCAATATGTTTGACCCGATCGCCATAGCGGGCGGCAATCAGGTCAGCATAATCGGCGAACCAGCCAGCACAATCGCGGCTCTGCCAGCCGCCGAGATCGTCGATCGCTTGCGGTAGATCCCAATGGTAGAGACAAAGCCACGGTTCGATGTCGGCCGCGAGCAGATTGTCGATCAGCGAATCGTAAAAGGCGAGGCCCGCTGGATTGGTCGCCCCTCGACCGAGCGGGAGCACGCGCGACCACGACACCGAAAAGCGATACGCGCTCACGCCGAGCAGGCGCATCAAGGCGATATCTTCGCCAAATCGATGATAATGGTCGCAGGCGACGTCACCGGTGTCTGCGTTGGCAACGCGGCCGGGCTGTCGACAATAGGTGTCCCAGATGCTGGGCCCACGGCCGTCCTCATCCGCGGCCCCCTCGATCTGATAGCTCGCCGTCGAGACGCCCCAGACGAATCCGCTGGGCCATGTTTCGCTCGGCTGCAGTGGTTTGAGGGCGTCAGGGCTGGTCATCGGGGCTGCAACCCCCGCGCGCTCTGGCAAGGGTGGTTTGCTCATCATTCGACACCCACTGGTCGTGACTCGGATTAATCCGTGCTGCCGCGGCCCGCATGGGGCTGCGAGGCCAATATCTGCCACGAAATGATTGCAATGCTGCGATAGAGTTGGCGCTGGCTGTCAAAGCGAGGGTTTGTCATGAAAACCCAGCTGCCCATGGGCCTTCTCATCTGGTGCCTATTGGCGCGGGTAGTCGTTGCCCAGCCCAGCGAACCGTCGACATGCGACCAACAACAGTCTCAAGAGCAAGTTCAGCGCCTGACCGATGCCACGACCATCGTTTCCATCGATCAATTCCCGCCCTACATCACCGTCGTCGTCACGGAACGGGCGTGGAAGAAGATGAATCTCGACGCAAAGCAGGCGCTGGCTTTTCACGTCGACTGCTCAATCGCCGGTCCAGACAACCCGGCGTTTCGTGTGATCTCAATCCGGTCGAAGACGGATAACAGGCAGCTTGCTGTCTATTCGCAAAATCATCTAACATTGGAATGATTGGCAAAAGCGGCGTCGAGTCTGTGATGTCCAAGACGGGTCCGCCATAACTGCGGCATTCCTTCTGGCAGTCAAGATCACAGTGATCATTGAGAAGGCGGCAGTCCGCGACGCCAAGGCGGCTCAGGCAAGATTGAAACCGTCCGGAGCATGCCGCCCCGCACGTCCGCCAGCACGGATCGGCCGCCCAGACCGATGGCGATATCGCTTCGCACATCGCCCGTTGGGCCAAAGGCACGTCTGCGCAACTCGCAGCACGCGCCCGCGGCGCAATGCAGACCACCACCATGAGGCCAAAACAAAGGATGCGGATCACTGGTATACCCGATAAGAATCAGCAGCAAGTCGCCGAATGAGTTTGACCCGGCTGGGAATGCCATGCAAGCGGGTAAAGGCATAAAAGGTGTGGTCGGCGCCGGTCACCAGCGGCCGCGAGGTTGCCCGGCCCCACAAGAGCAATGGGCTGAGGCGAGAGGCAGAAAGGCTCAGTTGCTGGGGGTGCGGAGGTCAAGGTTACGGACTCGTCACCGGCTCCTTGCCTGAAGGCAAGTGCCGCCGCTGGCGTATTGTTGGCGATCCCACGGAGTGAGATATGACGTCAAGGGCGTTTCTATTAGCATTGATACTGGCCATGATGTCGGGCGCGGCTCCGAGCGCACAGGCGGCCGACGTCAAAGTGCTTACCGCCGGCGCTTTCAAACAAGTCCTGCTCGCCGTGGCGCCGCAGTATGAACAGCAGACCGGGAACAAACTCATAATCGACAATGACACCAATGGTGCGCTGGTGCGGCGGATCGAAGCGGGTGAGGCATTCGACGTTGCGGTGCTCGGTCCGGCGGCGATCGACATGCTCGCCAGCAAAGGCAAGATTCGCAGCGGCAGCCGTACCGATCTTGCAAAGGTCGGGATCGGGGTCGTCGTTCGTGAGGGCGCACCTCAGCCGGATATCGCAACCGTCGAGGCGTTCAAGCGTGCGCTGCGCGCGGCCTCGTCGGTTGCCTACGTGGATCCGGCTGGTGGCGGATCGAGCGGGATCTATATCGCTGTGCTGATTGAACGACTGGGCTTGGCCGACGAAGTCAAGGCCAAAGCGAAACTCATTCCGGGCGGTGCCGTCGCCGAACACGTGGCTCGTGGCGAAGCGGAGATCGGGCTGCACCAGATCAGCGAAATACTACCGGTCAAAGGAGTGAGCTTGGTTGGCCCACTGCCTCGTGACATCCAGCACTACACAGTCTACGCAGCCGGCCTATCCGGCACTGGCAATGAGGCTGCTGGCAGCGCGCTGATCAAGCTGTTGGCCGGCCCGGAGGGCATCGCCGCGCTGAGCGCCAAAGGAATGGAGCCGCCGACCAAGTGACAGGCGAAGGAAATGGGTGCCCGCTCCTGTGAGCAGTCGGCCTTTGGAATTTCGATTCAGACAGAGTACAAAATGGCAGTGCCGAGTGAAGGGACCCGCGAAATACCACTTTGACCGAAATTGGGGGGTCGGGCGGACGCTCGACCCCAGCCAAGCTGGTTTTCAATCCGCGTCTCTTCGATCTGTATTCCCTTAGGAAGCCGTATGCGTTGGGGCCCCGCCTTGCTCGGCCTGATCAATAATAGCCATACGGACCGTAGCAGACATTGACCGGCCCATAGGGGCCCCAGACCAAGCAGCCATAGCCGCCATAGCCGCCATAGTAACCGGCGCCGTAAAAGAACGGTCCGCCGAAAAAGCGGCGGTGAAAGCCGTGCGCGAAAAAGGGTCCGCGACCATGCCAACCGCCATGCCAACCACCGTTCCAGCCGCCATGAAACGCGCCGAACCGGGCCCCGTGCCACGCCATGCCACCATGACCGAATCCGCCGCCCATGCCGCCATGACCGAATCCGCCACCCATGCCGCCATGACCGAAGCCGCCGCCACCAAAGCCACGGGCGGTGGCGTCGGTGGAGACCAAAGCCAAGCCGAGCATGGTCGCTCCAGCAAGGGTCGCTAATTTCCTCTTCAACATAATGCTCTCCCAGAACCTGGACGCGAGAGCACGTCCGATGTCACCCCTACGACAATTAAGTATGGAGAGCCGATCCTAGTCCAGTACCAGCGCGAAAGAAAACGATCGCTTTTGCGTGAGGCATTTCTTGCACAACACGCTGTTCATCTCACATTCATCTCATATTCATTTCACGTTCATCTCAATCTCAATCTCGCGCCCAATGACCGCCGCAGCCAAATTGCGGCACCGTCTGTCTGTTCATGCCATTCGGGTCGCGGTTACCAGGATGTCTGCCACGTATTTGTCGATTTCTTGCCGGATTGCAGCCAGACGGTTTTCGTGATCACGAATTTTATTGTCGATAGCCATGACCATTGCATCCAGTTCCTCTATTTCGCGCCGAAGCTGATTTTCGAGCTTCCGCTTGATGTGTTGAACGGTTGCGACCTCATCCTGCAATTCGTGGTATTCGGTTGGACTCCAGTGGTCCGGCCTTTGCAACTCCCTCTCGCCGAGGGCCAACTGCTGCTCCGCAACACGCAATTGATCGCTTGATTCGGCAATATTCACGAGCTTATCGGACAGCTTCCGACGCACCGTATCAGGAGTCCGCGGTAGTAGCTGTTCGATCCGAACCAGATAGGGCGCCTCACCAAGTCCATCGGACAGGATGGTCACCGCGTCCGGCAAATGCTGTTGCAATGATAGCGACCGAGCCAGTGGTGCGATCAGCGCGAGCGCTTCTCGCAGGCCCGGCAGAGCCGCGTCGATCCTTTCCTCCTCCCGCCCAAACAGCGACACCACGGTCGCGGCGCGATTCTGAGCAATCTGAGCCTGAGTGGCATGCCAAGCACGACCGCCGGCATGGAGTGCGATGCCAGTCGCGACAGTGATGGCGATCGTCGCCTGATACTGCGCCAACCAGCCGTCTATCGCGAAGCCGTCGGCGATGGTCACGCCAAGGACCATTCCAAACAGAAAAAGTGCCGCCATCAGTACGCCGTGATTCCAGCGTTCGAAAAACTCGTCGGCTGACCCCGTCGATCTGACGCGCATCGACGTGTGAAGCAGATCATACAATTTGTTGGCTTGGTCTGGGCGAAAATGAAGATCAACCTTGTTCATCCCAAATCCCCAGTTGAGAGCCGCCAGTGTTGCGCGAATCAAACATTATCAAGATCCTGTGGAGTACGGGCCAGAATTATGACGACCGGATACCGTGACTTGTTTGCAACGACTCGGGCATCCGGGGCCAACATGCTTCATCCCGCAGAGTGACGGGAGCAAGGATGCGCGGTTCGAATGGGAAATGGATTCGCTCGCGAGGACCACGGCTGTGCCTTTTGGCGATGGTGCAGGGAGCGTGGAACCAGCTGCTCCCGGAACGACCGCCCCGTCTGACAAGAAGCCGGGACCCAAACGACCGTGGGACAACCTGTCCGAGCAGACCCGTCCCCGTGGACCTGCCATCATGGCTTGTTCGCCGCTCGGCCGCGCGAATCCCTCAGCGCGAATCCCTCAAAGCGAGAAAACACACATCAGGTTAACGAAGGGTTACGGAAGGGTCCGCCTCCCGCTCGGCCGTGGCTCAGGGAGGGCCAATCGATGTCAAACTTGGCTCCAGACACGGCGAGACGGCGAATGGAGTTAGCTCCCGGTACCCGGCAGAACCGAGATGCCGCGCTGCAACACGACGTTGCGCACCCAAAGTGTCGTCACAAACTCGACCAGTCCGGTGACGGTCAGCATGGCGAGCGCATTGAGCTGGAAGAGCGACAGGTGCAAAAAACCGACCCACCAGAGGATGAAACATACGATGCCGGTGATCACCGGGGTAATCGCCAAAGCGGCATCCAGGATGCCGGTCGCCCGAATCCGCAGTGCGGAATCCAGCAGCATCCATAGCTGCACGGTAATGTAGCCGAGCGCGATCCAGCCGGGCAGTCCGCGCAACGAATTGTGCTCTGGGGAGTAGTTGGGAAAGAATCTGAAAAACACCGCACCCAACGCCGAGATCCCGAGCGCCAGGAAGATGCTCCACATTTCCGATGTAAGATTTGACCGTCGGCCGTTCATGCATCCCTCCAAGAGGCTCGCATCGATATGACTCGTGCGCTAGCGCTCATCAAGCACTCGCATCGCGACAGGCACGAACCGATTATTCGCGGGCGTCGTCCATATCCCTCTTCTGAGGCGCCCAGCGCGCAGGCCACGTTGGTCCGTGGGTTCCCATGGATGCCACGTGGACTTCACGCGCCGGTTCCGCAATCCCGGACCGCGAACTCTCCAATTCCCCATCCGTATCAAGTGATTTGCGCCGAGCGGGTAACCGCCGCGCCCAACCCGTGCTCGCCCCGAGGCTCGGATCGGAATCGCAGATTAGCGAAATTCCGCAGCCCTGGCACGTGGCTCACAACGCCGACCTCGTGATTTCCCAGGCTGTGGTCACGCGCGCGCAACACTCGAACCGCGAAATCGGCCCTAGCGGGTCGCAAGCAACGATCTCAAGGTCAGCCGTCAGCTTGCCTGTTGTCGATACCCGGCCGTCATGAATCGGGCAATCGGACTGGCTCGAACCGCCCGTCATGGCTGCCTTGGGGCTCGGGGGCTCGCTTCATGCGAACGTTGCCGGGACCGATAAGCTTACACCTAGGTGGCCATTGAGACCGCTTGGTGACGCCGGAAGAGAGAGATGACGAAGTGAGCAGCGGTTCAATGTCGTCGTCAATCAATCCGCCTCTCGCAAGGCTGAGCTTCCAATGACGAAGCGTGCCAGCAGTGGGCATCGGCAGTTTTTCGATCGGCGCGTTGATTGCCGTTACCATCTACTGGCTCATGCGCCTTGGCACCAACCGACAGGGGGGCATTGCTCCTGAATGATCTGCTTTGCGATTGGTCTCTTTCGTCTTGTCGGGCGCCTGTAGGGTCGCCGGCTCTGTGAATCGCTATGCTGATGAACTTGGGCAGCCGGAAGATTCTCGTTCAAGGCCAGCCACAGTTCCTGTTGCGGCAAGCGCTTTTCGTCCTCGCGCTTATTTTGCTGCGGGCCCGTCGCACCCGGGCCCTGCCGCCAATCTCGTTCCAACCTTCGCACAGCGAATTGATGTTATGTTTGGGTCACTGGGCCCCTGAGGTCTCTTCATCTCCGCCGCCATTTGCAGCCCCAAGCACGACCACCACATCGGTCGGTTCGGGCGCGTGAGGCGCCAACGTTGTCTGGTATTCATCGCTCCAGCTGGCAAGCTTTACGGCCATTGCGGCCGCTCTCGGTCGTTGCATCCCTGCGATCGGCTCGGCGGGTTCAACGATGTGGAGCCCGTCACTGTCGAGGAAGAAGGTGTGATCCCCGAATAGCTTGTTAAGCTGTGGGACGGCCGGATGATCGTCCGGCAGGGCCTGCGCTTGAAGAAGGGCCTGGGCCTCGAATTGGTTGAGAGCTCGTTCGACCTGTGCGGAAGTCAATTTCATCGCACACTCCTTTGGGTTGGACTGGCAGCCAACCACGCACGACGCGACGAGCGCGTCATTCAACCGCCCCTGACCGACATTTCGCCTCGGCATCGAGTCAAGTAGGATGTCCGGCTCGCGATCGATCCAGCACCGTGCGACTCCTCGACGCATTGGGGACGCACCCGCCGCGCAGGGGCCGGCCGATCGGCCTCCAGATGGCCAAAAAGTGGCGAAGCGATGAACGCGGATGAACCCACAGGTTCAGTGCTGATTCATTTGCTGACGTCCAAATTCTGATCCGTGGCGGCCGTCACAGGCGCCCAAACTTATGTCACAACGCAATCATCGAATTTTCATGGAGGGGAAGATGACTAGGTGCCTCGAAATGCCCTGAGCGTGGCGCGTGGCCCGGCGATACCGGCATCGGTGCGGCAATCGCCAATTGGCCGCGGACCAAACCGCTCCAAGCTTCAGACTGTCAGCACCCCTTTCCAGGGGCGCGCCCGCATCAGGTCACAATCGTGGCCATACTTGGATACTGGCCAACCTGACCTGACCTGACAAACAACCAACGGAACCCGCCAAGGACCACGACAATGCGCTTCTCCCACGCCTTTATTCCAACTTTCGTTGCGCTTTCGATGCTCACTTCGCCTTCGGCATCCAACGCGCAGATCGCCGTAGGCCTATCAATCACGGTCGTGCCGCCGGTACTGCCGGTCTACGTACAGCCCGCCATTCCGGCCCCCGGCTACATCTGGACGCCCGGCTATTGGGCCTACGGTCCGGACGGCTATTACTGGGTGCCAGGGACCTGGGTCCAGCCGCCTACGGTCGGTCTGCTGTGGACCCCCGGTTATTGGGGCTTTGTCGATGGCGCCTACGTCTGGCATGGCGGCTACTGGGGGCCGCATATCGGCTTCTACGGCGGCGTCAATTACGGTTTCGGCTACGCTGGCGTCGGCTATGCGGGCGGTCAATGGGTCAACGGGGTGTTCTCCTACAATCGAACCGTCAACAATTTCGGCAGCGTCAATATCACCAACGTCTACAGCAAGACCGTCATCAATAACACCACCGTCACCAACGTCAGTTTTAACGGTGGAGCCGGGGGGACAACGGCACGACCAACACCCGAGGAACAGGCTGCCGCGCACGAGCAGCACGTCGCGGCAACCAGTGCGCAAACGCAGCATGAGCACGCCGCCAGCACCAACC
>Ga0187783_10002421_pt1 | contig 13852 bp, 10 predicted proteins | sample 1015_SJ02_MP02_2_FD_132471 | JGI IMG/M metagenome (GOLD analysis project Ga0187783, IMG submission 132471) | Tropical peat soil microbial communities from peatlands in Department of Meta, Colombia - 1015_SJ02_MP02_20_MG | ecosystem: Environmental > Terrestrial > Soil > Wetlands > Peat | place...
GATTTCCCTTCACGCTGCCATAGACGACAACTTCGCGCGCCACAACGTCAGCGGTCAACTTGGCGCTTGTGCCGACGGTCAGCTTGCGGTCATCGAGCTGGATCAATCCTTCGACTGTGCCGTCAATGTGCAAATCTTCGTTCCCGGAAATCTCGCCCTTCACGTGCAGGCTCGCGCCCAATCTTGCGGTTGAGCCGGCGGCTGCCGGTCCGAGCGGACGATTGAGATCACTGCTCATGACACTTCCCTCCCTGTTTGCCGGAGCCGGTTTGGGCGGGATGCCCGTGCTCGGCGACGCCGATGGAGACACCGGCGGCTGCGGCACCTCTGACTTTTTATTATTACCCCACATTTTAGCCTCCTCGGCCTGCCTGCACCGCCAGCTAGGATGGCGGATGGACCGGGGTGGCGCTCAATCTAAGTCGTATAGCCGCATGCGGCAAGACAAAGTTGGGGGAAGTGTTCGCGATTGGTACACCTCACTCGAAGGATCCCCTCGTTGAGAAACGATTCAGAGTTAGTACTTGCGGAGGACGCCGACGACGCGGCCCCGCACCTTGACGTCCTGGGCGGGCACGATGATCGGCTGCATCTCGGAGTTGGCGGGCTGCAAGCGTATCTTACCGCCCGGCTCACGGTAAAAGCGCTTGAGGGTCGCTTCGTCTCCGCCGACAAGCGCAACCACGATCTCACCAGCATTGGCGACCTGCGATTGTTCGACGACGATGAAATCGCCGTCCAAAATGTGGTCGTCAATCATCGAATTTCCTTTCACCTGAAGAACGAAGCGGTTTCCGCCGCGCGAAAATTCTCCCAGCGAAAAAGTCTCCTTGTCCTCGACGGCCTCGAGTGGCCGGCCGGCGGCGATTCGCCCGGCGAACGGCAATTCTGCCGCGTGGCGCTCTATCACTTCCTCGCGGACGGGCTTCGGCAGTTGCATCACTTCAATCGAGCGGCTCTGATTGTAGCCGCGGCGAATGAATCCCTTCCGCTCTAGCGTCGAGATGTGCTTGTGCACCGTAGCGAGCGAAGTGAGCTTGAGCGACCGCGCCATTTCCTCGAAGCTCGGCGAATAGCCGTGCTTGTCGTGGAATGTCACGAGAAAATCGAGGACCTGTTTTTGCCGCTTGGTAAGTGTCATCGCACGCCTCCGCCCCAGCCAATCAGTCGTACACCGAATTCAGCATAGGCGAATCAAAGGCGAAGGTCAAGTGGCGATTTAGAATGCGTAGTCACTGACTTCCCGGAGGCGCTCAGATTTCGATGCGAAACATCAGGAGCTAAGCAAGCGTTTCGCGACGCCGCTCACTCACCCGATGTATCCGATCCATTTGCGATAGAGCGCAGCGTATCCTCCGTCGAGTTCGGAGTAAACGTGCATGCGTGCGAAGCGCTCATGCAATCGAGCACGCCGAGCACTGCGATCTTCGCCTTATCTCCCGTCGGAAATAGAAACGGAAGTTTTGCCGCTCCGAGCTCGTCAGCGTACCCCTTCATGACATCGTCGTTCTTTCCGTCGCCTTCGGCAAATTTCACTTCATCAACGCTCGCTGTCGAGTCTGAAGCGTTCGGCGAAAATAAGACCCAGAATTTTGCACTCGCGTCCACGTTTTTTGGATTTGCTAACTTGATGGTGCGGCGCACAGCGACGTTCGGCCGGGCGGCATCCACCGCCGCGTCCACTTTCTTGTCTCCGATGAGCGCCGCAAGTCTCCCACGAGTCTCGACGGGAGGATTCGGAAGCGCCAAGGCGAGCGTGTACACGCGGATCGCGTCGTCGTGCCGCCCTTCTTTCTCGTAAATCTGTCCGAGATGATCGGCCACAGTGGCATTGTCCGCCAGCAACCAGGTGGCCAAGATGTAGCTCTCCGCAGTTTTCAGATCACCCTCCTGAAACTTGATCCATCCCATCGTGTCCCAATAGGAATCCAGACTCGCGATGGTCCCGACGGCAACCGGCCCAACGGTCGCGAGAGTCATTCCCGCCGTTTCCGCCTCCGCTGCTTGAATGGAGTTGTGCGAATACTTTTCGGCCATATCGAGCTTCGCTGCGTGCTCGGAGAGGATGTAGGCGACGTCATTCCACGTGTCTGGATTGGGAATTTTCTCCAGCGCGACTTGAAACGATGCAAGCGCGGCGTCGTCCTGGTGCAGGCCGAGCTGAGCGCTGCCGATGTTCACTTCGAGCCCATAGTTCTCGGGCGTGATTTGGAGGGCCGTCTGCAACTCCTTCAGGGCTAGATCATATTTTTTCTGGTCTAAATAAGTTTGCCCAAGATTCGCGTGCGAGTAGTGATCGAGCGGGTTGATCTCAATCTGCTTCTGAAACTGCTGCACGGCCAAATCGTACTGGCCCAGCCCGCGATAGGCCTCGCCCAAATTGTTGTACGCGGACTGATCATAGGGATTCTTGTCGATCGCTTTCTGAAGCGCATCGACTGCCTTGCCATATTGCTCCAAAACATTGTAGGCGTGGCCCAAGGCGTTCCACACGTTCTCCTTGTCCGGATCTTTTGCCGCGGCGGCCGCGTAGAGATCCGCTGCCTCCGCGAAATTCCTGGATTCTTCCGCGGTTTGCCCGGCGTCGTAGAGATCATCCGCCGACATCTCGGTCAAAGCTGAGCTCATGCCCGGAGCCGAATTCGTCACTCGAAGCTCCTGTCCTTCATCGGAGCTGATCACGTTTGAAAAAGATTCCACATCCCGGTACCGCGCCGGCGGCACCTTCGAGTTCCGAATAACCAGATGCCGCGATAGCGTGACCGTTTTTCCATCCACAGCATACGTGGACTCGTAATCTCCGTAGTCCCTCGTGACGCGCACGGGAACCGGAGCCGAAACCGCGATCTGACCGGGGAATTCAATTTTCCAGTGCGTGGATTCATCTCGAATAGATCCCAAATCGAGCGGATCCGTGCTGTCTTTGTCCGGCTCCTCCACACTTGGCTGATCCACGCTCATGGACGTCAGACTCACCGTCGAATCCTTCTTCGAGAGGTCAATAAAATTCGGCGCAGTAAAACTGGCATCATATTTAAACGGTTGTTCTGGATCGTCTACACCCGAAAAATGAAAATCGCTGACTTTCGCAGTCGCCCCCGTAATCACGCCCGCCAACCTATCGGACAGCAACGACCACCGCGATTGCGGAAGCGTGCGAGCGGCGGAGCGCAAATAGACGGCGTAGTCGCCGGTAACGGTGAACGAGAGCTTCCCTTGCAATCGTCCCAGGCCATCCACTTTTCCATCCACGCTCGCATTTATGGAGGACGCGAACGGGGGATCAATGGGCGTCTTCTCCAGCTCGGCCTTTCCCGCCGGAAGCACCACGAGCGCTTGTTTGTCACGCAACTGCTGGAACAAGAATCCGAACGGCGCGCCGCCTGAAGTCGAATCCGCCCAGTAAGTCTTTCCATCGACGTTTATCTGATTGATTTCATGATCGAACTGCGTGGGCGATGGAACGTCCGGGTCGATCTTTATCTGCGAGTTAATCAGCACAGGGCGCGATTGGATTCCCTGCGTGGCCAGAAGCGCCGTTAGCAGGGTGCTCTTGTCTTTGCAGTCTCCATATTCATTCGAGAGAACGTCGCCTGCTGCGTGAGGCTGATAGCGGCCCAGACCAAACGAGAGGCTCACATAGCGTACGTTCGTTTCGACGTAATCGAAAATCACTTGCGCTTTGCCCAACGCCGTTGTCTGCCCTTTGACGATTTCATCGGCTTTGGCCTTTAGCGCGTCAGTGGCCTGCGCGCGTGGTTCCTCCAGCCCCTCGTACCATGCGCCGACCGCCTGCCAATCCGTAAACGTTGAAATTTGGACGTCGGGGCCCGTCGGCTCTTTGGACTTTTGCTTCTTCTTCTCATCTTCAGACTCATCCGGACGCTTCGTAAATGAGGAATGCCAGGTGAGAATTCGTCGATCCCCGTCTTTCTTGTCGTCAGGGGCCGCGAGGCCGGGAAGCGTTTTGATGTGAACGTCCCGGCTCGCGGGCCAATTCATTTCCAAAGTCTCGTCCAGCGTGATGACTTCTTTGGACGCGCGCCAGGCAGTGAAAAATTGCCCGGGAACCAGCGGCGTCACCGTGTCCGTGTGCACCTGATATTCGAGGACATCGCCGGCAGCGAGATCAGGAACCGTGACGTGAACTTGTCGAATATCCGTGTACATGGGCGCGACGCGCTCAATGGGAGAACTCAAATCTTGGATGGCATCAGGGCCGGCGGTGACGACGTGGCCATCCGGTTTGTGGACACGGACATAATCGACAACGAATTTGTCCGTCGCCGAGCTGTACGAGTACACGAGCTGGCCCCACTCCTGCACGCCTTCAGGGGTTTGAATCTTGGAGCGAACATAGATCGTTTGGTGATAGCTGCCGTCATTTTCAAATCGCCAGGCGTTCCTCATCTGCTCGATGACGGAGTGCTCTTGCGAATAATCCGGCGGAGCGGGGGAAGGAGGAGCAGGCGCGCCTGGCGCCAGAGCCGGAGTTTGTCCTGGGGCAGGCGGCTGCGGCGTTCCTTGCGGGCCGGCAGGAGCCTGCGCCGCCATCCCGCCGGCGCAAAGCGCGACCGCGAGCACAACGACGCCAGCGCGAGGTAACCGTAACATTAAAGTACCCGGAGAGTAGCGTAGAGCTCTTCGTTGTGCAACTGGGACTGGGAGCGGCATTCTTTGAAATTCAATCGAAGAATAGGGCGGCTGCGTCAGCCGAGGCGATTCAGGCCGTTAAATGCGGCGGTCTTGTAGCACTCAGCGAGCGTGGGGTAGTTGAAGACCGTATCGATGAAATAAGTGATCTTGCCTTTGAGCCTGAACACGGCCTGACCGATGTGCAAGAGCTCAGCAGCGTTCTCGCCAAAGATATGGACGCCGAGCAAGTCGAGCGTTTCGCGGTGAAAAAGAATTTTCAGGCGGCCGTCCGTGTGACCCGCGATCTGTCCGCGCGCAATCTCGCGGTAGTAGGCCACACCAACTTCGTAAGGGACATCCGCATCGGTAAGTTGTTCCTCCGTTTTCCCGATAAACGAAATCTGCGGAATCGTGTAAATCCCATATGGATAACTCTCTGGGTCCGTCTGCACCGGCAGCCCAAACGCCCGCGCCGCGGCGATGCGTCCCTGCTCCATCGAGACAGAAGCCAAGCTCGGAAAGCCGATGATATCGCCCACGGCGAAAATGTGCTGCTGCGTCGTGCGAAAATCGGCATCCACTTTGATGCGGCCGCGGTTATCTGACTCGATTCCAGCCGCTTTGAGATCTAGGCGGTCCACATTCCCCTGCCGCCCGACCGCATACAGCAGTGCATCAGCGTTGATTCGCTTCTTGCTGACCAAGTTTGCAGCCACTTTTCCGTTGGGCAATTCCTCCACGCTTTCGACCTCTTCGCTCAGCCTCATGGTGGCGCGATGGTCGCGCATCTGGTAGCTGAGCGCTTCCACCATCTCCGAATCGGCGAATTCAAGGAGGCGCGGCCTCTTCTCGACGATGATGACGCGCACGCCGAGCGTTGCAAACATGCAGGCGTATTCGACGCCGATAACGCCGCCACCCACCACGATCAGTGTCTTGGGAATCTGCGGCATGCTCAGGATTTGATCGCTGTCGATGATGTTGCGGCCGTTGATCGGCACTTTCGGATTGGACGCGGGCTTGGTTCCCGTAGCGATGACGACATAGTGGGCTTCAAAGTCCGAAAAGCTGTTGGCGTTCTCCACTCGAATATGACGCTCATCCAGGAATTTCCCCGTTCCGTGTATGACGTCGATCCCATTGCGTTTTAGCTGGTCCTGAGCCACGCCGACCTCGTTTTCCACCACGCGTTGAACGCGGAAGATGAGGTCCGCCATCGAAATTTTTTCGGACGAATTGTGGTTGACCCCGAAAAAGTTCTTGGAATAGAAACCGGACAGGTGGAGAACCGCCTCGCGCATCGTCTTACTCGGGATCGTGCCCGAGTTAACGCAAACGCCCCCAATGGCGCTCTGCTTCTCGATAACCGCAACGCGCTTTCCTGCCTTGGCTGCTTGAATCGCTGCGCGCTGGCCGCCTGGGCCTGAGCCAATGACGATCAGGTCATAAGGTTGCATTTGATTCGCCCCGCTCGGTGATTTCGCGCATCAGCCGGAACATGAAACTTCCTCTGGAACCCGCCAGTGGTAGCGCACCCGTGTTACAGCAATATGAATGAGCAAGCACCGGCGCCGCCTCTCCTGTCGTCCAGGCCACGCCTCGCGCGAAACTCGCATCATAGCAGCTTAGACAAAACTCGTCCTCCGCAGCATCCCAGCCCATCTCACGTTCCTATCGCTGAAAAAATTCACACTCTGGGGGAGAACAAATGAAGCGGTTTGTCTGGCTGTTTATTTTTGGAGCTTGCTTTGTGCCTGCCGCGTCGGCGCAGGATCACGGCGAGGTCGGCGCGTTCGTGGATTATTTTCATATGCCGCAGACCGACACGAATTTCGCGGGCCTTACCGGCATTGCCTCACTTGGCGGCAAAGACTTGCAGCTAGAAGCCGAAATGAGCTACGACTTTAACCGCGTGTTCACGGAAAGCTTCACAGCCACAGGCCTGAGCGGCGCGGAACTAGAGCCAAGCAACATTCGAATTCTGCGGGGCATGATCGGGCCAAAGTTTCAGGTTAGCTTGTGGCATCTTCAGCCGTACGTCACGCTGAAGGGTGGCTTCATTAACTTTCGCTTTGACCCAGTGCCTGCGTCGTTCTCATCCTTCACGAGCGATGTGGCAGGTCTTCGCGCGAGCAATATTAGCGGTGCGGTATATCCCGCCGCGGGACTCGAGGCTCATTGGGGACCATTCGGTCTGCGCCTCGAAGCCGGAGACGAGATTTATTTCAATGGCGGAACGCATAACAATCTGCAAATCAGCCTTGGTCCTGTGTTTCGCTTCTGACGCGTGAACGTGCGGAGCCTGGTGCGTCGAACACGAGGCTCCGCACGTCATTCGCTCTTCGCAATTTCTTCTCGCTTCTCAACGACAAGGGCGAATCCCTCCCTCCATTAGAGCCATCTAATCAATAGGATGGGGTTATGAACGACGTCACAACGGAAAATTCTTCGTTGCGCGAACGCCTCGTGAAGCTCGCGGTTGTGCTATCCTTAACAAGCAACCACCTCTGGCGGAGCCGCTTCTACCGCAGAGAGTCAGATCTGACCGGGGGCAGACGTTCGGCTGCAATTCATAATTTGAAGATAGAGGTCTGCGCGCATCATGGCAACTTTGACTGAGTCTCCGATTCACTCGCATAAGCGCGAAACGATTGATCAGGCGGTCATTCGATTCGCGGGTGACTCTGGAGACGGGATGCAGATCACGGGAAATCAGTTTACGAACACGGTCGCGCTCTATGGCAATGACCTCGCGACCTTTCCCGACTATCCCGCAGAGATTCGAGCGCCTGCGGGGACGATCCCGGGCGTCAGCGGTTTCCAAATCCACTTTGGTTCCAACCAGGTCTACACGCCCGGCGACGCGGTGGACGCGCTCGTCGCGATGAATCCGGCCGCGCTCAAAGTCAATCTGTCGGACTTGAAGCGCAACGGCATCTTGATTTTGAACGCGGACAGCTTTAAAGAAACCGACCTCCGCAAAGCGCGCATGGAATCGAATCCGCTCGAGGATCACACGCTCGACGGCTATCGCGTTTTCCCGGTCGATCTCGAGCGCCTCACGCGCGCGGCGCTCACTGAATTGGGTCTGGACGCGAAGAGCATGGACCGCTGCAAGAATTTCTTCGCGCTCGGGATGTGCTACTGGCTTTACAACCGCTCGATGGATTCAACCTTCCGCTGGCTCGATCATAAATTTCAGGGCAAGCCGCTGCTCGCGGAGGCAAATAAACTGGCCATGCGCGCCGGCTACTCCTACTGCGAGGCGACGGAAGCGTTTCAAGTCAGCTATGAGATTCCACCGGCAAAGCTCGCTCCGGGTGTCTACCGCAATCTGAGCGGCAATCAGGCCCTCGCAATGGGATTTGTTACCGCGTCGCAGAAATCCGGCCTCAGTCTTTTTCTGGGTTCATATCCGATCACGCCGGCCTCGGACATCCTGCACGAGCTTTCGATGTACAAGAATTTCGGTGTCCTGACATTCCAGGCGGAAGACGAAATCGCCGCAGTTACTTCCGCGCTTGGCGCGGCATTCTCCGGCGCACTTGCGATCACAACGACCTCCGGACCTGGAATGTCGCTCAAGAGCGAAGCGATGGGCCTCGCGGTCGCCGTCGAGTTGCCGATGGTGATCTGCGACATTCAACGCGGGGGACCTTCGACGGGATTGCCGACCAAGACCGAGCAGGCGGATCTGAACCAAGCTCTCTTCGGCAGAAATTCTGAAGCCCCGATTCCCGTTCTCGCGGCCTCTACGCCTGGAGATTGCTTCTGGATTGCGTTTGAGGCGAGCCGCATCGCCTTGAAATACATGGTGCCTGTGATTGTCCTCTCAGACGGTTATTTGGCGAACGGCGCCGAACCGTGGCGAATCCCGCGTCTCGAGGACATTCCCGAGATTCCCGTACAATTCGCCGCCGATCCACTGACCTTCAAGCCCTATGCGCGCGATCCGCAAACGCTGGCGCGTCCGTGGGCGATCCCCGGCACGCCCGACCTCGAGCACCGCATCGGCGGAATCGAAAAGGAAGACGGAACCGGAAACGTCAGCTACGAGCCGCTGAATCACGAGAAAATGGTTCACCTGCGCGCTGCGAAGGTCGAGGCTATCGCGCAAGAGATTCCGGACCTCGTTCCCGCGGGAGATCCCGATGGCGATTTGCTGATCGTCGCGTGGGGCTCGACCTACGGCTCGATTACCGCGGCTCTGGGTGCCGCGCGCGAAAAGGGACACCGCATCGGACACGTTCACTTGCGCCACCTCAATCCCTTGCCACGAAATCTTGGCGACGTGATGGCGCGGTACAGGAAGGTGCTCGTGCCGGAGATGAATCTCGGCCAGCTCGCAATGGTCCTGCGCGCAAAATATCTGGTGGACGTGCAGAGTTACAGCAAGGTGCAAGGCCGTCCGTTCAAGCAGTCTGAAATCGCGGCGAAGATCGAAGAAGTATTGTCAGAGCGCTGAGGCAGAGGGGAGATGACGGAATAGGGACATGGCTACCACGACGTTGCCGATTTACACGAAGAGGGATTTCCAGACGGACCAGGAGGTCCGCTGGTGTCCGGGTTGTGGCGACTACGCCATCCTGAATGCGGTTCAGTCGGTATTCCCCGAGTTGGGAATTCCTCGCGAGAAATTTGTGGTCGTTTCAGGGATTGGCTGCTCCAGCCGCTTTCCGTATTACATGAACACCTATGGCTTCCATTCAATTCACGGACGCGCGCCCGCGGTGGCGACCGGCATCAAGATCGCGCATCCCGAGCTGGAAGTCTGGGTGGCCACGGGCGACGGAGACTCCCTCGCCATCGGCGGCAATCACACGATTCACATGCTGCGCCGCAACGTCGGTATCAAAGTGCTGATGTTCAACAACAGAATTTACGGACTCACGAAGGGCCAGTATTCGCCGACTTCAGAGTACGGGAAGAAAACCAAGTCCACTCCGTTCGGCAGCGCGGACAGGCCGTTCAATCCGCTTGGCCTCGCCGTCGGCGCAGGCACAACGTTTGTCGCGCGCGCCGTGGACGTCTTCCAGCCGCACTTGAAGGAGATGCTCAAGAGAGCCGCGGCTCACAGCGGCGCGGCCTACATCGAAATCCTGCAGAATTGCAACATTTTCAATGACGGCGCGTGGGAGTCAGTCACCGAGAAGGAATCGCGCAGTGAGCACGTGGTGACTCTCGAGCACGGTAAACCGCTGGTCTATGGCAAAAATCGCGACAAGGGAATCCGGATGAACGGCCTCGACCTCGAAGTCGTCTCGCTGGGCAACGGAGTTTCCGAGCACGACCTGCTCATTCACGACGAGCACCATTCAAATCCTTCTTACGCATTTGCGCTGGCGCATATGGATGAGATGCCCGGCTTCCCCACTCCCATTGGGATTCTGCGCTCCTGGGAAGCGGATCGATACGAAGACATCATGGCCGCTCAGGTCACCGACGTTATTGCAAAGCGCGGCCCTGGCGATATCGCAAAGCTTCTCCATGCAGGGGACACCTGGGAAGTCCGCTAACTCTTCGTTCCGAAGAAATCTTTGAGGGGCGGACGAAGCGTCCGCCCCTTTTTCTTTCTCGCACCGCTAATCCGTATTGCTCGATCCGGCTCCGTGCATCGCGCCATCCTCGGGGCAAAGCGTCGGCGGCAGGCTGTTGTCCACGCGGTGCCGCACGGGCTTCAACATCTTCACGTAAGTGAAAATAGCCAGGAGATCCTCGTCGGTCAGCCCGCGATAACAGTGCCAAGGCATGATTTGCGAAAGTTTCCGCGCTCTGACGTAGCCTGTCCGCAGCACCTGCAGAAAAAGCGTGCCGTCATAGTAGGGAATGCCCGAGGGATCCTGCGTGATATTCGCCGACGCGACACGCCCCCATGGACCGTCGAGGACGAATCCCCCTGCGAAGTCCATTCCGGGAATCGGGGCCCCCTGTTTTTGCGGCGTATGACAGTCCGAACAAGCGGCCAGGTTAACGAGGTACGTTCCCCGCGCAAGCGGCGTGGAGAGATCGGGCTGCGGTACCGGCTGCGTCACAGGCTCGGGCGCACTTCGCATCAAATATTTCACCGGAAAAATAATTTGCGTTTGTGGGAGCGAATTGTGCACGGGCGGCAGCGAGCGCAGGAAGACTACGACCGAAGCCAGATCCTCGTCGGACATGCTCTTGAAATGCTGGTATGGCATCATGGGAAAGAGCGCCCTGCCATCGTGGCCGATTCCTTCGCGGATCGCGCGTGCGAGTTGATCGTCGGTCCAACTCCCACTGCCGGTCTCCGGATCAGGCGTCAGGTTCGGCGCGTATATCGTCCCGGGCAGGCCTTCGAGTCCCATGAATTCACCTGCGCCCTCCATTCCCGGCATGATCGGCGCGTCATGCTGCGTCCAGTCGTGCGGCGAATGGCAATCCATGCAGCTAGAAAGGTTCTCTGCGATGTACCGGCCACGCGCTAATCTCTCTGGGGTCACATCGAATTTGCGGTCCGTCAGCGCACGCGCCCGAGGACCGATGAAGGGCCGCCAGCCGATCGTGAAATTGATCGCAGAAGCCAGGAGCAGGATGAGCCCGACGAACGTATACCCCGAGATTTTTCGCCACCGCTTCATTCCATCCTCCAATTGCCCTACCGAGGCGGCCAATCCTACTGCAGTCCGTTGCACTGACACAGCAGTTTCGCGGCGCAGCCTGAAGGATTCTCACCGAGTTGGGATTTGCGATCGCGCCCCGTAGCTCGGGATTTCATACTGCTCGGCGTGTTTGACAAACCCTGCGGAAAATCCCACACCCTATCCGGCCAGCAAAGTACACATTCACCCCTTCTTGGCCTGAAAGCCCACGCATTTTCAGTTACTTAGCCAAGTCTTTGTCTGGCCTCAGAATTGCTCCAAATGAGACGATGGCTCTCCGAGCGCCGGCAGTCTGCTTGCGCGGCCGGTTGCCATTGGAAGTCAGAAGGAGGGCGATTTGTTGGGGAGATTGCTCATCCAGTTGAACCGGCTTGACTCCCGCCCCAAACAAACGTGTGTGAAATGCGGGGCCAAATTTCTCCCTCATCGCACCGGCGAAGGGGCTGAAGAACTCTGCGTGGATTGTTACCGGAGGCGCTTCGAAGCAATTTCAGGCCGCAATCCGCAGTCCCGGCATGAACAACCGCATCACTCACATCGTCTCGGAAAAACGGCCTAGCGTTCCGGCCCGGCTGATCCGGAGGGAGCGTTTAGGTTGGGCTGCTCCGCGGTGAGATAATTCTCTTCCCAAAGCCTTCTGTAGATGTGCCCCGCGATCCCTGCTGCAATGGGTCCCTGATCCGCATGGCTATGCCCGCGCATTAGGACCACGATGACAATCTTCGGATGAATCTGGTCCGCGTACGAAACGAACCATCCGATTCTTGAGGATGAATCAGAACAACTTCCGGTCTTGCCGAGGGGCTGCTCGCCCTCGTAGTCCCAACTGCGCTGCGCCGTGCCATAAAGTACTGCCGCGAGCATACCGTCGCGAATTTCCGGCAATTGCGCTTCGATATCCAATTGCCGCTTGACGCGCGGCTGAAATTCTTGGATCTCCTCCGTCGTGCGCGGGTATTGCAAGTAATACATCGTCCCGCCATTCGCGTACGTTGCGACAAGCGAGCCCAGTTCGAGTGGCGTAATCTGAATTCCCTGCCCGAAGCTGGACATGCGCGCCACGCCGCCGTACTCAGGTGGAGCGCTCGGCAATACGCCAGACTGCTCTTCAGGAATGTTGTAGCCGGCCTTTTCGCCCAGCCCCAACATGCGCGCATATTTGATTACCGTTTCAAAGCCCATGCGCCGGCCCAACTCCTCGAAGAATGCATTGTTCGAGTGGGCCATCGCCTCAGTCAGGTTCATGTAGCGACGCCGCGCCACCTGGATCATCGAGTCCTGCGTGACAGCGCCTACTTCCAGCGCCGCGAGAGCGATGACCGGTTTAATCGTCGAGCACGGAATAAAACCCTGCGAAAACGCCAACTTCTGGTTTACGACAGAAAGCACGCGGCCGTTATTCGGATCAATCGCGACGACCGATCCGTTGAAGCGTCCTAGTGCTTCGACTGCCGCGCCTCGCACAACCGGGTCGTCGTACTGAGTGACGTCGCCTTCACTTGAATCTGCATACGTGGGGACGCCCCAGCGCGAAGCGGAATGCTTCCGATTGCTCTTCTTGGTGGTTGTCGTCGTGGTTGAAACGCCGGAGGCCGCCGAGCCTGCGGGTGCGCACACCATCAGGAGCGACGCCGCGACTGCGAAAATTCGACGATGGGAACGCCACTCGCGCATGAGGGCTCTTGAGATTCTTAGACGCGCACCGTACCCGGTTGGTTGGCGCGTCCAGTTCCGCCGGTGCCTCCACTGAGCAGCGAGGACGCACCAATGCTACTCGGGAGATTTTAAGGAATTGCCCGTTGACGAGGCAAGGCGAAAACCAAACGAAATGCCGAGTCATGCGCTCGACTGGTAACAGCAGCCGTCAGCTTCGTCGGCGTCCCCGGTTTAAGGATTCCGCCGGGACCCTGTCGGCTGTCGTGCGCTAACGCGCCGGGCGTCCCTTCGCCGCACCAGCAGAGGCTGCAGCCGCGGCTGCTGCTTGCGCACCGGGCTTTTCGCTAGGCGCAGGCGGCGCGCTATTCGGTGGCGTGTGCAAGGCGAGGCCCAGTTTCTTACGCACTGCGGCCTCAACCTTTTCGCGGAGGTCTGCATTTTCCCTCAGGAACAACCGCGCATTGTCGCGGCCTTGTCCAAGCCGCTCGCCGCCGAAGGAAATCCACGTGCCACTCTTCTCGAGGACTCCCTTATCGATTCCTGTATCGATCAAATCGCCTTCTCGCGAAACGCCTTCACCGTAGAGAATGTCGAACTCCGCTTCGCGGAACGGCGCAGCCACTTTGTTCTTCACCACTTTCCCCCGCGTACGCGAACCGATCACTCGATCGCCTTCCTTGATGGATTGGATTCGTCGGATATCCAGCCGGATGGAGGAATAAAATTTCAGCGCCCGCCCGCCAGTGGTCGTCTCCGGATTGCCGAACATCACGCCGATTTTCTCGCGTATCTGATTGATGAAAATGAGGCACGTCCTTGACTTCGAAACAATCGCCGTCAGTTTGCGCAGCGCCTGCGACATCAGCCGTGCTTGCAAACCCATCTGCGGCTCGCCCATTTCGCCCTCGAGTTCCGCGCGCGGCACCAGCGCCGCCACC
>Ga0187783_10002422_pt1 | contig 13837 bp, 8 predicted proteins | sample 1015_SJ02_MP02_2_FD_132471 | JGI IMG/M metagenome (GOLD analysis project Ga0187783, IMG submission 132471) | Tropical peat soil microbial communities from peatlands in Department of Meta, Colombia - 1015_SJ02_MP02_20_MG | ecosystem: Environmental > Terrestrial > Soil > Wetlands > Peat | place...
ATCAGCCAATGCGTCGCATCGCCCCACTTCTCGGTAGGGACGAGCGCCGTGAAATCGTCTTCGACTTGGCGCGGCGTCGTGCCGAGGGTTAAGCCAAGCCGATGCGCTACGCGAAAGACGTGAGTGTCCACCGCCAGCGCCTCGGCGTGAAAGGCGGCCGCCATCACGACGCTCGCGGTCTTGCGCCCGACCCCGGCGAGCGATTCGAGCTGCTCGCGTTCGCGCGGTACGCGCCCTCCGAAATGCTCGACGATATCCCGCGCGCAGGCGATGATGTTCTTCGCCTTCATGCGAAAGAAACCGGTCGATCGGATAATCTGCTCGACGTCGGATTGGCGAGCGCGAGCGAGTTTTTCGGGGGTCGGATACTTGGCAAAGAGTGCCGGGGTCGTCATATTGACGCGAGCGTCGGTGGTTTGGGCGGAAAGAATCACCGCGATCAGCAGCTGGAATTCGTTTTCGTACTCAAGCGCCGTTACCGCGTGGGGATAGGTCTGCTCGAGAATGCTCAGCTCCTCGAGCGCGACGCGGCGCGCTAGCTTCTTGCCTGGAAATGGAATGCGCGGCACGGGGCGCTATTCTCGCAGCGCGACGTGGGTTCCGTCGAGCGTGATCAGGCCGTCGCGCTCGAGGCTGACGACGAACTCACGCACGTCCTCCAAACTGCGGCCGGAGAGCACCGGCCCGATCGAGGCGTGAAGATCGAGCAATGAGATGCGCTGGCCGGGCTCGAGATCGCGAAGCCGGTCGACGATGCGACCGCGCGCGTAGCGGGTCGTCCGTTCGAACGGAATGCGTTCCTGCGGCGTTCGTCGCTTCGGCACCGCGTTGCGCAGGCGCTCGAGCTGTACCGCGTCGACTGGAGCTGCAACGCAATCGTCGCGGAGCGGGCAGATCAGACACTTGGGTGCCCGCGCGGTGCAAATCATTGAGCCGAGATCCATCAAGGCCGAGTTCCAATCGTGCGAGCGCCCCGGCGGAATCAGCTCGCGGGCGCGTTGGTCGAGCGCTTTTGCCGCTGCGGCGCGCGGAAACTCAATTCCAAAAAAGAGGCGGTTGACGATACGGCGGACGTTGGTATCGATTGGACCGTCGTCGATATTGAAGCCGAACGCGCGAATGGCGCCGGCAGTGTACGGCCCGATGCCTGGCAACGATCGCAGTTCGCGGCGCGCCTGCGGCAAAAGACCACCATATCGCTCGACGACGGCCTTGGCAAGCCGATGCAGACGAACCGCGCGCGAGTTATATCCGAGGCCCTTCCACTGGCGCAGCACGTCGGCGGTCGAAGCGGCTGCGAGCGCTCGAAAATCGGGAAACCGTTCGACGAAGGCTTCGAACTTCGGCACGACGCGATCGACTTGCGTCTGCGCCAGCATGAACTCGCTCACGACCGTGCGATAGGGATCGCGCCGAGTGCGCCAGGGCAACGAATGGCGCCCGTGCGAGCGATACCAGCGTAAGACTGCTTTGCTCAAACGGTGCAAGCTACCTCGTCCTTCGTCCCTCGACTCCGCTCGGGATGACACTCCTGCGCTCGCCTCGGTCAGGATGACACCTCGGTCAGGATGACACCTGTTGGCGCAGGGTCGAGATTGCTTGCCCGATCCGGCGAATGCCCTCGGCGATTTCGCGCCGCGCGACGGCGGTGAGCGCGAGGCGGAAATAATGATCGCCGCCGGAGTTGGCAAAGAAGGCTTCACCAAAGAGAAATGACGCACCCAGCCGTTCCGCCGAATCGAGCAGCGCTCGTGCTCGAAGTTCGCGCGGCGTTGAGGTCCACAGGTAAAACCCGCCGGCCGGGCGGCTGACTCGTAATCCCGCCGGCCAATGGACGGCGATCGCTTCATCCGCGATGGCGCGCCGTTCGAGCAGCTCCTTGCGCAGCTGCTCGACGTGCTCGTCATAGCCATGCTCGAGATAGTCGGCGATTGCCGCCTGGACATAAAGGCTCGTCGCCATGTCGTAGGCTTGTTTGCGAAGCAGCAGCCGCTCGAGAATCGTGCGCGGTGCTGCCAGCCAGCCGACGCGCAAACTCGGCGCGATCGTCTTCGAGAAGGTCGAGATGTAGACGACGTGCTCGGGCGCGAGTGCAACCAGCGGCGATCCCGGCGGCGCGAGTGGGCCGTACGGATCGTCTTCAACGATGGGAACGCCCGCGCGCCGCGCGATCGTTGCCAACCGTTCGCGCCGGTCCGCGTTCATGATGGCGTTCGTCGGGTTATGCAGCGACGGCATCGTGTAGATGAATCGCGGCCGGCGCGTGCGCAGAACCGCCTCGACGTGATCCACACGCATTCCCTCGTCGTCCACCGCTACCGGAATCGCTCGCAGACCGTTGATCTGAAAGACTTGCAGCGCGCCGGGATAGGATGGAGATTCAACGATGATCTCGTCACCGGGCTCGGCCAAACTCTGTGCGACGATCGCGATTCCTTGCGTCGACCCGGTCAGCACGATGATGCTTGCCGGCGTGATCGTGCCGGCGCCGCGCGCATTCATGCGAGCCGCAATCGCGCTGCGTAGCGGCTCGTACCCTTCCGAATCGCCGTAGGAAAGAACGAAGCGCGGATCGCGCGCGACGCGCCCGAACGATTTCGCAAGCTCGCCGAGCGGCGAGGGCTCGTCCGGGGCGACGCCTTGCACGAATGAGATTCGGCCCGGCTCCGGCTTGGCAGCCAGTTCGCCCAGCACGTTAGGGAACTCTCCGACGCGCCACGGCGGCAGCGTAACCCACCACGGTACGCCGGCGGCACGTTCCGGCTGACCGCCGCGAAGCTGCGACACTACTCGCGAGCCCGAGCCAACGCGCTGCTCGATCAGCCCGTCGCTGACCAGCTCGCGATAGGCATGCACGATCGTGCTTCGATTTACCGCGAGCCGCTCGGCCATGGTTCGCTCGGGCGGAAGCCGGGTCGACTCCGGAAGCGTTCCCGCCAAAATCGCTTCACGCAAGTGCTCGTAGATTTGCCGGTAGAGCGGCACGATCGAATCACGATCGAGCTCGGGCATAAGGCCGGCCCATCCAATTCTCGACACTGGATGAATCCATTTCGCGGCCTCGCCTGGGGAACGCTCCCGCCTTTTGCGAAACGTGGTCGGCATGAGCACTTCGGCAGACCTCCAGTTCGACGTGGCCGTTATCGGGGCAGGTCCCGGGGGCTACCACGTCGCGATCAGGCTCGGGCAGCTGGGCAAGAAAGTCATCTGCGTGGACCGCGACGAGGTCGGCGGCGTCTGCCTCAATTGGGGCTGTATCCCAACGAAGGCGCTGTTGCACGTTGGCGAGGTCGTCCGGCACATCGAGCGCGCCGGCTCGATTGGGCTGAAAGTGCCCAAAGCCGAAGTCGAGCGCGAGTCCGTTGCAAAATTCAAGACGGACGTCGTCAATGCGAACGTCAACGGCGTCAAGACGCTTTTCAAAGCCAACGGCGTCGAGTTCATGTTGGGTGAGGCTACGTTTGAATCGCCGACTGTCGTGAGCGTTAAGCGAAAGGACGGCGCGCGGGAGCGCATCAGCGCAGCTAACGTCGTCATCGCGACCGGCTCCGCCCCAATCGACGTCAAGGCATGGCCTCGCGACGGTCAGACGATCGTCAACTCCGATGACGCCGTTCGACTCGAGCGCATCCCCAAACGGCTGCTCGTCGTCGGCGGCGGCGTGATCGGCTTGGAGTTTGCCACCGTATATGGGCGGCTCGGCGCCGAGGTTTTGGTCGTCGAGATGATGCCGCAAATTCTCACCGGCACCGATCTTGAGGTCGGCAAAACCCTTGGGCGGATATTGAAAAAGCAAGGCGTCGAAATCATGCTCAACACCAAGGTCGCGGGGATCGAGCAGAGCGGAAAGACGGCGCGCGCGACGCTCAACGGCGAAGGCACCGCAAACAAAGACGAAACTCGCGAATTCGACATGATCCTCGTCGCGGTTGGGCGCCGCCCCGTTACCGATAACCTCGGCCTTGGCGCTGCCGGCCTGAGCACCGATGAACGCGGATTCATTACCATCGATCGGCAGCAGCGCACGAGCGTGTCGAATATCTTGGCAATCGGCGACGTCACCGGCCCGCCGCTTCTCGCGCACCGCGCGATGAAGCAAGGCGTCGTCGCAGCCGAAGTGATTAACGGCGACAAATCGGCGGCCTTCGATCCGGTTGCCGTGCCGAACTGCATTTATACCGATCCCGAAGTCGCGACCGTCGGTCTCTCCGAGGAAGAGGCCAAGGCCGCCGGCTACGAGGTACGGATCGGAAAATTTCCGCTAACGGCGAGCGGGCGTGCGCGCACTATGAACGAGAGCGAAGGGCTCATCAAGCTGGTCGGCGACGCGCGCACCGATCTGCTGCTCGGCATGCATATCGTCGCGCCGCAAGCCGAATCGCTGATCGGCGAAGGCGTTATCGCCCTCGAAATGGGTGCAACCTTCGAAGACATCGGCCTCTCGGTGCATCCACACCCGACGCTCACCGAAGGAATCATGGATGCGGCCGAAGCCGCGCACGGCAAAGCCATCCACATTATCAATCCCAAGCCTAAAACTCCGGTCACTGCGTGAGCCTTCCTGGACGATGAATAGCGCGCGTCTGCTGGACTTGGGGTTGCGGCCTTACCGCGAGGTGTGGGAGCTGCAGCATCGGCTGCATGAGGCGGTGCGTGAAGGGCGCGAGCCCGATACCTGGATCGTCGCCGAGCATCTGCCGGTCATTACGCTGGGTCGTCAGGCAAAGCGCACGAACGTTTTGCTTTCGGCGGAGCAACTCGCGCGGCGCGGGATAGAGTTGGTTGAAATCGAGCGTGGCGGCGACGTGACCTACCACGGTCCCGGGCAGCTCGTCGTCTATCCGATTCGCAGGCTCCCGCGCTTTCGCGAAGTCGTGCCGCTCGTTCGCTCGCTCGAAGCCGCCGTCATTAACGTCTGCGCGCGCTTCGGCGTTCCGGGAGAGCGCTGGAGCGGACATGCCGGCGTCTGGGTCGGCCGCAACCAAATCTGCGCGGTCGGCCTTGCGATAAAACGGATGGTTTCGCTGCACGGCATCGCCCTGAACGTTTCGACCGAGCTGAGTTACGACCGCGTAATCGTGCCATGCGGCTTGCCTGAGCGCGGCATCACGTCGCTTTCGGCAGAAGCCGGCCGCGTGGTAGGAATGGACGAGGCAAAATCGGTGGCGCTGGAAGAGCTCGCGCGCACGTTCGATGTAACGTTTTCGCAGCTGGTTGAGGCGTAGCGTGGGCGTTACGATTGATTTAGTTTCAGAGAGGTTCGCGCGTTCCGCACAGGGCGACACCCGTAGAAGGAAGCCGGAGTGGTTGCGGGTTTCGTTGCCGATTGGGGAAACGTACGAAGGCGTCAAAGCCAAAGTCAACGCGCTTGGATTGCACACGGTATGTAAGGAAGCAGCGTGCCCGAACGTTGCCGAATGCTGGGGCGCGGGCACGGCAACGATCATGATCCTGGGCGACACGTGCACGCGAGGTTGCCGTTTCTGCAACGTCAAGACCGGCAATCCGCGCGGTCGGATCGATTGGCTAGAACCGTTACGCGTCGCCGAGGCGGTGCGCGATCTCGGCTGGAAGTACCTGGTTGTAACCGCCGTCGATCGCGACGACCTCGCGGACGGCGGCGCGCTGATCTTTGCCAACACGGTGCGCGCGATCCACGAACGGGTGCCAGGAACTCGAGTAGAGATCTTGAGCGGCGACTACCGCGGCGATTTGCGCGCCGTGGATATCGTGCTCGATTCGAGGCCCGACGTATTCGCGCACAATTTGGAGACGGTACGGCGGCTCACGCCGTCGGTGCGCGACAAGCGCGCCGGCTACGACCAATCGCTGGCGGTTTTGGGGCACGCGAAGCGTCGCGCGCCGGGGCGCTACACCAAGACGTCCCTGATGCTTGGTCTAGGCGAGGGCGAGCCCGAGATCGAGCAAGCAATGGACGACGCGCGAGCGGCCGGCGTCGACATCTTTACGATGGGCCAGTACCTTCAACCAAGCAAAAAACACTTGCAAGTCGTGGAGTTCGTCACTCCCGAGCGGTTCGAACGGCTGGGGGCGCTGGCGAAAACGAAGGGATTCCATCAGGTCGTATCGAGCCCGCTTTCCCGTAGCTCGTATCACGCGGAGCAGGCCTTTTAGAATCGTTCTCCGCCCGCAACCGCCCTTAGCCGTCATTAGGTTGGTAGGGCTAACGTGACGAAGGTCTTTCTCACCCGGCCGGTCCTCGCGGCGGTTTGCTCGCTCCTCATTCTCATCGCCGGCCTGGTCGTGCTACCGGCAATGGCCGTTTCCGAGTACCCGCAGATCGCGCCACCGGTCGTCGTCGTATCCGCGGTCTATACCGGCGCGAGCCCGCAGGCCGTCGAATCGCAAGTCACCACGCCGCTCGAGCAAGCGGTCAACACCGTCCAAGGCCTGCGTTACATCAGCTCGACCAGCGCCCAGGGCCTTTCGACGATCACCTGCACGTTCAATCTCGGGGTCAATCTCGACATCGCCGCCGCCGACGTCCAGAACGCGGTGCAGTCATCCCTTGGACTGCTGCCGGCTACCGTCCAACAGGTCGGAATCCAGGTGACGAAGAGCTCGAGCAACTGGGTCATGGGCATCGCGTTAACCTCCGACAATAAGGGCCTTGACGCGTTGACGATGAGCAACTACGCCCAGATCAACATCACGAACAACCTAAGCCGCGTGCCCGGCGTTTCTCAAGTCCTGATCTTCGGTCAGCGCCAGTACGCGATGCGGATCTGGATCAATCCGATCAAGCTGCAGCAGCAGGGGCTCGATGCCAGCGACGTGGTCAGCGCGCTGCAGGAACAAAACGCCGCCGTGGCCGCGGGAAGCATCGGCTCGCCGCCGGAGCCGAAAAACCAGCCGTACACGTACACGGTCAACGCGTTAACGCAACTTTCCGATCCGTCCCAGTTCGCGAACATCATTCTCAGAGCGAATCCCAACGGCGGGTACGTTAAGCTCGGCGACGTCGCTCGCATCGAGCTCGGCGCCGAAGATTACAGCACCGATTTACGCTTCGACGGCAGCAACAAGGTCGTCGGCTTGGGCGTTCAGCAGTATCCGAACGCCAACGCGATCAACGTCGAGAAGCGCGTCCTCGCGGAAATGCAGCAGCTCGCACCGGCGTTTCCGACCGGAATGCACTGGGACGTCGCATTCGACGTCACGACCTACGTCAATGAGTCGATCAAGGAGGTCGTGCTGACGCTCCTCCTCTCGATTCTGCTCGTCGTGGCCGTCATCTTCGTTTTCTTGCAGCATCCCAAATCAACGCTGATTCCGGCAGCGACGATCCCCGTGTCGCTAATCGGCACGTTCTTCATCATGCAGCTGTTCGGCTTCACGATCAACACGATCACGCTCTTCGGCTTGACGCTTGCTACCGGGCTCGTCGTCGACGACGCGATCGTCGTGATCGAGAACATTGCCCGGCATATGGAGATGAATAAGGGCAAGCAGAGCGGCATTGCCAGCGCCGCCGAGGCGATGCGCGAGGTTCAGAGTGCCGTCGTCGCCTCGTCGCTGGTCCTGCTTGCAGTATTCGTTCCCGTCGGCTTCCTCCCCGGAACGACCGGTCAAATCTACAAGCAGTTTGCGCTGACCATCGCAGCCTCAATCTCGATCTCGCTCTTCCAAGCGCTCACGCTCGCCCCGGTCTTGTCCGCGCGCCTGCTTTCGGGCGAGTATGAATCGAGAGCGGCGTTCTTCCGCGCCTTCAACGCAGGCTTCAAGCGCTTCCGCGACTGGTACGGACGCATGCTGCCCGTAATGTTCCGGCACCGCTGGCCGATCGCCGGCGTTTTCCTGGGCGCGCTGCTGCTCACGCTGCTGCTCGCTGCGAAGACTCCGCAAGGCTTCCTACCCGATGAAGACCTCGGATACTTCATCACGCTCGTCCAGGCGCCCGAAGGCACATCGCTCGAAGGCGAGCAGCGAATCGCGCGGCAGGCGGAGGCGATCATTCGGGCGCAGCCGGAGGTTCGCCATCTGTTTGACATCGGCGGGTTCGGCTTCTCGGGATCGGCGCCCAACCGAGGCATCATGTTCACGCTGCTGAAGCCCTGGGGCGATCGGAAGTCGCCGAGCTGGTGCCAGTTGATTTTCCTCTTCGCGCACCCGGCGGCATGCACGTCACACTCGGCCTTCGCAGTCGAGCAGCGGCTCAACTACGCGTTCTACACGCAGATCCCACAGGCACAGATCTTCTCATTCAATCCGCCCGCGATCAACGGCGTCGGAAACTTCAGCGGATTTCAGTTCGAGCTGGAAGACCGCGGCAACGTCGGCCTGACGAATCTGATGAACACCGCCTACGCCGTGATGGGCGCCGCAGCCAAGGATCCACGGCTGATGAACGTTTTTACGCAGTTTCGGATCGACTCGCCGCAAATCGAATCAAACATCGATCGCGATAAGGCAAAATCCATCGGCGTCTCGCTGCAGGACGTGTTCACCACGATGGAAGTCGATCTCGGCTCGCTCTACGTCAACAATTTCACGTACCTGAACAGATCGTGGCAGGTCGACGTTCAAGCCGACGCGCCGTTCCGTAACAATGTCTCCTCGCTGGGAAATCTCTACGTTCATTCCAGCAGCGCACCTGGAACGACGGTCGTACCAAACGTGATTGCGACGCCTGAACCCGGCGTTGCGGAGAGTGCCACGACGTCGACCGGAGGCGTGATGACGCCGCTTTCCTCGCTGATGCAAATCAAACAGGTTTTGGGACCGCCGATCATCACCCATTACAATCTCTACCGCAACATCGAGTTGAGCGGTGAGAATGCGCCGGGCACGAGCACCGGCGCAGCGATCCAAGCGATGCAGCAGATCGCGTCTTCGGTACTGCCGAAAGGCGTCAGCTTTGAGTGGACCGGCTTGCAGCTCGACCAGATCGCTGCGGGCCCGCTCACGGTCGAGATCTTTATCCTCGCACTTGTCTTCGTTTTCTTCGTGCTATCAGCACAGTACGAGAGCTACATCGATCCACTCATCGTGCTACTCGCCGTTCCGACGGCGCTGCTCGGCGCGCTGCTATTCATCAACCTGCGTCATCTTCCGATACCGTTTCTCTTCGACCCGACGCTCTCACAGGACGTCTACGCGCAGGTTGGATACGTCATGCTGATCGGCCTGGCGAGTAAGAGCGCGATTTTAATCGTCGAGTTCGGCAACCAGCAGTTACGCCAGGGCGCTACGATCGTGCAGGCGGCGATGCGCGCCGCGCAGACGCGGCTTCGCCCAATTCTGATGACCTCAATCGCTTTCGTGATCGCGGTCATACCGCTCGTCCTCGCCTCCGGAGCCGGCGAAGCGGCGCGCCATTCACTGGGAACCGTCGTCTTCGGCGGCATGCTCATGTCGACAGTTCTCAATCTCGGCATCACGCCGGTGCTCTACGTCATCATTAAGTCGCTCGAACTGCGCGGCGAGCGCGCAGGTCGTGACGGTCAGTCGCGCGGCGAAGTGGTGATCGAGAAGCCTGCGACGCCGGCGGTCGGCGTCTAAACTCGTGCTGTGAAAGGATTTCACCTCATTTAGCGCAACTGTCGCAAGCATAGTACGCTTGAGGAGTTGCTCGATGCTCGGACACGTAATACGCGCAGTAGCTGCCGGTGCGGCGTTTGCAATCGGCGTTAGCGCGCTTCCCGTCATAGCCGACGACGGCACCGGAGACGTTTTCCAAAAAACGACCGTCCCGGGGGCAAACGACCTGATCAAAAGCGTCATGAGCCGCCCGAAGCCGCAAAAGGAAAACACGACGGTAGCACAGGCTCCGCCGGTCAGTCAACCGCCGATTCCGGGCATGGAGCTGCCCGGCGACCGTTTTACCTACATGGTGGATTTTTCGATGGCCACGCCATCGGGCAACATTGGGTCGTACGGAAAGCAAGGCTGGTTGATGGGCGGCATGGACGGATTGCTCGCTTACAAATTCAACTGGTCGACGAAGCTCGTCGCAAGTCTGTTCCAGCTTCAGCACTGGCCGTACGGTTTCAATAGCGGGCTCGTACCGGTTTATTTAGCCGGCTTCGTCAACCCGGTTGGATGCGCGGACTTGAGCGGAGGCAACGCTTGCGGTCCCGGTGCCGGGCGCAACATCAACGTGCGCACCAAGGACACGTTCGGCGTCTTCATGCTCCAGAAGATGATTCTCATCAAGTCCGACTACATTCCGGGTCCGGGCGCGATACCGATCGTCGTTTCGCCAACTTACGTCGCTCGCGGCGGCCAGATTGGCTACACGCCGAACAACAACGACGTCGTTCCATTTACCTATAACCTGCCGAATGGGCCGGTTGAAAACATTGCCGCGCGCACCGCGCAGTATTACGCGGTCGCCTTTACGCTGCCGATCCTCAAGACTCCGAAGATGTTCGGCACGTTCACGATCGCTCCGCAGTGGCTCGTCCATACCGCCGGGGCTAACACCGGCAATTCGATGCAGGTCCCGCAGGTGCTCTATCTCGAGTATACGCCGGTGCGCGGAACGACGCTCTTCTTCGAGCCGCAGAGCGCGCGCGATTATCTTCCGACCGATCCCTATCCCGAGCACCTCATCGCTTATTTCCTCGGCGTCTCGCAGCGCTTCACCAAGTATACGTTCGTTCAGGTCGTGCTCAACAGCGGCGGCCCGACCAATCTCGGCCCCGACGGCGTCGTCGGCATCAAATGTATAACCGTCCAGCAAGCGCTCACCAATGCTTGCGGGCTTGCAATCGGCGGGCTCAAGGCAACGCAGCTGCAGCTGCAATTCGGCTTGGGCTCACCCAACGTCTTCCCGTTATAACTTCAGAGGCTGGCATGAATACTTCGTGCGTACAAAAATCGATCGCTTTAATCGTGCTTGGAGCGCTTGTCGCCTGCAGCAGCGGTAGCGGCGGCAACAGCTCCGGCCCAGCACAGATCTTGCCGGCGCACCGGGCGATGCCGGCCCAGTCGGCACTCTCGAAGATCGTCGGCGTCGGCGATAGTCTGACGGCCGGCTATCAATCCGATGGATTCCTTGGAGAGACCGGCGTACGCAATCCCTTCTATACCGGATACTTTCGGCAGATTCCGCCCAACCAGGAAAACGGATGGTGGGCGCTGCTCGAGGAACAAGCCTCGGGATTGTCGCTGGAAGACGCAATCGCTCAAGTGTACGATCCGTCGACGAGTCCGTTGCCGCTGATTCGCGGTCCCGGCCTCGACAATCAGATCATACCGACAAACAATATTTACGACCCGATCGGGCAGTTCAAGGGCACCGACCCCTGCACGTTCGATGGGAGCTTTAACCAAGCAGGATTCGGATTGCGCACGTCGGCGCGCGTTCGGTTGAATCCCAACGCTTCGACCATTCGCGATTTCGGCATTCCCGGTATCACGCTCCACGAAGCAAACGCGATCCATCAGCCGCCGACCGACACCTGCAGCCCTTTGCCGGGGATACCCGGATTATTGAACGACGTCGTCTCCGAGGAGAGCGGCACGTTTTGGCCGGTCCTGCGTAATTTCGCATACCTCGGCGGCAATTTGACCGAAGTCACTGCCGCAGCTTCGGTCCATCCGACGCTCGCGACGGTGTGGCTTGGTGCAAACGATGTCCTGAAATACATGGGCAGCGGGGGACGCTTCGTCGGCGGCGACAGGACACCGGGTCAAGTCGAAACCGACTTGCGATCCACGGTCTCGACCCTCGAGCAGGCCGGCGCTCACGTCGTCCTGGCGAACCTGCCCAACGTGCTCTATGCCGGGTACTTTCAGCGCGTCACCGTGCCGAAGAGCCCGAAAGACTGCGCGCTCGCAAGTTATGCGACGTGTGTTTTGAAACTGGCCTCAATCGAGGGGTTCGTACCGCAGATCGCGCACGAATATGGTCTCGGCACGCCAAACGGCTGCATTCCAACGTCGCTGACGAAGCCGTGCGGCTACCTCACTCTGCCGGCCCTCTTTTTGATCATCCAATACTATGACGCTTATGGCCAACTGCCGAACTTGGACTGCGCGCAACCCGCGCCAAACTGCAAGGCGGTTCCGGGCAGCGGCCTGGGCGCCAACTATATCACGCCGCAGTTTGCCGCAGAGGTGCAGGCGCTCAACAACGCGGTAAACCAAGGGATAGACAACACCGCAACCGCTATGAGCCTACCGCTGGTCGACGTCTACACGATCTTCAACGGACTCGCCAGCGCCGATCCGTCAAATCCGTACTTTCGCCTCGCGGCGTCGATCCAACCGGGAGTTTGCTGCTATATCGGCTACCTTGCCGGCATCTTCAGCTTCGACGGCATTCATCCATCGAACACGGGCTATGGGCTGGTTGCCTACGAATTCATCGCCACGATCAACAAGGCGTATGGGACGCATATCCCTCAAGTCGATTACGTCGCCGCTTATAACGGAACGCGCTGTAACGTCCAGAGGTACTGCTTCCCGGATCCCTACGCGCCGCATCCGTAATCGCAAATAGAATGCTGACCTGGCTGCGCGAGCTCGCAGCCACGGTCGGAACATTCGACCGCTCGGCGCTCGAGCCGGGATACGCGCTGCGCTGCACGATCGGCGTCGCGATCCCTCTTCTCATCGCGGCGTTCTTGCGACAACCAGCGCTCGGCGCTCCCGCCGCAATCGGCGCGTTCATCACCGGGTTTACGTCGCTGCAGGGGATCTACCGGACGCGCCTGACGGCGATCCTAGCCGCTGCGTTGGGAATGTGCGCCACCAGCTTCGTCGGCGCACTCGCGGCGCATTCCACGCCCGGCGTCATTGCGGCAAGCGCAGTGGCAGGTTACCTTTGCGCCTCAATCGGGCAACTGGGGCAGACGGCGGCGACCGTCGCGCTCAACTCGTTCGTGGCGTTCGTGCTCTTCTCAAGCCAGCCGCTGGCGCCGGTCGCCGCGGCGCAAGAGTCTGCGCTAGTGCTGGGCGGTGGTCTAATTCAAGCACTCCTGTTATTGGCCGCCTGGCCTTTCGCATGGAGTGCGATCGAACGCACCGCCCTCGCCGACGCGTATCGCAAGCTCGCGGGGTACGCGCGGGAGATCGCGCAAGGTTCGGCCACCCTTCCGCCGATCACACCGCTTGCGACGGCGCGGCGAGTGCTTTCAGACCCGCAACCATTTGCCGGCGCCGGCGAGCTGGCGCGCCTTCGCCGCCTGCTCGAAGACGCGGAAATCATTCGAAGACGCCTCGGGGCGCTAGCCGCCGTTACCGGGTGGCAAGAATCGGAGATCAACGCCTTCGCAGACGCGGTCGCCGAGCAGCTAGAGGCTATCGCTGAGATCCTGAGCGGCGCGCGGCGCGAGATCGGTCTGTTCGAGCGATCTGTAATCAGCAGTACGCTCGGCGCAGCCGGTGCGTCGGATCTGGCCATGCACGTGCGCGATGCGGCTGAAGCGGCAATGATACTGTCGACTGGTCGTCTTCCAACTTTTCAGCTGCTCTCAACGGCTCGCCTCGGCCCCTACGTGCGCAATCGTATCGACTGGCGTGGCCGGGACTCGTTGCGCTTCGCTCTGGTCGCCGGCGTTGCGATGGCGCTCGGCCGTCATTTCGCTGCGGATCGCGGCTACTGGATTCCGCTCACGGCAGCCCTCGTCCTCAAACCGGACTTCCAAACGACTTTTGTCCGCGGCTTCGCACGCATCGGCGGCACGTTGGTCGGCGCCGTTATCGCAAGCCTCGTCATCGCGCTGGTGCGCGGACACGCCGCCGCGCAAATCGGCGGAATCGTGGTTGCGGCAGCGGCGGCGTACCTTACTTTCAATCCTAGCTACGCCATCTTCACGGTCGCGATCACGTCGTTCGTCGTCATGGTCCTGACGATGCGCGGCCTTCC
>Ga0187783_10002423_pt1 | contig 13836 bp, 12 predicted proteins | sample 1015_SJ02_MP02_2_FD_132471 | JGI IMG/M metagenome (GOLD analysis project Ga0187783, IMG submission 132471) | Tropical peat soil microbial communities from peatlands in Department of Meta, Colombia - 1015_SJ02_MP02_20_MG | ecosystem: Environmental > Terrestrial > Soil > Wetlands > Peat | place...
AGGGGCCCCGCGGTGCCGGGTTCGGGGTCCATCTCCGCCCTACGTTAGTTCGCGCCTCCGTCCCGGACAGTAACCTTGGGTGAGGGAGACCGAGTTGCTGAAGGTTAGAAACGCAAGCGTGTTGATGGTGCTCGCCGGTGCCGGCATCGCAGTGGCAGCAGTGCCGGGGCTGAGCGCGGTAGTCAACGCGGCATCGGTGCCACCCACTATCGTGCCCAGTTCCTGTACCGTGCCGCACCACCCCGGCCCGGGCTACAACGCGTCGATCACGAACCAGCAAAACGGTCAGAGGATCTGCATCGGCCTTGGTGAAAAGCTCCTCGTGATCCTCGTTGCTCCTTCGCTCAAGGGCCCGGATTGGCGCCAGATCACCGCCGCGCCTCCCGGTACGTTGCAGGTGGCTCCTCTGAGGCTGATGTTGCCCCGCGGCATGACAGCCACAAACTTCCTGGCCGTGCGCAAGGGCGTGGCCGAGGTCACATCTGAGAGACCCGTGTGTGGCCCCGCGGCGCCTGGCGGGGCCAGCTGTGACGCCATCGCGCTATGGAGGGCGACGATCATGGTCCAGGGACAGTTCAAGCCCTCATAGCGGCGCTGGTCCCAGCCCCAGGTGGCCGGCTCCACTGAAGAAGTGCCGGGCGACAACTCGCGAGGGAGGCGGGCCTAGGCGGCAGACGGTACCCGGTGGTCGGCACTGCGAAGCAACTCTTCGGGGATATCTGCACAAGTAAGCCGACGGTCGGGAACTGCAGTCCCGTGGTCGACGACGACCAGGTCGACGGTACCCGTGGCGCTGTGCTGCACGGCGTACCTGGCCGCGGCCCGGCCGCTCGCAACGGCCTCCAGCGTCTGCGCCGAAACAGGGGCGCACAGCCAAGCCAGATGGTCTCGGTCCTCGTCGACCCTGACGATCAGCCATTGGCGTGCGTTCCAGTCACGGGCGCAACAAAGGCTGGGACTGTCGTCCCGGGCCAGGACCTGCTCGACGAACAGCTCGACCTCGGACCCATAAAAGGTCAGCATCAGGGCTCCTCCATCTTTAGCTCGGCATCCTCTTCACACCCGCTTCTTTACCGGAGGCAGCCCGGGCGCGATCGAGACATCCAAGTTGCCGAGTGTTCGCCCTTTTCCGGGAGGAGCTAGGTGGGGGGAGCCTCAACCAGTCATCGGTAGCCCGACGCGATGCCCCGACGCCATCGATAGCAGGCCTGCTTCGAGGATCTCCTGGGTGTCGAGGGAGACATCGAGTGACGTCAGGCCTTGGAAGGGCTGGTCGTGGAGCAGGCAATAAGTGAAGTAGTCCGGTCCGGAACCGAAGTGGGGAGGGAGGGGGCCGGCGGTGATGACCTCGACCTCACTGGACGCCAGCTGGCCGGGAGAGGCAGTTCCCCAGCGGATCTCGTACGGCGTCGTGACTGCGATCGTCCCCGCTTCCCCGTAGAACATCGTCGGCAACCGCACGGGCAGCGCGGGCTGGGCCCATGTGCCTTCGGCCACAGAGTGCCCATGCGGGTAACCGAGGACCATAATGGCGCTGTCTTCGACCTCGTACCCGCCTTTACCGTAGTGGCCTCCGCGGGCGAGCACATCGTCAGGCTGGCCCATAAACCACCTGGAAATTGCCGCCCCGTAGCAGCAAAAATCGACGGCCGCCCCACCGCCGTTGGCCTCACGGTCGATCAGCCACCCCCACCCGACGCGGGCCGCGGGCCCCTGGGCCGCAAAATCAGCAGGAGGCCCACCGTGGCCTTCCCGGTGGTACATCCCGAGGAGCCGTCCCACGCGCCCCTCGTCGGCCAATCGCTTGGCGGTATGGATGGCTGGTTGCCAACACGTTTTCCAATTGACCATAAGGCGAATGCCGTGGCGCTCCGCTGCGCCAGCCATCTCTCTCGCCAGGGCCAGGTCGGCGGCGAGTGGCTTCTCCGTCATGATGTGGATGCCCCGCTCGGCGGCCTCCATCGCGACTTCAGCCGATCGTCGGTTGTCTGCGCAGGTGACGATGGCCTGCGGCCTGGCTCTCTCGTACAGTTCGTCAGCGTGGGAGAAGAAAGCGAGGTCGGGGTGGAGGCGGGCGTAATAATTGCGGAGCTCGTCACCCGGGATGCAGACGCCGACTACCTCGGCCGTCGGGCTTACAAGGGCGGCGGCCAGCACCCCAGGGAAGTGGACGTGCTCACCACCGATGAACGCCAGGCGCACGGTCGCCGGGGTCACCTTACCGGGCTAGCCTCAACGCTCATCACAGAACTTGGTCGCAAACGTGGGCCGTCCGGAACAGGCTTTTTACGGGCTCCGTGAGGCTGTCGTAGACGCTCCTGGACATGGGGAGCATGTCCGGCCGGTACCACGAGCGGCTGAAAACCATTGCCAGCATCGACCTTTTTTCCGTCGTCCGGTTCGGGGTCCCCCGGTGCCAGAGCCGAGTGTCGCGGATGAGGAAGGACCCGGCCGGCATGGTCAGGGCCATTGGCCCGAGGGACTCGGCGAAAAGTTGGTCCAGCCCTTGCCGAGCCTCCTGGCCTCCCCGCGCACCCTCTTTGGGGATAACCCCGTTGTCGGGCACGAGGTGCGTCCCTTGTGGCCACATTTCGAGCGGGCCGTTGTCCAACCCGAAATCCACCAACGGGATATCGAGCACGTAATTGACGGGGGGAAGCGTAATGGCCAGCCCCGGGAACAGGGGGCGCACATCAGGATGAACAGGCTGGTATTCCGAGCCTGGCAGCGCCGTGTCCGAGGCGTAATAAGTACAAACTACGTCTCCGTCGAGCAGCTCTCCCAACAAGGACAGGACGAGCGGGTCGGCCACTACGTCCGCGTCGAGGAAGGGGCTTTCGAGTGGGATCCAAACGTTGTACCGGTTTGCGCCACTGGGGTGCACTACGTGGGGGTCGCCATTGGCCAACGACTTGGCAAAGTAGTCGTCGAACGCGTTGCGGACCGCAAACACGCGTTCTTCTGACAATACCCTTTCGAGTACCGTAAACCCCGCCACTTTCAATTCTCGCACCAATCGTTGACGGTTGTTTGTGCCCGCTTGGGTTCGCATCGGACTTGTCCCTTTCACTGGGTCCAGTAGGTTATCGAACTGAGCTCACCGGGCGAGCCCGTCGGCCTGCCCTGGTGGCGGCGCGGGCAAATGGCTCAGCTGAAAGCCAATAGCGGTGCCGACCAGACGGTCGGACTGGTATAGGAGCATGCGCCCAAGGTTGACGCGGACAACGCCCGCGTGGCCAGTCCCCGCCGCGACGTAAGCCCGTAGCGTCCCTAGAGGCGTGGTCACGAGCACCTCGTCGAAGTGCCCCCGAGACAATGTCCGCACGACGTTGCCTTCGAGGAAAACCTGGCCCGTCCCGGGGTACGTAACGTCGGTCAAGAACACCTCTTCTGGGCGTACGGCTACTTCGACAGGCCCATCCACGAGGCCGATAGCGGGCCCATCGGGGCCCGACCGGGCCGACGATGGAGTAGCCGGTAGCGAAATGGTGGACATGTTGTTCGTCCCCCACGTCAAGCTGAGGAGCGCCCGCTGCACGGTGCCGGCCATCACGTTGAGCCGGCCCACGAAGCCGGCCACGAAGGCCGTGGCCGGGTCTCGGTAGACGGTGGCCGGTGGGTCGACCTGGTCCAGGCGGCCCTCGCTCATCACCGCCACCCTGTGGGCGATGGAGAGCGCCTCGTCCTGGTCGTGGGTGACAAAGATCATGGTGACGCCCGTACGCTGCTGCAGCTCGACTAGCTCCTCGCGCACCCGCAGGCGCAGTTGCGCGTCGAGGTTGGACAGTGGCTCGTCCATCAACAGCACCGCGGGTTCCAGGACCATGGCCCGGGCCAACGCCACCCGCTGCTGTTCGCCCCCTGAAAGCCCACCGGGAAGGCGGGTGGCGTGAGGGCCAAGGCCGACGAGCCTGAGGGCCTCGTACGCCCGCTCGTTGGCGGCCGACTTGCTCATGCCGCGGGCGCGGAGCCCAAAAGTGATGTTGCGCAAAACGGTCATGTGCGGCCACAAGGCGTAGTTCTGGAAAACCATCGCCGTCGGCCTGTGCTGTGCCCCGAACTCGGTCATGTCCTTGCCCCCGATGAAGACGCGCCCGGAGTCAGGCTGCATGAAACCGGCGATCATGCGCAGGGTCGTCGTCTTACCGCACCCCGAGGGGCCGAGGATGCAAAGCAGCTCGCCTGGCGGCACCTGGAGGTCCAACCCGTCCACTACGCTCCTGCCGCCGAGCACCTTGCCGACGGACCGCAGCTCCAGCGAAAGCGCAGCCGTGCCCTCCGGCCCGCGGCCAGGAGTGGCCTGCCCAGGAGTGGCCCAGCCAGTGGCCCCGTCGGTGGTGGCCCCGTCGGTGGTGGCCCCGTCAGTAGTGGCGCCGTCAGCGGTGGTGCCGTCGGGCGCTGCACCGAGCATCCCGGAGCCGGCCGGCGCCGTCGTCACCGGAGCCGGTACCCTTCGGCCAAAGTGCTGGAAAATACGTGCTTGCGGACCAGGGCCAGGAGCACGAGCGACGGGATCGTGAGGAGGATGGCGAAAACAGCCGTGGCCGGTCCCGGGTAGTCCGAGACGAGCGAGTACATCTGCACTGGCATGGTCACGTAGTTAGGCACACCGACAAGAAAGGTGCCTTGAGCCTCGTCGAACGAGGCCAAAAAAGCGAGGATCAACGCCACCACAATGCCGGGGCTGGCCAAGGGGAAGGTGACGCGGAAGAAAGTGCGCCACGGTCCCGCCCCGGCGTCACGCGCCGCCTCTTCGAGCGACGGCGGTACAGAGGCGAAGGCGGCCGCCGGTATCCACGTCATTATCACCAGGGTGTTGAGGAGCTGGATGATGACCACACCCATAAACGTCCCCATGAGGTTCAGCGCGTAAAGGACGCTAGCCATAGCGATGTAGAGGCCCATCTTCGGGAAAGCATTGGTGGCGAAAAGCGTCATCATCATGGCCCGCTTGCCCAGAAATTCGCGGCGGGCGAAGACATATGCTGCCGGCAGGCACACGACCGCCGAAATGACCATAACAGTCGGGGCGAATATAAAGCTCCACATGACTGCGGTAGAAAGATCCCCGCCACTGAAAACGGTCTTCCACCACGAAAGCGTCCAGACCGAGGGAAAGGCACTCGGGAAGAACCAATAGTCGGCGAAGGCCCACAGCACCAGCATCCCGAGCGGTGCCAAGATAAACAGGCCCAGCCCGACGAGCAGCAGGCCCGAAGCACCTGTCCCCGCGACGCGGGAAGGGCGCCAGTGCCGCCGGGCCGCTACGCCCGGCTCGTGCGCCGTGGCCGGCCCGGCCCCGCCGACCTGGGCCGACGGCCCCCTCAGGCCCAACTCCCCAGTGCCCACGTCCGCAGTGCCCACGCCGGCAGTGCCCACGCCGGCAGCGGCGCTCATTTTGCCCCACTTTGGGCGCTCACCCGGCGGCGCTCCGAGCGGCTCGCCCAAACGTAAAAGCCACTCAGGGCCAGGGCAGCCAGGAACACGAGCACCGCCATTACTTCTGCCTGCTGCGGCTGGCCGTAGGACTGGTAGTAGTCGGTCATGGCCACGCCCAGCATTTGGGGTGCGTTGGGCCCCATCAGGTCGGGGATCGTGAAGTTCCCGAGCGTCCCAATGGCGGTGAAAGTCACGATGATGATGATCGGCAACCGGCACAGCGGCAGGATGACGGACCAGACCACTCGCGGCCAGGAGGCGCCCACGTCCCGAGCGGCCTCGATCAGCACGTCGGAGACCCCGTGCATGCTGGAGGCGAGCAGGATCACCGCGAAGGGGATGTTGGTGCAGACGAGCCCGAGCACAACTCCCATCGAGGTGAACCCCGGCACCCATGAGCTCGGCAGCCCGAGGGCGTGGAGTATGCCGGCCAGTTTGCCGTTTTGCTGCCAGAACGTGACGAGGGCATAAGACGCGATAACCGTGGGGATGAACATCGGGACTACGTAGACCGTCGAAACCAGCCGGCCCACACGCCCTTTCGAAAAACGGACGAACAAGGCCAGGACCACCGACAGGGCGACCAGCGCGGCAGTTGATACGACCGTGACCCAGAAGGTCACCCAGAGGTCCGAGCGCAGCTCTTTACTGTCTATGAAGTTGCGGTAAGCACCCAGCGTGAAACCGTGTTTGGCTACCACCTGGTGCTGCGCCACCCGAGCGATGGTCTCGTTGAGCCCGCCCGTCTTGCCCAGCGTGTACAAAACCGCCAGCGCCACCGGCAGGCCGATGAACACGATGGTGATCAGGACCGGGACAAACCCGACGCCCACGGGCACGACGTGGCCGGCGAGGCGGACGTAACGTCGCCTCGCCGGCTGGCCGGCATCTGTTGGTGACTGGTCTCGATAAAATTCTTTTGCCCTTGGCAATTGTGGACGAGCCGCTCAGGATGCGGCTACGGTGCTTTGCCATTTCTGTGCGAGGTCATCTGTGTACTGGGCGTCCCAGGCCGGCGCGTACGTCTTGGCGATGGGGCCGAACTCCTGTAGCACGGGCTCGGGGGCGTACTTCCACTCCACGCCGGGGTAGCCCTTCATGTACTTGGCTACCAGCTCCTGCTCGGCGGGTGAGAGCATGTAGTTGATAAAGGTGAAGGCGGCTTGCTGGTTTGGCGAGCCCTTGATGACCATGAGGTCGGCAGGCCCACCGGGCATCGGCGGGTTTAGCTGAGCCAGCTTGACGGTGGGCGGCAGCTGGTGGACGCCGAGGGCGGACGTCGCCTGGTCAGACCAGACTGGCGCGGCCCATATCGAACCGTTGGCCAGCAGGTCGAGGGTAGCGGTGTTCCCGTCCGGGTAAAACCCGTGGTTGTAGATATCGGTCTTTAGAGATGCGAGGGTCTTCAGGCCGTTGGACCAGTCAGACTCCAGGCCCGGTTTGTAGCCGTTCTCGAAGATGCTCTCCTGGGGGGCCGGGATGCCGGTATTGACCACCGCCTGCACGAAACCCTCGCCCGAGCCGCCGCTGGCAGGGGTGTTGTAGGTGAACTTGCCCGGGTTCGCCTGGATCCAGCTCAGCAGGCTGCTGAGGCTGGTGGGGGGCGATTTCACGAACTGAGAGTTATAGGCCAGGACCACCGAAGAACCCCGGAAAGGTATGGCCTCGTAATTGGTCGCCGCTAGCAAGCTGGGGTCGACCTCACTCATAAGGGGCACTTCGGCCGCGGTGATCTTGACCCCGGCGTTCTGCTCGATCAGTTGCGGGAGGATGCTCGAGTCGCTGATATTGACCGGGGGAGCGGCATTGGCGTGCTGGGCGGCAATGATCCGGTCGTACAGGGCCTGGTCATCCCCGGAAGTGGACGAAGCGATGATCTTTATATGGATGTTGGGGTACACCTTTTCAAACTGCGGGACCCAAACGTTTTGATAGGGGAGGAGGTTGGTCCCGGCGATGGGGCCGTTCAAGTCGGTGTTGATGGTGATGGTCACAGGCGGGGCACTGGCCGGGTACCCGGTCGCCGTTGAGCTCGCCGCGGTGGTTGTCGGCGAAGCCGAAGACGACGTGATATCCAGGGCAACCAGGCCAGATGTTGCACACGATGTAGCGGTAGCCACTCCGAGCACCACCCCTAGCAGACTGCGGGGTGTCGACAAGCGCCGATGAGAGGTCGACGAGGTAGGCACGAGGTTTCCTTTCGCTGGCGGGTTGGGACAAGTTGTTCGCGGTTCGCATTGGGGAACAATTTGGGGAAACAAAAGCCGGAAACCTGGCCGCCCGAGAGATGCTCCCGTACCCGGACGCTATGAAGGCGACTTGAACTTTCGTTGAAGCACGGCGGGGCGCAGGGTTACAACAAGACGAATATTGGGCTTGATCTCCGTCCTGCTGTCGGACCACTCACGTGTTTTCATGGAGCGAGAGTGTTCCTCGGGTGTTGATCCGTCGGTTGCCGACGCTCCCCGGGGCGGGCCCTGGCCTGTACCCTCGCCGGTGCCTGGCCGGTACGGCGGCTGGTGGCCGGTGGAGGACCGATGAATCTTGCCCATTGCGGGCGTCGGTAAGGGTGAGAGTGCACGAGACTGCGGAGTACAAGCACATAAAGGAACCAAAGGAGGAAAGGAATGCCTTCTCGTGAAAGTGCCCCTATTGGGGCTCCCTGCTGGGTTGACCTGTTCACCTCGGACGTCGAGGGCAGCCGTAAGTTTTATAGCGAGCTGTTCGGGTGGACGGCCGAGGCGCCGAGCCCCGAGTTCGGCGGCTACTTCATCTTCACCCGCCATGGCGTCCCGGTCGCAGGCGGGATGGGCGACATGGGCGACATCAAGGCCACCAACACGTGGAGCATATATTTGGCCACGGACGACCTAGCCAAGACTCTCGAGGTGGCCGAAGCCGAAGGCGCTCAGATAATAAGCCCGACAATGGCCGTGGCCGACCTGGGCAGCCAGGCCATCCTCAACGACCCGACAGGTGCTCATCTCGGGGTCTGGCAGCCGGCGACATTCCCGGGTTTCACAGTCCTCGGCGAGGACGGCACGCCGGCTTGGTTCGAGCTGCACACTCGGGACTTCGACAAGGCCGTTGCCTTCTATCGCTCCGCGTTCCGATGGGACACCCAGAACGTCAGTGACACCGACGATTTCCGCTACACGGTGATGCGTAACCCGAGTGGGGATGGGGAGCTGGCAGGCATCATGGACGCGGCGGGCTTTCTCCCTGAGGGTGTCCCGGCCCACTGGTCGGTGTACTGGCACGTCGACAACACCGCCGCCATCGTGGCCAAAGTCAAGGCCCTGGGTGGCTCGGTGGTGATGGACGTACAGGACACGCCCTACGGGCGCCTGGCCACCGTAAAGGACCCAGCCGGGGCGGAGTTCAAGTTGCGTACGCCGCCCGGTGGGCAAAGGTCATAAAGCGGGATGCGTGGCCCCTGCCGAGCCAGCCGCAAGTCAGTGACTGCCGGGCCGTGATATCCAGGCGCTGACGTTCCCCGGGGGCGGCCCAGTGGTTCACCCGTGACCGTCCCTGGGGCCTGGCACTCATAACGCTGCACTCATAATGCGGCACTCATAACTGGCAGCCCATTGCCGGCCGGCGTTGCCTCGTCCGCCGAGGCGAACCCGTCGCCGGCAACACGGACTGCTAACGAGCTTTGGCCCAGGCGAGGAGGTCCTCGAGAGGCTTGGTATTTACGATCGACGAGGGCGGTACCCCCGCCTCGACCGCTTGCTCGCACCCCAGGCGGATCCAGGACAATTGCCCCGGGGCGTGTGCGTCAGAGTCGATAGAGAACTGACAGCCCGCCGTGGCGGCGACGCGCAAGAGGTCTTCGGGCGGGTCGCGGCGATCGGGGCGGGAGTTGATCTCTACCGCCGTACCGCTTCTTTGGCAGGCGGCGAATACAGCCTCGTGGTCGAAGGTCGACTGTGGGCGTCCCCGGCCAATGATCCTCCGCCCGGTGCAGTGCCCGAGGATATCCACATGCGGGTTCTCGACGGCTATGGTCATACGGGTTGTCATTTCGGCCGCCTCCATGCGCAACTTCGAATGCACACTGGCGACCACGACATCGAGCGCGGCAAGCAGGTCCTCTTCCTGGTCGAGCAGGCCGTCGTCGAGTATGTCGACTTCGATGCCGGTGAGCAGGCGGAAGGGCGCCAGGGACTCGTTCAGCTCCGCCACCACGTCCAACTGACGGCGTAATTCGTCGGCACTGAGGCCATTGGCGACGGTCAAGCGTGGGCTGTGATCGGTCAGGACCAGGTAGTCTCGCCCGAGCTCTGCCGCGGCACGGGCCATTTCCTCTATCGAGCTGCCGCCGTCCGACCAATCGGAATGGCTGTGGCAGTCGCCTCGCAAGGCCTCAAAAAGCACCCTCGCCGGGCTGGCCGGCAAGGTCTGCGCCTCGTCTTCCAGCGCTTGCAGGTAGGCGGGGACCGACCCGGCGAGCGCCTCGGCGATAACGGCCGCAGTGCTCTTGCCGACGCCGGGGAGACTTTCCAGGCGGCGCTGTTCGTCGAGCCGCCTCAGTTCCGCCGCCGGGGTGGCGTCCACGACCGTCGCCGCACGGCGGAAGGCCCGCGCTTTGTAGCTGTCGGCGCCCTCCGCCTCCAGCAGGTACGCGATCCGGCGCAGGGCCTCAGCGGGGCTCATCCTGTCAACCTTATGTAGCCGGTGGCTCGACCAACTCGAGGGCGGCTCGTGCCCGGGATAGCTGGTCGTGGGCCGCCTGCAGCTTGTCGTAGCTCCCGTCCCGAGCTTTTTCCGCTTGGCGCAGCTCCTGGCTGGCTGCGTCCTCGAGGGCTCGCAGTTCTCGAAGCTGGCGTTCGAGCCCGATGACCTGATGGTGGGCTCGGTCCACCTCTGCGCGCAGTGCATCGACGCGGTGCCGGTGCTCCTTTGCGTCCCGCTCGGCATCCTCCGCAGTCGTCTCGGCCCTACGTAAGGCCTTTTCCGCTTCGGCACGGGGCGCGTCGTCGGGCGCCCGAGAGCCGGCCTCGTGCCTCTTGGCCCCGGGTTGGGCCGGAACTGGGGCCGAGGCGGACTGAGGGACGGTGGGCGGTTCACCGGGGGGAGCCTGGGCGGCGGAGACCAGGTCAGACAGCCCGAGCCCGGAATAGCGCAGGCCCGTCGTTAGCCGCCCCGACCGGAGGGCTCCGGCCGCGGCGTCGTCAGCGAGGGCGGCCTCCAGTGTCGTCTCGAGCTCCAGCGCGGCGGCCTCGCTCACGGGTTGGCTGAGATCACGGGCCAGCTCGCGGGCTTCGTGGCGCAGGTTGGCGACGACCTTGTGGCGCTCCTGCGACAACCGGCGCAGCTCGTCGACCGCCAGCCCCGCCTGTGCCCGACGCAGCTCATCCCCCAGTTCGAGCAGGTGCCCGATCTCGTCCCGGCGTTCGCGTACCAACAAGTTGGCCAGCCACGCGCCTGTAGTCGGTTTCTTCAGGCCTTTGATCTCCGCGGCCAACTGCCGGTCCCCCGCCCGGCGGGCCGCCGCCGCCCGGGCGTCGCGTACGGCGGTGAACTGGGCCGGGACCAGCCCATAAAGCTCGTCCGCGACAGTGCTCAGGTCTGGGCCGCCCGGGATTGGGCCGCCCGGGACTGGACCGCTCGGGATTGGGTCGTCGGGAGCGGAGCCACCGACTGTGGGGGCTTTGGTCACGCCGGGGGACCAGGCACGGCTACCAGAGCGTGTACCCCCCGTCAGCCACCACCGTTTCGCCCACCATAAACCGGGCTGCGTCTGACGCCAGGAACAAAACGACGTCGGCGATCTCCTCAGGGGTGCCCATGCGGCTGAGGGGCGTCCCCCCAAGCCAGTAATCCCGCATGGCATCAGTGCCCACCCAGGACCTCGTGAGGCTGGTAGTGATGTAGCCCGGGGCAACCGCGTTGACGCGAACTCCGTACGGTGCCCACTCTGCGCCGAGCGACTTGGTCAGCATAATGACGCCCGCCTTGGAGACGTTGTAGGCGGACTGAGGTTGAGGTCGGTTGACAATTAGGCCCGACATCGAAGCAATATTTACGATTGTGCCTGACCGGGACTCGATCATTCGGGCACCGAACACCTGACTGCAGTAGAACACGCCCGACAAGTTGACCTGGAGCATCCTGTCCCAGTCAGGCACGGTCATCGCCTCGGCGGGGGCGTTGTGGGCGATGCCGGCATTGTTTATGAGTGTGTCGGCCTGTCCCCACTCCTGCTCCAACCTGTCCCTGGCCGAAACGACCTGCTCGTACGAGGAGACATCGCACACCACACCAATTGTCTTTGTGCCCCATTCGCGCTCCAGTTCGGCCGCGGCCGCCTCGAGGCTGCTTTTTTCGAGGTCCAGTAGCGCAATGGACGCACCGGTGCCGGCCGCTGCCTGTGCGATGGCATTGCCGATACCACGGGCTCCGCCCGTAACTACAACTTTGCGCCCGTCCAACCGAAAACGTTCGCTGATCTGGCTCACTTCCCGCTCCTCTCGACAGGCACAAGGGTGGTCTTCACCTGTAGTGCCGGCGTCGCCAACACTCGGTCGGCATTATATTTTTGCCGTTCCGGAACGCGCACCTTCAGGGGCGCTTATGTGGCCCATCGGTCTGGCAATTCCCAATTCGAGCCTCTTTTGTTGGCTACTTACCCGACGCTGTTAGCGTTCTCGCATGACGCCCGGTCGGGACCGCACCGGTACGGCCAGGGTCGGTGTGGATGTTGGTGGTACTTTTACCGATCTCGTCGTCGTGGACGACGGGCACATCCGCGTCGCGAAAGTGCCGTCCACCCCGACTGACCAGTCGGAGGGGGTGATGGCCGCTCTCGGCAAGGCGGCCGTGCCATCGACTAGCGCCGAGGCGGTGGCGCACGGCACCACCGTGGCCACCAATGCCCTCCTCGAACGCCGTGGAGCCCGCACCGCCTTGGTCACGACCGAGGGTTTCCGGGACGTCATCGAAATAGGCCGCCAAGCCAGGCCCTCACTCTACGACCTGGCCCAGCGGGCGCCAGCTCCTCTCGTCCCGAGAGAGCTGCGGTTCACGGTGCGCGAACGTGTCGGGCCGGCCGGCGAACTGGTGCCAGTGGACGAGGAACAGCTGGCCGAAGTAGTTGCCAGGGTCCGCCTGGCCGATGTCGAGGCAGTGGCAGTGTGTTTTCTCTTCTCTTTTATTGATCCCTCCCACGAACGGCGCGCCGGCGACGTGCTCCGGCGGGTCTTGCCAGGGGTCAGGGTTTCGCTGTCGAGCGACGTGTTGCCGGAGTTCAGGGAGTACGAACGCTTCTCGACCACGGTCGCAGACGCCTACCTGGCGCCAGTGTTGGGCGCTTACCTCGGCTCGCTGGGCCAGCGGATGGAAGCCGCGGGGCTGCCGTCTCCACTGGTGATGCAGTCTTCAGGCGGGGTGACAGACCTTTCGGCTGCCGTTGAGCGCCCGTCTGCCTGCGTTTTGTCCGGCCCCGCGGGCGGAGTGGTCGGCGCCGCCTACGCCGCGGCTGCCAGCGGCTACAGGGACCTCCTCACCTTTGACATGGGGGGCACCAGCACCGACGTGGCGCTCGTCCTGGGAGGCGAAGTCACGTCGACCACCAGCGCCGTCGTCGCCGGCGTGCCTATCAAGCATTCCATGGTCGACGTGGAGACCGTTAGTGCCGGCGGGGGGTCGCTCGTGTGGGCCGACGCTGGCGGGGCGCTCCGGGTCGGGCCGCGTTCGGCCGGTGCTCGTCCGGGGCCCGCCTGCTACGGCCTGGGGGGCGAGGAAGCTACGGTGACCGACGCCCACGTGTACCTCGGTTACCTGGCGGACAGGGCACGTCTCGGCGGCGAGGTGGTGCTCGACCGCTCGCGAGCTGAGCGGGCGTTGGCCACCGTTGGTTCCGTCCTCGGGCTCTCGCCCGTGGGCACGGCGGCCGGTGCCGTGCAGGTGGCCGAAGCTGAGATGGTGAGGGCGTTGCGGGTCGTCAGCGTGCAAAGGGGCATCGACCCCCGTCAGCTAACGCTGGTGGCCTTTGGCGGTGCCGGCCCGATGCACGGGTGCAACCTGGCTGCTGAGCTCGGGGTACAGAGGGTCCTGGTACCGAGGGCCGCAGGTGTGCTGAGCGCGCTGGGCCTGGCGGCCTCCGACGTCCGGCGGGACTACGCGAGGGCGCTGCTGGCGAGCCTCTCCGACCTGGCGGCTGCAGAGCTGGAACACGCCTTCGTCGCCCTGGAAGAGCGGGCACTGGCTGACCTAGGTGATGTAGGTGACCGGGCTGATCTGGCCGGGCCACAGCTCCGGCGCTCGGCTGACTTGCGTTATCGGGGCCAGTCCTTCGAGCTCACCGTCCCGGCCGACGACCTTACGGTTTTGGGCGACAATTTTGTCGCCGCCCACTTGCGCCGCTATGGCTTCGAGCTCCCTGGTAGGGAG
>Ga0187783_10002424_pt1 | contig 13835 bp, 9 predicted proteins | sample 1015_SJ02_MP02_2_FD_132471 | JGI IMG/M metagenome (GOLD analysis project Ga0187783, IMG submission 132471) | Tropical peat soil microbial communities from peatlands in Department of Meta, Colombia - 1015_SJ02_MP02_20_MG | ecosystem: Environmental > Terrestrial > Soil > Wetlands > Peat | place...
ATCATCCAGTCAACGTGGATCAGGCTCGAGTTCGCACCCTTGGCCGCGAGCTGCTCGGCTGTGAGCTGCTCCCCGTTGCGCATGCAGGACGTATAGGCTTGCCCCAGCGCAATGTGCGACGCCGCATTCTCATCGAAGAGCGTATTGAAAAACAGCTTGCCGCTGCTGGCGATAGGCGAGGAATGCGGGACCAGCGCCACTTCACCCAGCCGTCGCGCCCCGTCGTCGGTGTCGATCAGCTTCTCGAGCACCTCCAGGCCTCGGGTCGCGCTGGCTTCGACGATGCGGCCGCGCTCAAAACGTACGCGGATGCTCTCGATCATCGTGCCCTGGTGCGAGAGCGGCTTCGTCGCAGTGACGACGCCGTCGGCCCGATCCTTGTGCGGCGCCGAAAAGACTTCTTCGGTAGGCATATTGGGAATGCAGTAATTGCCATTGCCAGCGGTGGTGCCGCCGCCAAGCCACAGGTGATCGTCGGCCAGGCCGAGACGGAAATCGGTGCCCGGCCCGCGATAGTGGAGCGCGGCGTAGCGTTTTTCATTGAGGAAAGCGGCGCGCTTGTGCAATTCGGCGTCGTGTACCTTCCATGCGCCGACGGGGTCGGCGGTGTTAATGCGCGTCGTCGCAAAGATGGCTTCCCACAGCTTGGCAAGGGCCGTGTCGGGCGCGTCACCGGGGAACATGGCCGCGGCCCAGGCGGGCGTGGCACTGGCAACAATGGTCCAGTTGATATCGTGGCGCGTGATCAGCTCGAGAGCCGGACGGTAGGCTTTCGACACAGCTCGATTGGCGCGGCCCACCTTGTCGGGGTTTTCGTTGGCGAGCAGAGCAGGATTGCCTCCAGCGATAGCAAGCCGCGCCGCACCGCTCTTAAAGGCCGCGGCCATACCGTCGTAAAGCCATCCCGCCGCGTAGTCGAAACTAGCGTCCGGGGCGAAGCGGTAACGCGCCAGTGCAGACTCATCGTCGGTAAAGAGCGTAGTGACGAGTGGGGCGCCAGCACGATAGGCGTGTTCGGCAATGCCGCGAGCCAGAGGCAGAGCATCGATAGAGGCCGTCATCACGAGTTCCTGGCCGGGTTTGAGGCCGAGGCCGACGTTTACGGCCACGTCGGCCAGCAGGTCGAGATTCTGGGCAGGCGTGCGTGTTTCGGTCGCAATTGCTGTGGGAGTCATGCAAAGTTCCTTTTTGTGCTCTTGTGGAGCCCTTGGCCATTCCGAACGGATTTCGAAATCGAAGCAAACCAGGCCACGTTTTCTATTTTAGGTGGTCGAAACAGAGGGGCTGAATGAAGGCAAACGGAAATGATGGAAAAGGCGTAAATCGGAAGCGCCTGGGACCGGCCTCGCATCGGCCGAACCAAGCGCCTACAATCATCTTTGCATTTCGGGGGTTGTTTCGGGAGATTGACGCCGCAATGATACATGGAACGTTTCACTGGATCGTGAGAACCATCTTGACCTCAGGAATCTCGATTGCGCTCGGAACCGTGGCAGCATCGCATAGCGCCGCGCAAACGCAGACCGCCGGCGCGGCATTCGGACCAGCCAACCCGTTTTACGCGGAAAGCACCTTGCCGTTTCATGCGCCCCCTTTCGACAAAATCGCGGACAGCGACTACCAGCCGGCGATTGATGCGGGCATGGCGCAGCAACTCGCAGAAGTTGAAAAAATTGTCAACAATCCGGACCCGCCCACATTTGAGAACACAATTGTGGCGCTGGAACGTTCAGGCCAGCTTCTCAACCGGGTAACTGCGGCATTCGATTGTGTGACCCACGCCAATACTGACGACGCGCTGCGGAAGGTGCGGGAATACGAAGCCCCGCGACTGGCCGCCCAACAGGACGCGATATATCTGAACGCCAGCCTGTTTGCACGCGTCAAGAAGATCTACGAGAAGCGTAATTCGCTTGGTCTAGATCCCGAGTCTCTGCGGCTTGTGGAGTATGACTATCAGCAGTTTGTGAAGGCGGGCGCGAATCTTTCGGACGACGACAAGGCCAAGCTCAAAAAGCTGAATGAAGAGGAATCGACTTTGCAGACGGCGTTCATGAACAAGCTGCAGGCCGCGGCCAAAGCGGCAGCGTTTGCTACGAGCGACAAGGCAGCGCTTGCCGGCCTGAGTGAAGAAGAGGTCGCGGCAGCTGCCGCACTCGCCCGGCTGGACAACGAGAAAACAGCGACGGCTGCCAACGCTGCCAATCAGCCCAGGCAGAAGGGTTGGTTGATTCCGCTGCAGAATACGACGCAACAACCTGACCTCGCATTTCTGAGCGACCGCGCGACGCGCCAGGCGATCTTCGAGAATTCATGGAACCGCGCCGAGCGGGGTGACGGCAACGACACCCGCGCGACGATTGCGCGGCTTGCACAACTTCGCGCGCAAAAAGCGGCCCTGCTCGGTTTCTCGAATTATGCGGCCTGGAATTTAACCGACCAAATGGCTAAAACCCCGGAGGCGGCGATCCACTTTATCGATGCTCTCGTGCCGGCAGCTACTGCAAGGGCGAAAAAGGAAGGCGAGGACATCCAGATGCTGATCGATTCTCAGGGCGGAGCGCAGTCAGCCGGTTTCACGCTTGAGCCGTGGGATTGGGGCTTCTATGCCGAACAGGTTCGCAAGGCCAGATACGACCTGGACGAATCGCAGATCAAGCCGTATTTCGAATTGAACAATGTACTCGAGAACGGAGTTTTCTACGCAGCGCACGAGTTATACGGGCTCACCTTCAAGGAGCGGCACGACATTCCTGTCTATCAAACGGACGTGCGGGTCTTTGAAGTCTTTGACGCTGATGGATCGCCGCTCGCGCTGTGGTATTGCGACTATTTCAAGCGCGACAACAAAAATGGCGGCGCATGGATGAGCAGTCTCGTCACCGAATCGAAGCTCCTGGGTCAAAAGCCGGTGGTGTTCAATGTTGCAAATTTCGACAAGCCCGCGCCCGGCTTGCCGGCGCTGTTGAGTTTTGATGACGTAACGACGATGTTCCATGAATTCGGACACGCGCTGCACGGCATGTTCGCCGATACGGAGTATCCGAGCCTGTCGGGGACGCAGACACCCCGCGACTTTGTCGAATTCCCTTCACAATTCAATGAGCACTGGGCCAGTTATCCTGCAGTCTTCGACCACTACGCCAGGCATTTCAAGACGGGCGACCCCATGCCGTCGGACTTGAAGGCAAAGATTGAGAAGTCAAGGACATTTAACAAGGGTTACGATGTGACGGAGATCCTAGCCGCGGCGCGCCTGGACTTGTGCTGGCACACTTTGCAGGCAAGCGCGCCGTTGCAAGACCCCGACGTTTTCGAGAAGGACGCACTGGAACAAACACACTTGGCGCTGCATGCCGTGCCGCCGCGCTATCGCTCGAGTTATTTTCTGCACATCTGGGAGCAGGGTTATGAGGCGGGTTACTACGCCTACTCCTGGACCGAGATGCTCGACGACGCGGCGTTCCAGTGGTTTCTCGATAACGGCGGCATGACACGCGCCAATGGTGACCGCTTTCGCCGCATGGTGCTCTCGCGCGGCAACACTGAGGACCTTGAGAAGATGTACGATGCATGGCTCGGCGGCAAGCCCAGCATCGAGCCCATGCTGAAGTTTCGTGGGCTGGAGGGCGCGCAGTAGGAGCGTCAAGAGAAGCGAGTGAAGCTGGCCGCGCGGGCAACCGACCGGCAGATCGCATTCCATCGCCCGATGCTTCACGCGCCACTTGAACAATTTTCTGGTTCGCCAGCTCGTCTCAACCCTGGTCGGCCTCTCTCCGCCTGCGCCGCTAACTCTGTTGCCGCCGCTCAATATAATCCTTACCTATGACCGAATCGAACGTCGCGCGCAAGATCGAGAAGCTGCGGAAGGAACTGCGGCGGCACGAGCATCTCTACTACGTTCTCGATGCGCCCGAGATCAGCGACGCCGAGTATGACGCGATCACGAACGAGCTCAAGAAGCTTGAAAAGGCGCATCCCGAGCTGGTAACTCCCGACTCGCCGACACAGCGCGTGGGCGGCAAGCCGGCCGAGGGGTTCAGGAAAGCGGAGCACTCGCGACCGATGCTCTCGCTCGATAACGCCTACAACGCAGAAGAGCTGGCCGACTGGGATCGGCGCGTGCATGAGCTGGCGGGCAATCTTCCGGTCGAGTACACGGCAGAATTGAAGCTCGATGGCCTGAGCGTGGCGCTGCGTTACGAACCGGCCGAAGACGGCGGGTCGCGGCTCGCGTTTGGACTGACGCGCGGCGACGGGCAGACGGGCGAGGATGTCACCTCGAACATCCGCACCATTCGCAGCGTGCCACTTTCCATTCCCGCGAATCTCCTCCAAAAGGTCCGCTCCCTGCAGGGGCAGGGGCTCGAGGTTCGCGGTGAAGTGGTGATGCCCGAAGAGGGCTTCCGGCGGCTCAACGAGGAGCGCGAACGCGAAGGGCTTGCGCCGGCAGTGAATCCGCGAAATGCAGCCGCCGGAACGCTTCGTACTCTCGAGCCGAGCATCGTCGCCAACCGGCTGCTGGTCTTTTTTGCGTACTTTTTGCTTGTCGATGGCGAATATTTCGCCGCCGGCCAGACGGCGACCCTCGACGCGCTGACCGCGTTGGGATTTCGGGTAAATCCGCATCGCGGACGAGTGACGACCGTGGAATCGATGATGAAGTTTATCGACGAAGCAGAAACCAAGCGCGAAAACCTCGGCTACGAGATCGATGGCGTGGTGTTGAAAGTCGATTCGCACGCCACGCAAATGCGATTGGGATACACGGGTCGCGCGCCGCGCTGGGCCATCGCCTACAAATTTACCGCCAAGGCGGGCATCACCCAGGTGCGCGGGATCATCATCAGCGTGGGCCGCACCGGAAAGCTGACGCCCACGGCGGATTTGACCCCAGTATTCATTGGCGGAACGACTGTGAGCCGCGCCACGCTGCATAATGCCGACTTCATCGAGCGGCTTGGCCTGCTGATTGGCGACTGGGTGAAAGTGGAGCGCGGCGGCGATGTGATTCCGAAAGTGGCTGAAGTGATCGAGGACAAGGATCATCCGCGGGGGACCGGGAAATTCGTTTTCCCTGCGAATTGCCCCGAGTGCGGCAATCCAGTGGTTCGCGCCGAGGGCGAGGTCGATTGGCGTTGTGTGAATGCCGATTGCCCGGCGAAATTGCGCGAGACGCTGCTGCACTTTGGCTCGCGCGGAGTCATGAACATCGAAGGATTAGGCGACGCGGCAGTTCAGCAATTGCTCGATCGCGGGATGGTAAAAAGCGTTGCCGACCTCTATTCGCTGACCGCAGAACAGCTCGCCGGTCTCGATCGGTTTGCTGAAAAATCCGCGCAGACACTCTGGAGCGAGATTCAGAACTCGAAAAAAGCAGGTTTAGCTCGGGTGCTGATGGGTCTGGGAATCCGCTTTGTCGGCGAGCGCACTGCGGAACTCCTGGCCGAGAATTTCGGGTCGATCGACGCCATAATTGCCGCAAACGCTAGCGAACTGGAGCATGTGGAGGAAGTGGGCCCGCGCATCTCCGAAGCGATATTGGAGTTTTTTTCGCGGATAGCGAATCGCGAGCTGGTTGCAAAGTTGAAGCAGGCCGGTGTGGACGTGACGGCGGAAAAGAAGCAACGCTCGGCCCAGCTTGCAGGCCTGACTTTCGTGCTGACCGGGACGCTGCCCAATCTGACCCGTGATGAGGCCAAGCAGAGAATCGAAGCGGCCGGCGGAAAGACCTTGGGATCGGTGAGCAAAAAGACAAGCTATGTGGTGGCGGGAGTAGAAGCCGGCTCGAAGCTCGAGCGGGCGAGGGAACTGGGAGTGCCTGTTATCGACGAAGCGGGGTTGTTGGCCATGCTGGAATCGAAGCCAGGGTAGGTCACCGTGGCGCCGTGGCCGCATTTTTCCCCTGAATTGGCGCTATCGCGAAGATCCAAAGCGACGCCGGAAGCGAGATGACCAGGCCCATCCACACGACGTTCCCTTTCAAAATCCAAAATGAAAATTCGACCTGCGCCGCGATGCGATCTCGGGATGATGGTCGGCGGCGCGCAACTCACGCTCGCGCTCACGCTGCCATGCTTCCGCATACCAGCTTCGCGAAGAACGAAGTGTCGGCTCGGGGGACTCAGACGGCGCTTCCTTGGGGCGCTGTTCCTCGCTGAACGCGACGGCCTCAAATTGGTGATGGAATGCAGACGGCGGAGCGGACTGCTGCAGCGGGAGCACCAGGCGAGCCGACGACTCGAAATCCTGGCCCGTTGTGAGGCTGCAGTCATCGGCGCCGGCCGCCGATTGGGTGCCATCTCCCTCCATGGCGATCTTTGTGCGCGAAGCAACAGTCCTGGCTATGAAGTCGTCGACGAGCCTGTGCAGGCACTTTTGCCCGCAGAGATGCTTCGAATCAGCGTGCAGGCGATGGCGCGAAGTCCAATCGCCGATCCGCAATTCGCCCGCCTGTTCGTAGGCCACATACCAGTGGTTGGTTTGCCGTTTGTCGATGCCGCAGAGATCGCACGAGATTGCTTGCCGGATCACTCTTGCTTCCTCCACCTGTGGGGCGCCAAAGTTACGCAGCCAGGACCCAAGAATTCAGCCTGCATGAGAGCCGAAAGCGCGAGGTTGCGCACTGGCACCAGCAGACCGAAGGCATCCTCTCTTATTTCATCGTGAAAGATCGGGCGTGGGTCAGAGCGAAGTTTGAAGAACCGCCTGGAAATCCAGAAACGAACCAGTGTGTTGGGGAAGTTCTGAAATGGGCATCGTTCAGACGGCACATGAGTAGGCTCGATTGAATGCCAGGACGACGCTGCGGAGGACGCGATCAATTCGTAAGAAAGTGTTCAACTCGGCGATGGGCGGCTGCGCGTCGAGCTGAATCATTGTCCCACAGCAAAATATCCTTTGCGAGCGTGGACCTGGTAGCGCCGATCGAAGCAGTAGAGATAGATGGTGCGGAACGAGCCGTCCAGCTTGAAGTCAGAGGGCGTGTAGACCAGTGCGTACTGGCTGCGCAGTTCTTCCTCGATGCTCTTGAAACTGACTGCCATGTCTTCCATCGAAGGAGGGAAGAAAACCTCGCCTCCGGTCTCAACCGAGAGCTCTTGCAAAACCTTGTCGCCCTGGCCGCGGCTAGGCGTCCAGTTGGTACTGATGGCGTAAATGATGGTCTCAGCGCGCTCGCACTCCTTGATGGCTTCCTGCAGATAGACGCGGCTCTGGTTGTCATCGCCATCAGAGATGAGAATGATGGCCTTTCGCACGGGCTCGGGGCCGCGCTCAGTGAGAAGCTTGTCACGGCACGCGGTGTAGACGGCGTCGAAGAGCGCAGTGCCCCCGCCGGGACGAAGCCGGTTGATGCCGCTCTCGAGAGCATCCTGGTCGTTCGTCCAGTCAGCAGTCAGCGTGGGCGTGACGTCGAAACCCATTACGAAGGCACGATCATTCTTGGCCCTGAGCACCTGCAATAGAAATTCTGTGGCCGACTCCTGCTCGAATTGAAAGCGCGAACGGATGGAGGTGCTGGCGTCAATTACGATGCCGACGCGCAACGGGAGGTTGATCTGCTGGTGAAACGAGTCGACCTTTTCTGGCGCCTTTTGATTGTCAAGCAGGGCGAAATCGTTCTGGTTCAGGTTTGGAATGTAGTGGCCGTGCTTGTCGGTGACGGTAAAGATCAGGGGAACTTCGTTCACTTGAATGCGAAATCTGGAGGCGTCTGCGTCAGAGGCCGCGGCGTTGTTTCCGGGCGCGTGCTGTCCGGAAGCGTTCGCCGGAGCGGCGTTCTGTGCCGGCAAAGCGGCTGGCGTCGAAAGTTGGGCGAGTCCAGCCATTGAAGCTGTAGTCGCTGTCGAAGCGAGAAAGAAAAGGCCCCTTCGCAAAGAGGCGGCAACGGCCGCGGGGAGGCGAGACTGTCGGCTCATGACCTCCTCATTTTATCAATGGTGCGGCTTTTCCGATGCGGCAGTACTTTTGTACCGGAACCCGGCGAATCACCGGGGTTCGGTACGGTTGCGCCGGCTTCCAGAAGCCTTAGAAACGTGGTCAGCTCGTCGGGCAAAGGTGCTTCCAGGGTCAGCGGCTTTCCTGTGATTGGGTGAGCAAAATCAAGTTTCGCCGCGTGCAGAAAATTTCGGCCGAGTCGCAAGCTTTCAGGCTCGGTCCTCATTCTCTTCCCGCGCAACGGGGCCATCTGCGGCAGAGATTGATCCCTTAATTGCCCGGCGGCGCCGTAGAGCGTGTCGCCGACGACGGGGTGACCGATCGAAGCCATGTGGACCCGAATCTGGTGCGTGCGGCCGGTTTCGATGCGTACGCGGAGCAAAGTGAATCTGCCGAAGCGCGTTGCGAGCCGCCGGAGCACTTCATAATGCGTGATGGCCGATCGCGCGCGTCCACCGGGCTTGGTCGTCATGCGCGTACGCCGCAATGGGTCGCGGCTGACAGATGCACTGATGGTTCCGCTGTCATGTTCCAGGTTGCCGTGCACGAGAGCGATGTAGTTTTTCTGGATTTTCCGGCTCGAAAACATATGGCCGAGTGCCGCATGAGAAACGTCGTTTTTGGCGACTATGATGAGCCCGCTCGTCGCCTTGTCGAGGCGATGCACGATGCCGGGTCGAAGGTCTCCTCCTGTTGACGAAAGCGCCCGGAAGCGGTGGAGCAGAGCGTTAACAAGGGTTCCCCGGCTGCGCGCGTCGTCGGTTGCGCCTGATCCGGCATGTACCATCATTCCGGCCGGTTTATTGATCACGGCGAGGTCGTTGTCTTCATAAACGACATCGAGCGGAATGGGCTCGGCGACAGCCTTAAGAGGCGCAGCATGCGGCGTGCCGGAAATAAGAATCTGTTCGCCGCCGCGTAGCTTGCGAGAGGGCTTGACGCGCTCGCCGTGAATGAGCACATCGCCCCGCTGGATGAGCAGTTGCGCGCGCGAGCGGCTGACTCCACCCATATGTGCGACGAGGAACTGGTCAAGACGCTGACCGGCCTGCTCGCCGGTCACTTCGAAGACGCGAGGAGAAATCATGCGCCTCCTCGCATCTCGGTTTTCGGCATATTGCTCTCATCTCGCGTCGGAGCCTCGCGCTCCCGCAGTACAAAGGCTCCGGCCAGCACCATGGCAACCGCTGCGATCTGCGGTCCGTCGATCGCACCGCCAAGCATGGAGCCGCGGCCTTCAGGATCCCGCCACAGTTCGGTCAGGTAAATGGCGACGCCGAAACCCATCAGCCACAAACCCGCAACATCGCCGCGACGGCGCTCCAGCGGCAGCCAAACCATGAGCAAAACTCCAATTGCGAAGAACGCCATCGCCGCATAGATCTGAACGGGATGCAAGGGAACGCCGAGCGGAACGCCGCTCCAGAGTGTGGCCAACGGATTGGTGTAGGTGACAGCCCAAGCGGCGCCGGGGCCGGCGGCCACGCCGAAACGCGAGCCTTCAAGAAGCGCTCCGACCTGTTCAAACGCCAGGCCGAGAGCGAGAGCCGGAGCCAAGGCATCGGCCGTAGCGGCAAGCGGGAGTCGGCTGCGTTGAGCGTACCATAAAGCGCTGCCCGCGCCTGCCAGGGTTCCAGTGCCGGTGAGAAGAGGATGATGAACCATAGCCAGGCCCTGCGCCCACGCAGGGTGCTGGCGAATGACGCTCCAATTCGCGGCGACCAGCAGCAAGCGCGTTGTTGCAAGCGCAGCGCACAGGCTTAGGATGCAGAGATTCCACACCTTTGCCGGGTCCACCTGAACGATGTGGGAATTCCACTGCGCCACCGCGAGAGCCAATAACACTCCGGCTGCCGTGACCACGCCGTACGACGGGATCAGTATGCGGCCAATATGAAAGAGAACCGGGTGCACGTGAGACAGGATAAGGCAGCGGGGTTGGCGGTGTTCGCAGGTTGGCGGGGAAGCAAAGAAGGCTAAAACGGCGCAGGGAAATAGAAATCCGGCCCACGGGGCCGTGAGTAATGTGCTGGTGAACCCGTCCTAAGACGGTGGAGCTCCCCGCGGTTCATTAGGCATTCCGGACTGGCGGACACGGCACACAGAACCGATTGTCGAGTCGAGCTCCTGTTCATTGAATGTTGGTTCAACCAGCGTTGACTACCCACCTGCTTTGCAGGCCGGCTTCTAATGCGGATAGTAGGGGCGATCAGGAGAAAATGCAAGTCTTGTGCCAGGTAACGAAGGTGTGATAGCTTCTAGCACCCTCGTTTCCTGAGGAACTTCGCCCAATACGGGATTCACCTCGCGGTGCCGTCAAGAGACGATTGACTGCCCGAAGGCGCGGCCGGCTTGTTCTGCGCTTCAACCGCGTGCGCAATCATCTTCTTCAATTTCCCCTCGATGTCGGCGTCGCCCACGTGCTGATCTTCGAGGACCCCGTCGGAATCAATCGAAAAGGTCGCCGGAATTGCGTACACGCCGAATCGCGTCGCGAGAGGCCCGTGAAACCCTCCATCGCGGTATTGCAGCCAAGTCATTTCGTTTTTTGCCACAAAGTCTTTCCATTTGGTTTCGTCACTGTCGAGGCTCACGCTGAGGACAATGAAGGGCTGGCCCGCGTACATTTGAGCGATCTTATGAATGTGAGGCAGGGCTTCGCGGCAGGGACCACACCACGTAGCCCAAAAATCGATGAGCACGACTTTGCCGGCGAGGCTATCCATCGAGATTTGGCGGCCGTCGAGAGACTTGAACTCAAAGGGCGGCGCCATGCGAGCTCGCGCAAGGTCCACGCGCTCGAAGTATCGCTCTGCGCGCTCGCGAATCGGCGAATCAGATTTGTCTCCGTCCAAAAAAGCTTTGAATTCTCCGCGGGCCGAATCGTCCTGGTGAAGGTGCGCGAGCGAAACGCCGAGCCCGTAGTGCGCCAGAGGGAAATTGGGGTTCAAGCTCAGGGCAGTCCTGAATTCGTCGCTGCTCTCGTTAAAACACCGGTCTTTCTTCTCGGCTTCGCCTTCACGCTGCATCGCCATAGCCAGCCGAAAGTGAATGGCTGCTCGATCCGCATCGGTCTGGGCCATGGCGAGCCAGTCCCGCGCCGTATTCTCGGCATTCTTGAAGTCATCAATATCCAGGGCGAGCTGGAAAGCGCGGCTCAGACACTCCGAGCAATGCCCGCCGTCCTGCTTGTTGGCCTTCCGGTACTCATCGACGGCCGCTCCCTTGTTGCCTTGTCTCGCCCAGTTGGCGGCGTCGATAAAGGTTTTGCGCGCCTTTGGATCGGTGGGCTCACCGGGCTTGGGAGCGCCGGTCTGGTCCCCGGCTGGTGCTCTGTATTGGCAGGCAACAATCAACAGGAAATACGCGATCACACGCCACAGTTTGCGGACCATGCTCAACTTCCGCGACATATCGCGATCTCCGTGGGTTGCCTTCAGAAGCTCGGACCCATGTTACACCCCGGCCTAAGCGGTTCCAGGGGCTGAAACATGGGAATCGGCAGAGCCGCGAATTCGATTTGATCTCAGCATCCGGTTCACATAGTTATAGCCGCAAGAATCCGATGTAACCTCGTCGATTTTCGTTGGTAACCGTGCGGGCTACTCCATGGTTCGTACTTCGCGCTTGTGTCAACAAATATTTCCTGTTGATAAAAGTGAGTGGTTGGCTGCATGAGGAGTTAAATTAGATTCGAGGATCCCCCATCCCCATAGTCCGGCAAAATGCTGTTCACACAGGTCGGTGGTGCAGCCCGGGATGAATCCAGAAAGATTCTGCGCTTACAATCAAACTCGCCAACGGCTCGTGGTAACGAACGTTGAAGTAGCCGATGGCTCTGGCGGCGGCGCGGAGGCGCGCCTGCTGGCACTGGGCCCCGAAGGCGGCACGACGCTGTGGATTTCGCCATTCCGCGGAATTTCTCCTGCTTGTGCTCGTTTTCCGCTCGATCTTGTCTATCTCAGAGACGATCTGGTGGTCCTCGACACCGTTGAATTCTTTCCCATGAACGTTGGCGGCCAAGCGAGCACGCAGGCGGCAAGTGTCCTTGTTTTACCTGCAGATACTCTGGCTCAGGTCCAGATCCAGCGTGGCGATCGGCTAACGTTCTCGGCCACCGTTGAGACGATGCTGAATCTTCCTCGCCCCAACTATGCACACCCCATCGAGCATCCTGCGGCCGAACCGGTTTCCGCGTACAACGCCGCGATTCTCGAGCAGAAGCAAGCTCCGAGCGCAGAGGAAGTCACATTGCGCGGATCGGCTGATGCGCCGAAGGCGCAGCCGAAGAGGCAGACGCCTTTGGAAATTGTTCGCGAGCTGCCCGTCGAAGCAGAGCCGCTTCCTGCGCCCATCGACAAGCGAATCAGCGAGCCGGTGCAGACTCAAATGGAATTCACCGATTGGGCCGAACCGGCATCAGCGCCTGATGTTCAAATCAGGCCGGTCGCGTATCAGGCTCGACCTGATTTGCCCGCTCGTACTGAATCGCGTGTGAAGGCGATGGATCACGGCTTAGATCCGCCTCCTCAGATCATTCCGGAATTGCCCAGGAAGCCGAAGCGGGCAGTCACGCCTGGCAGTCGAAACCGGCGCGCAGCGGCGCCGATTGAAGCGGAAGCGCAAATCGAGAATAGGCAGGCAACTGCGCCGAGCCGCGCGACCGAGAGTCCTTCGACAGGGATTCCCGCGGAACTGCCAATCAAGAAAGAGCCCTCGTCAGTGCCGCTCGAGGCCAATTGGCTCGAACCGGCGGCGACCGAGCCAGAATTGCTCGTGGGAACAGGGCCGGTAGTCGCCCGGACCACACAGCGAAAGCCGTGGAAGAAGGAGCAAGCCGCATCGAACTGGTTTCGGCGCCTCATGAAGACTGAAAATCGCGACCCTCGAAGCTCGCCGCGCGAGACATTGCCGAACCTCGTTGCTTATTTCTTCACCGGCGGGACTCCTGCCCCTCACTCCGTTCGCGACATTTCCACCTCGGGGCTATACCTTGTTACTCGCGAGCGCTGGTATAAGGGCACGGTAGTTCAAATGACGTTGGGCGACCGGCGCCGATCGACCTTCGACCGGTCGATTGCGGTCTACGCAAAGGCAGTGCGATTGGGAAGCGATGGCGTTGGCTTTCAATTCATCCTGGAAGGCCAACCGGGTCGCCACGACAACGCAATTGAAACCTACGCCCCGACGAATGGCATCGACGCGGCAAGGGTGGCAAGTTTTGTCGAGCACTACAGGGCTACACTGGAACAGGTTGGTTGATCGGCGAGAAGAGCCGCGTCCGGAGTCTTTGCGAGGGCCGCGCGTCCGATGCCTGCTAAGGAGAAATCGAATGCCGCCCGTCAATATCTTGCTGCTAAAGATCGCGAGGCCTCGGAGAATTCAGGTTTCTCCGATTTTGAAGCGCGCGCGGAGCGGAGTGCGCGTTTCCTTCCCGCGGTGGCGCTGACTGCACTCTTGGATGAACGCGCGGCAGGCACATCGTTTTCACCCATGGAGTGGAGACGCATAAAATTGGTCGAGCCCGATTTCGTACGCGTCCCGGCAACAATCGCGATGACTTCTTTGGGCCGAACATACCCGCCTTTTTCCAACAACTTCTCGGCGCAATCGACCATAGCTTCTGTGGTGTTCACCTTCGGACAGGGAATGGGGATTGTGCCCCACAACAGGTTCAGGCGATTGATCGTTACTTCAACCGGGCTGAGCGCAAAGATCGGCGCGGTGGGGTGGTACTTCGAAAGCTGACGCGCTGTGGAACCAGTCTCGGTGAAGAGCGCGATACCGCGAAGGTCGAGATCGTCCGCTGCGTGCGCCGTGGCTTCGCAAATGGTCTCGGCGATGGAGAGATGGCTCTTCCGCTCGCGAGGCTCGGTTTCAACAGTCTCCAAAATGTG
>Ga0187783_10002425_pt1 | contig 13834 bp, 15 predicted proteins | sample 1015_SJ02_MP02_2_FD_132471 | JGI IMG/M metagenome (GOLD analysis project Ga0187783, IMG submission 132471) | Tropical peat soil microbial communities from peatlands in Department of Meta, Colombia - 1015_SJ02_MP02_20_MG | ecosystem: Environmental > Terrestrial > Soil > Wetlands > Peat | place...
AGCAACCGACACAAGAAGCGGACAGGAGCCCAAGCTACAGGTTCCTTCTTGTTACCTCATTAGGAGGCTCATGATGCACCGCCCTGCCATGGTCCGAACGTCGGCGTGGCTCTCAGCGATTGCAATCCTCGTGGTCGGAGCGACGTCCATGGTTGCGAACGCTGCCTCGGCAATGGCAACGCCGCCGAAAACCTGGTCGGTCTCGGCGCAATATCCCTCAGGGGGAAACCCGACCAGCCTTACCAGCGTGTCGTGTGCGAGTGCGCGCGACTGCGTGGCCGTAGGCAGGTATGGCTCACAATTGGGTGTGGCCATCTACACGACGGATGGTGGCGCGACGTGGACCATCTCCAAAAGTGGTGTCCTCACATCGCAGCAGAGTTATGCGAATGGCTTCTTTGGGGTGTCATGTGTCCCCTACAAAACATCCGCGTGGTGTGATGCTGTCGCAAGTGTGGGGACGATGGCATACGTCGTGTACAGTTCAGATGCAGGTATGGACTGGAACGAGGGTAGTCTCCTGGATGCATCTGCCCTTGTAAGCATCAGTTGCGTGCCCCAAGACTCGTCTGCACCATGGTGTGTGGTGGTCGGCTATGGTGCCTATTACAGCCACGACGGTGGCAAAACTTGGACACTATCCCCGTCTGTGTCGACAAGCGGTACACCGGCATTGTCATCGGTTTCTTGCGCGAACAACAAAGACTGCGTTGCTGTTGGCACCTCGAGCTACTACACGGTGAACGGTGGAAGCACCTGGACAGAAATCAACCCCAATCCTGTTCTGGCGCCAGTTGGGTACGTGTCATGCGCCCAGGCGCATCACCGATCACAGTGCACAGCCGTCTTCGATAACACCAGTTGTCATTCAAATGATGGTGGACCATCGTGGACATGCGAGTCGGGATTCGATCTGGGCCCTAGCGGTAGGTTTGATCCGCTCTCCTGTGTCACAGGTTCAACTTGCACCGCTGGTGGTGAGACATCTGGGGGTGCGGAAGTCCTCGATACGACCGATGGTGGTAGTGATTGGGCAATCAGCGCCGCCGGCACCGCCGTGTTCTCGAAGGCTTCTTCCCTTGGAGGCGATCGCGTGTCGTCCGATCCCGTGTCCTGCGTCGCGGAACTATGCAGCGCCGTGGGGAAAGGTTCAGACGGCAACCCCCTCATTTTCATAGGGCCCAGGCCGCTCTGACAGCCGATCGGTTCTGTGGCCTCGGTTTTCGCCCAGCCTGCTTACTCTGCCGGCCATAGAGTGCGCTAACCGGGGCCACAGAAATTCGATCGCGTTTCTCCACGAAGAATGACACCCGGGTCGGCACTGGGCCGAGCCAACAACGTCGAGCTGGCCTACGTGCACGCCAACGCCAGCTGGATGAACAGCCTCGGGGCCCATTTCCAGACGTTGCGGCACTTCACTCTCCGCGGCAGCGACGACCGCTCACACGTAGAGCAGAGCTCGATGATCCAGAGCAAGATCATCTGACACAACCGCCACGGTCAGGACGAAACCCTCCGTGAGCTGGTAAAGCGCGCGAGTTTTGCCTTTTGCGGCTCCAGGACGCGACCATCGCCGAGCCGCCATTTCGTAGAATACGAAGACGGCCCGTGTCTGAACCGCTCTGATAACGAACTGCGAGCGGCGCAGCGTTCAAGAATGAGACCAGGCGGCAGTGACGACATGGCACGTCGAACAAGTGTGGGAATTTTGCGATGAAGCCGGAACACCTAGCCGAGCTGGAACCCCATGCCTCGTGGCGCGCCCCCGACGTGGCGGACTCCGAGCTGTGGACGTTGCGCCTTGACTCGACCGATTACCGCGAGCTTGACGCTGCGCTGGCACTAGTGAAGCGGAGTGGCAGGGACTTGTTGGAGATCGACCGAGACGACTTTCCTCTCGAGGGATTAGGCGAGAAATTGGCCGGGGTCGGTGCAGATTTGCTCGACGGGATCGGTTTCATCCGTATCACAGGTCTCGATCCCAGCCGATACGACGACGAGGACCTAACGGCGCTCTTTTGGGGTATGGGTTCCCATTTGGGACTGCCACAGCCGCAGAACAGATTCGGTCACGTCCTCGGTGACGCCACAGATCATGGTGAAACTTCGTTCGACGACCCCACCGTGCGTGGGCACGAACTGAGCGGTGAGGTCGCGCTCGATTACCACTCTGATGGCTCCGATCTCGTAGGCCTCCTGTGTCTGCGACGGGCGTATTCCGGAGGGCTTTCGTATCTCGCAAACGCAGTGGCAATCCACAATGAACTGGTGCGCAGTTGCCCCGAGCTGGCACTGGCGCTCTACGAACCACTGCCCATCGATGCACGAGGCGAACAGCGTGCAGGCGCTTCACCCTACTACTGCATTCCTTGTTTCTCTAAGAGAGACAATCGGGTGTTCGTCCGATTCAACAACGAATACGTCATGGCTTCCCAGCGAATCCCGAGTGCGCCTCACCTGACTGAGGTTGCGCGTAACGCATTAGCCGAAGTTGCTGCGCTAGCCAACCATCCTGACTTCCACGTTTCCATGGACCTCCAGGAAGGTGACATTCAGTTCGTCAACAATTACCACCTTCTCCATACGCGCACGTCCTATAAGGACGCTCCAGCTCTGGGTTACAAGCGCCACCTAAAGCGACTTTGGTTAGAGTCGCGCTTGCTGACCAATCGGCCGGTCTACTTCACCGATATGTTTCGACCTTCTCACTGGGAAGCGAGTCGCTGCATCAGCTCAATTCCACTTGTTCCGCGGCCTCAGAGCAGGTAACTCCCGTCGTAAATCCGTGTCCAGGGAAGTCCTGCCAGATTTCTCATGAGCGCGGTCTACCCGGTGGTATCCACCTCCTCGATGCACACCGGGTCTTACCGGATTGAACGAACTTCATCGTCTTTATTTTCGCCTTTTGTTCCGTTCATCCACAGGTCGATTTCCTTCCACAGCCGCAACGGATCGTCTAGGCGGCGGCTGCCGCGAGCCAGTGCATCCCTTGAGGTCAGCTAGGTGCGTTGGTCGGCGTCCACTCGGTACCGGAGGTAGACAACGCCGCTGGCGAAGTGTCGAGTCTCCAGAAGGCGAAGGGGCAGGCTCACGCCTTTGGGACACCACGGCTTACCGCCACCGAGCATGATGGGGACCGTCAGCAGACGAATCTCGTCCACGAGACCGGCGGCGAGCGCCTGCCCAGCGAGGTTGGCTCCGCCGATGGTGATGCGCCGAGTAGCAGCCGCCTTCAGGCGTCGTACAGCGTCGGGGTCGAAGTCCTGCTCGAGGCTCGTCCTCGCACTTGCTACAGACTCGAGGCTGCGCGAGTACACAACCTTGTCCGCGTCTCGCCAGATTGCGGCGAATTCTCGGACGTACCCTTCGACCGGGATGGCGCTCTCCCAGTAGAGCATTGCCTCGTACATCCGGCGCCCATAAAGGTATGTCCCGGCCGGCCTCTCGAGCTCTTTGATAAAGGAAAAGACTTCCTCGTCGGGTTCGGACCAGTCGATCCCACCGTCGGGGTCCTCTGTGTAGCCGTCGACGGAGATATTGGCGGTGTATACGAGCTCAGCCACCGATTCGGAGCCGTCCCTCGACAAGCCCTCGAGGTGCCGCTACTGCACGCTCCGTCGACGACTCTGATGACATTCGGTCAGGATGCCAGTCTCTGATCGGACGCGCCAGGATCCAGTACCGGTCCAAAATCTAACGACCCTTCTCGCATCTCGAAGGGCCCTCCGCCCCACCCTCGGTCGCCACTGACCATCGGACGACCGGTCTCTGATCACCTGCCACAGCTCCCGGTTCAAGGGTCGAGGATTCGGAAAACTTCCCACACTTTCGATTTCGGACCCGTGTGGATATACGGGAACAGATTACCCAGGTGCATTCCGGTTCGTCGACGGAACAGCCCAGTGGGCTGCCGGGGCGAGAACGGTCCAAGTGAACCAAATTGCGTCGGAATTACTAACGTGGTTTGGGGCGGGAGGAAGGTCGAATTCAATTTCGACAGTGGTTATGGGCAGGCTCCACCCAACCAGGTTTGGTGGCTCAGTCCCGGTGATCTCTACGCCGTCGGCGTCAAGGGAGCAATTTTCCAAGCGACGGTACCTTAGGCACTACAGCGAGCCGAGCCTTCGTTCTTAACTACGCCGAGTCGAGCTGTCCGTCGGGCGTCCGCTGGACCACATATTTGCGAATACGGAGCACGTTGCGATGAGCGTCAATGATCATCGCAGATCCCCCAGTCGTAGATGCACACATCCCGTCCCGCCTTCACCTCGCAGTGTTAGCCGTGAGGCGGTGTAGCGTTTGGCGCCCCATGGTGCTCATCGCTGGGTTGGTGTTGGCGTAATACCAGACAGCTCCTAACGCTTGCTCGAACGCCCAGGCTTTGCTGCGCTCCCACTCCAGCTCGTCGCATCGCAGCTCGGCACGGAAAATCGCTCTTGGACCGTCGTCGAGCAGGTGCCACCCAGCGATGACGTCCAGAGCCGGGTCGGCTGGGCCAAAACCTCCGCAGTCGAGCACCCCGACTAGTCGGCCGCAGTCGACGAGAACATTTGGCGGGATCAAGTCGCCATGGGTCATCACGTCCGGTGACGTCCTCGGTAGGTCGCGGAAGTAGTTCCACATCTCTGCGAGCCGCACCACATCGAGCAGCTCGGCGCTCTTGCCAAGACAAGTCTGTACCCACTCGTCGTGGTCGTGGAGGTCACCGCCGCGCTGTACGCCATGGAATCGGCGGCCGCGGGTGCCGACGGAGCGCAGAGCGGAAACCAAGGTGGCGAGATTGCGTGCGAAGTCGACGTTTCCACTCTGGTCGTCATCAGTGGCGGCCGTGCCGGGCAACCAGTTCTGCACCGACCACGGCAACGGGTAGCCGGGGCCGGGTTTGCCGATGGCGACCGGGACAGGCGCTGGAAATGGTGAATACAGGGCGAACTCCGTGCTCGCCCGAGCCTCGTTTTCGAGGAGCTGGCGCGTTGTTTCAGGATCAGCGGCCCGAAGCGGAAAGCGCGCCGCAAGTTCGTCGCCGATCTTGAAGATCGCGTTGACGGTGCCGCTCGATCGGATGCGTCGAATTGGCCGCTGCGCCCACTCGGGGAACTGGCTCCCGATAAGGTGGCGTGCAACCTCTTCGGAGACATCGATCTCGTCGTCGTGCATCATGAGAGCAATCCCATGCGTCGCCAGCTTTGCAGTAACGCCACCCGAGAACTGAGATTCTCGTGCTCCGTACACCTTGACGGGACATCCGATGCGTGATGCCGCTTGCGGCTGCAGGACATTTGTCGGGCCTGCTCGCAAGCGACAGAGCGGAGCGATCCTGGGTGGTTGAACCATCCCGGCCCGAAATGAGGGTGAGCGCCCACGGGCATTTCCGATCGCATAGGACCATCGCGGCCTCGCCCTTCACGCTGGAACGACTTGACCGCTGTCCGAGACACAGCCTCCCGTTCCGGCGAGCGTGAGCCTCCGCCGCTCATATCGGCAGTTATCTATTTCCAGCGAGACGACGAGTCGTAGGCGCCAAACGCCGTACCGCACTACCGCACAGGGCGGAACGCGGCCCGAAGTTCACTGGCGAACAGTTCGGGTTCTTCCCAGGCGGCGAAGTGGCCGCCCTTGTCCACCTCATGGAAGTAGATGGTGTTGGGGTATGCCTTTTCGACCCAGCTGCGCGGGGTTCGCCAAATCTCTCCGGGGAACGTGGTGAAGCCGACCGGAATCAAGACCGGCGTGGGAGCCTGGCCCGCCGCACGAGCGTTTTCTTGTCCTTCCTCCCAGTACGAGCGCGCGGCCGAAGCCCCGGTGCCTGTCAGCCAATACAGCGTGATGTTGTCGACGAGGTGTTCTCGGGTGAGATTGCCTGAGATTTGCCCGTCAACAAATGCACGGGCGATCTTTTGGTAGCTGTCGGTGTCGTGATCGATCATCCAGGCCGCCAGCGCGATGGGTGAATCCAAGAGGGCATAGCCAATGGTCTCCGGGCGCGTTGCTTGCTCGATGAAGTAGCCATTGCCGCTTTGTCGGAAAGCGGCGAGCGCATCGAGGGCAGCCTGTTCTTCTTTTGTCGGTGGCGAGTCGCTCAGGGCTTCCGGGTCGCCCAGCGCCGGCGTGAGCAGATTGGTGTGGATCGCGATTAAGCCGTCGAGTCCGAGACGGCCCATCGCGTCGGTGACCTGGGAGCCCACGTCGCCGCCCTGGGCGACGTAGCGGGCGTACCCGAGGCGCAGCATCAGTTCTCCCCAGGCCCGTCCGATGCGAACGGGACCCCATCCGAGCTCGCTTGGCTCGTCGGAGAATCCGTAGCCGGGGATCGATGGGAGTACGAGGTGGAACGCGTCCTCAGCGCGTCCGCCGTGCGCGGTCGGGTCGGTGAGCGGCCCAACGGTCTCGAGCAGCTCGACGATCGAGCCGGGCCAGCCGTGCGTCATGATCAACGGCAACGCGTTCTCGTGTGCCGACTTCACGTGGATGAAGTGGACGTCGAGCCCGTCGATCATGGTCTTGAACTGCGGAAGCGCATTCAGTCGCGCCTCGCATCGCCGCCAGTCATACTCGGTCCTCCAATAATGCGTGAGGTTCTGTATCGCCGCCAACTGCACTCCCTGCGATCGATCAGAGACGAGTTCCCTGGTCGGCCAGCCCGTCGCGTCGATGCGGCGTCGAAGATCGACGATTGCTTCTTCGGGAATCTCAACACGGAACGGCCGGATTGCTACGCCGCTCTCTTGCTTTTGGCTCGCAATAGTCATGGGAACTCCTTTCTTTGATCCCCCGTGAAGCCGCTCTCCAGGCGATCTTCGCGCCATTACCGCTTTTGTGCGCCAGGAGATCACCCTGGTTGGGTTCAGTGTCAGGTTTCACGCGCACGGCATTTCCGGATGGCCTTCGCTTTCAGCTTCCTACAGCGAAGTCGTGCAGGCAGTAGATAGCTGTTCGCCCCCGCACGCTTCCTCTACACATGCACCGAGACATCGGAACCAGTGCCTATGACGGACGCGACCGGGACCCGAGAAGAAGAACGCTCCTCTTAGCTAAGGCGCCAGTCTGAGAGGAGAGTCTCATGGCCAAGTCAAAGCATGGTGGTACATCGACCTCGAGCGAATCGGGTTCGGTCCCGTCGGCGTCGGACCTGCTCCACGAATACGCAGACGTTGAGATTCGAGAGGATTACGCGGAGGTCGGCGACGACGTGAAGTTGCATTACGTCGAGGCCGGCGACGGGCCGCTCGTCCTTCTGCTGCACGGCTTTCCGGAGTTCTGGTTCGGCTGGCGCTTGGAGATTGCACCGCTCGCGAACGCTGGTTTTCGAGTCGTCGCTCCAGATATGCGCGGCTACAACCTGTCGTCGAAGCCAAGTGGTGTCAAGGCCTACGCTGGCGAACTTCTGGCGGACGACGTGGCCGGTCTCATCCGAGCACTCAACGCCGACTCCGCACTGTTGGTTGGTCACGACTGGGGCGGAACCGCCGCCTGGACCACCGCTATGAACCACCCCGAGGTGGTGGACCGGCTGGCAATTCTGAACGCGGCCCATCCGAGGCGGCTATTGCAAGGACTGCACCATCCGGCGCAGCTCCGGAAGTCTTGGTACTTCTTCTTCTTTGACCAGCCGGGTCTGCCTGAAAGCGTGGTGCATGCCAACGATTGGCATTTCTTCCGGCACTTTCTTCACGATGCCAGTCCGAAGTTCACGCCAGAGGAGACGAATCACTACGTAGAGGCGTGGTCGCAGCCGGGTGCCGCATCCGGAATGATCAACTACTACCGCGCATCGGTACGGCAGAAGCACGCCGAAGCACAAATTCGTGAGATTTCCGCTCCAACGCTCGTTATCTGGGGGCAACGCGATGGCTACCTCGGCCCCGAACTCGCCGAACCCGACCGCAATGACGTGCCCAACTTAGACCGCGTCGAACGGTTGCCAGACGCATCGCATTGGGTCCATCACGACGAGCCTGAACGCGTATCGGAACTGCTAGTCGACTTCTTCGCCCCGATTGGTTTAACCCGGAGCCACCAAACGTAAATACCCTTCCCACCCGAGGGGACCACGTTGCTTTGGAGGGGACCTGCACCACGTACGTAAGGCTTTTGCGAAAGTCAACGAGTGCCTGTGAGTCACACAGGAGATTGCTGCGAAGGAAATAGGCAGCGCAAAAGTGCCGATACATCGCTACTGAACACATCGGTCGAACCGTCCGGTATTTTCGGCGCTGAGACACCCCAGCAGTTGGGCCGCTCAGGGTGTTTCGAAGAGCGTTACCGCAAACCGCAATAGACTGCTCTCCTGACCAGTCCTGGACTAGCGCAATCGTCCTATGACCCAGATGACGAAGATGCGTCAGATCCGTCGCAACGACTACATATGTTCAAACGGAGTTTTTTTCATGAGCAGACCCGAAATCATCGTCTTCGATGTCAACGAGACGCTACTCAACCTCGACTCGATACGTCCGACCTTCGACCGGATCTTCAAAGATCCAGCCGCGATGCGGCTCTGGTTCGCCAACTTGATCACCTACTCGGAGGCGCTCACCCTCGCCGGCGTGTACGTGCCGTTCACCGATATTGGTGGTGCAGCGCTGCGCATGCTCGCTTTGACCAAAGGCATAGTGATCGACGACTCAGACGCGGCAGAACTCAAAGAGCGGTTTGCGTCGATGCCACCCCATCCGGAGGTACCCGGTGCCCTGAAACGGCTACGCGACGATGGGTTTCGCTTGTTTACTCTGACAGACAACACCCTTGAGATTTCCGGGCGTCAGTTGAAGAACGCCGGGGTGATAGACCTCTTCGAGCGACGCTTCAGCGTTGATGAAACGGCGAAGCGACACAAGCCGGCCCAAGAGGCGTATCACGTCGTGGCGAGGGAGCTCAATGCCGCTCCTGGTGACATCTGCCTGGTCGCGTGCCACGTATGGGACACGATCGGCGCTCTCTCCGCAGGATGGCAAGCTGCGCTCATATTGCGTCCATGGAACGCGCCACTTGATGTCGGCCCGCAGCCGAACTATATCGGGATCGACCTCGACGCCATAGCCGACCAACTGATCGGGACAAAGGCGGGTTAATACCGGTTCCGATGAGCGAAGGCACCTCGATCACAGAGGAGGATGACAATCATGGTGAACTGGGACGACATCACTCACGCTGACATCGAGCGGGCGATCGGCGAATACGACCGCCTCGGCCCCGAGAAGTTCTATGCCAAGCACGGTTTTGGGCCGACCCTCACCTACGATCTCGTCTGGAAGAAGCGCCGCTATCCACCGAAAGCGCTCCTCGGAACTGCTTACGAGTTCGCCACAGGAAATCGTCTTGCTCCGAGCGATTTCGAAGGTGGCAAGAGCGGTGCGGTTCGGGTGCTCGAAAAGCTCGGCTTCGATATCCAGCCCAAGCGGTAGGACCTGATTGCACTCAGATCCGGGTTCCTATGCCCAAACGGACATTCTCCCACCCGAGTCTCCCAGCCCCCGAGAAGCAGCTCCCTACTGCATTCCTACGGCTTCTCGCGCACCGCTTGCTCTCGTGCCCGCCGTCTTCACGCCGACCCTGCGCGATTCCTAGGGAGGTGGCAGAAGCGCAGAAGTGCCGATGCATCGCTCCTAGCGGCTCTGCCGATCCGCTCAATATCCGACGCTCGGAGTTCGCCTTTGTTAGCGGAGAAGGCGCTTCGTTATTCCGTCGACCAATGATGCGAGCAAAGGGCCTCGGGACGGGAAGCTCACGAGACGGTCGAGTTCTTCCTGCGCCAGCCTGACAGCGGTCGCCTCCGACACGGCCTTTGGTCTTACGCGAAGGGCGAAGAGGGTGGCGAACTCGGCGTAGGCGTCGATGATTCGCCTACGAGCACTTATCGACCCGCCTATCGCCAGTGGCAGGAGCCGGTCTTCCTCCTCTCGGCTCAACCGAACCGAGTCGGTGGAAGAAAAAACCTCCTCCACAGCCGATGCGATGCCCGAACGTGCGAGTCGGACAGGCGGAGAACCGAAGGGTTGGGCAAGGACGGTGTTCGGACTCATCCGGTCGAGATTGCCCCCGGAGCCGAGAGCCCAGCCTGCTAGGAAGTCCATAACCCGTTGAGCCTGTAGGTCCGGCGTTCGTATAACCATGAACACCGGATGTCCTGCCTCCAGAAGGCCCGTGGTCGCCTTCAGGTCGCCAAAATCCCGAAGGACGACCATGCGCGCACCTCGTTCGGTTCCCGGCTGAAAGGCCTCATCGGGCACAGGAGTCAGGCTATGACCACCGATCGCAAGGCGCCGGAGAGCTCTATCAGGGTCTCGAGGCGGCCCGCACTGTATTCGCAGGCACAGCGATCCCGGTGTGTTTCAACCTGGGACGAGGGCACTGGAAGTAGCTCATCTCCGGCAGGGATGAGCGGGTCATACAGCCGACTCATCAAGGGTTCCTTGACGGTGCTTACTCCCTGTTGGTGCGTGCTGGAGTCCCGCGCCCCTTCTTCTGTGAACAAGCGTCCGCACGTTCAATTAATCATCCTCCATACCCCGCCCTCTGCCCGCCAGCACCCCACCCAGGCTCTCAGATCACCCCGGCCCACCACCGGCCTTCGAGCCGGGGGCAGTGGACCTACCCAGGGGGGCACCCGGGTTTTCCGGTATGGGTTTCCAGGGAGCTTTCGGCCTCCCGTCCTCCCTGCGCCGGCGCCCCCGCATGGCGCCCCCGGCAGGAATCGAACCTGCGCACCCGGCTCCGGAGGCCGGTGCTCTATCCGCTGAGCTACGAGGGCTTACTTATGCGTTCTGATCGGTCATGCTCAAAGCAAGGTTAGCTTTGCGTGCGTGGATGGCCTTTCCGTAGACGATGTCGAACCGGACTCCGCACCTGAAGAAGGTCCGCTTTCTCGCGACCTGTTGCCTCTTACGGCTCGGGTCAATTCCACCGGCCATCTTCAGATAGGCGACCTCGACGTCCTAGACCTCGCCGAGGAGTACGGGACTCCTCTTTTCGTCTACGACGAGGTACATCTTCGGACGAGGTGCCGCGAGGCCAAGTCAGCCTGGGGCGACGGCGTCGCCTATGCGACCAAGGCCTTTCTCTGTAAAGCAATGGCGCAGCTCGCTCACGAAGAGGGTTTGTGGCTCGATGTTTCGACGGGAGGCGAGCTCGACGTCGCCCTTGCGGCAGGCGTACCGGCTCACCGACTCGTTTTGCACGGCAACAACAAATCGGATGCCGAGTTGACGCGCGGCCTGGAGGTCGGTGTCGGGCGTTTGGTGGTCGACTCCTTCGACGAGATCGAACGTTTGGCCGGGCTGTTAAAGACACGGTCTGGGGCAAATGCAGGCACTGTCCAAGTCCTCATTCGTGTGACGCCGGGCGTCGAGGCTCATACTCACGAGTTTGTGCGCACGGGCCATGACGATACGAAGTTCGGCTTCGCTCTGGCTTCCGGCGCAGCGACAGAGGCCGTTGAGCGCGTGAGAGCGCTTGACGGCGTTGACTTGGTCGGGATCCACGCCCACATCGGAAGCCAGGTCTTTCGAGTCAGCTCGTTCAGCGAGGAGGTGGATGCGCTCGCACCGTTCTTCTCAGATCTCGGCCTCCGAGAACTGTGCATAGGAGGCGGGCTCGGTGTTCCCTACGTCGCCCGAGAGACATCCCCCTCGATCAAAGAATGGGCTGCGACCGTTCGTGCCGAATGTGAGAGAGCGGGTATAGACAAGACAGTGCGAGTGACAGCTGAACCGGGAAGATCCGTTGTCGCGACTTCCGCGATCACCCTCTACACGGTGGGAACGATCAAGGAATTGCCCGGAATACGGACCTACGTGGCCGTTGACGGTGGAATGAGCGACAACCCACGCCCGGTGCTCTACGGGAGTGGTTACGAAGTGTTCCTTCCGCGCAGGACTGATTCCGTTCGCCCCCGAGCCGTAAGAGTTGTAGGAAAACATTGCGAGTCAGGCGACGTAATTGTCTCTGAAGGGAGAGTCCCGGCGGATCTAGAGGTGGGCGATGTCATAGCGACGCCTGTCACAGGTGCTTACGGATACTCGATGGCGTCCAACTACAACAAAGTTCCTCGCCCGGCGGTGATCTTCGTTGCAGACGGACGTGCCCGGGTGGTGGTGAGGCGCGAGACGACGGAGGACCTGCTGCGCTTGGACCAGTGACCGGCTGGACCAGTGACCGGCTGGACCAGTGACAGGCCGCCAGCCATCCGAACGGTCCCGCCGTCCGAACCGGCGAGAACCCGCAGATCGGGTGATGAAAGGTGATGAAAGCGGTCAACGCCACTCGAGGTTCTGCTGAGGGGGCAGAAATTCGAAGAAGTCAGAGCAGCGGGCGCGGTCCGACGAAAAGAGCTGGCCGAGTCGGAGTAGAGGTTGCATAGGAACCCAGGGCTGCGGAGATAGCTTGACGAGGATGCCCGACGTCCCGCCAGGCTCCACGAAGCCGAATCGACCGGTCCGCGTCGGGGTTCTCGGCTGCGGAAACGTCGGAGGAGCCCTGGTCGAGCTTCTCCTCCGGGATTCTCAGGGGATAGCTGAGCGTTCGGGGATCCAGCTCGAGCTGAGCGCTGTGGCGGTTGCGGATCTATCGAAACCGCGTCCCGGCGTACCGTCTGAGCTCCTGACCGACAATGCCATGGCCGTGGCGACGGGAGACGATATCGACGTCGTCGTCGAGTTGATCGGTGGGCTCGAACCGGCACGGCAACTGGTCGAAGCGGCGCTTTCCGCGGGCAAGCCTGTCGTGACCGGCAATAAGACCCTTCTGGCAGCTCACGGCGCGGTCCTCGCCAAGGCCGCCGCTGAGACCGGGGTCGATCTCCTCTACGAGGCAGCAGTGGCGGGCGCGATTCCGATAATCAGACCGCTTCGCGAGTCACTGGCCGGAGAGCGAGTTCGTCGCGTGATGGGCATCGTCAACGGTACGACCAACTTCATCCTGTCGACGATGACCGAAGAGGGCGTGGACTACGACACTGCCCTTTCACAAGCTCAAAAGCTCGGTCTTGCAGAGCGTGACCCCACCGCAGATGTCGAGGGCCAGGACGCGGCTGCAAAAGCGGCGATTCTCGCTGGACTTGCTTTCAGGTGTGATGTTGTCGACGGCGATGTCTATCGAGAAGGAATCTCCTCCCTTCCCGCAGCCGACGTCTCTTTCGCGGGTCGCCTCGGATATGTGATCAAGCTGCTTGCCGTCGCTGAACGAGTTGACAGCGGAGCCCTGTCCGTGCGCGTGCACCCGGCGATGGTTCCGAAGACGCATCCCTTGGCTTCGGTGCGAGGTGCTTTCAACGCCGTGTTTGTCGAGGGCGAGTCGAGCGGCGAGCTGATGCTCTACGGCCGCGGTGCCGGCGGCACGCCAACGGCGTCTGCGGTCCTGGGCGATGTAATCGACGCGGCCCACAACCTTCTCGTCGGGGCGTCGGCCCCAGAACCGCCTAGGGCCCGGGCGACCCTTCAGCCGATGGAGGACGTCTGCAGCGCGTACTACCTGAGTATGGACGTCGCTGACAGGCCAGGCGTCCTCGCGGCAGTGGCCGCGGTCTTCGGCCAGAACGGCGTGTCGATCAGATCGATGGAACAACAAGGTCTCGGTGACGAAGCACGGCTCGTGTTCCTCACCCACCGGGCGCGTGAGGGTGACGTGCGAAGCACCCTCCAAGGGCTGAAGGCGTTGGACGTCGTGGACAGGCTCGGCGCGGTCCTGCGGGTCGTAGGTGAGGAAGAGGGAGAGCAGGGAACAGCAGGGCAAGGAACGGAAGAGCGAGGAACGGAAGAGCGAGGAACAACAGAGGGCCAGGGATCTTCGCGGTGACCGGCTGGCGGGGAGTCATCGAAACATATCGGTCGTTTCTTCC
>Ga0187783_10002426_pt1 | contig 13831 bp, 13 predicted proteins | sample 1015_SJ02_MP02_2_FD_132471 | JGI IMG/M metagenome (GOLD analysis project Ga0187783, IMG submission 132471) | Tropical peat soil microbial communities from peatlands in Department of Meta, Colombia - 1015_SJ02_MP02_20_MG | ecosystem: Environmental > Terrestrial > Soil > Wetlands > Peat | place...
CGGGGAGTACCCGGTGATCTCCGGACTGCGCCGCGGTGAGCTCGCGGTCACGGACGGCGCGGTGTTCCTCAGCAACATTCTGTACGCGCCGCCGAGCGATTGACGCCGCCCGCGGCGCCGCGCATCCAGCCCACGTACAGCTCAGCATGTTAAAAGCCATCATCGCGGCCTGTCTCAGCCGCCGGGCGCTGGTGATCTTCGGCCTGCTCGCCTTCGCGGTCGCCGGGCTGTACGCCTTCAAAGTCATCAATATCGAGTCCTACCCCAATCCGACGCCGGTCATCCTCGAGATCACCGCCGAGGGTCCCGGCCTCTCGGCCGAGGAGATTGAGCGCTACTACACCATTCCGCTGGAGATCGGTCTGTACGCCACCCCGGGCGTGCAGATCATCCGCTCCACCTCCTTCTACGGACTCGCGTTCGTGCGCGTGGTGTTCAAGTGGGGCATCGATTACGACTTTGCCTACGCGCAGGCGACGCTGGCGCTGCAGCAGAACGTCACCCTGCCGGGCAACCAGATTCCCTCCGTCAACCAGAACAGCGGTAGCGGCGAGATCTTCCGCTACACCGTCGAGGGCCCGCCACGCTACTCACTCACCGATCTGCGCACCATCCAGGACTGGGTGGTGCTGCGACGGCTGTCGACCATCCCGGGCGTCATCAACATCAACAGCTGGGGCGGCACCACCAAGGAGTTCGATGTCCAGGTCGACCCGCTGAAGCTCGAGGCCTTCAACGTTACCGTGCCTGAGGTCCTGAGCGCACTCGGCAATGCCAACGTCAACGTCGGCGGCCGCGAGATCACCATCGGCCAGCAGTCGATCAACATCCGCGGCATCGGGCTCATGGACGACGGTGGCAACGACGATCTGACGCAGGGCTACCACGTCGACGACATCGAAAAGGTCGTACTCGGGCAGGCCAACGGTGTGCCGGTTCTCATGAAGGACGTGGCGCGGGTGAGGATGACTCATACGCCACGGCTCGGGATCTTCGGCAAGGACTCCAACGATGACGTGGTCGGCTCGATCGTCGTGATGACGCGCACCAAGCAGACCTCGGAGGTGCTGCCGCTGGTGAAGGCCGAGGTCGCGAAGATGAACAGCGACGGCAGCCTGCCAGCCGGGGTCAAGGTGGTGCCGTTCTACGACCGCGGTTATCTGATCGAGCTGACGACGCACACGGTGTTGCACAACCTGCTGCTCGGCGTGCTGCTGGTATTCCTGATCCAGTGGGCTTTTCTCGGCAACCTGCGCAGCGCCGTCATCGTCGGTATCAATATTCCGTTCGCGCTGTTCTTTGCGCTCATCCTGCTGGTGTGGCAGCACCAGAGCGCCAACCTGCTCTCCATCGGTGCGATCGACTTCGGCATCATCGTCGATTCGGCCGTGATCCTCACCGAAAACGTCTTTCGCAACCTGCAGCGGCCGCGGCAGGAACGCGACGATCTGCTCGCGCGGCTGGCGGGCGGCTCCTTCGGCTCCGATCCCAGCCGCACGCTGCCGGGTCAAGCCGCGGGCGAGGGTTGGACCGATCGCCTGCGGCTGATCCTGGTGAGCGCACTCCAGGTCGACAAGGCGATCTTCTTCTCGACGCTGATCACCGCGGCGGGCTTTGTGCCGCTCTTTACCATGCAGGGAGTCGAGGGACAGATTTTCGGCCCGATGGCCCGCACCTATGGCTTCGCCCTCGCCGGGGCGTTGATCGCGACCTTCACGGTGACGCCGGTGCTGAGCCACCTGCTGCTGCCCGAGCGGCTGCAGGAAGCCGAGACCTTCCTGGTGCGCCAGCTGCACCGCGCCTACGATCCGGCGCTGCGCTTCGCGCTCTCGCGGCGCTCGCTGGTCGTCGGACTCGAGCTCGCGCTGATCGCGCTGACGCTGCTGCTGATCGCGCCGCGACTCGGCAGCGAATTCCTGCCGGCCCTCGAAGAGAACAATTACTGGATCCGGGCCTCGATGCCAACCACCCTGTCGCTCGAAGCCGGCGAGGCGGCCACACGCAAGATGCGCCTGATCCTGTTGCGCCACCCCGAAGTGATCACCGTCACTTCCCAGCACGGCCGCCCCGACAATGGCACTGACGCCTCACCCTTCTCCAATGTCGAGCTGTTCGTGCCGCTCAAGCCGCTCGATCAGTGGCCGCGCGGCGTGAGCAAGGAGCGGCTGACCGAGGAGATCCAGCGCGAGTTTCACAACGAGCTGCCGGGCGTGATCTTCAACTTCTCGCAGTACATCCAGGACAATATCGAGGAAGCGATCTCGGGGGTCAAAGGCGCCAATTCGGTGAAGATCCTCGGCCGCAATCTCGCCACCCTGGAGCAGCTTGCCCAGCGGGTTCAGGAGGAGATGAGCAAGGTCCGCGGCATCACCGATCTCGGCATCTTCCCGGTACTCGGCCAGCCGAACCTCGACATCAAGATCGACCGCGACAAGGTGGCGCGCTACGGCTTGAACAGCGGCGATGTCAACACCGTGATCCAGGCCGCCCTGGGCGGCGCCATCGCCACCCAGGTGCTGGAGGGCGACCGCGAATGGAACCTGGTGGTGCGCTACCCGCCCGAGTACCGCGACAGCGTCGAAAAGATCCGCAACATCAAGGTTGGGTACACGACCGCGAGCGGCGCCAACGCCTATGTCCCCCTGAGTGAGCTGGCAACGATCTCACTCGACACCGGCGCCTCGTGGATCTACCACGAGACCATGGTGCGCTTCATCCCGATCAAGTTCAGCGTCCGCGGCCGCGACCTCGCCGGCGCCGTCGCCGAGGCGCAGGCGCGCATCGGCCGCAACGTGCCGCTGCCGCAGGGCTATCGTATCGTCTGGTCGGGCGAGTTCGAGGACCTGCAGCAGGCGCAGCAACGGCTCGAGTTCATCGTGCCGGTGAGTCTGATGCTGATCGTGGTTTTGCTCTACTCGCTGTTCAACTCGCTGCGCGACACTCTGCTGTCGCTGGCGGGGATCCCTGTCGGCGTGATCGGCGGCGTGTGGGCGTTGTGGCTCACCGGCCAGCCGTTCAGCATCTCAGCTGCGATCGGCTTCGTGTCGCTGTTCGGTGTGTCGGTGATGAACAGCATCCTGCTGTTGACCTTCTACAACCAGGCACGCGCACAGGGTCTCGCTCCGGCGGAGGCTATCTACCACGCCGCCACCAAGCGTATGCGCCCGCTGCTGATGACGAGCCTGTCAGCCTGCATCGGGCTGCTGCCGGCCGCCGTCTCACACGGCATCGGCAGCCAGGTACAACGCCCACTTGCCACCGTGATCGTGGGGGGCATGCTGGTCGGCCCGATCCTGCTGCTGCTGGCCGTGCCGCCCCTGCGGATGGTGTTCATGGGCACAGAAAATCACGGCGGCGCCGCAGGAACGACGTCGTGAGAGCTGCGTTGCGCCGCACCGTCCTGTGCCTGCTGCTGGTGACCACGGCGCTCGAGGCTCATCCTCCCGGGAGCGGGAGCGCGCGCGTACACGCTCACGCGCCGCAGCTTGTCTCGGGGCCGGCGCCGGTCAGCGTACGAAGCTCAGCGGCGGCTCGCGCCGCCGGGCGCGAACCGCGTGCGAGCGTCTTGCCGGCCGCCACGGCGCGCGGCGCGACGCCCATCGGCAGCGCGGGAAAAGCACGGGCGCCGGCGCTCCCCGGCTGGAGCGCCGCCGCACGGCCCCTGCTAACCGGCGCGCGCGGCAATGCGCTGCGCGTAACGACTGTGGCGGGCGTGCGGGGAGGTCGCCTGCGGGTCAATGCCTCTCTCGGCGGACCGGCCACTTTCGACGCGCGCAGGCTGGTGCGCCGCTGAGCCGTGAGCGGCGGGCGGGGAGGGAAAGTCAGCTGGGAAAGGCATCGGGCGCGGCGCGCATTCCATGCGCGCCGCGCCTGTCTCTACGGCCGTGAATTAAAACCGCCTCAGCTCGGGCGCGCGCCGCCTCCATGGCTTGCTTGTCCGCCCTTGCGGCCGGCCTCGGCTGCAAGCTCCGGATGCTGCGAGAAGCTGCGCTTCTCATCGGGCACGCTCTGTCCGCCCTTGCGGCCGGCAACAGCCGCGAGCTCGCGGTTCTGCGAGAAACTGCGCTTCGAGCCCGGCACGCTCTGTCCGCCCTTGCGACCGGCTTCGGCGGCCAGCCGGCGATTCTGCGAGAAGCTGCGCTTCTCATCGGGAACCGCTTTTCCGCCCATGCTCGCTATCTGACGCTGCCGGTCGGCGTCCATCGATGCAAAGCCGCGGTGGGAAATGCGCCCTTCATGCACTGTTCCGTCAGCCATCATGGCTCTCCTTTATTTCTCAAGGCCTATTTCTCAAAAGCCCGCAAATGCCAACATCTGCGGTGCGGTGCAACATTTACCTTGCTGATCAGCATACCGCTGACATTCAAGAGCGAGTATCAGGTTAACCTGACCGCTGGCGTCAGCGTACGCCTACCTGAGGCGCGCGACTACGGAGTCAGACGATCGATGACGAGGCTCACGAGCCCGTCTCGACCAACGTGGTAGGTGACTTCCCCGAAAGGATCGCCGCTGGCACCCACCGGGCTGCCCGAGCGGGCAATGCGCGCGACGACCTGCACGCTCTGCCCCGGACTAATAACGCGACCGGGGACCATCGAGTCGGAGGGAGTCAGGGCGACACGCTGTGGAAAGTGACTCTCGAGACGCTTGACGGCGAGCGGCGGACCTCGCTGTGCGGGATCTCGCACGAATACGAACAGCGGTGCCCCCGCGGCCTGCGGCACGAGCGACGGCGCCAGAGACACATTTACGCTCACCACCGCGGCGCTGCCGGGCGGGCCCGCCGCTGCCGCGCCTGCCGAGGAAACTTCGGCCAGCTTCGCATCGATGGCGGTGATCTGTTGCTCGAGCATCGGCCGCAGGTCCTGCGGGGGATTCATGGCGAGTAGCTTCGTCAGACGCTCGCGGGCGAGCGGCAGGTTGCCGCGGCGCGCCGCCACGGTCGCGCCAAGAAACATCGCCTGACCGGAGTCGGGTGCCAGCGCCAGCGCCCGGTCCACGAGTTGCCCGGCGCGACCGTCGAGCTCGCTCTCGTCCTCGAGCGCCAGTGCCTCGGCTTCGCCGAGTAGCGCGGCGGCGTTGCGGCCGCCGCTCAGGCGATCGGCGCGCTCGAAGGCACGCACCGCCAACGGAAACTCCTGCAGTACCGTGTACGAGCGCCCGAGCATCAACCAGCCGGCGAGGTTATCCGGCTCGCGCTCCAGCCGGCGCGCCAGGCGCGCAACCATGGTCTGCGGGGTATCGGCGGCGGCTGCGGAGCGCCACGGCCAGTTGCTCCAGGTCAGGTACAGGAGCGCGGATCCGCCCGTGAGCAGGCCCGCGGCGCCGAGCGCGGCCCATGGCGAGGGTGCGGTTGATGCGCCCCTGATCAGCGGCACCGCGATGGCGGCCACGGCGCCCAGTGTCAGCGCGGCTGTCAGCAGAACAAAGAGCACCATCAGGGCTGCCCATCCCCTTCGAGAGGCTCCGGGTCGGCGGCGAGCAGCGCACTACGCTGGCGCACGACGCGCCAGGCCACGAGTGCGCCGACGAGCAACAGCGCCGCCGGCGCACCCCACAGCCACGCGTTGCGCAACGAATAGCGGGGACGGAACAGGATGAAGTCGCCATAGCGCGCCGCCATCCAGGCGCGCACCTCGTCATCGGACTTGCCGGCCAGCAGCATGTCGCGCACTTCATGGCGCAGGTCGGCCGCCAGATCGACCGGCGAATCGGCCAGCGACTCGTTCTGGCACTGCATGCAACGCAGCTCGTGGGTGAGTGATTCATAGCGTGCCTGCAGCCTGGGATCGGAGAGCTGCGTCGGATCCACCCCCCAGGCGACCTGCGCTGTGGCCAGCAGGCTCGCCGCCGCCAGGCCCCATACCCACCTCTTAGGGCTCACGACTTCCCCGGCGGCGCTGCAGAGACACGCGGCAGAATCTCCTTGGACCAGACCGCATCCGTGAGCGCGCCGACGTGCTTGTAGACGACGATGCCGCGCGGATTCACCAGGAATGTCTCCGGGGCTCCGTAGACTCCCCAGTCGATGGCGACCCGGCCGGAAGTGTCGACCGCGACCGCCTGGTAAGGATTGCCGAGCTGCGTCAGCCAGGCGCGCGCCTGGCTCGCGTCGTCCTTCCAGTCGAGCCCGATGAGCGGCACGAGGCCCGCCCGCTGCACGCGCAGCAGCATGTCGTGCTCGGCACGGCACTCGACGCACCAGGTTCCCCAGACATTGAAGAGGTACCAGCGTCCCTTGAGGTCGACGGAGCGCACCTGATGCGTGGGCTGATTCAGGTCCGGGAGCGAGAACTGCGGTGCCGGCTTGCCGAGGAGCGGCGAGGTCACCACGCCCTTCTCGGGCGCATGCCAAATGCCGATTCCGAGCACGACCGCCAGCAGTAAGAAAACGCCGAGCGGCAGGAGGAAGCGACTCACGCACCGGGCTCCGTCACGGCGCCCTGCGCCACCGGCACTGCAGCCTTCGCGGCGCGGTAGCGCCGGTCCGAGGCGGCGAGCGCGCCGCCGCACGCCATGATGAACGCCGCCAGCCAGACGAGGCTGACGAGCGGACGTATCTGGACCCGTACGCTCCAGCGTCCCGCACCGAGATCCTCACCGAGCGCCAGGAGAATATTGTCCCCGCGATACATCCTGATCGCGGTCTCACTGGTCACCTGTCGCTGCACCCAGTACTGACGCTTCTGCGGCTGCAGCACGGCAACCGCAGCTCCGTGATGCGTCACGACCACTGTGGCGGCGATGGCGGAGTAGTTCGGGCCCTCGACCGCCCGCACGCCCTGGAAGCGAAACTCGTAGCCCGCGGCCGCGACGCTCGCGCCCGGTGACAGCGCCACGTCGCGCTCGACGGTGAAGGATTGCACGGTCGTCAACGCGATGACGGCCAGCCCGAGCCCGACGTGCGCCACGGTCATGCCCACTACGCCCCGTGACAGCGACAGGCCGCGCCGCCAACGATCGACGGGGTCGACGAGCGAGGCGAGGATGATCCAGACACCGAGCGTCGCACCGACCGCCGTCAGCAGCCGGCCGCGGCCGTAGAGCCCGAACGCCAGTCCGCAAGCCAGCACTGCGGCGGCGATGAGGGTATAGAGAAGCGTCCGCTGTTTGTCCTGCAGCCGCCCGCGCTTCCAGTTGGCATGAATGCCGAGCGAAAGCAGCGCGAGCAGCGGCAGCACCGACATGAGGAAGGTCGGGTTGAAGTACGGCGGGCCGACCGAAAGTGCGCCGAGCTTGAGCGCATCCGCGATTAGGGGCGCGAGCGTGCCCGCGAACACGGTGCCGGCCGCGATCACCAGCAGAATGTTGTTGAAGAGGAGGAAGGACTCGCGCGCGCCGAGCTCGAAGCCGGCATTCGAACGCAGCTGCGGTGCGCGCCAGGCGTACAGGCCCAGCGCGCCGCCGATCATGATGATGAGGAACGCCAGAATGAATATGCCGCGCTGCGGATCTGCGGCAAAGGAGTGCACCGAAACCAGCACTCCCGAGCGCACCAGGAAGGTGCCCAACAGGCTGAGTGAGAAGGCGAGAATCGCCAGCAGCAGCGTCCAGCTCTTGAACAGCCCGCGCTTGTCGGTGACCGCCAGCGAATGAATGAGCGCCGTACCGACCAGCCACGGCATGAAGGAGGCATTCTCCACCGGGTCCCAGAACCAGAAGCCGCCCCAGCCGAGCTCGTAGTACGCCCAGAAGCTGCCGAGCGCGATCCCGCAGGTGAGGAATGACCAGGCGGTGACCGTCCACGGCCGGGTCCAGCGCGCCCAGTTCTGATCGAGCCGGCCCTCGAGCATCGCCGCGCAGGCAAATGCGAACGCCACTGAGAAACCGACGTACCCGGTGTAGAGGATCGGCGGGTGCACGGCGAGCCCAGGGTCCTGAAGGATCGGGTTGAGGTCGCGACCATCGGCTGCAGCCGGATCGAGCCGCAGAAACGGGTTGGAAGTCGCCAGAGTGAACAGCAGAAAGCCAAAGCTCACCAGGCCGAGCACACCGAGCACGCGCGCGCTGAGACGCGGTGGCAGGCGTCTCGCCCCGAAGGCGACGGCGACGGTCCACATGGCCAGCAGGAAGATCCACAACAGCAGCGAGCCCTCATGCGCGCCCCATAGGGCCGCGACCCGGTAGAAAAGCGGCAAGGCGCTGTTGGAATTCTCCGCGACGTACGCGACCGAGAAGTCGTTGCCGACGAAACTCGCCATCAGGCAGGCGACCGCAGTTGCGACCATGACCGCCTGACCCGCCACTGCGGTCGTGACGGCCGCCATCCAGCGCTCATTGCCACGGGCCGCGCCCGCGACACCAAAGAAGGCCTGCAGCGCCGCCAGCAGCAGCGCGAGAATCAGTGCGAAGTGGCCGAGCTCGGGCAGCATGCTCAGCTCCCGTTCGGTGATCCGGCGCCGGGGCCGGAACCGGGCGCGCGAGCCCCTGCACCCGCGTCGGCGCGGGACTCGCCGTGCCGCCTCTTCAGGGAACGCGCCACCTCCGGTGGCATGTACTTCTCATCGTGCTTGGCGAGCACCTCATCCGCGACGAACGTTCCGTCGGCGCGCAGGCGACCATGCGCCACCACGCCGGCGCCTTCCCGGAACAAGTCCGGCAGCACACCCGTATAGCTCACCGGCACCTCGTGACTGAAATCGGTCACCACAAAATGAACCTCGAGGCTCCCCGGAGCGCGCTGCACGCTGCCTTGGGTCACCATGCCGCCGAGGCGAAAGCGCTCGCCGGCCGGCACGCGGCCCGCGGCGACCTGGCTCGGGTCGAAAAAGAACATCACGTTCTCGCGAAAGGCACTCAGCGCCAGCGCGCCGGCCACGCTGACACCCGCCACGATGCCGAGCACCAGCAACAGGCGCCGTCGCCGCGGGGTCACGCGGCCTCCTTGAGACTCTGCCGGCGCCGCGCCTCGGCCCGCGCGCGTGCCAATGACCGGCGCGCCCAGACGATGTTGAGCACGACCACCGCCAAGGTGACCGCGTAAGCCGGCCAGACGTAGGCGGCATAGCCGCCCATGTCGAGAAATGCTCTCATGCGCCGCCAGTCCTCACGCGCTCAGCGCCTCGCGCACCCAGCTGGCCGCGCGCTCGCGGCTCAGCACTTCGGCGCGCAGCCGCACCAGCAGCACGGCGACGAAGTACAGCGTGAAACCGAGCAGCATCAGCAGCAGCGGCACCAGCATCGAGGCGGGCATGGTGGGCCGACCCAGCCGCATCACCGAAGGCGCCTGGTGCAGGGAATTCCACCAGGTGACCGAGTAATGAATGATGGGTACGTTCACTACACCGACGACCGCCAACAACGCGCTGGCACGGTCCGCGCGGGTCGTGTCCTCGAGCGCAGCGCGCAGCCCCATGTACCCTAGATAGAGAAAGAGCAGGATCAGTTCCGAGGTCAGACGCGGATCCCACTGCCAATAAGTTCCCCACATCGGCTCGCCCCACAGCGCGCCGGTCACCAGCGCAGCGAAAGTGAACGAGGCGCCGATCGGCGCGCAGCTGGCCGCGACCGCATGCGCGATCTTGATGCGCCAGATGAGCCCCACCGCGGCCGCGACGGCCATGGTCGTATACACCATGAGCGACATCCACGCGCTGGGGGCGTGCACGTAGATGATGCGAAAGCCATCGCCCTGCTGGTAGTCGGGCGGCGCCAGCACCAGTCCACCCCACAATCCGCCGACGATCGCGAGCGCCGCCGGCCACGCGAACCAGGGCGTCAGTCGCCGGGCGAGCGCATAGACGTAGGGAGGCGAAGCGAGACGATGAAACCAAGCCCAGCTCACGCACTACTCCAGACTGATGCGGACCGCCGCCGCCGCGGCAAGGGGTGCCAGCGTGACGCCGAGCACGGCGAGGGCGCCGAGTAGCTCGAGCGGCGCGAGCAGCGGCCCACCGCTGATGGCGAGCTGCGTCGCGCGGGCGCCAAAGATCAGCACCGGCAGCGATAACGGCACGGTCAGCAGCGACAGCAGCGCACCGCTGCGTTTGACACCGAGCGTCAGCGCAGCGCCGATCGAGCCGATGAGGCTGAGCGCCGCCGTGCCAACGGCCACCGAGCCGACGATCGCCGGCAGCGCCTGCGGCGGCACTCCGAGCGAGAGGCCAGCAAGCGGCGCCATGAGTGCGAGCGGCAGGCCGGTCAGCAGCCAGTGGGCCGAAATCTTGGCGAACAGCAGCCAGGTGAGCGAGTGACCCGAGAGCGCATATTGCTCGAGGGTGCCGTCATGGGCGTCGTCGCGGAAGAGGAATTCGAGGGCGAGCAGCGAGGCGAGCAGCGCGGCCACCCACAGTACGCCCGGCGCCATCTCGCGCAGCCGCGCGAGCTCGGGTGAGACAGCCAGCGGGAACAGCAGGATCACCATGGCGAAGAAAGCCAGCGGCTGCACCAGCTGTCCGCGCTGGCGAAAAGCGAGTCTCAGGTCCCGTAGCAACGCGAGCCGCGCCGCCACCAGGGGACCCGCACGATCGATGCTCGCGGAGCTTTCGAATGTCGCTGTGCCCGGTCGCACCGCAGGGCCTTCCCCCGACGACATTGCCCGCACAGCCGGAGTTGCGGCGTTGCTCACAGCGGCAACTCGAGACGACGGCTGTCACGCAGCGCGATCGGCAGCGCATGGTGCACGGCCGCCACCACCATGCCGCCGCGGCCGAGCTGCTCGCCGATGAGGCTTCCCACCAGCTGTTGGCCGTCCGCGTCGAGATGGGTCGTCGGCTCATCGAGCAGCCAGAGGGGTACCGCGAGCAGAGCGAGTCCCGCAAGCGTCACGCGTCGCCGCTGCCCGGCCGACAGGGTGCGCACCAGTCGGTCGCTCCATCGCTGGGCGCCGACGCGCTCGAGCGCGGCGTCGAGCGAGTCGGCATCGACTCGCCGCCGGACACCGACCCAATAGCGCAGGTTCTCGCGGGCGCTGAGGTCTGCCTTCAGAGGCGGCTCGTGACCGAGGTAGGTGAGAGAGCTGTGGAAGGCCGGCAGGTTGCGGCGCACGTCCTCGCCTTTCCACAGTACTTCGCCCTCTTCCGGGTACGCGAGCCCGCAGATCGCACGCAGCAGTGTCGTCTTGCCGGCGCCATTGGCCCCGGCGACCTCGAGGCACGCCCCGCAGTCGAGCGCAAATTCAACGCCGCGCAGCACGTGACGCTCGCCGCGCCACAGCTGCAGGTTCTTGACCTCGAGAGTTTGAGCAGGCATTCGATGCGCTTAAGGGGTGCCGCGTCTGCAACTTAACTACATTTCGCTGGCCGCGTTGTATGTCGCGGTTCGCGGACTGCTCACCATAGCCGCAGCCCTGACGGCAAGTCTCGCAAATTCAGCGGCTTATCTCCAGAATCTCGTCGCAGTCGAGACATCCCCGGTGCCGCCGAGAGGCGAAAAAAGAAGGGGCGGCAAAGCCGCCCCTGTTGTTACGCGACCTGCGCGGGCTCAGGGGCCGAGCAAACTCAGGTACTCGAGGAGATTGGCGACATCGGGCACACCCAGACCGGTGACCTGGTCGTAGCCCGGATGCGCGTACCAGTACCAGTTGTTTCCCTGCGGCATGTCACGCAGCGGTGGCCTGAAGCCGCTGTACCCGAAGGTGCCGATGAGATAAAGCGTCGGGTTGAGCAGACCCAGGCGCTGGTGCAGTGCCTCGACGTAAAGCGAGGACACGCCGTTGAACTGCGGCGCTACGAAGCTGGTGCCGCCCCAATAGGTCAGGATGCCGAAGCCCGTGACATTCGAGGTGTAGTAGATGAGGTAGCCCGTGTCCGGGTCGGCGTTGGCCGAGAGATCGGGAATGTTGCGGCCAGGGAAGCCCGCTTGCAGGTGTACCGGTGGCACGTCTGGGGGCGGCGTGGGCAATTCGTCGTAGATCGTCTGACCGGGCTGCGTGTCGGCCATCCCGGGCACGAGCCACTGGTAGAAGGGCCGCGGGAAATAAAGACTGACACCGCCGCTGCTGCCAATGGGGAAGATCCCGCAGGATGCGTAATCGAGCCCCAGCAGGTCACACAGTCCCTCGAGATAGGTCCAGCTCCAGCCCTGCTCCTTGGGGATGGTGACCGAGAAGAGCACCGTCCCATCGGCGTTGAAAAATGTTTGCGTGCCCGCCAGCGTCGTGCCGCCCGCAGCGGTGATATACGGCTGCACCGCCGGATCATTCACCGACAGCACGGCGTTGAAGTATTGCAGGCCCAGCGCTTGGACCTCAGCGTAGGCGCCGTAGTCACCGGTACAGTTGAACACCGTCTGTCCCTGCGCGGCTGCCTGCGCGAGCGCATCGTGGAAGGCAGTGATCACGTTCGTCTGCTCGCCGGTGGCCGGATCCGTCACCGTACCGTTGCCCCAGAACGGACTCGGCGAGAAATCGAAGAATTCCCAGGTGATCCAGCTCATCGATACCGTATCCGCGAGGTTCTCGCTCGCCGTCCTGCCGACTACGTCCACGAAGCCCTGGGAGGTATTGGGGGCCTCATACACGCGGATGTCGGCCCCCGGCGCGAGACCCCCGGACTGCTCCACATCGAGCGTGGTCTCGATCGAGCCTGAGAGATCGCTCGGCGGTCCGGAGCCGCCGTCCACCTCAATTTCGGTAATGCGATTCGGGCTGACCTTTATACCGAGCGCGTTCCAGTACTTGTAGGCATCGCTCGGCGTGAAGCTCGCGAGCGTCATGATTGCAAGCGTGTGGCCGCGGCCCGTGAGACCGGCCTGGTAGAGCGGATTGACGTCGTAGTACTGCGCGAAGTCATGCACGGTCCAGAAGCCCGGCGCGTCCAGCGTCTTCGAGGTGGTCGCGACGCTCGCCGGCCGGTGGACCGCAGGTTGCGATGCCGGCTTCATACGCGGACGGGTATCGAGACCGACCACCGCGGAGACCGAGCCGGCGATGGCGTCGGGGACATGCGCTGCGCCGAGCGGCGCGCGGAAACGGAATGCGGGGGCCTCAGCCGTCGCCGCGACCGCAAAGCTGTGTAGTTGCACTCCAAAGGCTTTTTCGATGGCATCGGCACTGCCGGTGACGTGCAGCTGCGCGGTTGCGGTGCGAGTGACCGTGAGCCCCTGCCCCTCGAAGTTCTGCGTTACGGCGGCCAGGGTGGCGGGCGTCGGCCCGAAGCGGTCTTCGAACTCCTGGGACGTCAGGAAATGATGGTACTGGGGCGAACCCGAAGTCGACACCGCCTCGATCAACTGCTCGAGCTGGTCCGCATCGCGTAATTTCAGCGAGACCGTAACGGTCACCTGCGCATTCTCGGGGTACGCAGCCGCCGGGCCGACGTCGACCGCGCTGACACGCGCTTGCGGCAGGGGCGCAGCGCCGGCGGCGGCCGTCAACACAACACCCACGGCCGTTGCAAGCCAGTATCTGGTAGCTCTCATGGAGAATTCCCTCGGATTGACGCCGCTTGATCTTGAAATTTGCGGCGCGCCGAAGATGCGCGTGCTCACAACGGAATGCAAGCTCGTCCGTTGCTCCGATAAGTCGGAGACACGAGACCGATGGTCTCGTGAGTGACTTGCGCATCGCGCGCCGCGCGGCGCGCCTCTCGCAAGTTACTCGACGAGCACCGACTGATACACGCATCCCCCGCCGGGCGGAAAAGCGCCACTGCTGCCGGCCGATCGCGAATGCGGCGGGGTTGGCCTTGCAGAGCTTGTCCATTCAGGACGTCGCGTATGGGCACGCCCTTCACCCTGGAATCGGGCTTCCAAGGCCACCGACCCCGAGAGTTGTCGCCGTATTGCGACGCAGCTCACCGTCACCCCCGCCTCGTCCGGCCAAAATTGGTCGCATGGGTCAAAAAGTCCATCGACCCCTCGAGCACGCGCCGGCGCCCGTCCAGGCCGGCGC
>Ga0187783_10002427_pt1 | contig 13830 bp, 10 predicted proteins | sample 1015_SJ02_MP02_2_FD_132471 | JGI IMG/M metagenome (GOLD analysis project Ga0187783, IMG submission 132471) | Tropical peat soil microbial communities from peatlands in Department of Meta, Colombia - 1015_SJ02_MP02_20_MG | ecosystem: Environmental > Terrestrial > Soil > Wetlands > Peat | place...
CGCGGGCCTCGGGCAGCACGGCGACTCCGGCCAGGAAGCCGATCCCCGGCGAACTCCACCCTTCAAACGCGATGCTGGTCAGGCATCCGGCGCTGTCGGTGATGCCGGCCCATCTGCCGACGCCAGGCAGCCCAGGCCGAGCGACGGAATTCGGAAGCGCGAGGTTCAGCACCCGGTCGGCCAGCTGCCACTCGTTCCTGGCCAGCCATCGAGGCCGGTGCACAGGCTGATGCGGCGGCCTGCGGATGCCGTCCATCCAGCCGAAATAGCAGTACTGCTCAAGCCAGCCGACTTGTGCCAGCAGCTCAGACATCAATTCCGGGTCGCCGCTCGCGACCAGCCGCGGGCCTAGCAGCTCGATCGCCGCAGGCAGCAGACCGACTGCATCGCTAGGTGGGCCGCGCAGGATGAGCCGGTTGAGGCCAGCCAGCGCCGGACAGCCAACGGCCACGGCACCGCCGCAGGCCCACGCGGCGCCTCCGGCTGCCAGTCCTTGCGCCGCCCACAGGCATTGCGGGTCGGCGCCGGAGGCTTCGGCTACCTCGCCTAGCGAGCGCAGTTGCTGCATCTGCTGTCGACCATCGCAATCCTCATCCTGCGGAAGATAGCGCTTGCGTCTGCTGCACTGTGCTGCCAACAGGCCCAGTCGTTAGCGAACGTGATCGCGGTTCGCGCGCCTTGTTCCGCACAGGGTATTACGCATCCGGCAGTAACGCGTTACGGCTCTGCATTCAAAGTCAGCACCTGGCCGTCAGGTCAGCTCGGGCGCGACGGCGGTGCGGCTACACCAGCTAGCGCGCTCGGTCCAGGTAGCTAGCGGCGGCAGCTATCCGGCTGATCCATGCGGTTGCCGCGGCCGACCCGGCGGATGTATCAGACAGGCTCAGCAGGCCTTGCACAGCGACCGCTGGCAAGACTTCGGCGAGGCCAGCCGGCGAGCCGTAGGCCGCGATGACTTCCTGCCAGCGATCAGGCTCGACCGACGACACAAGCAACCAGGCCAGATCCAGCACACCGGGAGCGTAGGACACGTCCTCCCAGTCCAGCAGCGCCAACTCGGCACCGGGGCCGGTGCGCATGTTGGCTGCCGACGCATCACCGTGCACTAGTGTCAACGGGCCGGCCAGACTGACGGCGCGCTCGCTGACAGCCACGTTTCCTACCAGCCGCTCGCCGAGCAAACGTACTCGAGCTGGCAAGTCATGGCCCGCAGCCAGCGTTGGCCATGTCCGCCCGTACAGTTCCTCAACGAGATCCGCGCCTGCTCCTACGGGACGCAGCCACGGCCAGCGCGCCAGCGCCCGTCCTGCCCATGTGCTGTGCATCCCGGACAGCACGTGAGCTGCCTGCAGCGGATCAGCCCCCGGCTGCCATGCGGACAGGTCCTCCAGCACGAGCAGCGTGCCGTCGTCTGTTGCCTCGGCCCGGTAGCACGCCGGGACTCGCAGCCCGATGACCGGCGCGATCTCCCGGTAGAACCGGACCTCGGCCCGGAAGATGTCCAGGACCTGCGCAATCGAGCCGATCGCCGGCTGGCCGCGCCGCTTGACGTAGACAGGCACCTGGGCAACCTTACGGTCAGCGTGGCGCCAGGCCAAGGCACGCCAGAACTGCCGCGGCCTGGCCTGTCATGATGACCAGATCCCGCCACAGCGCCCGGCCGCGAAGGAAGACGATCCGCATGGACCTCGGCAGCTACCAGCACCTGAAGCTCGACCGCCAGCAGAACGGCGTGCTGGTCATCACCCTCAACCGGCCCGAGGTGCTGAACGCGGCACATGAGCAGATGCACTCCGAACTAGCCGAGATCTGGACTGACGTCAGCCGGGACCCGGAGACCAGGGTGGCGGTCGTTACCGGGGCGGGCCGGGCCTTCTCAGCCGGCGGTGACCTCGCCATGGTCGAGCGGCAGATCGGCAATTACGAACTGGTCACGAACATGCTCAGGGAAATGAGCGACCTGGTTTACAACATGGCCAACTGCGAGAAGCCCATCGTGTCCGCGATCAACGGCGTGGCGGTCGGCGCGGGCCTGGTCGTGGCAGTGCTGGCGGACATCAGCATCTGCGCGCAGGACGCTCAGCTCGGCGACGGCCACGTCCGGCTGGGCGTTGCGGCTGGTGACCACGCCGCCATCATCTGGCCGCTGCTGTGCGGCCTGGCCAAAGCCAAGTACTACCTGCTGACCGGCGAGATGGTCTCTGGCGCCGAGGCGGAGCGGATCGGGCTGGTCTCCAGGGCCGTGCCAGCCGAAGAGGTGCTCTCCGAGGCCATGACGGTGGCGAACCGGCTGGCCACCGGCCCGCAGCTAGCCATCAGGCTGACCAAGCGCGCACTGAACGGCTGGCTGCGCGACGCCGGGCCGATCTTCGATCAGTCAGCGGCCTACGAGATGCTCACGTTCATGGGTCAAGACGTCGAGGAAGGGCTCGCCTCGCTGCGGGAGAAGCGGTCACCGCGGTTCGGTTAGCCCGGCGCGGGATGCCGGCTGGCGTCGGCTAGCCTGATGCCGCTGGCGACACAGCCTATTTGCAAGGAAACGCGGTTTGGCCATCTTCGTCTTGGTTCTGTGGCTCGCCACCGCTGGGGTCGGCCTGACCCTGCTCCGCGCGGGCGCGGCCGCCAGGCGGGAGGCGGCCAGCCCGGTGGAGGCCGAGCGCACGAGTACCAGGATCGGCGCAATCCCGCTCACCGCGGAGGGCAGGCCGCCGCCAGGACCTCACGTCCGGGTGGCCAAGGCGCCGGGTGAGCATCCGCTCCTGGAGTTCTGCCATCCAGCTCTCGCCATCATCGGCATCGCGTGCTGGACGATGTTCGTGTTCGTCCACTACCGGCCGTTCGCCTGGATCGCGTTCGGCGTGCTCGTCGCAACCGTCAGCGTCGGGCTTGGCTGGCTGGCGAGCACCAGCCGGGCAGCCGGGCGTCCCAACGGGAGCGGCTGGACCTTCCCCCGCCGGCTTGTCGTGACGCACGGTCTCGTCGCTGCCTGCTCGATCACGCTTACCGTGCTGACTGCGCTGTTGGCTAGTCGCGGCTAGGCCGGGATCACTCGGCTTAGTCGGCCCCGTGCCGGTCCAGGAACTCGAACACGTCGGCCTCGTCCACGCCGGGGAAGCTGCCAGACGGCAGCGCGAGCAGGACGTGCGAATGGGCCCGCGCTGACGGCCATGCCATGCCATCCCACCGCGCCGCGAGCGCGGCCGGGGGGTGCTGGCAGCATCCGGGGTCCGGGCAAGTCGACCGCCTGCGCAGGGTCGTCTCCCGGCCGCGGAACCAGCGGCTGTGCTCGTACGGAGCGCCGAGAGTGATTGCAAAACCGCGTTCCCGCCCTGAATCGATGAATGCGGTGCACCAGTATGTGCCGGACGGGGTGTCGGAGTACTGGTAGTACGGGCTGAACCTGTCGGCCGCAGTGAACACCTGCCGCCCCGACCACTGGCGGCACATCCGCTGGCCCTCGATCGCGCCGGTGGGATCCGCCGGGAACACCACCCCGTCGTTTTCGTAAGCCTTGTAGATGATGCCCTCCTCGTCGTTCTTCACGAAGTGGCAAGGGATGTCGAGGTGGTGGGCGGCCAGGTTGGTGAACCTGTGCGCGGCCATCTCGTATGACACGGAAAAGACATCGCGCAGGTCCTCAACGGACAGGTCCCTGGCGTCCTTGGCCTCGCGCAGGAATCGAGCCGCGGCCTGCTCGGGCACCAGCACCGCGGCTGCGAAATAGTTAGCCTCCACTCGCTGGTGCAGGAAGTCGCCGAAGTCGGCTGGCGCGGAGTGGCCGAGGACAAAGTGCCCGAGCGTCTGAAGCAGCACAGCCCGCGGCGTGTGCATGCCGAGCGGCTCCTGCTTGAGGTAGATCCGCCGGTTGCGCAGGTCGGTCACCGACCGGGCCGAGCGCGGCAGGTCCTGCACGTACCTGACCGCGAAACCATGATGGCTCACCACTGACAGCAGCATGCCCTGCGAGAGCGCACCGCCGGTGTAACCGACCGGGGCCAGCGCCTTGGCCGCCGCCGCCTCGATCTCGGCGAAGTAATTGCCGCGCTCGGCCATCATCAGCCGCAGGTCCGCGTTAGCGGCCCTGGCCTCCTCGGGCGTCGCCGTCGGCTTCGCCCGCTGCCGACGCAACTCGGTATGCAGGGCTAGGACGTGCTCGAGCACGTCGTTGGGCACCTTGGCGCCGACCCGGAGCGGCGGCAGTCGGAGGTCAGCCAGGACCGGATCACGCTGAGCTTCGGCCAGCGCAACCTCCAGCTGCGCCCGGCGGCTCGGCGGCTGCTTGCGCATGAGCTCATCAGCCGGCACCGACAGCGCCGAAGCCAGCGCCTCGATGAGCGACAGCTTCGGCTCGCGGCGCCCGTTCTCCAGCAGCGACAGTGCGGACGGCGCACGGCCCACTTTCTCGCCGAGCTCGGCCAGCGTGAGGCCGCGGGCACGCCGGATGTACCGCAACCGCTGACCGAATATCCCAAGATCCAGCCCGCTAACTGGCAAGGATCGCGATTCTTCCTCAGTGAAAATCCTCACTTCTTCACTATAGCTAAAGACTACGCAAGATTCAGGACGTTGGGCCCTAGCTAGCAGAGTGCCGTGCGGGCAAGCTCGCAGTCATCACCGGGGGACACCACCAGGAGGACGCCGTGACCGACCGTCGCCTCGAGGGCACGCTGAACGGATCAGCCCACGCCTATGCCAACGGCCACTCCGTGGCCAAGACGACAGATAGCCAGGCAGCGACGTTGCAGCGTGACTGGGCGATAAATCACCGCTGGTCCGGCATTGACCGCAGCTATACCGCCGCAGAGGTGATCAGACTGCGCGGATCGATCCAGGAAGAGCACACGCTTGCACGGCTCGGCGCGGAGCGGCTGTGGTCGCTGCTGCACGAGGACGGCTATGTCAGCGCCCTTGGCGCGCTGACCGGGAACCAGGCCGTGCAGCAGGTTAAGGCCGGCCTGCGCGCCATCTACCTGTCGGGCTGGCAAGTTGCGGCCGACGCCAACCTGGCCGGCCAGACTTACCCCGACCAGAGCCTGTATCCGGCCAACTCGGTCCCGGCCGTGGTGCGCAGGATCAATAACGCCCTGTTGCGGGCCGACCAGATCACCTGGGCCGAGTCGCAGAACGAGGACGCACCCTACTGGCTGGCCCCGATCGTGGCAGACGCTGAGGCCGGCTTCGGCGGCGCGCTGAACGCGTTCGAGCTGATGAAGGCCATGATCGCCGCCGGGGCGGCAGGCGTGCACTGGGAAGACCAGCTGGCGTCCGAGAAGAAGTGCGGCCACCTGGGCGGCAAGGTTCTCATCCCGACCGGTCAGCACATCAAGACGCTGAACGCGGCCCGGCTGGCCGCTGACGTGTGCGGTGTGCCGAGCTTGATCGTCGCTCGCACCGACGCACAGGCGGCCACGCTGATCACCAGCGACATCGACGAACGGGACCAGCGCTTCGTCACCGGTGAGCGCACTGCCGAGGGCTTCTACCGGGTCCGCAACGGCCTCGAGGCCTGCATCGCCCGCGGGCTTGCTTACGCGCCGTACTCCGAGCTGCTCTGGATGGAGACCTCGACCCCCGATCTGGCGATCGCCCGCCAGTTCGCTGAAGCCATCAAGGGCATCTACCCGGACCAGATGCTGGCCTACAACTGCTCCCCGTCATTCAACTGGCGCGCGCACCTGGACTCTGACACGATCGCCAGGTTCCAGCGCGAGCTTGGCGCGATGGGGTACAAGTTCCAGTTCATCACGCTGGCCGGATTCCACGCGCTGAACGAGTCCATGTTCACCCTTGCCCGCGGCTACGCCGAGCGCGGCATGTCGGCCTACGTCGAGCTGCAGGATGCCGAGTTCGCCGCCGAAGCCGACGGTTACACCGCGACCCGGCATCAGCGCGAGGTGGGCACCGGCTACTTCGACAAGGTCACCTCCGCGATCAACCCGGATGCGTCGACGACCGCCCTGACCGGGTCCACCGAAAGCGAGCAGTTCGCCGCGGCGCACCAGTAGCGACAGAATCTCTGTCGGTGCTCAGGTGCACCCGCAGTACTGGTGCGCCGCTCGTCATCGCGGCTTGTGCTGACAATGCGCCATGGCCATACTGGCGACCGTGGCGGGACGCCGAGCCGCTGGGCTCGCCATTGTGGCAGCTGCCATCATGACCGCGGGCATTTGGCGCGTGGCGATAGCCGCCTCGCCCGACCGCGCGACGGCACATCCTGGCTGGCATGTGAGCACGATTTTCGGCCCAGGTGTCGTGGAGAGCATCACCGGAGTCGGGCGTCACGACGCGTGGCTGGCAGGCGTCCGCAGCAGCAGTGGCAACTCGATCTTCGTCCAGCACTGGAACGGCGGCACGTGGCAGCCAGTGCCGACGCCAGCGGCCATGCAGACAGAGCAAGGCGTGGTCATCGCCGCTAGTTCGCCGTCTGACACCTGGGTATTCAGTTACACCCGGCCTGCGATCACGCCTGGCTACAGCCTCGGCTGGCACTGGAACGGCCGGCAGTGGCGGGATTCCAAGTTCGGCAACGGCGTCAGCATCGCCGCGGCCAGCGTCCTCAGCACAACAGACGCCTGGGCATTCGGCGAGTCGCAGCTGCCCTCCAGGCAAGTCCCCTACGCGGCACGCTACGACGGCCGAGGCTGGCGACGCGTCAAGGTTCCGCTGCTGGTTACGGCCGCGAGTGCCATGTCGCCGGACGAGATCTGGATCGCCGGCTACGTGCCGGGCAAGAGCGGTTCGCCAGTTGCGGTAGCGAAGTGGACCGGCCGCTCCTGGCATGTCCTCACCCTGCCCAGGCTGCCTGTGCCGAAAGGCGGCTCGTACGGCTGGCCCAGCGTCCTGGCGCTGACCCCGACCGACATCTGGACCGACTTCGAGCTGAGGAACAGCAGCCAGGTGACCGGCGTCGTGCTGCTGCACTACGGCGGCAGTGGGTGGGAGCGCGTTCCAGTGCCCTACCGGTCGACAGGACTCGGTGCCATGTCCGCAGACGGCCACGGCGGGATCTGGATCACCGCAGTCATCAGCGGGCTGCCTGGCAGCGCGATCTACGACTATCGAGCCGGGCGCTGGTCACGGCAGGCTACCCCGGTGCGTCGCGGCGTTTTCGCCGGACTGGATTCGATTGCCTCGGCGCCGGGCTCGGCGAGCGCCTGGGCAGGCGGTTACGCTATCGACACCAGCGGCGCGGATCAGCACGGCTTGCTTTTCGCCCATCAGGGCTGACTGCCCGGGGATGCGGGGCTGCCGAACTCCAGGCCCTCGAAGTCACCGGACCTGCGCCACTGCTCGATGTACCGGAAGTAGGCGGGCGCGCCGTTCTGGTAGCCACCGCCGAGCACTGAATTCACGCTCGCGGGCTGTCCCTCATTGTTGTAATAGCCGGGCGTGCAGCTGGCCAGGAACGAGGTCATCACCGGATTGGGTACCACCTGCTCCATCCAGGCGTCCTCGGCCTGCTTGCTGACCTCCACCGTGTCGAGTCCGTGGTCGAGCATGTGCCGCACGACGGCGGCAACTGTCCTGGCCGCATCGGTCAGGTTGTGCGGGACGTTGGCCACGACGTTGCCGCCCCCGCCTAGCTGGACCATAAAGGCGTTCGGGAAGCCATGCACGTGCACGCCATGCATGCCGCGCATCCCGGCGGACCAGTGATCTGACAGCTTGACGCCGTCACGGCCCGTCATGTCGAAGCCGAATCGCCTGGTCCACGCGGTGCCGACCTCGAAGCCCGAGGCGTAGACGATGCAGTCAACTGGGTACTCGACGCCAGCTGCCACGACCCCGGCCGGGGTGATGCGCTCCACTCCCCTGCCGTCGGTGTCGACTAGGTGCACCGTATGCAGGTTGTACGCGCTGAGGTACTCGTCGTGGAAACACGGCCGCTTGCATAGCTGGCGGTACCAGGCCTTGAGATGCTCTGCCGTCTGCGGATCCTCGACGATCGTGTCCACCCTGGCCCGGATCTCGCTCATCTTCTCGAAGTCGGCATTCTCGAAGTCGTCCAGCAGATCCTGGAAGGCCCTCGGACCCGAGCGCGGCTCGGCGATCCGGCCGCGTATGCGCTTGGCAAGGTCAGTCCATCCGTCGTCGACCAGGTTCTCCTCGGGCAGCTCCGTGGCAGCCATGTTCGCGACGAAATTCTCGAGCCAGCGCTGCTGCCAGCCCGGCGTCGCGACCTCGGCGAACCACTGCGGGTCGATCGGCTTGTTGTCGCGCACGTCCACCGATGACGGAGTCCGCTGGAAGACGAACAGCTCGCCGCTCGCGGCGGCCAGGTAGGAGACACACTGGACCGCCGTGGCACCGGTTCCGATGATCGCGACGCGCTTATCGGCGAGCCGGTCCATCGGCGCGCCCGCTGGATCGCCGCCGGTATAGGCGTAGTCCCACCTGCTGGTGTGGAACGAGTGTCCCTGGAACGTGTCGATGCCAGGAATGCCGGGCAGCTTTGCCACGTGCAGCGGACCCGTGCCCACCCCGACGAACTGGGCCGTGAACTCGTCTCCCTGGTCGGTTCGCACGATCCAGCGGCAGCGGGCGGAATCCCACTGCAGTCCGGTCACCTCAGTATGGAACAAGGCGTTGTCATACAAGCCGTACTGCTTGCCTATGCGCTCGCAGTGCTCAAGGATCTCCGGCGCGTGCACGTACTTCTCCGAGGGCACGTGCCCGGTTTCCTCAAGCAGCGGCATGTAGATCATCGCTGCGGTATCACACTGCGCGCCGGGATACCTGTTCCAATACCAGGTGCCGCCGAACCCGCCGCCCTTCTCGACGATGCGCACGTCCTGCACGCCGGCCTCCTTCAGCCGGGCCCCGGTGACCAGGCCGGCGAAACCGCCGCCGATGAACGCCACGCTCACGTCATCGTGCCGTGGCGACCGTTCCGCTCGCGGGGAGTACGGATCGATGCGGTAGCGGCCGAACTGGCCTTTCAGCTCCAGGTACTGATCGTTGCCGTCGGGCCGCAGCCGCTTGTCCCGCTCTGCGGCGTACCTCTCGCGCAGGGCATCAGGAGCGACCTGCATCACCATGAGTCTCCAACCTGATGGGAGCAGCCAGTCATGCGGCGGGCTGGGCGATTTTTCGGCAAGTGACTCACAGCGGCAGCAGCCTCGTCAAGCCGTTGACTGAATAACCCTAGAGGGGTTATATACGGGGTTATAGATGCGGGCCACCTTGGTCCCTGAGCTGCGGTGCGCTGGAGGAGAGCAGATGCCGAAGATAAACGTCTACTTGCCAGACGATCTGGCCGAGGCAGTGAAGGACGCAGGAGTGCCGGTGTCCGCGGTTTGCCAGCGTGCGCTCGAGCTAGCGGTGCGGCGAGTGACGTCGATCCGGGAGGTGGTGGCCAGGCCTCCCGCAGCCGGCAGCGAACTTGGACCCTTCACCAAGCGCGCCATGACAGCCCTGCTGTCGGCGCAGCGTCGCGCCGATGCGGCCGGGCGAGCCGGTACCGGGCACCTGCTCGCGGCGCTGGCCGACGACGACAACATGGCAGTGCGCGTGCTCGGAGCGCTCGAGATCAGCCCGCGCCAGGTTCGCGCCGAACTAAGCAGCCGCAGTGGTGGTGACTCAGCGGCGGCAGCCAGCAGCCAGCTGGCCAAGGCGGTTGAGCTAGCCGCAGCCGAGTCCTTGAGCGTGGGCAACGGCAGCTATATCGGCTGCGAGCACCTCCTGCTCGGCCTGATCGGCGAGCCCGACGGGGTGGCGGGCACCGTGCTCCGATCCCTCGGCGCAGACCTGCGGGTGACCAGGCGCACCGTCGCCGCTGCGCTGGCTGGCTGGGGAGCCGGATTCGCGGCGTACGAGCAGCGAGCAGCGGAGCAGGGTGACCGCCTGGCAGCGCCAGCCCACGCCGACTTCGCGATCACTTCCGGCAGCCAGATCGCTGACCAGGTCGCGGCCGTCATCAAGTCAGAGCTGGCACCGGTGCTGGCCAGGGTCGATCGACTCGAGGCGCTGACGGCCCGCTAGCGAAACGCTCTCCTGCTGGCGCTCGCAGCCCGCCGGCGTTGCCGGGAATCGGTTCGCCACGTGTACATGCCGGGCGGCTGAGGACCAGAATGCTGGCAACGGGGAAGGAGATGCAGATGTCGGCATGGCTCAGCAAGTGGGGCCCGCTGTCGGGAGTGCTGGCGGGGGTCCTGATCGTTCGCGGCGGCTTCCTGAGGGCCAACCCGCCTGGCGACAGCGCATCCGGCGGACAGGTCATCACCTGGTACCTGCTGCACGGGAAAGATGATGCACTGTCGGACCTGGCCGCCGGAGCTGGCCTGGTCTTCCTGGTGATCTTCGCCGCCGTCATGGCCCGGTACATTCGGCGCGACGAGCGGTGGGTCGTTAACGGCGCGCTGGCTGGCGCAACGTGCGCCGCAGCCGGATTCGCGGCGCTGCGCTGCTTCGACCTTCTGCTCGCTACCGACGTCAAGGACCTGACACCAGCCTCGGCGCAGACGCTGAACCTGCTGCAGAACGACTTCTTCCTGCCCGCCGTGATCGGATTCGGATTGTTCGGCATCCTGGGCGGCCTGGCAGTCGTCTCGGGCCAGATCATCCAGGCGTGGATGGGGTGGGTCCTGTTCGCCGCCGGCATCCTGGTGCTCATTCCGCCGATCTCCGCCTTCGTCATCCTGGCGATCATGCTCTGGGCAGCGGTGGCCGGGATCTGGATGGTGCGGCAGGGTCCGCCAGTCCGCCAGCGCGCGCAGGAGCAGCTCGGCCAACGGGTTCTGACCTAGCTCCTGCGGTCAAGCCGGCGGATGGCCACGCGCGCCTGATTCAGCGGTTCGAGCACCGAGTACGTCCAGTACGCGCCGCGCTCCACCAGTTTCAGCTTGGCGCCGCGCGGGCCGGCCGGGTGCCGGTAACTGGCCGGCCGGTACCGCAGGAAGTCCTCGTGCATGCGCTGGAAGAAGGCGTGCCGCTCGGCTCGCGGCACCAGGCCGGGCAGCCCGATCCGGCCGATGCCCACCCCCGTCGTCTGCAGCACGGTCGTGTAGTGCCAGATCGCCCGCTCGAAGATTGCCGCCTGCAGTGCATCGCTCACCGGATGCCCGCTGGCCCGCCGTTCTGCCAGCAGCTCGAATACCCGCCGGTAGGAAGCGAACACCGCCACGTGGCCGTGACTGGTCGTCGCCATGGCCGAGCCCTTCCGGTCCCGGCGGTAGCGGTAACAGACCTGGCGAACCGCGCCGATGGAGTTCGCCGACAGCAATGCTGCGCACGTCACGGCGATGTCCTCGTGGATACCGCCGGCGAAGCTCACGCCAAGGCCGGCCAGCAGGTCCCGGCGGAACAGCTTGCTCCACGACGTCATGGTCAGGTTGATCAGCTGCGGCTGTTCTTCGAGCGTGCAGCCTGCAGCCGGAACCGCGGCCAGCAGGCCCGAACCTGGGTTCGGCTCGGTCCGGCCGCCGGCGTAGCAGCTCACCCAGTCGATCAGCAGGACGTCCGGCTGATTGTCAGCGAGGGACTTCGCGATGGCAGCGAGCGCCCCGTCGGCCGCCGAATCGTCGGCGTCGACGAACCAGATGTAGTCGCCGGCCGCCATCCGGGCGCCCAAGTTCCTGGCCTGCCCCTGCCCGCCATTGCGATCCAGGTGCACGACTTTCAGGCGCGGGTCAGCGGCGGCCCGCTCGTCCAGGATCCTGCCAGACTCGTCAGGTGATGCATCGTCGACCGCGATGACCTCTATGTCGGAGCCGTAGTCGGCCAGGATCGAGTCCAGGCAGCCGGGCAGGTAATCAGCGACCCCGTAGACAGGGACGACGACCGTGATGCCCGGCACCTGCGTGGCCGGCTAGAGGGCGTCGCCGTGCGCAGCTGTCGCGGCCTCCCCCGCCAGTGCGTCGGCGGCGGCAGGGGCGAGCTCTGCTGGCTGATCGATATGCAGCTTCGAAGGCCACCAGTTCCACTTGCCGAGCAGCACCACCGTGGACGGGACCAGCAGCGTGCGCACCAGGAACGTATCCATCAGGATGCCCAGGGCCAGGCCGAAGCCGATGTCACGCACCTGGCTTGCGCCAGAACCGGAGCCTGCCGCGATGGTCAGCACAATGAAGGATCCGGCCAGGACCAGCCCGGCAGAGGTAACCGTGGTGCCGGTGACCCCGATGGCCTTAGCCACCGCCTGCGGCAGCGGCTGCCGGTGCGCCTCCTCCCGGATCCGGGTCATGACCAGGATGTTGTAATCCTCACCGAGCGCCAGCAAGAAGATGAACATCAGGAACGGCATGAAGAAGACCAGGCCTCCGCTGCCGCCGATCTTGATGAACACGATCACGGATAGGCCGAGCGCGGCCAGGTAGGAGATGCCGACCGAGGCGATCAGGTACAGCGGGGCGACCAGGCTGCGCAGCACGAGCGCGAGCAGGATGCCGATCGCCAGGATGGCAACAGGGATGATGTGCTTGAGGTCGCTGGTCGAAATGGTGCTGATGTCGTAAAGCGCTGGCGCCTCGCCGCCAACTGCCGAGGCGACGGCGCCAGCTGACTTGCCGATCCTGGTTGTGGCAACCCGGATGGCCGGCACCGCGTCCAGGGCCCTCGTGCTGCCGGGATCGCCTGCTCTCAGCCCGGTAGAGAACTGCACTGTCGTGCCCGCTGGGCTGACGTAGTTCGCGGTAGCCCGGTAAAGCTGGTAGGCGGTCGCCGGGATCTTGCCGCCGCCGAGCCCGGCCGGGGGCAGCACGGGCAGGTTCCTGGCCGGGCCGAGCGCGGTACACAGCGCCGAGTACTGCGACGGCGTCAGGGTCACCCCGCCCACTGGGTTGAGCGGCCCGGTCACCTGGGAGAACAGGCCGCTTGCGGCTAGCTCGCTGGTGATCTTCGCAAGCGGCGCCGGGTCGGCGCAGACCGGCTGACTGAGCTTGAAGATCAGGCTCGTCGGGTTGGCGCTGGACTGCGGGAAGTGCTTGGCTAGCAAGGCCGTGCCAGCCGCAGAATCGCTGCCAGCAGGCGGCGTGGTGTCGCCGCCAAATCCGCCGGCTGTGTAGCCGAGGACAGCGAAAGCCAGCCCGCCGAACAGCACGACTCCGGCCAGCAGCGTCGGGCCAGGATGCAGGACGATGCGGCCGGCGACCCGTCCCCACAGCCCTGTCTTGCCAGCGCCCTGAATGCTCCACGGCAGCAGCTTGGGCTTGCCGAAGACGGCCTTGAATTGCGCGCGCTTCGCCGCGAGCAACGACAGCCTGATGGACAGCAGCGCCGGCAGCAGGGTCAGCCCGGCCAGCAGTATGACGCACACCGCGATGGCGAACGGCCAGGCCAGGTCGGAGTAGAAGGAGAAGCTAGCCAGTAGCAGCGTCAGGACTGCAGCAATCACTGTCGCGGCAGAGGCGCTGATGGACTCCCCGACCCTGGTGACGGATTTGACGATCGCGTCCCTGGCCGGCGGCCTGGGATGCGCGAGGTCGGCGATGATGCTGCGGCGTACGTTACTGGTGCCAGGGAAGTACTCTCCGCCGGTGTCGTGCGGTTGCTTGCGAAGTTCCTCGCGCACGCGGAATACCAGGAACAGCCCGTAGTCGGTGCCGGCGCCGATCACCAGCACAATGAGTAGCAGCTGGGCGATCGGTGACACCTGCAGGCCGTGCTTGGCCGCCTCCGCGACCAGCGGCCCGGCGATCGCGACCGAGAATGCGGCCGGCAGCACGGTTGTGATGGCGAGCGTGAACGACCGGAAGATGAGCACTAGCAGCACGATGACGAACAGCACCGAGAGGCCCTGCACCTTGTTGCTGGTGTTCCCTGAAGCCTTCTGCTGGTCTACTTGAACCGCAAGATCACCAGCCAGGTGTACCTGTAGCCCAGGCGGCAGATCCG
>Ga0187783_10002428_pt1 | contig 13830 bp, 12 predicted proteins | sample 1015_SJ02_MP02_2_FD_132471 | JGI IMG/M metagenome (GOLD analysis project Ga0187783, IMG submission 132471) | Tropical peat soil microbial communities from peatlands in Department of Meta, Colombia - 1015_SJ02_MP02_20_MG | ecosystem: Environmental > Terrestrial > Soil > Wetlands > Peat | place...
GCCTCGTGCTCTGCTCAGCGCGCGAACCAGGCACCGCCTAGCGGCGGCGCCACCAGCCTGCGGCCGGGAGGTGTGCGTGCATGGGCGCAGCATACCCGGGCAACCGGCGGCGCGCCACCGGGCGAGCCCGACCGCGGCTGGCACCGCGGCAGCCTCAGGCCGCGTAGACGACCGTCACGGAGACGCTGACCTGCTGGCTGCCGGGCGAGATCGGCACCGCGGCCGACCCGGAGCTGGCGGCGGCGTTCGGGGCGAAGACGGACGAGCCTGACGGCGCGACCGGGGTGATGCTGAGCACCGGACCGAGTGGCACGCCGGCCGCGCTGGCGAACTGCTCGGCCTTGGCCCGAGCGTCGTTCATCGCGCTCGTCCGCGCCGCCGCCAGCAGCGGACCGTCGTCGGTGAGGTTGAGCGACACGCCGTCGACCGTGACGGCGTTGCCGCCGGCGGTGACCGCGGCCTGGATCTGGCGGCCGGCCGCGCCGATCTGGTCGAGGGTCGCGGTGAGCGACTCGGTGACCTGGTAGCCGACCGGCAGCTGCTGCCCTGGCTCGTAGTTCGGGGAGATCGACAGGCCGGACGTCTGGATGTCGGCGGCGGCGACGCCCTGCCCGCGCAGCGCCGCGGTGACCTGGCTGACCGTCTGGTCCGCCGCCTCGAGTGCCGTGCTCACCGAGCCGGCGCTGACCTGGACGCCGAGCGACACGACGAGCTGATTCGGGGTTCCGGTGACTGTTCCGGTGCCGGTGACCGTGATGCGCCCGGCGGGCTGCGTCCCGATCTGCGCGGTCGCGGCCGTCGCGGCTGCAGCGGGTGCGCCAGCAGAATGGCTGGCGCCGAGACTGAACGCGCCGACGAGCAGCGCTGCCGAAGCGACGCCGATCGCGGCAGCGCGGTATCCGGGACTGGTGACGGCCATGGCTGGGCTCCTGCTCCGCGGGGACGGTGAGTACTGTCCCTGCGACGCAGCCGGCCGGCGGCCGGTTCCGTCAGAAGCTCACTCGGATGCCGATCTCGACGCCAGCATCCTTGCGTTCCGCTGCCCGGCGGTACGCGAGGTCGGCCGCGGCCAGGTCCTCGACGGCCAGGCCGAGCGACTCGAAGATGGTGATCTCGTCGGCGGCCGCGCGGCCGCGCGCGGCGCCGACGAGCAGTTCGCCGAGCTCGGCGCGGATGTGATCAGGACCGACCGCGCCGTCGGTGGCGGCCAGCCGGTAGTCGCCGGACTCGGCCAGCACCGACTCCCTGCGGTCGGCGACCAGCACCCCCGCGGCGACTGTGGCGGTGTCGAGTTCGCGCGCGCCCGGCAGGCAGGCGCCGACCGCGTTGATGTGCGCGCCGGGCGCGATCCAGTCCCGGCGGAGTACGGGCTGGGTGGCGCTCGTCGCGGTCACGATGATGTCCGCGCCGTCGACTGCGGCCGCCGCCGACGCGCACGCGAGGACCGGCGCCCTGGTCAGCCCGCGCAGCGCCGCCGCCAGCCGGCGGGCGTTGTCAGGCCCGCGGCTCGCGATCCGCACCTCGGCAAGCGGCCGTGCCTGGTCGAGCGCGAGGATGTGCGCCCTGGCCTGGACGCCGGCCCCGATGACCCCGAGCGTGTCCGCGTCCGGCGTGGCCAGCAGGTCGGTCGCTACTACCGAGACGGCGGCGGTTCGTATTTCTGTGATCGCCGATGCGTTGAGGATGGCGACCGGCACGCCGGAGCGGCCGTCCGACAGCAGCACCACGCCCTGGTGGGTGTCGAGCCCGACGGCCGGGTTGCCGGGCGTGACGCAGAGCGCCTTCAGCCCGTACGAAGGGGTGTCGCCCGCCAGGTAGGCCGGCATGAGCGCCACCAGGCCGGCCGCGCCATCCGGCGCGTACACGGTGCGCAGCGGCTGCTGCGCGCCGCCTGACGCCAGCAGGGCCAGCGCGCGGCGCATCGCCGCCGCGCAGTCCGCGTAGTCCAGCACCGCGTGCACGTCGGCCGCGGACAGCACGAGCAGCTCCATGGCGCTACGCCGCCCCGGTTAGCTCGCCACCGTCTTCAGGCTCTGGACCGCCTGCAGTATGTCGTGCAACCCGCCTACGGTGTGGCAGTCAAGCAGGTCGATGACGTGTATGAGCGACTGACGGGCCTCCTCGACGTCCTCGAAGGTCTTGGCGGCGCGGGCGTCGGCGGCCTCGTTCTGCAGGTTCTGCCCGACCATGAGGGCAGGCAGCAGCACCAGCTGGATGAAATTCTGGGATATCCACGAGACGCACAGGATGAAGCCGTCGGCGGTCAGGAACCCGACCGTGCCGATGATGTGCGACTGGTACAGCACCGCCAGCAAGGACGACAGCGAAATCACGCAGAATATCCAGAAGCACGTCATCGTGCCGACGTGGTTGGTCAGGACCAGCGCGAGCTTCTTGTTGAACCGCTGGTAGGCGGTGCCGGTTGGCAGGTGATCCACCGTGCGCTTGTGCACGGCGCGCCCGAGCCGGGTGAAACCATAGGTCGGCGCGTGCTGGTCAGGTGCCATCTGCTCGGTCGTTGACACGTGCATCCCCTTTCGCGGGCAAACTTGCGGTCAGCGTAGCCCGCCCCCGGCGGCGTCGGGCGCCTGATCGCGGCGGCTTCGCGGCCGCGAACCACCGGTCCCCAGCCGCCGGCCGTAGGGTCGAAGGCGTGGCGATCACGATGATTGTCAACGGCAGCGAGCGCGAGGTGCCTGGCGAGCCGAACCTGACGCTGCTCGACGCGCTGCGTGACGACCTCGCGCTCACCGGGACGAAGCTCGGCTGCGGCGAGGGCGCCTGCGGCGCCTGCGCCGTGCTGGTCGGCAGCCGGGTCGTGCCGGCCTGCCAGGTCGACGCCGCCAGCGTCGCCGGGCAGCGGATCACGACGGTCGAGGGCCTGGCCGAGGACGGCATCCTGCACCCGGTGCAGCAAGCCTGGCTGGAGCTGGGCGCCATGCAGTGCGGCTACTGCACGCCGGGCTGGCTCATGGGCACCGCTGCGCTGCTCGCCAGGGTGCCGCACCCGAGCGACGAGCGGATCGACACCGAGCTGGCCGGGCACGCCTGCCGCTGCTGCGCCTACCCGCGGATCCGCCGTGCGGTGCACCGCGCGGCCGAGCTGATGGAGCACCCGGAGCTGCTCGAACCGGTGCCGGCGCGGAGCGAGCCGACCCGCAGGCCGGCCGATCCCGCGAGCCCGCTCGACCTGAGCCGAGCACAGCCGGGCTCGTTCGCGGCCGCCATGCCCGAGGGCATGGTCACGGTCGTGGCCGATCCCGGCGAGCCTGGCTTCGACGGGCCCGACGACGCCTGGGTGCACATCGGCGCGGACGGCGCGATCACCGCGTACACCGGCAAGGTTGAGGCCGGGCAGGGCACGAGGACCGCGCTGTCGCTGCTCGTCGCCGAGGAACTCGCGGTACCCGCAGACGCAGTCCGGCTGGTCATGGCCGACACCGACACCTCTCCGTTCGACCTCGGCACCTTCGGCAGCCGGTCGATGCCGCACGCGGCGCCGCCGCTCCGGGCCGCCTCCGCGGCGGCGCTGCGCGTGCTGCGGCAGGTGGCGGCGGACCGATTCGGGCTGCCGGCCGGCGACCTGACCGCGGCCGACGGCTGGATCGCCGGCCCGGACGGGGCACCATCCGCCAGCTACGGCGAGCTCGTGGCCGGAGCGCACCGGGTTGAGCGGGTGCCTGCCGACGCTCCGGTCACCCCGGCCAGCCAGTGGCGCCGGACGGCCGGCCGGCCCGCCCGCGCGGCGGGTGCGGCCGACGTTGTCACCGGTCGCAAGCTGTACCCGTCTGACCTTCGGCTGCCGGAGATGCGGTACGGCGCAGCCCTGCACGCGCCCGCCACCGGGGCGACCCTCCGCCGGGCCGACACCGCGGCCGCCGCGTCGATTCCTGGCGTCACAGTGGTCCGCGATGGCGACTTCGTCGGCGTCGCCGCGCCGCAACCGCGGCTCGTCCGGGCAGCGCTCGCCGCGGTCACGGCCGACTGGGCGGAATCGGGCGGGCCGGGTCCGGGCAAGATTGACGACTACCTCCGCGCGCACTCGGTGTCCGGCGAGGGCCGGTTCGGCGTGTTCCACGACGAGGCCGGCGACCCCGACCGGGCCCTGCGAGACGGGGCCGCCCGGCTGACGGCGACCTATCGCGCCGCGTACGTGGCGCACGTGCCGCTCGAACCGCGGGCGGCGCTGGCCCGCTTCGACGGTGGCGAGCTGACCGTGTGGGTGGCCACGTCGACCCCGTTCCGTGCTCGCGCCGAGCTGGCCGGCGAGCTGGGGCTGGACCCCGCCCGCGTGCACGTGCTCGTGCCCGACTTCGGCGGCGGGTTCGGCGGCAAGCATGGTTCGGCGGTGGCGCTGGAGGCAGCCCGCCTGGCCAGGGCGACCGGGCGGCCGGTCCGGGTGCAGTGGAGCCGGCCCGACGAGTTCACTGCGGGCTACCTGCGGCCTGCCGCGGTCATCGACATCGCCAGCGCCACGGACGCGGCCGGCCGGCTGAGCGGCTGGTCGGTCACGAACATCAACTCCGGCACCGCGGGACTGCTCACCCCCTACCAGGTGCCGCACCGCCGGCACCGCTATCAGCCGGCCCGGTCGCCGCTCAGCCAGGGCTCGTACCGAGCGCTGGCGGCGACCGCGAACAACTTCGCCCGCGAGTCGCACATCGACGAGATCGCCGAAACCGTCGGCGCCGACCCGGTGGAGTTCCGGCTGCGGCACCTCGACGACGCGCGGCTGTGCGCTGTGCTGTCGGCCGCGGCCGCGGAGATCGGCTGGCCAGGCGATGCCGCACCGCCCGGCCTGCCAGACCGGGTCGGCACCGGTATCGCCATCGGCCGGGAGAAGGGCGGGCGGGTCGCGACGGCCGCGAGGGTGTCGGTCGCGGTCGACGGCACGCTGCGGCTACTGCGCCTGGTCACGGCCGCCGACTGCGGCGCCGTCGTGCACCCGGACGGCCTGGTCAATCAGATCGAGGGAGCGGTCGCGATGGGCCTCGGGCCTGCCCTGTTCGAGCAAATCGACTTCGCGGGGGGCCGGATCCTCAACGCGTCCATGTCCGGCTACCGGGTGCCGCGCCTCGCAGACGTGCCGGCCGACATCGCGGTCATCCTCATCGACCGGCCGGAAGACCCGTCGGCCGGTGGCGGCGAGGCGCCGATCATGGCGGTCGCGCCCGCCATCGCCAACGCCGTGTTCCGGGCCTGCGGGGTGCGGCTGCGGTCCATGCCGCTCGTGCCCACCGATCGGGTACCCCGCACGACCGGGTGATCTCGCGGCGAACGGCCGGCCTTGAGCATCGTCCGCGCGCCCGTCACAGCACCTTGCCGGGGTTCATGATGCCGTCCGGGTCCAGCGCGTTCTTGATCGCGTGATGCACCGCCATGGACTCGGGCCCGAGTTCGGTGGCGAGCCAGCGGCGCTTGATGACCCCGACGCCGTGCTCGCCCGTCAGCGTGCCGCCGAGCTCGAGCGCGGCGCGGAAGATCTCGTCCGCGGCGGCCCAGACCTGCGGCGGCACATCCGGCAGCCCGCGGTCGAAGACGAACAGCGGGTGCAGGTTGCCGTCCCCGGCGTGCGCGACGGTGGCGACGAGCACGCCGTGCCGCCGCGCCGCCTGCTCGACCCTGGCCACCATCTCGGGCAGCCGGGTGCGCGGCACGCACACGTCCTCGGTCAGCGTCGCGCCGAGACGATCCAGCGCCGGGTACGACAGCCGGCGCAGCTCGAGCAGCTGCCGTGATTCGGTCTCGGATCCGGACACCTCGGCCATGCTCGCGCCCTCGCGGAGACAGATATCGCGCATGCGCGCGACCCCGAGGTCGGCCTGCTCGCCGTCGTCCTGCGCGATGAGCAGTGCCTGGACCTCGCCGCCGAAGCCGGTGTTCTTCCACTCGTCGATAGCCCGCAGTGTCACCGAGTCCATCAGCTCGAGCAGGCTCGGCCGCAGCCGCGCGGCAAGGATCGCGGCGACGGCGCGGGCCGCCGCGCCGAAGCTCGCAAAGCCGGCCGCCAGCGTGCTCGGGTAACTCGCCGGCCGGGCCCGCAGCCGCAGCGTCGCCGAGGTGATCACGCCGAGCGTGCCTTCGGAGCCCACGAACAGACCGGTCAGGTCGTAACCGGTGACGCCCTTCACGGTGCGCCGGCCGGTGCGCAGGACCCGGCCGCCGGGCAGCACGACCTCCAGGCCGAGGACGGAGTCGCGGGTCACGCCGTACTTCACGCAGCGCAGGCCGCCGGCGTTCGTCGCCAGGTTGCCGCCGATGCTGGAGATCTCGAGGCTGCTCGGGTCCGGGGCGTACATCAGTCCGTGCTCGGCCGCGGCCCGGTCGAGGTCCGCGGTCAGCACGCCGGCCTCGGCGACGACGGTCTCGTTGGCCGGGTCGAGTTCCCTGATCGCCGTCAGCTGCGCCGTCGACAGCACCAGGCAGCCATCGGTCGCGGTCGCGCCGCCCGCCAGGCCGGTGCCGCCACCACGCGGCACGACCGGGACCCGGTACCACTGCGCCCAGGCCAGGGCGGCCGCGACGTCGTCGGTGCGGCCCGCCAGCAGCACGCAGCGGGGCTGGCCAGGGCTGACCGTCGGGGTCTCGTCGCGTCGGTAGGCCGCCATCAGGTCGGGATCGGTCAGGACGCGACCGTTGGGCACGACCCTGCGCAGCTCGTCTACCGCGTCGCTCATCCTGCTGGCTGCTCCTTTCGCCGGCTGCCGCCATTATCGGCAGGCCGCGACGGCTGGTCGAGCCGGCCGCGAGGCACCCAGGGCGATCAGGTCACCGCATCGCGCAGGCCGGCCTGATCTCCCAGGTCGTCCACAGCGGCCGGTAGCCCATCCGGCTCCAGAACGGCGCGGACAGCGGGTTCAGCTGGGCGTGGTGCAGCAGCGTGACCGCGACCCCGGTGGCGTCGAGCTCGCGGTGCAGCCCGGTCACCAGGGCGGTGCCGACGCCCGACCCGCGCCCGTCCGGGCGCACCGCCATGGTGGCCAGGTAGGCGACCGGCTGCCTGCTGGTGGCCGCGGCTATCCAGGCTGCTCGCTCGGGAGGCTGCGCCACCAGCAGGCCGACGGCCCGGCCATCCCGCTCGGCCAGCCAGGTCCACGGCGCTGGCCGGGCCAGGGTCTGCTCGGCCGCCTGCCACTCCGTCTGCTCGGCGTGCGGATGCAGCCGGACGCTCCCGAAGTGCTGGTCAAAGCGGATTACCTCCATGGTCAGCGCGGTGACCGCGGCGACGTCACCGGGACCGGCCGGGCGGATCACCAGGCCTGGCGGCACCGGCGAGTCCGGCACGGCCCGTCCGGTCGGCCTGGCCGCGATGACGGTGAGCGGCTGCAGGCCGTGGCGCAGCAGGGCCCGCACCCCCGCGATATCCCGGCTCGGCCACCGCAGGCCCGCCTGGCTGTCCTCGCCTGCCGTGGCCGGCTCCGCTGCCAGGTGCGCGCGCCAGCGGGCCAGCAGCTCATCCAGCCCGGCCGCGATCCCGGGCTCACTGCCCTCGCCGGCCACGTGCGCGGTCAGCCAGTACTGGGCGACGGCGCCCCACGCGAGCTCGGCCGCCCCTGGCTCGATCCGGTAGTGGTGGCACCAGCCGACCGCCGCGGCCCGGCCGGCCGCCGCGGGCACCGTCAGCTCGGCGCCGCAGCCCGCATCGGCGGGCGGTCCCGGGTCGGGCAGCAGCGGATCGATGCGCCGCCGGCGCTCGCCCGCGGACCCGAGCACCTCAGCAACGACGGCCGACATCCGGCCTCCCCTTCTGACCGCAGCTAGCGCTCCAGCCGGGCGGACGCGAGCAGCGATCCGCCATCCACCAGCCAGATCGCCGCTTCCCTGTCGCGCCGGTCGGTGACCAGGGTCGGCGCGCAGCCGTCGGTGATGGCCCGGTGGTACTCCATCTCCGCGACGGCAGGCACCCAGCCGCTGACCGCCAGCTCATCCTCCACCGCGGCCCAGTGCACCGCGTTGTTGACGTGCCCGGCCAGGTCGAAGTCGGCGGCGCGCAGCGGCCACGGCCGCCGGTCGGCCGCGCTGTCGGGCCGGGGATGCGACAACCGGGCCGACACCGTCCGGCCGGCCGCCGACTCGCCGTAGATCCGCAAGAAGTCGGCCGACAGCGGCACCGGCCGCCCGTCGGCCTCGCTTACCACCGCCCACACGGCCCGAGCCTGGACGGTCTCCCCATGGGCGCCCGACAGCGTCGTTGTGCGTTCGGCCCAGCGCGGCCCGGTGCCGGAGCAGTAGGTCGCGACCGACAGCCGTTCGCCCATGACCGGCAGCGAGGAGATCGCCAGCTCGTACCTGCGCAGCACCCAGAGGACCGGCTCGGCCAGGCCGGCGTCGACAATGTCGTCCTCGGCGGCGGCCTGCAGGTACCGGGCCAGCGCGTCGAGCCGGAGCCGTCCGGACGGCGTCACGTCGTTGCTGCGGACGATGCGCCGGGTCCGGTATACCCGGCCGCTGGCCGGGCCGGGCACAAACGGCGGCGGGAACGAGTCCATTCCGGCATTGTCCAGGACCGGCGGCCCGGCGCGGCCGTTACGGGTCATCGGACTCGGGCCGGGCCTCGCAGCCAACCGGGCAACCACGGCAGTGCGGCCGTCCGGCATACGGTAGGAAAGAGGCCATGAAACCGGCCGAGCTGCAGCTCCTCACCGCGCTGGAAGACCGACACTGGTGGTACAAGGAACGGCGCGCCATCCTCGCCCGCGAGCTGCGCACGGTGCCCGGCCGCGGTCGGGCGCTGGACATCGGCGCCGCCGGTGGCGGCAACACCCGGGTGCTGCAAGCACACGGCTGGCAGGCGGTCGCGCTCGAGTACTCCGACTCGGTGGCAGAGGTGGCGCGCGCTCGCGGCATCAGTGCCATCCGGGCCGACGCCAGGGACCTGCCGCTGGCCTCGGCATCCTGCGGCCTGGTCACCGCCTTCGACATCCTCGAGCACATCGATGAGGACTACCTGGCGGCGGCCGAGATCGGCCGCGTGCTGCGGCCGGGTGGGACCGCACTCATCGCGGTGCCGTGCGACATGGCCCTCTGGTCCGCTCACGACGACGAGGTCGGACACGTGCGCCGGTATGACCGCGCCGGGCTGGTCGCGCTCGTTCAGAAGGCCGGCCTCGCGGTCGAGCAGGTCTGGAGCTGGAACGTGCTGCTCCGGCCGGTCGTAGCGGTGCGCCGCCGGTCGGCTACCGGCAGCGACCTGAGCGAGGTGCCGCCGCTGGTGAACGGCGTCCTGACCACGATCATCGTGGCGGAGCGGTACCTCCCGGTCCGATCGCTGCCCGGCGTGTCACTGTTCCTGCGGGCCCGCCGCCTCTAGCCCGGCTACGTCCAGCACGCGGATGAAGGTGACGAGCTCGACCGGCATGGCGCCGGCCGGGCGCCGGGCCGGGTCGACCCGATCGGCGTAGCGCGACGCGAGCGCCAGCAGCTGAGCCCGCAGTCCGCGCAGCTCGGCCGGGGTCGCGAACACGGTGGACTGGACCGGGTCAGTCACCGCCTGGCCGCCGCCCCCGGCTGGAGGTGCGAGGCGCCAGGGCCGCTCCCGGCCATGGCCGCCGCCGGCCTCTTCGAGAAAGCCCAGCCTCGCGAGCGTGCGGAGGTGGTACGCGCACGCGGTCGGGCTCTCCCCTGCCAGCGCGCTAGCCTGGGTCGCCGTCAGCTGGCCGGCCAGCCGGACCGCCGCCATCAGCGCCTGCCGGGTCGGGTGCGCGAGCGCCTGCACGGACGGGGACTCCGCCAGCGTGCGATGGGGCCTGGCAGCTGCCACGCGCCCAGGGTATCGGTGGAAACTTTATTTCGAAACAATTTTTCTAGCTCTCACGCCGGGTCAGCCTCTCGCTTGTGCTCCAGCACAAGCACCCTGCGTGCGCCGTTGTGAGCGAGAGGATCTTGCTCGGATTGCGCCGGTAGCGTTGTCGGATAAGGCCGAGCGCTGCCCGGATAGCCGGGCACGCGAGGCACTGTTGCCCGGCACAAGCCGACGGCGGTCAGGGTTGGCCTGCGGCCCGACGACGGCCCTCGGCCTCCCTTGCGAGCATGTGGGCAGGTCGGGCGTAGGCAGCTACGGGAGGTGGCATGAGCGACAGCGCGGCGTCCGGGTGGCCGCGGCCCGCCCGGCCGCGCCTCGCGGCCCGCTCGGCCTACGCGCTGCACGCGCTGGTCGCGCCCCGCAAGCCCTACCGCTGGCTGGCCGCCAGGATCGAGCGGCATGCGCTGCTGCGCCGGTGGTTCACCGCTGGCGAGCGAGTTACCAAGCAGCAGCTCTTCGGCTGCCAGATGTGCGGCCAGTGCGCGCTGCCGGCGACTGGCTACGCCTGCCCGATGACGTGCCCGAAGCAGCTCAGGAACGGGCCGTGCGGCGGGGTGTCCCCGACCGGTCAGTGCGAGGTGCACCCGCAGCTGCGCTGCGTGTGGCTGATCGCGGTCGAGCGGGCCGAGCAGGCTGGTCACAGCGCGGACCTGGACCTGCTGCAGCGCCCGGTCGATCGCCGGGAGACCGGCCGCAGTTCCTGGGTGAACTACTGGCAGGGCCGCGACGAGGACCTGTGGGCCGCCGCGACCGAGAACGAGCCGGCCCCGCTGCTGCCGCGGGCGCCGGCCGGGGCACCGCGATGAGCATCCCGACCGCGACGGGTCCGGCCGGCCAGGGCACATCCCGTCCCGGGTTCGCCCACCCCGAGCCGGCCGCTGAGGCGGGGCCGGCCGGCGGTCTGCGGGCCGCGATCGCGTCGGGCCGGTTCGTGGTCACGGCCGAGCTCGGGCCGCCGCGCGATGCCAATGCGGACGCGATCACCCGCAAGGCCGGGTTCCTGCGCGGCTGGGTCGACGCCGCGAACGTGACCGACTGCCAGGGCGCCAAGGTGAAGCTGTCGAGCCTGGCCGGCAGCGTGCTCGCGCGCGCCGCCGGGGTCGAGCCGGTCATGCAGCTGACCTGCCGGGACCGCAACCGCATCGGGCTGCAGTCCGACCTGCTGGGCGCGGCCGCGCTCGGCATTCCCAACGTGCTGCTGCTGACCGGTGATCACCCGCGGTTTGGCGACCACCCGGAGGCGAAACCCGTCTTCGACCTCGACGGCGTCCAGCTCACCTGGGCCGCCCGCACACTGCGGGACGGCACGCTGATGTCCGGCCAGCGGCTCGAGCACCCGCCGACCTGGCTGATCGGCACGGTGGAGAACCCGTTCGCGCCGCCGACGTCGTTCCGCGCCCGGCGACTGGCCAAGAAGGTCGCGGCGGGCGCGGAGTTCGTGCAGACCCAGTACGTGTTCGACGTCGAGCGGTTCGCGGCGTGGATGGCCGAGGTCTGCGCGCTCGGCATCCCGCGGCACTGCGCCGTGATCGCCGGAGTGGGCCCGATCCGCTCGCTGCGGGTGCTCGAGATGCTCACCACCGGGGTACCGGGCATCTATGTCCCCGACGAGGTAGGCCGGCGGCTCCGTGGCGTGCCGGCCGGCAAGGTCGAGTCCGAGGGCATCAGCCTGTGCGTGGAGACGATCCAGCAGGTCGCGGGCATCCCCGGCGTCCGGGGCGTGCACGTGATGGCCTTCGGCTTCGAGCGCGGCGTGCCCGACATCCTCGAGCGGGCGGGCGTGGGCCCGCGCGCGAGCCTCGCCAGCGTGCCGGAGGGTGGCGGCCATGCTCATTGACTTCCGGCCGCATGCCCGGCTGCGCGGGACGAAGCCGGTGGACTTCACGACGTCGGTCACGCCGGTGGTCGCCGCGCTGGCGGAGGCCGCCGAGGCGGGGTACGAGGACCTGAGCCGGGCGAGGGTGACCTGCGACTGGGTGCAGTACAAGGAGAACTTCCGCGACGTCGTCGACGTCCGGCCGCTGCTCGACTACCCGGCGACGCAGGCGGGCGCCGACGAGCCGCCGCGGCCGGCCAGCGCGCCCGCCTACCGCTGGGAAATCGCCGTCGACGTGCGCCGCAGCGCCACCGTGCCGCTTCAGGAGCTGACGGCGGCGCGGCTGCGCGACGGCGGTGCCGGACGGGTCTTCCTGGAGGACTGGGGACCGGGTTCGCAGAGCTGCATCTGGGCCTTCAACACGCTCTACTGGACCGCGCTCGCGCAGTGGGAGAAGGCGTCGGGGCACGGCTACGAGCAGGCGCTGCCCGGCGGCGAGAGCGACGCCAGGAATCGCGACGCGGCGAGAGACCTCGTCACCGAGCTGTTCAGCGTGTGGGACGGGCTGGCGGCGGCCGGAGCGCTACCCGAGCAGCTCTACGTGGCCGAGCTCGGCGTGGGCAACGGCAGCCAGGCCAAGGTATTCCTGGACGAGTTCCGGGACCTGGACGCGGCCCACGGCCTGGAGTACTACCAGCGGCTGCACTACCTCATGTGCGACTACTCACAGCACGTTCTCGACCTGGCCAGGGAGACGGTCGCGCCGCACGCGGCCCACGTCAGCTCGGTCTCGCTGGACGCGACCCGGCCGCGCCGCTCGCTGGGGTTCCTGCGCGGCCGGGTGTTCCTGCTGTACATCTCCAACGTGTACGACAACCTGCCGACCGACGAGGTCGCTCAGTTCGGCGGCCAGCCGTACCTAGTGCAGGCGCGCGCCTGTTTCCCGCCCGCCGAGGCGGCCGAGCTGGCCGCTTCGGTCGCCGCCGCGCCCGCCGAATTGCCCGCGCTGGTGCACAAGCTGCTGCGGCTCGGCCCCGACCTCCTCCCCGACGCCGCGCCCGGACACATCGCCGACCCCGACGCCGCGGTCGCGTTCTGGCGGCGGTCCTGGTCGGCGCTGCGGCTAGCGGAGCGCTACGTCCCGCTGACCGGTCTCGACCTGTACCGGCTGGGCAGCTCGCTGACCGGCGAGATGCTCCGCCCGATGCTCGAGTCGGGGGGCGATGTCCGCATGCACGTCAGTAACGGCGCGCTGGCGAGCTTCGCCGACAGCATCGAGCTGCTGCATCCCTTCGGCAAGCTCGTCTGCCACGACCTGTTCCTCACCGAGGTCCAGGGCTACCGCACCGCGTTCCGCGGCCCGGGCAAGTACGACGGCTCGGTGGTGAACTGGGTCAACGGTCCGCTGCTCGCCCACGTCGGCCGGCGGCACGGGCTCGACGTGCACTACGAGCCGTTCCGGCACCGGAGCGGCGGCAGCATCGTGACCATGACGGCGCAGGCACGGGACTGACATGGCGACTGGACCACTGCTGGCGCAGGTACCGCAGCTACCCACGACCGTCGTCGGCTCCTATCCGGTGCCGGACTGGATGGAGCGGCTGAAGACCGACTACTTCCGCGGCCGGATGAGCCGGGCCCAGCTCGCTGATCTGCACGAGATGGCAATCAAGGCCGCGCTGCGGGATCAGGAGCTGGCCGGCATCGACATCGTCTCCGACGGCGAGCTGCGGCGCGATAACGACATCGACTACTTCCTCGCCCGGCTGCCGGGAGTGCAGATCACGAACGCAGCGAAAGACTTCTACTTCGACTACTACGAGGCCACGCTGCCGGAGCCGCTGCCCGAGCCGGCCGGGACACCGCTGCGGCTGGCCGACGACTTCGCCTTCGCGGCCGCGCAGACCTGCGCGCCGATCAAGTTCTCCTTCACCGGGCCGTTCTCCCTATCCCGCCACCTGCGCGGCAGCGCCTACCCGGATAACCGCGAGCTGATCTTGGCGATCGCGCGCATCCTGCACGACGAGGCCCGCGCGCTGGCCGACCGGGGGGCCAGCCTGCTGCAGATCGACGAGCCGTTCCTGGCCGGGCATCCGGACCAGGTGGCCACCGCGATCGAGGCGATCATCGTCGCCGCGGACGTGCCGGTCACGTGGGCGCTGCACGTCTGCTACGGCAACCGGTACGCCCGGCCGCTGTGGGAGGGCCACTA
>Ga0187783_10002429_pt1 | contig 13829 bp, 12 predicted proteins | sample 1015_SJ02_MP02_2_FD_132471 | JGI IMG/M metagenome (GOLD analysis project Ga0187783, IMG submission 132471) | Tropical peat soil microbial communities from peatlands in Department of Meta, Colombia - 1015_SJ02_MP02_20_MG | ecosystem: Environmental > Terrestrial > Soil > Wetlands > Peat | place...
CTGGGACAAGGCCGGCGAGCGGGTGATGGCAGAGGCCGCCGCCCGGGCCGCGGCCACGCCCGGCGGCCCGTCGATTCAGCTGTATAAGAACAACACCGACAACAAGGGCGCATCGTACGGCTGTCACGAGAACTACCTGATGAACCGGGCCACCCCGTTCGCGGACATCGTCAGGCACCTGACGCCGTTTTTCGTTTCCCGGCAGGTGGTGTGCGGGGCCGGCCGGGTCGGCCGTGGCGCCGACGGCCGGGACGAGGGCTTCCAGATCAGCCAGCGGGCCGACTTCTTCGAGGTCGAGGTCGGCCTGGAAACCACGCTGAAGCGGCCCATCATCAACACCCGAGACGAGCCGCACGCTGATCCTGACAAGTACCGGCGGCTGCACGTCATCATCGGCGACGCCAACATGAGCGAGATCTCCACCTACCTCAAGCTGGGCAGCACCGCGTTCGTGCTGGCCATGGTCGAGGACCGGTTCCTCGCTGCCGACCTGGCCATCGAGTCACCGGTAGCCGAGCTGCGGGCCATCTCGCATGACCCGACCCTGCGGCACCTGGTCACGCTGCGGGACGGCAGGAAGATGACCGCAGTGCAGTTGCAGCTGGAGTACCTGGAGCTGGCCAGGAAGTACAGCGAGGACAAGTACGGCGCTGACGTCGACGATGTCAGCCGGGACGTGCTTGACCGGTGGGAGAGCGTGCTCGGCCGGCTGGCTGACGACCCCATGCTGACGGCAAGGGAGCTGGACTGGGTGGCCAAGCTGGAGATCCTCGAGGGCTACCGGAGCCGGGACGGCCTGGCCTGGGGCCATCCGCGCCTGCAGCTGGTTGACCTGCAGTACTCCGACGTCAGGGCCGACCGCGGGCTGTACAACCGGCTGGCCAGCCGGGGCAGGCTGATCCGGCTGACCAAGGAGAAGGACGTCCTGGCAGCGATGGAGGAACCGCCAGACGACACCAGGGCGTACTTCCGCGGCCGATGCCTGCGGCAGTACCCCGACGCGGTAGCCGCGGCGTCCTGGGACTCGGTGATCTTCGATATTCCGGGCCGGGAATCACTGCAGCGAGTGCCGACCCTGGAGCCGCTGCGCGGCACCCGTGCTCACGTCGGCGGGTTGCTGGACAGCTGCGCTACCGCAGGTGAGCTGGTCGCCGCGCTGACCGGCCAGGATTAGCAGCCGCGCCACGCGCCCGCATCGCAATAGGCGACTAATAGCTGTATAACCAACCAAGCCAAACAAGCCTGAGGGTGTCGCCGTGTGTCTATGCTGGCCACGGATTGTCTCGTCCTGATACCGATGCTGCGGGCCATGGTTGGAAGCGGCACTGGCAGGCGAGGATAGCGTTGAGACTGCGGACGGCACCGCGGAGCACGGAGGTTGTGGCATGGCGACGAAGGACACCGGCGGTCAGCGGCAAGCATCCAGGCGGGCCGCGGAAGAGCAGGACACCGATGTCCAGGAAACCGACGAGGTCAGGGAACGGCAGGACAAGCTGACCGATGACGTCGACGCGATCCTGGACGAGATCGATGAGGTGCTCGAGGAGAACGCCGAAGAGTTCGTCAGGTCGTATGTGCAAAAGGGCGGCGAGTGATCCGTCGGCAACTACGCGCATGCCGTGGCGTGTCGCAGCCGACCGCAGGGCTTAGGGTCTGATAGCGGCAGCACTTCTCTTCAGGAAACGTGGACATCCGGGGGACTCCCGCCGGATGGCACCCGGCCGGCGGTGGCACAAACCGGAAGGACTTGGCGGTGGGCGGCTTCGAACCCCAGGCACGTTGGCAGGCTTCGGCGTTCCTCGCCGCCGGATCCTCGTCCTTCGCCGATTTTCTCACCATGGCGGCGCCTGACCTGCTGCCCAGGCCGGACCCGGTCGCGGGCGGCAGCGGGCCCGACCTCGCGCACGGCACCACGATCGTCACCGCAGTGTGCGCCGAGGGCGCGGTCATGGCTGGCGACCGGCGGGCAACTTCGGGGAGCATGATCTCCCAGCGCGACATGGACAAGGTATTCCGCGGCGACGAGTACTCCTGTGTCGGCATTTCCGGCTTGGCCGGCCTCGGTATCGACCTGGTGAGACTGTTCCAGGTGGAGCTCGAGCACTACGAGAAGCTCGAAGGCAGGTCGCTGTCGCTGGAGGGCAAGGCCAACCGGCTGGCCGGACTGGTGCGGTCGAACCTGGGCGCCGCGATGCAGGGACTGGTGGCAGTGCCGCTGCTGGCCGGCTACGACGAGGAGACGGGCAAGGGCCGGATTTTCAGCTTCACCGTGGACGGCGGCCGGTTCGAAGAGCAGCGGTTCGCCACCATCGGCTCTGGCTCGGTGTTCGCGCGTGGCGCGCTCAAGAAGCTGTACCGGGACGACATGGGCGTGCAGGACGTGGTGCTCGCGCTGATGCAGGCCCTCTACGACGCCGCCGACGACGACTCGGCGACCGGCGGACCCGACCTGTCCCGGCGGATCTACCCGGTGGTGGCGACCGTCACGGCTGATGGCTATCAGCGGCTGACGGAGGAAGAGGCCGGCCAGTACGCCGAGGCGGTGGTGTCGGAACGGATGCAGGTGCCGGACGGGCCAGCGGCTCCGCTGCGCCAGGGCGGAACCTGATCGCTGACCCGCGCGCGCTGGCAGCACACTGATCAATGACCGAGCTGAGCCTGGCTCAGCTGAGCTGACCACAACTGGAGTAAGGAAGCGCCCCGGTGTCGATGCCGTTCTATGTCTCACCTGAGCAGGTGATGAAGGACAAGGCGGATTACGCGCGCAAGCGCATCTCGCTGATCCGCAGCGGTGTCGTTATCACGTGCGAGGCCGGCATCCTGTTCGTCGCTCCCAACCCGTCCAGGGCGCTGCGGAAGTTCAGCGAGATGTACGACCGGATAGCGTTCGCCGCGGTCGGCCGGTACAACGAGTTCGAGAGCCTGCGCAAGGCCGGCGTCCGGTACGCCGACATGACCGGCTTCCAATACGATCGCCGCGACGTTACCGCCCGCGGCCTCGCCGACTGGTACGCGCAGCTGCTCGGCGCGTTGTTCACCGACAGCCCTAAGCCGTACGAGGTGGAGATCGTCGTCGCCGAGGTGGGCGCGAACGCCGAAGCCGACCAGATCTACCGGATTATCTTCGACGGCTCGGTAGCCGAAGAGCACGGCTTCGTCGTCATGGGTGGCCAGTCCGACAAGGTAGCCGCGGTGCTGAAGGAACGTTATTCGCCGACCATGTCGCTCACTGAGGCGATGACGCTGGTGATGACGGCACTGGCCGGGCAGGGCGACGGTAACAGCTCCGAGCCGATGACCGGCGGCCAGCTTGAGGTCGCACTGCTCGAGCGGAGCCGGACACATCGGGCATTCCGCCGGTTGAGCGGCCCGCGTCTGGACGCCCTGCTCGATCAGGCTAGGCCGATCAGGGCCGACGGCAATGGCGGCCCTTCGGCCGGTGCCGCCGGGCCGCAGGAGCCAGACGCGCCCACTGGGTCGAATGGGACGGCGGGGCCGAATGGGACGGCGGGCTCGAGTGGCGCCAACGGGGCTAACGGGTCGGCCGGCCCAGGCGATGGACCTGGTAGCGACGGCAGCGCTGGCGGCTAGCCCGGCCCGGGCCTGCCCGCCGCAGGTCAGGGCGTCATGACGGGGTAGTCCGCCGTTGGTAGCCTCGATACCTGGACCGCAAGGGCGCGGCCCGCGCGCTGAGCAGGAGGACACCGTGACAGCCGACCTGGCGAGTTTGACCGGCATCGATGCTCCCACCGGCCTGCTGATCGGCGGCCAGTGGTCAGCGGGCCGGGCTGGCACGCTGCCGGTACTCAATCCGGCGACCGAGGACGTCCTGACCGAGGTCGCGGACGCCAGCCCGGAGGACGGGCTTGAGGCTGTCGGCGCCGCAGCGCAGGCTTTCCCGCGGTGGGCGGCCAGGCCGCCGAGGGAACGGGGCGAATGCCTGCGCCGGGCCTACGAGCTCATGACCCAGCGGGCCGAGCAGCTCGCCAGGCTGATGGTGCTGGAGAACGGCAAAGCGCTGCGCGACGCCCGCGGCGAGATCCTGTACGCCGCCGAGTTCTTCCGCTGGTACGCAGAGGAGGCGGTCCGGATCGACGGATCGCTGTCGGTCGCCCCGTCCGGCGCCAACCGGATCATGGTGCAGCGCCAGCCGGTCGGCGTCAGCTACATGATCACGCCGTGGAACTTCCCGGCGGCGATGGCCACCCGCAAGATCGGGCCTGCGCTGGCAGCGGGCTGCACGGTCGTGCTCAAGCCGGCCAAGGAGACCCCGCTGACCGCACTGGCAGTGGCGGAACTGCTGGCCGAGGCGGGCGTGCCGGACGGCGTCGTCAACGTGGTGCCGACGAACAAGCCAGGCCCGCTGACCCAGGCAGTGCTGGCCGACGCGCGGGTGCGCAAGCTCTCCTTCACCGGGTCAACCGAGGTCGGCCGGATGCTGCTCAAGCAGGCTGCCGACTACGTCACTAACTGCTCGATGGAGCTAGGCGGCAACGCGCCGTTCCTGGTATTCGAGGATGCCGACGTCGACGCCGCGGTCGACGGGGCGTTCCTGGCGAAGATGCGCAACGGCGGTGAGGCATGCACCGCAGCTAACCGGTTCTACGTGCACGAGAAGGTGGCAAGCGAGTTCTCGGCGAAACTGAGCGCGCGGCTGGCGGCGCTTCAGGTGGGTCCTGGCCTGGACGACGGCGTCGACTTGGGCCCGCTGGTGAACGCCGATACCAGGTCGAAGGTCGCCGCGCTGGTGGATTCGGCTACCGGTGCCGGGGCCGCGGTCCTGACCGGCGGGCATGCGCCAGACGGAGTCGGTTACTTCTATCAGCCGACGGTCCTGGACAGCGTGCCGCCGGGCGCTGGCATCCTGGCGGAGGAAATCTTCGGGCCGGTCGCGCCCATCGTCAGGTTCACCGACCAGGACGAGGCGATCGCACTGGCTAACAACACCGAATACGGCCTCGTTTCCTACCTGTATTCCGCTGACCTGCGGCGTGCCCTGCGCGTCGCCGAGGCACTCGAGGCGGGCATGGTCGGGATCAACCGGGGCGTGGTGTCCGACCCGGCGGCACCGTTCGGCGGGGTGAAGCAGTCTGGCCTTGGCCGCGAGGGCGCGCACGACGGGCTGCTTGAATACACCGAAACCAAGTACATCGCCGTCGACTGGTAGCTGGCGCAGATGGACCGGCGAATATTCGGGCTGGAGAACGAGTACGGCGTTACCTGCACCTTCCGCGGCCAGCGCCGCTTGTCGCCGGACGAGGTCGCCAGGTACTTGTTCCGCCGCGTGGTGTCCTGGGGTCGCAGCAGCAACGTGTTCCTGCGCAATGGCGCCCGGCTGTACCTGGACGTCGGCAGCCACCCCGAGTACGCCACGCCGGAGTGCGACAGCCTGATCGACCTGGTCACGCACGACAAAGCCGGCGAGCGCATCCTGGAGGGCCTGCTGGTCGACGCGGACACCCGGCTGCGGGAAGAGGGCATCGCCGGGGACATCTACCTGTTCAAGAACAACACAGATTCAGCGGGCAACTCCTACGGCTGCCACGAGAACTACCTGGTCGGCCGCCACGGCGAGTTCACCAGGCTGGCTGACGTACTGATCCCGTTCCTGGTGACCAGGCAGATCATCTGCGGCGCCGGGAAGGTGCTGCAAACCCCGCGCGGGGCGGTGTACTGCGTGAGCCAGCGGGCCGAGCACATCTGGGAAGGTGTGTCGTCCGCGACCACCAGGTCTCGGCCGATCATCAACACCAGGGATGAGCCGCATGCCGATGCCGAGCGGTTCCGGCGGCTGCACGTGATCGTCGGCGATTCGAATATGAGCGAGACCACCATGCTGCTCAAGGTCGGCGCCACCGACCTGGTGCTGCGGATGGTTGAAGCCGGCATCGTCATGCGCGACCTCACGCTGGAGAACCCGATCCGGGCGATCAGGGACGTCAGCCACGATATGACCGGACGGCGCCGGGTCCGGCTGGCCAACGGCCGCGAGGTCAGTGCGCTGGACATCCAGCAGGAATACCTGGCCAAGGCAATGGATTTCACCGCGCGCAAGGGCGCGGATCCGGTGACCGGCCGGGTGCTGGAGCTCTGGGAGCGCACGCTACGCGCGATCGAGACCGGTGACCTGGGCCTGGTCGCCCGCGAGATCGACTGGGTCACCAAGCTGCAGCTGATCGACAGGTACCGGGCCAAGCATGACCTGGCGCTCGCCTCGCCCAGGGTGGCGCAGCTCGACCTTGCCTACCACGACGTGCATCGCGGTCGCGGGCTTTACTACCTGTTGCAGAAACGCGGCGCGGTCGACCGTGCCTGCCGGGACCTGGACATCTTCGCGGCTAAATCGATCCCGCCGCAGACCACCAGGGCCAGGCTGCGCGGCGAGTTCATTCGCCGTGCGCAGGAGCGACGACGGGACTTCACCGTCGACTGGGTGCACCTGAAGCTCAACGACCAGGCGCAACGCACGGTGCTGTGCAAGGATCCGTTCCGCTCCGTGGATGAACGAGTGGAGAAGCTCATCGCTGGCATGTAGCTGGCCGGGCGATCGGGTTCAGACCGTGCATACTCCCAGTAGCGGTAGGCTAACTCGTCTTGAACCCAACGCTGAGGAATCACATGCGCCGCACCGCCGCAGCCCTGCTGGTCCCGCTGATCGCCTGCGCAGCCCTGGCGGGTTGCGCATCGTCGGGATCTTCGGCTGCTAGCAACGCCAATGCCACCGTCAAGGTGTCAGGCGAGTTTGACAAGTCCCCGACCGTGACAATCCCGGCCGAGCAGCCGAGCGGCAAGCTGGCCATCAGCACGCCGATCAGGGGCGCCGGCGCCGTGCTGGCGACCGGAAACGCCGCTCTGGCCAATGTCGCGGTGTACAAGTGGACCGGGACCAAGCACTCACTGGTCGACAGCACGTTCGAATCAGGCCCGCAGATGATCCCGCCGGAGATGGGCCTGCCTGGCCTGACGACAGCGCTCGCCGGGGCGCGGATGGGCAGCCGGGTTGTCGCCGTGCTGCCGCCGAAGTACGGGTACGGGTCGGCTGGCCAGTCGCAGCTGGGCATCGGCCCGACCGACACCATGGTCTGGGTCATTGACCTGCTGCAGCAGTTCTCCGGCACGCAGTCGGCGAGCGGCACCCAGGTATCGAACGGGGGCGGGGCACTGCCGACGGTCAGCGCGAAGTCCGGCCAGGCGCCAGTCATCACGATCCCGAAGCTGTCGCCCCCGGCCAAGCTGTCGGTCACGACGCTGATCAAGGGCAGCGGCCCGAAACTGGTCGATGGCGACACCGTGGTCGCGCAGTACGTGGGTGTCATCTGGCGGACCGGCAAGGTTTTCAGCAGCACCTGGCCGTCGGCGCAGGTGCCCACGGGGCTGCCATTCAGCTTCCAGCTCGGCGGCGACGTTGTCGCTGGCTGGAATGAGGGACTGGCCGGCGTGCCGGTCGGCAGCAGGGTCATGCTGGTGATCCCGCCCGCCCTGGGCTACGGTCCGGTGGGCGGTCAGCCCAGCGCCGGCATCGAGAAGAACGACAGCCTGGTCTTCGTCATCGACATCCTGGGGGTGCAGCCGCCGAGCAGCTGACACCCGATCCGGCCGGCCTGACTAGTTCCACCGTTCAAACGGCTCGGTGAGCTCTGCGCCGGCCAGGAACGCCGGCAGCAGCTCAGGCAGGCGGCCAGGATAGAAGCGCTCGGCGCTGGCCAGCAGGTCCGCGCGATCCCACCAGCGGGACTCGACATACTCCTCCAGCTCTTCCTCGGTGCGCCCGATCGCTGATATCAGCGGCTGGTTATCAGGTAGCTGGACCCGCACCACCACCTCATGCTGCAACCGCCTGAGGCCGCGGGCTGTCCAGGTCGCCGACCTGCGCCACAGCGGCGGCCCGACCTGGTCCTGGCTGATAACCAGCCCGGTCTCCTCCGCTATCTCGCGGACCGCGGCATGCTGGTAGGACTCGCCGGGTTCGATGCCGCCGCCAGGCAGCTCCCACCAGTGCCCGGTGGCTCGTGATTCCAGCTGGGCGCGGAACAGCAGGATCCGGCCGCCCCGGTCGGTGAGAACGACCCGGACGCTGGCGCGCTCCACGTCGTAGTGCAGGCGCTCGCTGGCGGCCGCGCTGATATCGGTAGCCTGGGACAGCCTGGCCGCGTGCCGTCCGGCCGCGGCGGCCGCCAGGAAGTAGGGCAGATCCTCAGCCAGGCCGCGGCCCATGGTGGACAGCTCGACTGGGCAGTCGCGCAGTGCCTCGGCCAGGCCGGCCACGCTCACCCGGACGAGGTTGTGCCTGGCCGCCAGTTGCGCGGCCGCAGCCAGCAGCTGCCTGCCGAACTCGCCGTCCAGCTCGGGCACGACGATGTCGGCCCTGGCCAGGGCCACCCGGCCGTAGGCGGTCAGGCTGTGATGCGAGATGCCGTGGTGCCGCTGCCGCTGGTCGGCCTGGCTGATCCGGAGTGATCCGACTGGCCTGCCGCGCAAAACGGCGGCGGCGTTGACCGCCTCGCCCGCGGTAACACCGGAGAATCCCCAGCGGGTGCCGGTACCCAGGTTTCCCGGCCCCTGGGTAACCACCGCGAGGTCGGCACCGAGCACGTGCCTGGCAGCTAGCAGCCCGCTGTGCAGGCTGACCGACTCGAGGTCGCCGCCGAAGGCCTGGCCGACGGTCACGGTACCGGCCAGCCAGCCTGCCTGCCTGAGCGCAGTGGCCGTCCGGGAGAACCAGGCAGGCAGCGCACCGCTGTCGAGCATGACGTAGGCAATCACTGGCTGCTGCGAGCTGCCCGCACCGCGGTCGGCCGGGCCCGCACTGGTGCCGGGGCTGGGTGCCGAGGCCAGATAGCCGGCCAGGATTGCTGGCAGGGCCGAATGCAGGTCGGCCACGACCACCGGCATTCCGGTCAGGTCGTCTGCGTCCCGCAACAGCGAGTGAAAGTCCGAGCCCGGCTCATCGGCGCCGAGCACGGTCGCCTGAAGCGGCGTATACCTGGCCTTAACCAGGTGGCCAGGTCCGGATAGATCCGGCGGCAGGCGCTCGGGTATCGCGACTACCAGCGCGTATCCGCCGGTGCCCAGTCCCAGCTCGAGAGCGCCGGTATTCAGCAGCACCCGGTCGCCGAGCTGTGGCACGCCAGTCAGCTCCGGGTAGGCCAGGGCCGCGACCGTGCCGCCGTCAGTACTCACCTGCAGTTCCTGCGCACCCTGCCACGACCGGCCGAGCGCGGAAACTTCGCCACTACGCCACCTGATCACTCCGGCAGGGTAGCGTCGGTCGCGGGAAAGGATGGCGATGTCCAGGCGGAAGACCGAGCGGCTGCTGAGCCTCGTGGTCTGCCTGCTGTCCGCGCGCAGGTACCTGACGGCGACCCAGATCAGGGCTGCGGTGCCTGGGTATCCGGAGTCGTTCGAGGCGTTTAAGCGCATGTTTGAGCGCGACAAGGATGAACTCCGCGAGCTAGGCATACCACTGGAAACCGGAACGAACTCTGTCAGTGATGAGGAGGCCGGATACCGGATATCACGGCAGGCCTACCAGCTGCCCGAGGTCAGGCTGGAACCAGACGAAGCGGCGGTGCTCGGCCTGGCCGCCCGAGTCTGGCGGCGGGCTGAGCTGGCCGGAGCTGCGGAGGGCGCGCTGCTCAAGCTGCGCGCCGCCGGGATCGACGCTGAGGACCTCACCCAGCCGGGGATAGAGCCGCGGGTGCATACCCCTGAGGCGGCGTTCGGCCCGCTCTGGGAGGCCGTCCGCGACCGGCGGCCGGTGACTTTCGGCTACCGGGCCGCTGGCCGGAGCACGGCGCAGCGCCGCCGGCTGGAGCCGTGGGGCGTGGTCAACCGGCGCGGCAAGTGGTACGTGGTCGGCCGGGACAGCGACCGGAGCGCCGAGCGGGTCTTCCGGCTCGACCGGATCGACGGCCCGGTCAGCTTCACTGGCCCGGCCGGCACGGTGACCGTGCCGGCCGGCACCGACGTGCGGGCCGCCGTCCGGGCCTGGGATTCCGACCCGCCGCCGCGGCGCACCTGCCGGCTAGCTGTCCGGGCTGGCGCCGGGTACGGCCTCCGGCGGCACGCGCTGGCCATCGAGCCTGACCATCGGCCGGGCTGGGACCTGGTCGAGCTGAACTTCTCCGATGCTGGCTGGTGGAGCGAGCAGATCGCGTCGTTCGGTGCCGATGCCGTCGTGCTGGAGCCCGCTGACCTGCGGGATGCCGTGATCGGGCGGCTGAAGGGGGTGCTGGCATGACCGCGGACGCACCGGCGCGCCCTGGCCAGGCCACGCCGGGCAGGGCCGCATCGGCCACCGCGACCGAGCGGCTACAGCGGCTGCTCGCGCTGGTGCCCTATGTGGTCAGCAGGAACGTCGTCGGCATGGCCGAGACGGCGGCGGCATTCGGGATCACCGAGCGCGAGCTGGTGGATGACCTCAACATGCTGTGGTGCGTGGAGCTCCGGTCACCAGATCCGTACTGCCCGATCGATTTGTCCTATGAGGGCGGCGAGATCGTGGTCAGCGAGGCCGAGGCCATCGACCGGCCGCTGCGGCTCGGGGTAGACGAGGCGTGTGCCCTGCTCATCGCGCTGCGGATGCTGGCCGAGCTGCCCGGTATCGGCGCAGGCTCTGCACTGAGCCGGACGATTGCCAAGCTCGAATCGGCGGCAGGCAGTGCGGCCGGCCCGAGCGCCCAGGTAGCCGTCCAGCTCGACGACCTGGCAGCCCAGTCCGCGGTGGCCCAGGTGGCGGACGCGCTCAGCCGCGGCAAGCGGCTGCACATCGCCTACTACGTTCCTGGCCGGGACGAGGCCACCGAGCGGGACGTGGACCCGATGCGGCTGCTGATGGTGGAGGGGCGCAGCTACCTGGAGGGCTGGTGCCGCCGCGCGAACTCGGTGCGGCTGTTCCGGCTGGACCGGGTCCTGTCGCTGCAGGTGCTGGACATCGCGGCCGACGTGCCGGCCGGCGCCGAGCATGTCGACGTGGACAGCGGCCTGTTCCGGCCCTCGCCGCAGGACGTGCAGGTGGAGTTCGAGCTCGCCGCCGCCGGGCGCTGGGTGGCCGAGTACTACCCGTGCGAGCAGGTGGAGGAGCTGCCTGACGGCAGGCTGCGGGTCCGGCTGCGCACGCCGGACACCCAGTGGGTGCGCAGGCTGGCGCTCCGGCTCGGCGAGGACGGCCGCCTGGTCTCCCCGGCGGAGCTGGCTGAGCAGGTAGCGAAGGACGCTACGGCAGCCCTTGACAACTATTCGTAACGGCGCGTCACGTTTCTTATAGACCGCTATGTCGCGTTAACTCCGCGGTCGCTCGGACGCTGCCAGCAGTACAGCTAGGCCGGTTTCGATAGACCCGCGTGTAGACTCTGGGGCAACTAGTCAGGAGCGCAGGCTCCACTGAATGGGGATTGACATGGGCGATGCACTTGCTCCCTGGCACATCATTCTGTTGCTGATCGTGCTGGTGCTGCTCTTCGGAGCCAAGCGGCTGCCTGGAGCGGCTCAGTCGCTCGGCCAGTCCATGCACATCTTTAAGCGGTCGGTCCAGGGGCTCAATCCAGATGACCAGGACAGTGCGGCCAACCCTGCCGCGAGCACGCTGCCGCCGACCGTCGCGCCGCCAGCTGCGGTTTCACCAGCTCCGGACGCGACCCAGCAGCAGATTGACGCCCTGCAGCGCCAGGTACAGGAGCTGCAGCGGCAGGCAGCTGGCGGCAACGGGCAGCACTCCGAGACCCAGACCACGCAGCCGTTCTAGCCCCGGCTGAGGTGGCCGTGGCAGAGGAGTCGCCGTGGCAGAGGACGCTGTCAGCCCAGGGGGGAGCCCACCCGATCTCGGGTTGACGCGGCGCGCTAACCCCGAGGCCCGGATGCCGCTCATGGAGCACATCCGCGAGCTGCGCAACCGGGTCATCACGATCGCGGTGGCGCTCACCGTGGCGTCGGTTATCGGCTGGGTTGTCTATCCGCATGTCTGGCACTTCATCCAGGAACCGTTCTGCCGGATCCCGCAGCCCAAGCTGGCCTTTGACGGCAAGCGCTGCACGTTGTACGTGAACGGGCTGTTCGACGGCCTGTTCCTGAAATTGCAGGTGTCGATCATCGTCGGCGCGCTCATCTCGTCGCCGGTCTGGCTGTACCAGATCTGGGCGTTCATTGCGCCAGGCTTGTATAAGCGGGAACGCCGCTGGGCGTACTACTTCGTCGGTGCCGCGGTGCCGCTGTTCTTCGGCGGCGCCGCCATCGCGTACTTCGCGATGAGCCGGGGCATCCATTTCCTGCTGGACCTGCTGCCGCAGAATGTCACCGCGCTCATCACGATCAACACCTACCTGAGCTATGCCGAGGCGATGCTGCTGATCTTCGGCATCGCGTTCGAGATGCCGCTGGTATTCGTGCTGCTCAACCTGGCCGGCGTGCTGACGCACGAACGGTTCAGGAAGTGGCGCCGGGTGATCATCTTCTTGGTCTTCGCCTTCGCCGCGATCTTCACCCCGAGCCCTGACCCGATCAGCATGCTGCTGCTCGCTGTGCCGTGCGTCGTGCTCGTTGAGGCGTCTGAGGTCTTCGCGTGGGCCAACGACCGGCGCCGGGCCAGGCAAGGCAGCCTGGAGTTCCCTGGCCTTACCGACGAGGAAGTGGCCAAGTACGGGCTGGACAAGCCGCTTGGCGAGCAGGCTAGCGCGGGCAGCGGCGCTGGCACCGGCGCTGGCACCGGCCCCGGCAGCTGACCGGCAGCGCGGCCAGCACGGTGACCGGTGATCCCAGCCTGCTTGCTGAGTACTACCAGCAGCGCGCGGCCGAGTACGACCAGGTGTACAGCAAGCCCGAGCGTCAGCACGATCTCGCGCTGCTGCGGGAGCTGCTGCCCCCGCTGGTGGCGGGCCGGCGAGTGCTGGAGGTCGCGGCCGGCACCGGCTACTGGACGGAGCGGCTGGCGACGACCGCGGCCTCGATCACAGCCACCGACCTAAATCCCGAGACCCTGGCGATCGCCGCGCAGCGCGACTACGGCAGCACCAGGGTCACCCTGGTTACCGCCGATGCTTACCGGCTCGATACCGTGCCCGGCGAGTTTGATCTGGTGTTCTGCGGATTCTGGTGGTCCCACGTGCCGCGGGCCGACGTCCAGCGGTTCCTGGCCGGGATCCGCGGCAGGGTGCCGCCGGGGACCAGCCTGGTCCTGCTCGATAACCGTTACGTGGCCGGCAGCAGCCACCCCATCACCAGGACCAGCGCGGACGGCGACACCTACCAGGAGCGGCGGCTAGCCGACGGCCGCGGTTATGAGGTGCTGAAGAACTTCCCGGCCAGGCAGCAGCTCGAGGCCGACCTGGGCCTCAGTGTGAGCTGGACGCAGCTGCAGTACTACTGGCTCGCCGCCTGCGTGCTGCGCTGACCGGTGCCCGCTTAGTCTTGGCGCTATGAGCTCGCAGGCTAGTCCAGCGGATCACGAGCGGGCCGCCCGGCTTGTGCAGGACCCGGCGAGCCAGCCGCCCGATCAGCCTCGCTTCGCACCTGACCGGCCTCACATGGCCACGTTCCGGCAGCTGTATGACTTTGATTTTGATGACTTCCAGGTGGCTGCCTGCGATGCGGCGGACAAGGCCGCGCTGGCCGGGGTGATAGACCGGGCCGGGCCGCTGACCGCGGTGGTGCACCTGGCCGCGGCGATCGATGACGGGGTGACCGGGTCGCTGACCCCGGGCCGGGTCGACGCGGTGATGCGGCCGAAGGCCGACGCCGCCTGGCACCTGCACGAGCTGACCGTGAAGGCCGGCCTGCGGCACTTCGTGCTGTTCTCCGCGGGAGCGGCCACCTTCGGGGCCCCCGGGCAGGGCAAC